>Ga0179593_1370875_pt1 | contig 15501 bp, 29 predicted proteins | sample CZODoug2_1_08_16_FD_185931 | JGI IMG/M metagenome (GOLD analysis project Ga0179593, IMG submission 185931) | Vadose zone soil fungal communities from Angelo Coast Range Reserve, California, USA - CZODoug2_1_08_16fungal (PacBio error correction) | ecosystem: Environmental > Terrestrial > Soil >... | reverse complement strand
CCCCCCCCCTGCTTCCGGTTGCGTCCGCCAAGTTTTTTTTTTTTTTTTTCGTTCTTGTTTTTTTTCAAGACTACCCGCCCTCGGTGCTTTTGCAGTTTTTCCCCCCCTCTTGGTTTGTCGTTTCTTTGAGGTCTTGGCAGAATTGCCGTTTGAGAGCTTATATGCCAACGATTTTCCCTCTGTGGAGAGCCCGTGCTTTTTGGCGCTGAAGTATCTTGTGTACGTGGTTTCGAAGTGGCCCTGCCGTTTATACCTGAACCGTTTTAGGTTTCGGCTCTTGTTCGCCTCACCCCCACGTCTTGTCTCCGTTTTCCATACCGTTTTTCATTAACCGGACCATTTTTCAACAACCCTTCTTTTGGTGTTTTTCACCCCCCTGCTCCCGGACCCTTCTTTCGCGTCTTTTCTCTTTCCCCGAGACCTTGTGTTTTCTTTTTGCAGATGCCTCCCGGTTTCCCCTCCCTTTTCCGGGGAGGCCCACACCGAATCTCCTCCATCCTCCGCTAGATTGCCCCCCTAATGCTTGGTGCCGATGGTAGGTAGGTTTTTTTCGAGAGTAGTTGGGCTCTTGTCGGGGTGTTCCTCGTCCCCCCCTTGTCGCCCCTTCGCGTCTGTTTGGTTAGTAGAACGCGTTCAGTGTCACTTCCCGCCCACCCCGGAAACGGTTTGTTTTTTTTTTTTTTTTTTATTGCGCTGCCTCACGGTGTTTCTCTTTTTGGCGGTTTTGCGGAGACAGCCCCTCCCCGTTCACTATTTTAATGGACTTTGTATTTTTTCCCGGGATACCTCTCAGCCCCTATTGCCTTACTCGTTCATCTTCACCCTGCCCCCCTTACTAGATCGTTTCTGTCGTTTTCTCTTTCCGAGCTTTCCCCCCCCCAACTGCTTGTTTTTGAGGCCCGACGCCGAGTAAGTTTTTTCCATATAGCCCGTTTGTACCCAGCCCAAAACCCCCCACCCCCCCGCATTTGTGCAGTTTTTTGTTTCACCGTTTGGCCGCCCCTTTTCGCCTCCGGGGGCCTTTCTCCCCCTTCAATTTTGTTCTTGTGTTTTTACGCCCCCCCGATTTTCTGCGCCTAAGGGGTTGGGTTTTTTTTTTGCGCTGTCTCCCCTTGCACCCCCTTGTCCCGTTTCCCTCCGTGACAAAGACATGTTCCTAATCCCATTTGCTTCCAGTTGGTTCTTTTTGAGCCCCTTCACCCCCCCCCGCCTCTTTTGAGTGATTCCCTTTGCCCGCAGCAAGGGTACCTTTTGCTCTATGTTGTCCAGGAGTTGTTTTGGTCTTGGCACCCCCAGATGTTTGCGATAGATTGCCTTTCCCTTCCGGGTAACGTTTATTTTTCTCGAGCCCGATTTCTCCTTCAGGGCATGGTTCCGCTCTCCCTAGCTGGAACCTTTGTCGTGGCAAAGCTTTCTGTTCCCCCCCATCCCGTTTGAGGAGGTTTGCAGGGGACCCTGACCTTGTTTTCTTTTGCGGTCCACGTACCCCCCTGCCCCTCCCTTCTCCCGACCCGCAAGCTCGTTCCCTTTTTGTGTTTTTGTTTTATGGGCGGTTCCTTTTTTTCTGCCTCTTTCTTCGCGGGCTGCCACCGACGGGTTGGATTTTTTTTCCCGGTGTTTTCACCTACGGCTCATCACCCCTTTCCCTCTCCAAATCCCTCCGACCCTTTGTTTCGTGTTCACCTGGTCGTTTTGTTGCTGGAGACAAAACTCCTAGTCTTTGACCCTCAGTCAGCCCTTTGTGAGCGAGGTGTCAATGCACCTCTCTTCGTCCTCTGGCAACAAGTCCCTTATTCTTTCCCCCCCACCCCTGTTTTTTCACCCCCCTTTCTAAAAAGACTCTGCTTTGGTTCCTCTTCTACCAAAACCCCAACTTTGCTTGCCGCCCCTAGGTAAGTCCCCCTTTTTGTTCCTAAGGATGGCCGTTCCAAATCCTGACCGTAACTTGGGCTCTCGTGATTTTCATCCCTTATTTCTTTTTTCTTCATCCTTTTTCCAGCTGATTTTGTTCCCACGCCTTAACGAACTCCCCCCAGTAAGAGGACCAAGGTCCGATTACCTACTTTGGACTTTAAATAGTGATGTTTTTTTCATTGTGTATAGCACGATAGGACAGCATTTCTGAGTGCGTCTTTATGGGGACGGTCATGGTTTAGCTCCTTTTAGACCCCGGACTTTCCTATTTTTCTTATCTTTTTTTTCTCCTCTTTCCTCGGTCCCCTTTTGTAGGTCCTGTAACCCCTTCTCTCCGGGGATCCTCTACCGGGGGCTTCTTCCCCCCCCCCCTTTTTTTTTTGGTCGATCGGACCCACGCAGGCCCTCCTTTCATGAGCCTTGTCTTTTTCCGCGTTGCGTTTTTTCCACCGGGTCCCTCCCCTGATGGTGTCGTTTTTTCCCGACCCCCCGCGCTCCGGTTGCAACCCATACGACCGAACCGCCTTTGTCGGCGCATGCGGTCTCCTCTCTTTTGATGGGTTGGTTCAATGTTGGTCGTGCCTCGGAACCGTCCCCCGCATTAGAATTTTTTCCTGTTTGGCATTTTCTCATTATAGTGCTTCCCCTGAATGCTCCTGACCCCCCCCAGATGTTTTCGAAATCTCGCCCCAGCGTTGAGCTTTTTTCCTTATGCTTTTGCCATTTTCCCCCCCTCAATCTGCCTTCCTCCTTTTCCCCTCCCGACTTTTTCCTCTTTTTCCTCCCCCCCCCCTTTGTTTTTTTGTTTTGAGGTGGAATCGCTGACACCTTAGGCACGTGTACGTGCTTTTTTCATTTCGTGGACTGTCCCCCGTGCAACCCGTCTTTTTCGCTTTTTTCTTGTCCCCCCTTGCTTTCTCCCTCCTTTTTTCTTCCCCCTTACTCAGCGTTCTCATGACCCCTCTTGCCCAAAGGGAGTGAAGGCCTTTGTGTCGTTGTCCTAGGCCTGCCATTTTCCTTTAAACCTCCTCTCTCGTGTCGGTTTTCTTTGTTTTTGCCCTGGACACTGCGCTCCCCGAATGCACGTTTGGATGTTTTTATAGTACTTTTGTTGCCTTGAAGATTTGTGTTCAAGCTCTTTCCCTAGCCCACAATTCTCTTGCCCTTTTTTCGCTCTTCGCCACCCGTGGTCCCCCCCCAGCCTTTTTTCAGGTGCGGGCCTTCCCGGTCGGTTGATAGCTCCCATGATTGGTTGGTTCCTTGAGTGGTGGGAACTGTCCGGTACTTCCCGTCCTTCTTTGTTTGAACTCCTTTTCCCCACGGTCGGGTTTTTTTTTTTCTCTTTTTTCTTTTTTTTTTTTTTTTAGTTGGACATTTTGGAGATTTACAGCCTCCCCCGACACACTTCCATCCCCCCACAGTAAGTCCTGGAGACTCCATTTGCCGGCGCTGGTCGGCCTCCCCCCTGAAAAGAAGTTCCCTAAGCCTTCCAGCTTGCCCGGCCTTCCGTGCGGGTATATGACCAGGCCATACCCCTCTTATGCCCTTTTGTCGGATTTCGGACAGGTTTATTTGACTGTTTTTTTTTTTGTTCGTTTTGATGGGTTTGCATTTACCTTTGGACCCCCCCCCAAGAAAGATGAATTGTGACATCCACCCCAACTCAAACCCTTTTTTCCTTTACATTTTTTTTTACTCTCGACCAAACGGTCCAAGTTCTCTCTCCAAACCGGTTTCCATCTTCCCCCTTCCACATGGCCTCTCCCCCCCCTCGGCTGGGCTTTTTGTTGCTTTTACTGTTAGGTTCGTCTCTCTTGACAGAAGGGCACGTTCCCCCCCCCCCTTGTTTAGACCCTAGTGCCAAAATCTCCCGGATTGCCTTGACTTCGATTTGCCGTTAGGAGGGGTCTTCCCGTTGTTTTTCCTAAAGTCAACTCCGTCTTTCTTTTTTTTCCGAAGCATGGGACTCTCCACCTGGTTTACAGTTGCCCCCGGTTCTTTGTATTTTAATTTTTTTTTTAAACTTTCTTTTTTTCTGACATCTCCACCTGTCCCCCCACACCACCCAAGTCTTTCAAACATATTTCCTTTCTGGTGAAGCCGTATGTTCCTTCCTCCGATGGGTGCCGTCCTTTGGCCAGCCATGTTTCCCCATACAACCCCCCCCCTCCGATTCTTGGGGTGTCGAGGTGCCGTGGTTGGCTCAGTTGCACGTGGGCAGCTCCCCGGGGCAGTCCTTTTTCTCGGCACCCCGCTAGTTTTTTCTGCCTCCAATGAACTGCGTTGCCCCTCCCCCTCGTACGTTTCTTTCCGTGCTCGATTTCTTCCTTTTTGATAGAGTTCTTTGGAGATCTCTCCAGCCTTACTGCGTTTTGCACGCTAATTTCCGCAACAGGATTTTTTTTTTTTATGTGACCCCCACCCGCCCAAAACGTTAACCCCCCCATAATGGATCAAATACCCAGACCTTTTTCCATTTCCATTTTTTTTTAGGGCCAAGGTTTATTCGTTTGACCCTCTTAGCAGAGTTTTTTTTTTTTCTTAAGTTGCTCTGAACTAGAAAGAATTATGCCTGTGGACTTTCTCCCCTTCGTGTGGAGTTACAAACTTTCTTTTTCCTGGTGTTGGTCCTCACCTTCTTTACTCCTCCATTGGCGCTTTGTTGGTTCCCTTCCTGACTTCCCCCTTCCCCCCCTTTAAAGAACCTTTTCTTTGCCCCTTCGTTCCCCCGGGTCTTTTCACTTCGGCACTGTCCCCTTTTTGCCTCCCCCTTTTTCCCCCCCCCCGTTCATTCCTGGTGTTCTTTTGGTGGTTTTTTTTGTGACCGTCTTTCCCCTCACTGCGGTGATTCACCCCTTTTTCTTTTTTTTTTTTCGCTGTTTCCCTATCCGATCCCTTGATGTTGTTTTAGCTGGCTTTTTATTTTGACAAACCTCTGCCCACGTGTCGCTTGTTCCTTTTTTTTTTCCTTTTTTACGATGGAAATGAGCTTCACTTCATCGTTTTTTTGTCCAGTCCCGAATGGGGATCTTTTTAACAATCCCCTTTTTTGTCTGGACCTTCTCCCTTCTTTGTGGTTTGGCCGAAAACCACCCCTTTTAGATTTCCCCCGTCGGTGACTGTAAAACGTTGTCGTTTGTGCGTTTCCGTTCTTTCGTTTGAGGCCTCCCACCCCCCAACACCCCCCCCTCCCTTACGGCTTTTACCGCCTTTGCAACGTATTGTCCTAACCGCCCCCGCCCTCCCCAGACTGTCGTCCACCCCCACCCCGCCCGTTTGCTGTCAAAGTGGTTTCTGTTTTTTTTTTTTTTTTTTTCCCCCCCCCTTTTGAATTTCCTGCGCGTGATTTTTTTTCGTCGATGCGCTTGGTATCCTTGTCCCCCTCCGGGGTCCTTCGGTGGTTCCCTTTCCCCCCACAGACCCACACCGGGTTCTTTCCCTCTGGTTCCGCCCCGCGACGACCTGAATTATCGGTGTCCCAACCCCCCATTTTGTGTCCCGATTTTTCGTTGTGTCCGACATTGGGTATCCCCCCTGTCCTCAGGCCCCCGATTTTTATTGGGACTGGGACCCGAGTCCGTCCCGCCGTTTTCGTTGGTCTTTTTTCCGTCGAAAAGTCTGCCCACCCTTTCTCTTACAACCGGCGGTCTCTCACGTGATTTCCCCCTGTCATATTCTTGTTCGATCACTTCCGGAATCGTCTCACCTTTTTTTCGTTTTCCCTCCTTCGTTGTCCCTTTCCATTTTATGGGAGGCCCCTTGTTGTTTTCTTGCTCCTTTGGGGAGTGCCGAACGGGTTTCCTTTCCTTTTTTTCTCGCGTCCCTACACGTGCCCCTTCTTCCCGAGGGTGCCTTTTCTGCCCCAGGGGAGCGGTTGGGTTCCGTTTTTCCCAGCGGTCCCCCTTTTCTCACCGGTCCAGCCGCCCACCCGTTGATCCGGTGGCGGGCTCGTCCCGCTCCTCGCCCCTGGGTTTTTTTTCCCCTCGGTCCTAAAATCATTTAGGACCCCCAAGTCATTTCTTTTTTTTTTTTTCTTCGACACCCCGTTTTTCCCTTGTTACGTAGATTCCCTCTCTTTTTCCTTTTCCCCCCTTTCCCCTGGGGTTTTTTTGTACGTCTCTCTCTTTTGCACCCCTTTTTGGAGTCCCCACTTCCCCCTCCCTCTTTTCGGCTGTTTCTTTTTCCGTCAGTTTGCTCTCCGCGCTGGTCTTTGCTTTCCCCCCCCTGGTCTCATCCCTTGTTCACATTTTATCTCATCTTTTTGGTTCCTGTCTGACCCACCGCTCAACCCCCTTTTTCGTCACCCTCCCCTCGTTTGGTCCCCCTTTCCCTTTGCGGTTGTTCGGGCCTTCGATCTGACCATCACCGTGCAGGTGTTCCCTCGTCTTTGCTTGCACTTCTGATCCAGAGGGCCCGCTTGTGAGTTGACGTGAACTGTTTGTCTTCGAGGCAGACTCTGATACATATTTGGCGTTTGCGGTGAGAGACATTTCCTTTTGTCCCTGCTGTTAGAACTTTTCCGGTCGCTACCACCTTGTCCCTCCACGGTCTTCGCTATTGTCCCGCCTCTCCCTTTTGCGTGACATTATTACTCTTTTGGCCTCCCCCTTTTACCGTTCGAGTGTCTCCCCTCGTGGGGGGTTCCACCTTTTTACTTGCTGCGGCGCGGCCCTTTGCGAGGCTTTTTTTCCAGGGTGTCCTGCGTTCTTTCTCCCCCTTTTTCATCCGGCCGTGACTTCCGTTGCCTCTTCCCGACCTTTCATCCCCCCGCCGCTGAATATGCAGCGGTCAATTTTCGGGTGGTGTTTTCCCCCTGACTTTCACGGGTTCTCCCGGTTCTGAATCTTTCCCCGTCGAGGACACTCGTTTTCTTGAGTGCCCCTGTGGTTGTTGGGGATGTCCTCGCCGCTTTTTTGCACTTCCAACGAACCCCCCCTTTTACAACCTTGTGTGCTTTACTGCTTCCTTCGGATCTACCGTTTTTTTTTTGGCGTGCGGGTCCCCCGCCCGGCCAGGTCAACGGTTGTTTCCCCCCACTGGCATGTTTTTTGATCTGTGCCCAGTTTTCCGTTTCCCTCGGACAGAGGTCGTCCTCTGTCCCCCCTTTTTTTCCCCACCTTCATGCCCATCCCCCCTTTCGTTGGTCTCGGTGTTTGTTGACTTCCCCCCCCCCCCCCCCCCGTTTGTTGTGCTCCCCCCGCTTCGGACCCAAGTCCCCTCCGTCCTGTCAGTTTCTCCCCGTCCCCGACCAGACACTCCCACCCCCACGTAAAACCTCCTTTCTGGTGTTTCACACCTTTGTCGTTGCCTTTCTGTTCGGCCCCTTGGATTATTTCTTTTTTCACAACCTTTTTCCAACTTTGGTCCTTTCTGAGTCGCTCCCCCCTCTTCTGGCGTTTCCAGTTTTCTTATCCAACCCTGAGTCGACCCCCCCAAACCCTAACGATTCACTCACGTACTCCACTTACGAATCCCATTTTTGAGGTCGAGGTTCTTTTTTTTCTCCACCCTTCAAAAAACCCCCCCTTCCTCGTTCTTTCTTGTGAGACCGCCCCGGCCGAATTTTTTCCAAGTGCCCCGGGATTATTTTTTCCTGAGTTTTTTTTTTTTTACTGGTCTTGTTCACTCCCCGATCTTTTGTTGGCTACCGATTAAGATCGTGAAGTTCCACTGGTCACTCCGGTATCTCTGAGAAACGTCTCTTTTTCCATTTTTTTCCACGTGTGCACCCTCCCCTCTTTTGAGATCCTTGAAGCCTGTTAACTCCCTACCCCTTTGGCGTCGTCCCACCACCTTTCCGATGCGGGTTTTTCTTAGAAGTTTTTACTGGACTTTGGGAGGAGTGCCCCCCCCCATGTTACATCGTCACCCCCTCCCGACCCCCCCTCCCACCGCTCTAGCTCGTTTTGTTTCCCCATTTTCTTTTTTCCGGTTCCGCGCTATCTCTTCCCCCCCCCCCCCCCCCAAGTTTTCCTCCGTGGTTGGTTCTTTTTGTTTCCTTTTCTTTCCGGAATCCCCGAACTTTCAACCGGGACTTTTTCCGCCCCGCCTTGGCTCCCCCCCCCGGTTTGCTTTTTCCTTCCTACTCGCTTTTCATAAATCCTTTCGTTTTCCCCCTTTTTTTTTCATGACCCCGTTCTTTTTCCTTTTTTTGTTGAGAGTTTCCGTTCCTCTCTCCCAAGTTTTTCGCGGCCGCCTGTCGAGGCCCAGGGTGGTTTTTTGGAACCCCCGTTCCTTTTTTTCCCTTCCCCGTCGCTTTTTCCCCTTTGACTCCTAAAACCACAGCCCCTTTGCCGATTGTTTAATTGGTCCTGAGGACTCTTTTTCGTGTTTTTGCCACCTTTTCTCAATCCAACTTTGCAGTAAAATTGGTACTCTTTTCCGGTTTATCCCCGTTTTTATTCTCCCCCCCCCAGGTGTATTTTTAGTTGGTTGTAAAAGAACTTCAACCCACTCATACCCCCCCTTCAGCTTCTGCAAATGGTACTCCATCCGAAATTTTTTTTCACCCTTCTTTGGAGATACCTGTTTGTCATTCCCCCGAAGTACTTTTTTTTTCTGTTTTAGCTTCTCCTTTTGATGGAGAGTTGGATTCCTTGATTTTCTTTATCTCCAGTTATTCGCAGACTCTTCTTTGCCTTTCTTTGTTCCCTTAATTTTTCTTGCTCTTTTCTTGCTTTGGTTTCGCCCTTCTTATTTCTCTTTTTTTTTCAATCCGTTTTTTTTTCTTCCACGTTTGTCAGTCTCTCGTTTCCCGTGGCGATATCGCCCCTGTCCACCGCCCCTTTTTTTTTCCTGGGCCTTCATTTCTTCGGTTGTTAGGCCGCAGTGGGTTTTAAAACCCCCTTGTCCCCAGATTTCATGGTTGAAGTTTCCCCCTTTTTCCCAACCCTTTTTTTTTGGAGCAACCCTCGCAACATCCCCCATGACGTTTTTGGTTAGTCTCCTCACTGGTTTCCCTAGTCTTTTTGCCCCAGGTGTGACCAATTTTTGGGTATTAGATTTTTTTTACCCCCCCCACTTGCCCCCTTTGGGGCTTGGCTCGGTGGTAATTCACGGGTTTTCTTCCTCTTTTTGCCTCGTACCAGACGTTTTTCAGGAATTGAGAGTTGAATAGGCTCCTTGTTGAAGGAGGCCCCCCGTTCGTCTTTTCCGTTCCAAGACTTGAAGTTTCCTTCCCTTTTTAAGACTCCCTTCTTCTTTATCATGGGAATACCTCGAAGGGTTTGGGTCTTGGGTGTGGGTGTTTGAGTGAGGTGGATCTCCACTCATTCCCCGTTTTTTCCACTGTCGTTGTCTTCTTTCCCGCTCGGCAGTCAGTCAAAGGGCACTTTTTTCGTCATTTTTATTAATTTGAGCCCTGCCTGTCTCTTTCCGCCCACCCATGCTTTTTTTTTTTTGAAATGACCCCCTGATGGGGTTTTGTGTCCCCCACCGGATGACTTCTACATTGTTTTTTGTCTGTTTCCTCGCCGACCACCCATTTTTTTTCTCCCCCCTGGCCAATCTACGATCTTTATGTTTTGAGCCTTTTCACTTGCATTTTTTAGCTCCCTTCGTTGTGTTGCCCCCGCTTGTTTGTTCCGGAAGCTTTTGGTGAACCCCCCCCCAGGCTCCTCTACACCCCTCGTTCCGGCCCGGTTTTTTCCTCCATGCGCTCCACTTTGTTCAACCCCCCCCCGTTGCCTTTCATCTCCTTGGGGCCTGCTTTCTTTTCTATCGCTCCCCTTTTGGGTGTCCCCCTCTACCTCTTTTTTTGGCGACCCTTCCGTTTCTGGCCCCCCCTCCAGGAGAAGGGGGTTTGGACTGCCCTTTTTCCCACGGCCCTATGTGAATGGGGCCCCCCGTGGTTTGTTGGCTAAACAAGCTTTTCCCTTCCCCCCCCCACCCTTCCAGAATCCCGTTGTGCCCTTCTCTGAAAAGACTTACGCGTTCTTTGCGTTCGCCCACACAAGAGCCTCTCCTCACTTTTGTTTTTTTTCAAGCGGCTGGAAGCGTGTCTGTTCTGGCCTTAGCCCAGTCCATCCCCCCCCTTTTGTCAGAAAGTCGGCAATTGCTTTTTCCCCCTGGTGTAAGATTTGACCTGTGGTTATGCCCGTTTCAATTTTGGTTGGGCCTCTTTGTAGCTTCCGAACACCCACCCACCACCGCGTTTCGTTCCCCCCCTTTTTTTTTTTTTTTTTAGGCCCCCCCCCGTTTAACTTTCAGGCTTTTCTGTTTAAAATGTCCATGTCCTCCAGCACATTGCCCGTTCCCTCTTGATTCCCACATTTTTGATGTTGCCTGACCTCGGGCACCTCTAGTTTTCGTTGTCAATACATAAGTTCCTTTCCCCACCCCCCTTGTTATGATTTTTTTCCCCCTCTACAAGCCCTTTTTTTTGTGCCCGGCAATTTATTTTATTTCTGATAGTCCACCCCTCTCTTAAGCTTCGCATGGTTGCTGGGGGGATCGTTAGTTGACCCAGAGTACTTTTTCTCCTTCCCCCCTAAGGTTGTTGACACACATTGAGTTCGAAACTTACTTCACAAGGAGTTTTTTAGTTCCCGAAGGGTTTTTTTTTTTTAAATTTTCTTTTTTGGATCTTGAAGTATACATGTCCACTTATGCCCCCCTCTTTCCTTTCTCTTTTTGGTGTTTGTTTCATCCGGAGATGAGGTCTTACGAGTTGGGCGCTTTGGCCGGTTTTGCCCATCAACAGACACCCCCCCCCCGCTGCTCTTGGCTTTTTGTTGCGGTTTTTTTCTCGGTACTGGCACTGCCGTGCCGGTGCAATGTTTTCCTTTCCTCTGCCTACGTTGTTTGAGTCCGTTTTCCCATCTTGAAGTCTTCCGTTTCCCGCTCTTTTCCTTGTTGATCGATCTCTTTCTGAGATAATATATCAGGTGGCTCCGTGAGCGCCCCCCCGGCGGGAATGAACATCGATTAACAAACGCTCTTGGAGTCCCCGACCCCCAAGGAAACATCTTATCTCTGTTTTCTTTTCACTTTGATAACGGTCCTGTTCCCTGTCTCTGTTAGGAAGTTTTTTTTCGTTTTTTTTTTTTTTGGTCTCTTTTTTTTAGTCTTTTTGTTTTTTCAGAGAATATTTTTAGTTATTTTTTTTTTGTGGTGTTGGTTTCTTTTTTTGTCTCTGGTTTTGTCCTCGCGGTAACTTTCTGGTTCCCTTCTTCGCCTGGGTATTACTTTTCGTCCCTTTTATTTTCCCTTCTATTTACTTCTCTGGTCCTTTCGAACTCTAGTCTCTGCCATTCGTGCTTTTCGTTTTGTTCGGTTTTGGTTTTTTCTTCCCCCTCCCTGCCACGTCCCCCAGTTTTGCCCCATTGGCTTGTTCGGAAACGTCCTTTGGTCCCCAGGGCTCCCCCATTCAAGGGCCCCCGACCCCATTTTTTTTTGCTCCACTTCAGGTCTGTTCGGTGGTTTTTTTTTTTTCTTGTCTTCTTTTTCCCTATGATGAACCTTTCTCCGTGATCCTGGCATAGATTTCCTTTTTTCTCGTTTTCGTGATGTGCATTCTTTTTTTCTTTTTATCAAGCGCCCACCCCTTCACTCCACTTTCTTGGCCCTCTCGCATTGTTGGATTTCCGGCGGCCACGTTCCCTCTCACTGTCTTTCACTTTTGGCATTGATCCCCCCAAATTTCAAAGTGGTGACCCGTAGGTTTGCTTGGACATGCACCCACCGCCCCTTTTTTTGTCTTAGCTTCCTTTTCGGGTTCATTCTCTCCCACGTGTCGTTCTGTTCTGCTTTTTTTTTCTCTGATCTCCCCCCCCCCCCCCACCTCCCCCGATTCACGATGTGTTGACCTCATTCCTATATTGAGAAAGTACTTTTCGTCTACCCACCCCACCGCCTCCCAGCTTCCCCATTGCAACCTTTTTTCTTTCTATTCCTTTGGAGGGAGTTTCTTTCTTTTTTCCTAGGGGGATTCGTTTCCTTTCGTGACATCTTCCCCCCCCCCAAGTCTCCGCTCGCAGCGAGCTTCACACTGGTACATCGCATTGACCCCCCCGATTTTTTTCCTCCCGTTCTTGTTTGTTTGTCAATCCGGAACGTTTCTTTCCCCGGGCGGCCCCCCGCGCGAAAGTCCGTCCCTTCCTTTCTTCTGCCTGTGCCCGTAAAAGTCCTCATTGCGTTGTTGCGGTTTTTTTTTCTCTTTTGGGAAGCTCCAGTTCCGGCCCCAGCGGTCCCCATGATCTCTAACAACTCCCGGTCAGCGCCGTGTGTCCCCTTAATTATAGTGTCTCTTTCTAACTCTTTCCGCCCTCCTTTCCCCCTTTACTATTTCAGCCCCTTTTGGCCTCCCTTTCTTAGGGAAGGAAGAGTTTTTTTCGCGGAGACTAAATGCTTTGGTTTTGTTTCCAGCCTCGTGCCTGCCCCCACCCCGTAACCACGCGTCCATTTTTGCCGGCCCCCCTTGGTTGGCGGTCCCCCCTTTTGTTCCTGTCATGTCTGTAACCATTGTCTCCTTTTCATTTCCCCCTTTGTGAGAAGAGCACCCCCCCACAGGGTTGTATGCTCCCCCGGTTTGCACCCTTCCTTTCCTTTTTTTTGCGCGATGACTTCTTTTTCTTTCACCTCCCAGCCCAGCATTTATCGTGAGTTTAGTGCTTTTAAAAAACCCCCCCAACGTGACCCTTTGAGGCTCCTGACCCCTCTTTAATTTCCCAATACTAAGTTTGTTGTTCGTGTTCAGTTTTTATTCTACTTCATGGTCCCTTTTCCTCTCCCTCCTTTTTTATTCCTGGTTCTCCCCCTGTAGGTCCTTTCCCCGAAAGGCAGATAGCCGAGAGTCGTGTTCCGTTACTTTTGATCATCATGTGGCTTTTTTCTTCCCTTTTGTTCCCGTTGAGAAAGTGATGTTTTCCCTGCCTGCTTACCCGATACCCTTTTTCCCCCTCCAACCTTTCCCCTAGGTTGCTGACTTTAGTTCTTTTTTTGTGGGCTTTAGGTATGACCCCCCGCAACACGGTTTTTCGTTCTTCCCCTCAGAGTCTGTTTGCCTTCTCCTGCTCCAGTTGGGTTGCCCGATTCTTCGTGCCTTGTGGAGGCTTTTCTTCGCCGTAGATTCTCCTCCCCCCCCAAGTTTCCCCCGGTTTGGATCGGCGGAGCCTTTTTTTTGGTTTTCCTAAGTTGGTGCCGATGGGTCTCCCTTTTCCCTGTCTTTTACCCCCGCGTTGAACGCCCGTCGTTGCGTACTGCGTGACGACTCCCTTGCTGCTTGCTCTAGGCATACCTTTCTTACCTTTTTGTTTTTTCTAAAAGTTTGGCTTCAAACCTGGTTTTTTGTCACCCGCTCTGACATTTTCTGAGGGCGGTTGCGAGTCTTCCCCCCCCGACTTTTTTTTTAGATCGACTGGAAATGCAACTATCCTGATACCAGTATCATTCCGTACGAAATATCATGTAGCATGAGTAAGACCTTTTGCCGCTGGCGGTTGGTTTCTTTTTACGAGTACCCTTTTGCGCTTTGCATTTCCGTCTGAGGTCCATGTTAGGAGGTTTATGTGTGGGGTGAGTATTCCCGTGTGTTTTGATGTGACCCCCCCCATACCCCGCCCCCCGCCAAAGTGGGGTCGCTTCCCTTTGCCCAGCACGTGGGGGGGAATGCTTCCCCTTTTTTGGCGGGGTTGGGTCCCCCTCAATCGCAAGGGACATTTATATGCACTGGGCTTTGTTCTGTGCCAGGGCGTCCCCTTCGATCCGATTGGATTAATATGTCCTTTTCCCCCCCCACCCCTGTCACCGGTTTTCCTGTTTTTCTCGTGGTCCGAAGTTGTTGTTTCGCGTCCTGCTTTCCTTCCCATCACTTTTTTCTCCTGTGACAAAGCCGCTCCTTTCTTTTCGTATGTGCCTCCCAGACCCCTAAAACCCACAAAGAAAGGTCCTCACCTTTGTTGCCCACCACATTTTTCGGCCCCTTGGAACTGGCTGGAAGTTTTTGAGTCCCTATCCTTTTTTTGGTAAGGGTCTCTTTACTTTTCCACCCCCCATGAGTCTCCCTACTGGTGCGCCGAAGAGGTTGAAACCCTCCACCCTCCCTTTCACCCCAATCAACGATCCCGGTCCCCCCTTTTCTTTTCCCCCTCATGTTGTCTTTCCTATTTTTCTATTTTACCGCTCCCCTGACAACACCCCCCCGTCATTATTGCTTTGACGCGTTCGCCGGGACAGGAACATTTTCCTTGATTCTGTATCCATTCCTGTTGGTCTGGTCTGGTCAATTTCACTCTTGTCGTTGTTTTCTCGATTCTATTCGCGGAAGCCCAGTTTTCCCAAGAAGGGAGTGCTCCTCCGTGTCCCTATCCTACCCAAGGGTGCCGAACCTCGATACTTTTTTTCGCTGTGGTCAATGCTTCCTTCCCCTGTTCTCTTCCCCCCACTCGATGCGGCTGAGTAAGTGACCCTTTTGGCCTTGCTCGCCCAAGAGACCTTCGCCCCTATACCCCATAATCGGTTTACACATCCCGTTTATCCGTTAGCGGGTGTTGTTTTTTCTGCCGGCTTCCAGCAGACTTCTTCGTCGGGCTCCCATGTCAAGCGGGCTCCGGTTCTACTTAGACCGTGCATTCCCACCCGACCTGTTCAAAACCGGGTTCTACGGCCCGCCCGGGGCGGTAAGGTTGTTCGGCCCATTTTGATTCCTTCCCGACTCGTTTTTTAGTTACCCTCCTCTCACAGCGGTGGCGCCCGACTGTTGCAGACTCCCTCTAAAGCCTTTCCGGCCGGTCGGATGTCCCCCTATACCCGTTTTGTCCACCGTTTTGCATTTCTTCACACCGGAACGTCTTGCCTTTAGTTATACAACCAACTTTTTTTTCCCCGGCCTTATTGGACTTCCCTGGGCGGCGTCCCCGTCCTTTCCTGGTTCAACTGAAACTGTCCTTCAAACCCCTTTTGCGGTTGTCCCCGTGAGTTTCCTTCAAATATCTTTTTCAGCTTTTTCTTTATGGTTGCCCCCTACCATTTCCCCCTCAATCAAAGTAGGGGAAACCACGCTAATTAGATTTCGGACATTTTTTCTGATAAGTGGGTATCCTCGCTGCCTCCCCGTCTTTATTATGTGGTCTTTGGAGATGATAGGCGTTATTTTCCTCTTCAGTTTGCTTCTTTTCTTCCTTTGTCTTGATCTTTCTTCGTGCATTGTTTTTCTCCCCCTTGTCTCCTTTTTTGACGGCCCCCCCCCTGCTTTCTTACCCCAAATCTGGCTTCTCTCCCTCACTCCCCTTCCCTCCTTAATGGGTTGCCTTTTATCCGCCGTGGGTCTCGACTGAACGGCGTTTTTTTTTTTTTTGTTTTCGCCTCGCTTTTATACAACCCCTGAGCGTCCCCCCCGTCCCTTCCTGCAACCCATGTTCAGGCGCTGTCTTCCGGTCTCTCCCCGCTGTCCCATGGGCCCCCATGGTGGTCTTGTGTTTCCCTGACTGTGCCTTTTTTTTCTTGGTTTTTCCCCTTGATTTTTCTTTGCCGTTTGAAGCGCCCTTTCACAGCCCCTTGTTTCCCCCGTAAGGAGGCGCCAAGGTTTCTGTACGCGTCCGACTCTTGTTTGAAGTCCCGCCTTTGCCGGTGTTGCCCTGCATTCCTCTG
>Ga0179593_1460736_pt1 | contig 15502 bp, 9 predicted proteins | sample CZODoug2_1_08_16_FD_185931 | JGI IMG/M metagenome (GOLD analysis project Ga0179593, IMG submission 185931) | Vadose zone soil fungal communities from Angelo Coast Range Reserve, California, USA - CZODoug2_1_08_16fungal (PacBio error correction) | ecosystem: Environmental > Terrestrial > Soil >... | reverse complement strand
AGAGACTTTATTCTTTTTTTTTGAGCATTGTGTTAGGATTTATAAGGAGCTCCGCCGATTTAGGAAATTTTCTATGCCGACTGCCCCGTTTTTTTATTGAATGCGACCCCTGGACGGTTCCCCCTTCCAGGAATATTCCTGATGTCTCGAATCCGAGTCTAGTTTTTGTAGAGGCAGACCTTCTTCCAAGTTTTTCCTTTTTTTCCTCAGTTGCTTTAGTCTTATCTTTCGGGCCGCTTTTTTTCCTTAGCGAGATGTTTTTCCCCCTTTTCGAAGCCTCCTCCAGGGCAGATTCTTCATATTCTCCAGCACCCCCTAAGTCCCTCGCGTCGGGACCCCTTTGGTAATACGACTTCGTTCACTCGGTCCTGTGGTCTGTTACCTTGCAGTAAGCCTAGACTTTCCGGCGAGGTTTTTATGGCGTTGTAATGTCTTCTATAGGGCAACCCCCCCCTCCTAGAGTTAGTGAGGCAAGCTTCCCTCTAGTTTATATTCTAGGTAGAAATATCCGCTCTAGTTGAAATGGCCCTGAACGGGCTGTCATTCATGGCTTCTCGGTTCTCAGGGTTTTGAGCTTTTTCCATTTGAGATTCCGGAACCCCACCACAATGTTTCTCTTTTGCACTTTTCTTCTCCCGACCCCAGCATCCTCTAAATTACCTTTTGCACTCTTCGAAGTGCCGCTTTTGAATAAGTCCGTCCCAGCCGCATATAAGCCCCGCGTTTTCAAACCTTCCTGGAGGTCATTCCTTTAGTATCAGATGCGTTTGCTCCTTCCGTTCACCCCTCTTCTTAAGATCCCTGGATTAAGCCCTGTCTTCCTCGGCTCGTAGGTCCCTCCGCCCCTTACCCGTCGGACAACTCTATTTCCTGAGTCGTGCACAAGCGGCGATTTTTTGCTTTTCCTTTCGTATCCGAGGTTGGGGAGGACTCTCAGACCCGTCGGCCGGTCCCGCTCCAGATGTTCTCCCACACCAAGCCCCATGAGACGATGCCCTCCCCCTTTAATATGGCCGCCTCAGCGGTGCCTCCCCCCGTGCTTCTTTCCGTCTTCCAGGCGGCAAAAGGCTTTCCCTAAATTCATTCTTTCAGTCGAATCAAGTATTTTTGCAAGTCCCTCTCCATCCTTTGCCCCTTCGTCTCTTGCCGTCTTTCGTACGTTGAGGTCAAGACCAATGTTTTCGTTGGGCTTTTTTCGTCGGTTTTTTTCTCCTAAGCGAATTTTCGGTGTCGTCCCCTTGCGCCTCCTCGTGCAGACGCATTTATACGGGGTTTGCCCTTCTTTAACAAGGGCCGCGGTCCTCTTTCCGCTTCGGCCCTCTTCTTCGAAACCCCGCCAGATGGCCACAGTCTATTGCTTTTTACTAAGCGCTCCCGTCGGCATGAAACATTTCCAGTCCCTTTTCCCAATTGGGTCCCAATATTTGACCTTTTCATCGGGACCAAACTTAACGTCCGTTTCCCCGCTGCGGGCGGGTTCCAATGACCCATGACCCTCCCTCTATCGTGGCTCTCCCCCCCTCTGTGACGACTGGAGTCGACTAAGTGTCTTGAGACAGGGATTTCGCTACGATGGGTGATTGGGCCAATGTCTTTCCATGATCGCAGATATACCACAGCTCGTCTCCCCTACTGTTATCTTCAAGGTCCTACACTTCCCATCTGATCACCTCTACAGTTGTTTTTAGATTATTGAGGTATTCCTTGAGGTCCAAGTCATAGTAGCTGTCTATTCTTGAGCGATCGTTTTATGTCTCCGACGCATGGCCACCTACCTCCTCGTTAGTAGCGCACACTAGTTTCGCGAAAGGTCACTCGCTCGCCCCGGGGCGGTTTACATCGTGTCCGGGGGGGCCTTGTCGGTCATGGTTTCATCTCCGAACCCACGCCCGCCCGCACTAAATGTTCACCGCCCCCGGGAGTCTCGATTCCTTCCAAGCTGAGTCCCTGCTTGGAACTCCATCTTTCCGGGCAATTGTGTTCGAGCGTCGCTTTTGCAGCGACCTGTGGTCCTGTCTACCCCTTAACGGTCCCAACTTCCTTTGCCCCCAACTAAGGGATTTTCAGCGGCATCGTTCGCCCCATGATTATCCTTTGGGTACCCAGATCCTGAGGCAGGGCTGATAACCCAGTACCAAGCTCATGCCCTTCACGTGCTACTTGGTTCACTTACGAACATGCCGAAACATCCTACCCTGACGACCGCAAGAAAGAGCCTTGCGTGCTTAAGTTCCTCCCTTGTCGGACGTGAAGATTCCCGATTTGTTTTTTTGAAGTGAGAACGCGCGGCGCCCTCCGGTCCCGCAGTCCGATGCCTTCTCCCGAGATCGCATAGGCGCTCATGCTTGGACTGGTGGGAGCCTTAGACATTGCTATGACGGGCCGCAGTGTCCACGGTCTCCCTCATCAACGGGCCGCAAACCTTCTGGCCTCTCCAGCCGGGCCTGCTGGTTCGGAACCAAATCCAGGTGATCATTTCGACTTTTGAGATGGGCTGCCCCAAGCCACGACCAGTCAACTTTTTGCTGCCGGAAGGTCGTTGATTGTCAACAAAGGATGTTAGGAAACTCATTTATATCCCCTTCCGACTCCCAGTTACTTACGCTTCGAACCGTTTAACTTAGCCTTCGATTTTCTATCAGTCGTTGTGGCTACTTTTCTCAAGATGTGATAGAAACAGTTCGGCTTCCACCTCCCTTATGTTTGTCCCGGATCCTGACCGCCTTTTCTTTGCATCCTGATTATGGTGTGCGTCCGTCTCCTGTGCCGCTGAAGCTGCCCCCCACGTCATGGCACCGACGCCATTCTGTCCCCTTCCGAGTGTCCAGGGCCAAGGCTATAGCGGAGACTGCGCTCTGACTTGCGCACTTCTGACGATCACGACATCTCGGCATTTGGGTCTATCCACGAAATTTCCTTAATTCCAAACCAATCGGCAGCAGTCCCTCTTGGGACGACCCCAGCTGATGGACCTTTCCTTGAACAGTCAAGGTTTCTCTTCCCCGTCTCGACCGTTTATCTAGTTAGCGCGTGCAGAGTGTTAGTCTCTTATTCGACCCATATAGATGCCAGGCCTCGCGGCCGTCTACAGTCCCCCCGTACACCTTGTTCCTAAAGTTACGATTACGGGATACTCCGTCCCTAGCTCAGGTCTAGCCATGAGCTCACCCCTCCCAAAGACGAATGTCTTACGTTCGTCCTTCACTGCGACGGGCTCCATTGGGCAATTAGATTCATAGGCATGGCTCCCTATGTCGAGAAATGCGGCGGCGGCCTGTCTTCCCCAGTAACCTCCAAGTCAATCAAGAATCGGTCTCCTCTATCGCGGCAACCCTCAACTTCAGGGACACTCTAAGGCGATCCGAAGATCTGCCTCAGCCGGCCATTCAATCTGACCTCAGACCTAGTCGTGCGATCGACCTTTAACACCGAGTGTTTGCCTCAACTCTTCAGTTTTTTTCAGGTTTTGTCTGGGCCGTCGCCGACCCCCCTTCTTTTTCACCATGTGTCCCTCTTTTTTTTTTTTGGCGAGTTTCATTGGCGCGGCTTCGGGGGAGACATTATAGCCGCCGCCCTTCAATTTCGCACCGACCGACCCCTCTGAGGTCGCGGGCAGAAAACCCCCGTTAACCCAGGCCTGTGCGGCGTTCGTACTTGCCACGAGCATAACTCCCTCACACCTTAAATACCCAGCGAGCTAGTCTCCTCCAAGGCTTTTTCCTCCTGAACACAGCGTCCGATTTTCTTCATTATAAACCCGATGCTGCCATGTTTCAGGGAATGGCCTTTAGGATTTTCTCTCTAACTTTAAGAAGGTCCCTCCTCCACCTATGTCTTCAACAGCTCATGAGCGGTCACTTCCATATTCTTGACGCGCGGTCCGACTTAAGAGTGAACTTCTACCTTCACCCATTGGGCACGACCCCCGTTGTTAGGTTCAAAGGCTGCGGTCCTCTGGCATTCATCCCCTCGATGCCTAGCGTTGATACACCCACGTCTCCTCTCCCGGTTGTTGTTTGTTCTCGTGCAAGAAGAGTGAGAGATGGCGCCTTCCTCGTTACTCCCCCGGTAGCCAGGCTTTCATTTCGACTTCCCGCGGACCGATGATGCTTTCATTCTGACGCTCATTTTTTTTTGGCTAATCTCGTAGCCGTCTCTTTCCTTGAGGCCTGGCCCCCCCACCTCAAATGCCCCCCTGACATGCAGCCCCGTTTTCTTTTCTCCCCCTTGCTGCAGACTTCCCTTTTCCTTCAGCTTTCAGTGTCCCCTGGGGGGGTCTACCCGCAGCTAGAGATTTTCTCTTTTGTCCTGGTAGGCCGGTCTTGCAACTCGTCTTCATGCCTTGGGCTTCTTGCAAATTTTTTTCTGTTGGAACTGCCCTCGTAAACAGTCTAATTCGGCTTCGCGTCTCCTTAGAAGTATTGTGAGTGGCCGACTTTCTCCCCCCAATGAATCCGCCGAAAAAAGTCTTTATATGGGATCTCGTCCGGCGACGACCCCGTCACCATCCCATTTAACCAGCGGTCTCAGACGGGTCCTGACACCGGTCTGATCGCATGCCCTCTGACCGCTCACCCGGCATCGTATGCCCAGTCTGCAGTTAAGTAGCGTCTCGTGGTTTGTTTTTTTGCTCTGATCTCGTGACGCTCTTTATGCTTGTAATGACGATGGCCTTGTCTCATTGACCGCCGCTCGATTTTCTCGACAGGTCGTCCATTCAGATTTATCCCCTTTCCGGCTGTTTTCACCCCCCTTCTCGGCGAACCCTCCCCAGTCTTGACCTTCCCTTCACTTTTTTAATCTGAACCTGTCCGTTAGTTTTTCGCGATCGTGGCTTCGGTATGTCTGGGCTCATGCTTTGCTTTTTTGTCGTATCTCCGGTGGGTTACTGTTCGCGAGCTACCGTCTCTCGTTTTTTCGACGACGCTCATGCTCTCCGTGTACTGGGACGCACCCGGCGCCTCGATAATTCTTTTCCCTTTTGGTCAAAGCATCACGTCAGGAATGTGTATGGGTAACGTTGCGACAAGCATCGCGCTTCCCGTGGGTCTTAAGTTTTAAATTGATTCGACTTTTCCCAATTTTGGTGTTCTGGTTAGCCATGAAGTTTCCGATTGATAGCGCTTCCGCTATCCGAGAATGGTTTCGCCATTCGGCATTTCCGCTCTGGTCGTGGAACCGTTGCGCCTTTTAGTGTAGCGACTAAACCCATCGTCAGGCCCTGCAACGAAGTAATTAGAAGGCAATCCGCCACCATCCCTCCACAGATACGCTTGGTCTCTTAATTTCATTTAGTCGGCCCACAACACTTGGGATCTTCTTCGCCCTGCGAGGAGACCCAAAGTTTAGAGTCCCTTGGGACAAGATGGCTCCTCGCTCATGTTTAACGCACAGTAGTGACTATCGAAGAACGACCTTAGCTTCAATTGCTCTCAGCTTGGCTATTCCATTTCTCCTTCGATATTGCCTTGATTTTTCGTTGCGTGCGCGCCGGGCTGTAGGACACACATTAGGTGACGGTTGTTGCGCCTGGGCGGGCTAGTCGGGGGGGGGGGTGAATGAGCTAAGCTCGGCTTTCATCAGCCTGCCTCCAGTTTATCGGCCCCCACACCAAACCCAATTCCCCCTTACGATGCTACGCGGCTTTGCCACTTTTGCCTACCCTGGACGTTTCGCGAGCTTGCTGCCGTCGCAGGAACCAGCAGGGAACGTCGTCGGAAAATCTTTGCTTTATTCATTCCTCCGTGAGACCATTCGCATTTACGCGCGCATTCGGTCGTTCGTTCTATCTTTCATACGTTCGGCATGAGGTGAACGCCGTCATATTGACGGCGGGGGAACTTGAGCTTGGTGTCTCTTCTTGCCAGCCCTCCTCTCTTTTTACTTACAGGAAGCCCATAGATTGTCCGATTCCCTAGACATAGTGTTTCCGGACCCCTGGGCGAGGGACTCTACACTTCTTCCCCCCTTCCTTCAGGCCCAAAAGGTCGATTGAGATAAGTAATCGACGCCCCCCTCTTACTCCATAACTGCAATTTTCCGTGCTAGGCTGTTTCAGCAGGGACACACCCCCAAAGGACGCGGAGACCCGACCTCTGCTTGTAGGGTCCTCAAGTCTGGCGTTGTTTTACATGCAATTCTTTTCCTTTGAAGCTCAAGAACCCATGGGGGATAGCGCTCTCTGGACTGTAGAAACGTTTCGCTTGCGCCGGAAAGGTCGGCGCTTCCAATTTGGGCTTGCTTTTCCCCCCCCAGACCTATCTGTGCCCGACTTCTAGAGAAGTCGCGTGGCGCCAATGAGCACATACTCCCATATGTGTGTTTAGAGTATGGGACTTCCTGCTCCCTCCCCAAGTTTCGAGCTTTTATCTTGTCCCGAATTCGCCAAATTCACCCGACCGGATCTAGTTTTTCTCTTTTGCACTCAAATCCTCCCATTTTTTCCCGGTCCTTCGGTGCCGTATAAGATTTACCCTTTGGACAGTGGCGGCGCGTATGTCATTGTAAAATGCATGTAAAGACCACTCCCACGCCCCGGAATACGTTTCCCCTTCCGCCCTGGGTGTTCTATGAAGGTCAACCTCTTGATGGTTCATTTAAATACATCTGTATGGCAATGTTTCCGAAGGAGCTTTTAGGTTGATTTCGCTCTTTTCCATGCAACTGGGAATCTTCTCAGCCCCTTTTTATGAACCTCATCCTTCAATCCGGTCACCTTTGAGTAATTAATACCCGCCAACCTTATTTCAGTTGTAGTGACCCTAGCATTCTTTCAGCGTGAGCCCCAACCACCCCCCATGCTAAGTACCGGAGAGGCCGTCCTGCGTCACCACGAATCCGTGGAAGACGTCTTACTAGCGCCGTTTTTTTGGTGTCACCGTTCTGCAACGCTGAGAGGCCCATTCGGCGACTTCCCTTCTTGAAGATGTGACTCATCGCTATTTTTTCCAGCGCTTTTTCGAGAGCCTGCAGCTGCTGTCCCCATGCCTCGCGGGGCGATCGGTATCCTTTGGTGCTTCCCTCAATGTGAAAGGACTCTGCGCCCTGTCGATCTGCCCCGTCCTGCAACCGTCGGCACCCTATCCGCCCCCTGGAGACACCGTGGTGCTCCCAACATCAAGGACTACCGTTTTTCGATTTTAGAGACCGCTCCTGGACCTCATTCGGCATTAGAACTGCCCGAACAGGGTCGTTTCAGACTTAAACATGTGTGCACTCGATAGTGGCCGGAGCAAGCTCTTGGCATCCCACAAGGATGGCTTGCCGGTGGCTCCCGCATGAGTAGAATTATCCTGCCGTTTGACTGATACTCCAAGTCGGCTCGCCACATTCGCTTCCCGGCTGGGTCCGCTTCGGCCTCCTGAGCAGGAACCCCTACTTTTTGGTTCGCGCCCCGCTAAGACACCGGTTACCAACGTGACCGCAGTGTCGTCCAGGACTTTCAGGGCAGCTCCCCCTGGGTCTCGGAGATTGCGTCAAAGATCACATCATAGGTGCCGCCCATAACGAACGTGCGCCTATTCCCTCCACTTCGCGAAACCCCAACCCCTAGATTCTGTTTTCGGACTGTAAAAGACCCCGCGACTACGTCATATGTAAGTTCTTTCAAACAAGTCCGAATACGCCTCCCTATCGACGTAGCCTGCGTACTCGGTGCTGGATTCTCTTACACATTTAAAGAAGAGACAGGCTCGCGTGGATAAGCGCTGCCACCTCGAAGAACCAATCCCCTTTCCGTGGAAGAACTTCGTCGAAACTTTATATAGGTCCCCGTTTACGAGACGTTCATGCCTTATGTCAACCCTTTCCTCCTTAGGGTTTCCTTCTGCCCCGCCAGGGTTCCCCAAATGGCTCGGCAAATCGGGCACATTGATCATATGTACGTTAAGCGGCAGGCGGCTCTCCTTATACGCACTCTCACGACGGATCTACGGTAACTCATCTCCTTGCAACCAGGCAACTAATCGGACGGCGCGTTTTCAGTTCTTCTGCCTCGGCGGTTTTTGGCATCCCTCACGTATTTCATAACCTATGAATGCGATCGTACAGTCCGAGGGCATTCCTTATTCCTCTAATGGTCTCCGTGGAGGTCCTGGGGAGTTTCGTCCGACAATTTTATCATCGCCAAGGTATCTGGTGGCGTATCTTTCCATTTCTTTTGTTCGTCCGACAGACATACGTGAGACCGTTCGGCCCAGACCTATGATCCTTCGAGTTCTCCCGCGTCGCTCAAAGGAACCCTTTTGATGCCGTCGCGACTCAAAAGCCCATTTCTTCGTGAGTTCCACTGAGCCCCGACTGGACCACATTCCCCCTGTCCCCACACCTAGCCGAGGTCGACCAGAATTTTTTCAAAGTCAAATTCCTGATCAAATTCTTGATGGACTATCGCACCGCTTTCACCAAGCTGTCTTTTGGGTCATCCATGGCGTGTCGTCGGGAGTGTCGCCATCGCTCTCACGGAGACTTCCCGTCTTGACGGGCCAGTGCCCGGCACGCTTCATTGACTATGTTTTTGCCGCCGAAATGTGCCCCTCGACTTTAACCTCTTGACTGGACCAATCCTTTGGTCCTTACAGGGACTAGGCCGGCGCCTTTAGAGCCGGCAGGTGACTCTTCTTCTTTCCTCCTCCCCAGTTTGGTTTTCTAGATTTTAAACCGCATTGGAAGCTTGTTCCTCTCGCCCGCGCCTTTTCACGTCCCCCACTTTGAAATTCTGTTGGCATTTTTTTGGGTGTCGAAGTGCAAATTGGATATTTGTAACGCCCTTTGAAATTTATGGCTGCCGTACCTTTTGGTATGACCTCCTTCTTCAGAGGACCGTATTCTCGTTATTTGCGCATAAGCCGCCATGCAAATTAAGTCAGAGGGTTGAGAGCGTGCGATCCGTCCTAATGCTGGTCTTCTTCTTTCCTTTTCGGGTTCTCCCTCGATCCAGCCTGTGTCAGCGTTGGTTATTCTAGGAATTCGAGTGAACTCTCCCGTCTGTTCTAGCCTCTCCTCGATTGAGTTCATTTTTTTCTTCCCGGTTCGAACAGCTTCAATCGTGCGTCCTTCCCCTAACTTGAAGGCGCCGGCATTGCTGTACTGTTCAATTTCCTCCCCAGACGCTCTACGCACAAGATTTCCTTGTCGATGATCTTGTCGGCCCTGAAGTCTCCACTAACTGAGGACAGGTGCGCCTAGTTCCTATTGTGACTTTCCTCCTTGACTGAAAAATTTTTATGCGCTCTTCGCAAAGAAGAAGGATTCGATCTGCCGGATCGCTTCTTCTTGTAACTGCTGTCGGGTTCCTCTTACTTAGACGAGGCGATGTTGAACTTGGCGTCTTAGCTCAAGCGATTGACGACTGCCGCCGACATTTTCGACCCATTCTCAATGCCGCTCAGACATTTGACCCCTGGCGTGCGCAGCTTCCAGGGAGCCCCTTCCAGTCGCCTTGTCCATTGTCCCTTTTGCTCCCCTTTCTCGCATCGCCCTAGTTTGTTTTTTTGTCGCGAGCGACGTTTTTTAAAAAACTAGGGCTGGGCTAACGACGTTGCGGGGCTATCTGTCTTGTGGCGGTAGAGAAGGTCGACCTACAGCAGATCAACGGCCGATGGGCCGACAGGTTGCCTCTAACCCAGCCTGGTCCTTAAGCCATTGACTCGCAGCCCTTGAATTGAGACCAAGCATCGAGTCCTTCGAGCTTGTCTTTCTCCTTCTTTTACCATTATATATTGCCACAATGCACCGGTAGTGGAGTAATCTAAAGTTTGACATCTTTGGGCCATTCACCGCGATAGCATGTTTTGAAACAGTCGGAATGGAATTTTTGAGGAGGTTTTCAAATTTCATTTTTAGTCTTTTCTCCCCTATTCCTCGACTCACCCCAAACCATCGTTCTTTTTCCGGAATTGCACAGAAGATCTTCATTACCCGCACGTCGCCCATTTATCCTGGTTCGATAATGCTTGGGGGAGTCCCTTCAATCATGTCGGCACCCGGCAGGATATTTTACAGTCCGTACCAACGTTTCATAGCGTTCCGTATACTCCAGATCTCGCGGCTCCATTACCCCTCCTTGCTGATTCAGATTTCAAATACGCCTTGGCGACCTTTCAGGCAGCTTTCCATATGCCCAGTCTGTAAACGATCTTGAAATTGATTGTCACCGCGAGTCCTTCGGGCGCGTAGGTGCCTCAGGTTAAGGGCGGGGAGTGCCCCCCCGATCCTTTCCTGTCATTATCCTGTGCTGAAACCACCCCCCTCACGGATCGACATGTTAGTACGCGTTTTAGGCCAGTGGCTTTGTCCGCTGTCGTCGCGATCTCCCATCACCCTTCGGGAAGTCTCCTCCTCTTCTTTTTCCCGTCCTCTTTAAGACAGGACCCCGGTTTTTTTGGGCTTGGCTGTTTGCCGTATGGTCGGCATTTCTTATGGTTCACCTCCCATTTTCGAGAGCTCAATGAGATTGGTCTTCTTCGCGCCCGCCGCTAGCTGTCCTCGAACTTTTTTACCCCTGCTGTCCGATGCCGACTTCTCTAATTCCTGGGTGTAGGTACTAAAACTTTGGAGAGTTTGTCCCTGCTCGGATCTTCTTCAGGCCCAAAGGTCCAGAAATCGTATTCCGAGAGCCCATTCGCATGTTTTCTCTTCAGACCTGCATTTGTACGATGGGCGTCCTGTCAGTCCCATCCTCCTTTTCCACTTGCAATATTTCAAAGAGTTTTATGCTTGAGGGAACCTTCCTTGTAGTTTTTTTTAAAGAATTTTAACCGAAAGACGCGAACTTTTTCCCTTTGATAGACCCACCCCCCCCCCCCCCAATCTCCCCTCCCCCGTTTCTTCCTGGGATTGAGCGGCCTCAGGGCGTTCAGACCTTGGAGTGTCGTGTGGATTCACATACATCGCTAACCTTCAGCTCTATAGCGACTTTTTAAGGTTATCTCCCAATCCTCTAGTTTAAATCCCTTTGTTGTTGTTGAATATGGTGTTATGTAACCCACGTAGAGATACTCCTTTGGTATCAGGGCGCGACTCCAATCCTCTGGCAAAGACGCAGCGATCTCTTATGTGTTATAAAGGCTGACCCACTCCCAGTAACGTGGGAGTGGCCGCACTCCTTTTTCCACCTTGGCGGGCTTCTTTGGCCTTGGAGAAACAAATGCATTTTCCCCCTTGAACCCAACGCCTTCGTTCCACCCGAAGACTTGGTATGATTCCCCTTCAAACGATTTGGACCATTGTTCACCGTAACCCCGCAACTTGGACCGGACAAATTTAGACTTACCGAGAGTACGTTAATTCCTACGCTATGTGAATTACCTTTGGGATTCTAATAGAGGTGCTTTATTCGCCGCGCACTACTTTCCACCAGGCTTCGTTGTCGTCACGGACCTATTTTCCCTGGTTGTAGAAGGCCCCTATGCCTGATGAAAGCTCCCCCCGGGCTATACACCCCTGACGACCATCTCATTTCCCCCGCCCCTTTCTAGTATGCTTCTTACATAATGCCCATTCTATTAATCGACGTCCCCCAAGAGGTCTTTCGTCCCCTATCCGGAAGAAAGAAGGTCCTATTTCTGCCTTCCCCCTTCCTTGGTTCCGGTTTTCCTTCGCGAATGGCAGCCAGGCTGAGAGGCCCCACTCGGCCGATGCCCCTTTCCTCGACTCCCTTTCGGCGATCCTTTTGGTGGTTTGCCGAGGACCTGGTCGTACGGTACGCGGTTTAAGTTGATAGGCCCGCACAACCGTTAACCCTCCTCACCCATCCCCTGAGCGCGTGTTACCCTCCCTTAAATCGTTTTCGTACTGGGAGTTGGCCCCCCCGACGTCCTTAAATCTGAGGCGTCTGCCACCCCCTTCCTCAGGTTCGTGAAGAGATTTTCAACAACCGCTGCGAACTCGATGGTTCTTTCTCTTGCCTCTGACTAAAATATTGCCTGTAGCCCCGTTTTGTTTTGCGTAAGCTGATACCGTTTTGTTTTTTCACTCCCATTTCCGATTTTGATAGTCCCCGATGCTGCGAACCGGAGATTCGCCGCTTGATACTTCGTCATCATACATTCCATTTTTTGTGGGGGCCTTCGATTTTTTCCCACCTGAAGACTGTCCGTGAATTTCCCCCTGCGCGGAGTTTCCATTACGTTGAAGGGTAGCGCCCATGTCCATTAGAAGCTATACAAATGTCCCTTCATCGTCCCCTGCCCATCAAGACCGCGGCATTGGGTTTCCTTCATCAGCACCTTTTTACTCCCCAAAATCGCCGTTGAAGCTCATTGGTCTGAAAAGACCCCGGTATGACTCGGACCTTTAAACGGCTCCCCAACCACGTTCGTTACACCGTGACTTAGCGGTTTGCCTGGAGGCACTGGCCTCACTTCACTGAGTCAGACAACATACTCTATGAGACCTCCCACCTCTCGCATCCCCCCCTTACACTCGTGACTCAGATATTGGAATACGTCCTCCGGCGACCCAACGCTCGTGCGATTCTTACGTCATGCAAGTGAATGGACACCGGGCCTCTTAATTCTCTTGCGCGCCTAACCCACTTGCCCATTTTTAGCTATCGGCCAGACCACTAGGTTCTGATTAAAGGCCTTGGGCGTGGAGCGCACCGCAACCCTTTCAGCTCTGCAGCGGTCCCTACGGAAACTCCAACGGGGCAGCAACGAGAGTCAGATTCCAGATAGGCTGGCTGTTCCCGATGGAGTCGCATCAACAGGTGCAGCGGCGACTTTAGGTAACCATCTTTGACCTTCTCCTGGGCCGCCCCGCATTTTCTCATGTAATTTTTTTGAGTAGGACCCAACCCTGGGCAAGCTTTTCTTTCTCTCGTCAGTGCGAGTTCTGCCATACAAATGCACCCTTGCGCCCTTCAATCCGTGCCCTCCCACAAGTCAGTCGAGGTCGCATCTCCCCTTACAACAACCTCGCTTCAGGCTGTATCTAAGCCGGCCGGACGTACGAGCTGCCAATCGACCCCAATGCTTGCCAAAATCGCGCTGCTCCCTCGCCCACCTTTAACAATGGAAATATTTGAACTACAGTTTTTGGTGTTGACGTCTCTCTCTCCAACCTGGCTGGAGGGGCTGGTCCATGAGCGGCGTCGGATTTTCCCTGCGCTCGCTGAATCCGTTCTTCCCTTGATTTAAGCCAGCTCATTTATTCCTTTCGTACTATTCTGCGCGGAGACCTCTTCCCTCATGCGACTGCCCCACCCCCGTTACGACCACTCCGTTTTCTTTTACCTTATCCATCATCTTCTCGCCGCCGGCTTATCCTCCTCCCCGTTGTTTTTTCTCAGCTTTGTCAACCTCCGGGCTCGCGCCCTTTCTAGCCCGCGATTAAAAACGGATGGTCGTGCACAGGACTTTTTTTCAGTTCACAGGCTTTCCGTCGGATGAAATAATCTTAAATTCTGACGTTCATTGACTCTGTAATATTGTAGTTAACGTCTATATGAGCAGTCAACGCCTTGAGAAGAAGCTGTCCCTGCAGAAGAAAAGTGGTTTTTTTTCTTTTTTCTCTCCCTACTAGTTTCCTCCCTTAGGATTACATTTCAACTGTGCTTTAGACTCGAGATCCCGCTTTGGAAGACCGTGTTTTCATGTGTATTAGGAATGGAGATTTTTTTTTTTCCGGAATTATTGCACATTCCTTGGGGTCCTCTTGACTCCAACCTCCCCTGTATAATATTGCGTAGTTGAAGCCTGCCTCGCTTCCGGCCGTCAATCGGCCCGCACTCGCCCCCCTTTACCTTCCGCCCCGCCGCAAAACTGTCCCTTGGCGATGACCAGGCGTGTTCTTCCACGCCTGCACTGATTTGAACCAGCGGGCTCATCCCTCGGTGCATTACTCACGCCATTTCCCCCGACATCTTCAGATGCCCAGCAGAGGCGATTGTTTATCCTCATCGTGGCCCGTTCGGGTCTGGTTTCCTTCTAATGCCGCAGTTGTCGTCTTTTGACATTTCGATGGTCCGTGCGCCGCCCGCCTCTTCATCTTAGTTTCGCATGTAGTTCCTCTGCCATTATTGCGCTTGAAGAGATGTTTGAAGCCCTTCCCCCGTTTCCGGTGAGGCTGACTGTCTCGACAATAGCCTGTAGTAGGTTTCCGAGCCTCTCTTACAGTTCATCGGGACCCGAAGTTGAGGGCGAGGTTCCTCCTTTACACCTTCTCTCATGATTGTACTCCGAAGACTTCTATATACCAGGGCAGCCTTAACATATATGCCACCCCCTTCCCACGTTGTCCCCCTTGACTTTGTTTTTTCTGTTCGTCATTGGGCCTCAAGAATAGTAGGCTGGATGGGGTCGGAAATCGCTGACACCCTTTCATCAGGCCACCACGTTTTGATGGGCATACTAGACATCTTTTGTCGTCGCCATATACGCGTCGAGAAATTTTCGAGCCTTTCAAGTAGTCCAGTTCGGAGTGAAATTTCACGGTTCGTTCCTGGGAGACGTCCACACCCCCATAGCTTACCTATTTTCTGCTGAACTCCACATCTCCCCCGGTTGCGTAAGTTGCGTTGCGATCTTATCTTTAAACAACAGGCCCCTCGATCATCGAGCACTTGCGACCCCCACAGGGTAGCCAGTCATTCCTTGTTTTTTACTCTCCATGTTCCGAGCTGCCTATAGCACTGCCCCATGACTGTTGTTTTAGACTGGCATTCCTCCTGATCGTATTCTCGCCTCCCCCCAGGTCTTAGGTCAAACAACTCACGTTTAAAAACGTTTTATTGGTTCTGAAACCCTGCTGGTCGTGTCAGACTTTTCTTTGTACAATCCGCCGGAACTGCATATCCTTCTCAAGTGTGAAAGGTCAAAGATTAATGTGTGTAAGCTGGCCCTGGAAATAGCGAGTATCTTCCTCTTGTTGACGGGATTTCCAGCTGCAACAAGTTCCCCTGTAAAGGTAATAGGCCAGTGTGGATTGATATTTCGAGGAGCACCGGAGAATTTCGTGGCTTGTGTCTGAGACGAGACGTAAGGATGGGACTTTGTGACGCCGCATATGGTAGATTTCGTTTGATGGTTTAGTCGGTGGCTCAGCGATGGTCAGGAGAGGTTCATCGACTACTATTAATTGCGAATTCGACATGAATTAAGGTTTTCCCCACCACCCCCCCCCACCCCCCCTACAACCCCCCCCCCTTTCTGCGCCACCGAGGCCGTGGTCCCCTTTTTGATCTCCTACGCCCCCAAGTTACAGACAGTCATCCTTTTGCACATATAGACTCCTATACCGGGCGCAATTGAAGCGGATGGCGTTCGGTCACAATCCCTAACCATTTTCCTCAGGAGAAACAGGTTTGTGAACGTCCTTCGCTAGGGGCTTTTCTTTCAATTACTTCCCCTGTCCCGACGCGCCAGCCATGATATATGCCGATCGGACCCCCTCCGGGTTATACTACTTTTCTTTTTAGCGGGCCTCCAAGGCTCTGCGCCACAGGGCGTTGATTGTCGGCGGCCTGCCTCGTCCGCCCGCGTACCCCCCCTCCTTCGACCGA
>Ga0179593_1416282_pt1 | contig 15502 bp, 16 predicted proteins | sample CZODoug2_1_08_16_FD_185931 | JGI IMG/M metagenome (GOLD analysis project Ga0179593, IMG submission 185931) | Vadose zone soil fungal communities from Angelo Coast Range Reserve, California, USA - CZODoug2_1_08_16fungal (PacBio error correction) | ecosystem: Environmental > Terrestrial > Soil >... | reverse complement strand
CTTCCCCTTGTAATTTGTGGGCATTGATTGCTTTTTTTTTCCGACCGTAGGCTCTTTAAACTTCTGTTGACTACTCCGTCCTAATTTCATTTTCCCCCCTTCGTCTGTCCCGAAATCTGCTGCCGCTTACTCCATGCCTTTAAACTGACTTTGCAGGTACGGGCATGGTGTAGTAGTGGCCTTCACAATTGGTTGTTCCTTTCCCGTACGTCTTACAACCCGCGTTTTCCTGTGTATCTGGGTCGTATCCGACGCGGGGGAATGGTTTTCTTCTCTTCCCGGGCCTCGCGGACCAGGGCCAGAATCAATGGGCATTTTGGCGGCAAATCCATTCTCCTTTTTGCTTCGCCTCCTTTTTCCTCTCTGAATGTCTATACCTGACAATTGTCGGTTAAAACGGCTGCAATTTTTCTTCGTCCGGCCTGCTTGATGCTTTCCTCTTTTTTCGGTCATGACCGGCACATTTTTTCTGCCGTACCCCCCGTGGATCTCGAGAATGTCTTCGAAAGAATGATTCTCTCTGACTCAATGCTCGCCCCCCCCCTTCCTTATTTGTCATGATTTAACCATTCTGTCACTTTCCCTTTGAAGTTTCGCTCTCCGCTACTTGCCAGACTCATAATCCCCCTCATCTCCCCTGCAGCTGTTTTTCTTGGCTATTCTTTCTACCTCGCTGTGATTCGTTTCGCCCCAGTCCTCCTTGTTTTTTTACACCCCCTCTGGCTCTTCTCGATCCGTCCCACGATTAAAACTTGACTGACCAAGGATAATATCGATCATTCCCTTCTTGTGAGATGCCGTGGTAGTAGTACGGCCGGGCGTTGCGCGTCCTCCCCCTATGCCGGTTTTCTCCCGTATTTCCTTTTCTCCCCGAATTTCTCACAATTCAAACCGGGGCGTCTTTAATTGGTTCTTTTCCCTGTCTTTTTTTTTCCATTCGCTGTCTGTTCCAATCTGTGTGCTGTACCTGCCTTTCTCGATGATTTCTCCTTGACCGGAATGACGACCTCCCCCCTCTGCTTCCTCTTGCATCCGTGTTCGCCCTCTCGCCATAGTCCTTTCCACCCCTTTGCTTTCACCGCCTCCGCCCAGAAATTGGCGGTTTTCAGGCCAATTTGCTAATTCCTTGTCTGCGTCCTTTTCTCAACGGAGATTTTTTCCCCCGGCTGGTAAATGACGAATTCCCATCTGTACAGATTGGCTTTAGCCAGTTACCTTCCCCCCCCAATGAACGGAGACGGTCCGGCACCGTAATCACCAATTTTTTTCCGAGGAATTTGCTTGACCAGCACCAGTTCGCTTTAGTTGTTTCCACTTTACATCCTTTTGTCCGGTTTCCTTGTTGCCTGCTCAGCCCGCGCGGTTTCCCGGCTGGTACGTGAACAAAACATTTCCTGGGCTTTTTTTTTCCACAATCCGTCCTCGGCCTTCACTTTGAAAGTTTTCGCGGTCTTTTTTCTTCGCATACCGTGTCCGCTTGGAGGCGTGCTCTTAAATGATTGTCCCCATTTTTTCCCTCTGATTTTCATCCTTGTAGACCAAACATATGTTTCTCATTGTTTGCACCTCCCGCCTGGGAAGTCCCCAGTCTCTCTTTGCAACTTAACCTTGCTTTTCCTTCCCTCCTGCCATCCCCTCAAGGGCTCGCTTTCTGTTGAGTTATGTTGAAACCCTTCCTTTACTGATGGAAGGCCACAGGAGGGCACAATATCTAAATGGCGCAACCCCTTCCCCTTTGAACGCGTCATTAATTTAGGATGCCTCTTCCACATCCTTGCGTCTCCCCAAGACTTGTTGCGACGAGGCCCTAGTGTCCTCGCCTTGAATTCGTTGTCTCCCTCACTTTTCCATCGAGCTCAGGTAATTTCATTAGGTTCTTTCTTTGGATGGCGTTTCAAGCAATCATGCTTCTTCACCCCCTGCCCCCGTGCTAGGATCCTTGGTGAGCCTCGATTGCGAAAATCAATGCTTTGGCTGACGTCATCCCACGTAACCCTGTGCGCTTCCCCCAAACCCCACAACTTCTCTGTGCGAGGAATTGCTCCATGTCGTGTTTGTTTTGTCCGCCAAGGCCGGAACATATCTGGCATATGTAATTGATTGACCACGTGGCCGCAGGCGTGCTACCCCCCCTTTCCTTTTCCCAATTGAGAGGTTTTGTGGGCCCCGGTATGCCCCCTTTCCGCCGAGGTCCAAAATCCTGCGTCCACGATCGAGGTTTTTTTTTTCTTTTCCTCCCGGCGTAGGAATTTGGAGTTGGGGCTGGTCCAGTCAAGTCCCTCCTCCCTGAACAGTCTCTTATCACTTTTTGAAGCTGGATTCCCCTCTTTAACATCGGTTGCGTGTTCATTTTTAGCCGCAGAGAGAGGTTCATTCTCCTGGAATCCTCCCAACAATTGGTCTCACCCTTCCTCCTGACGATCTGTTTATTAAAACCCTTTCCTTTTCTCTTTTTTCCCCCTTTTCGGTTTAGGCCTCACTCTCTTTATTAGATTTCAGTTGTGTTGGTGATTCCTCTTTCCCACCGTGACTTTTGGTTCATCTTCCCACTGAACTGTTAAGCCAGAGCCCTTCCCCCCCGGCCGCTGAGTGTGAGGACCTTTGACTCTTGATAATTCACAAGGAACCGAGCTGTTCGGATTTACCCGCTTTCACCCTACCCCTTTGGTACCCAGCGCCTCACTCGTCACAGTGCTCCTCTTTTCCTTCTTCTGCATTTAGTCCCCCTCCCCCCTCATGGATTGCGAAACTGATCGTCATGCCAGCAGTTTTTTTTGCGCCATCGGCTGTGCCCCTTGCCACCCACAGTCTCGACCCCACCCCCCCCCTACCTCTAACTGCAGTCTTTTTTTTTTGGCCTGCCTTGTTTTCTCTGGACATAGAACTCCCATTTCATTTTTCTTCTGTTCGGACCATGTCTTTCCCCGGGCGACGTTGGTTTCTCTCCATCTCCCACTATTTTTTGGGGTTGGGGGATCCTCCTTTCCTTCAGGAAGTACACAGACCCTTCTTTTAAATCTTTCCCCCCCTTCCGCGTAGCCACTTTCGTTTGAAGAAGCCCGGACCTGTCCCTTTCCCGCCAGCAGCAGGCCCTCTGAACTTCCTGGTCAGCTGTTACATTCTTTTTACAAACTCTTTTTTTCTGACACCTTAATCGTCTATAACCGTCTTTTGACTATTGTTTTGATCCTCTCTTTTCATCTTCATCCTACCTTTCGCGTTCCCTGGTAATTCGTGGTCTACATTCATTCTTTTTCCTGCGGGCCCCCTACGCTTTCTGGTTTTGTCAACCCCAACCGAACCCGAACGCAGCTCAGTCCTCTCATTTCGGTTTAAAGTGCGCTTGTCAGTGAAATTCTTCTTTTTCTTTCTTTCAAGAATGAGTGTTTCACCCTGTATCATTATTTTGTCTACTTATGCCTCCCTTCCGTTCCCTATGGCAGTTCAGGGCCCGCCTCCATAGGACTCTTTCCTAGTTCACCATCCGGCCCGCGAACCCCAATTCCAGGGACCAGCCGATTTTTTTAGATTTTGATTTTGCCCGACAAGGACCTGCTTTCACGCTAACCACCCTTTGGAACTCCAGTTTTTGATCAAATTACAAAGGCCCTCTGGTTTTCCCGCGGATTCCCAAGTGGAAAACCTTCCCTGATCTTGGGTTTTCCTCCCCTTAATCTGACCTTTGATTACGTTATTTTGAACTTTGCGCTTTGCCTTGGCCCGTCTGTGCCCACTTTCCATCAGATGTCACCATTTTTTCCAGGTCGATGCAGGGACCCAAGGCTCGTTGATAGTATTTTTCATGGTCCCAATGACCAATGCCTGCAGAGGCTGTCCAATGTCGGTCCGGCTGTGATCTTCTTCGTCACTTTCCTATGTTTTCTCCTCCCGACACCAACCCGTTATTGCAGAGAGTGATACCGGTATTGGCGTCAGCCTCCCTCAATCATGCCTCCTGATTTCTCTCATGCCCCCAAAGGAAAGGTCAAGAAAACTCATTGCTAGCGCCCTCCCGATCCCTTTTCCCAGGCCATTACCAGCTCCCCCTGTTTGAATTTTCTTTAATCCTTTTCGCACTTAAGCCCGGTCCTCGACACTCGAATGTTAGGTCCTTTTCAGACCGCCAGAACCCTTGAATCTCAAAGCCGAAAACGAATGCTTGCTTTCTCCTTTTCTTTTTTTCCAAAGGAATTTGCTCGGCGGATGCTTCTCTGTCATTCTCTCGTGTTTTCACCCGGAGCCCCCCTCGGGTCAGAAATTAGCAAAGTCCCCCAACCAGATGAGGCCGGATGAGGTGATTCTTGCTGGTGGAAAAGGTCTTCCTGGAGTTCCGGCCGACCTCATCGCCACTTTTTTTACCCCTCAATGTTCACATCTTTACACCCGTACTTGGTTGCGGTGCCTCCACCCGGGCGTCAACCGATATCAGTCTTTTTGTCAGGGGATTCTTCCGTGTTAGAATCAGCCCACCAACATTTAAGGGCCACCCCCGCCTCTCGAAATCTCCCGACGCGGACCCGGTCGGAAACTTCACGTTTCCGACATGGGTCCTCGATCCCTAACTGTCCAGTCCGGACACCTTCTGGGTAGCGCCTCCCTTTCAATGTTCTTTTTTCCACAGGCAAGCTTGATTGTTTCCGGACCGGGGAAGCTGATCGTTGACACAGTGCCGGGCCTTGCACGGCCCTCCCCCAGTCCCAATATGCTTTTTTTCCCTTTCAACTTACTGCCGGAGCAAACCCCAAGGTGCCTTCCTTCCGGCTTCCTTACCGTGGCCATGCAGCGTTTCCAACACTTCTTGCCCCCCCCTTCAGCATTGTGATGACTTGCCTTCCCCTTCTCCCGTTCCCGGCCTGGAACTGATTCCCTTTTTCACCCGCACTCCGCTCTCACAGTCCCAGGCAGCAAAATAACCAGGTAATTCTTTTTCCCTCGTGTTTGGTTTGATTTCTCTTACCTTACGGGATTTGCCTGCCTGGTTCCATGAGAGCGGCTTTTCTTGGATCTCCCCTACACTGCCGTGTTGAGCGCGATTGAGAATTCATGGCCCCCTTTTTGCATCACTGCTTGCAAGGGGACTTAATGCCTTGTTTTGGAACACGCTTCATGGCCACCGGTAAGTCTGGTTCGTAGTGAGTTCCCCCCCCCTTGGTTTGGCTCGGGCAGTACGCCCCGTACTTTTTCCACCTGCCCGCTAGGTCAGTGCTCTACTTGCAATATAGCGGGAAAGTTTCCCGCTCCCCTCTCCCTTTGACTGCGGCCGAGACAGACCATCAATCTTGGCATTTTTTATTCCAAATCAATTTTCGGTGATTGCCCGCTTTGCAGTTTCGGACATTTCTTTTCTCTCGCCGTCGGAAACGTGAATCAAGTTTCCGACGGTTCACTTTTCGGTAGGATTTTCGATAGTGCCGGTTAATTTCTTCCCATGTGTTTCTAGGGCGAACCCTTGGACTAGATCGGCTTTTTCACGCCTGCCTCGCAGAGGTGACGCCCCCCGCCCCCCTGTTGTGAGCACGGCACCAAGTTACGGGTTGTCAGGATTTACTGCGGGACCTGTCCCCATCCACGTTTTGTCGTTCCATACTTGCATGCCCTGTCCAGCCTTGAGCAGACTCCTTCTCGCACGCCTTTTGTTTGCGTGGACTCGATTGAGCGCCGAGGGTGATGTCGTGTCGCGCCCATCCGCTTGTTCCAAACCACACCCTTTCTTCCCCGGGCGAGGCCCGGACTATGCATCTTGAGGCAAATTCCTTTCCGAAAAAGAGAAAGGAGCTTATCATTCGTGGAGGACTTTCTGATGGGGTTAGTAATTTGGTTGGTCTTTCCGAACATTATGCCTGTTTCTACTTCCACTTGGCACCGTCCGCGCCCCGAACGGGTCTTTTTGAAATTTCCTTTTCGGGCCGTCTGTAATGGCCTTTTTTTCCCCTAGTTGAAAATGCGCCTTCGTTTTTGCCACTTGAGTGGCTTCCCTTTCTGTTGACCGGCCTTTTCCTCTAGTGATCGTGCGGCACCAAGCCACGCGACTTTAACTCTCTGCCCCCCCCCCCTCTTTCGCGCGCGCATAGTCTTTACGCACACATGTTTCAACGCATCTTAACTGGGACGGCCTGGCAGGCCGTTATTTGCGAACTTTTTTATAGACTTTCCCCACCTATGCTTTGGTTGGGTCTGGTTTGTTCCCATCTGAACGTTTGTGGATTTGTTTTGGCACGTGGCCCCCACTTGCACTCGGCGGACTGGCGCACCCCTTAACCCCCTGGTACGACTGGAATGGTCCTTTTTATGTTTGTGAATTCTTGCGTTGTTTGAACTGTATCCCCGCCGTCTTTCTTTACTTGTTGTACTCTCAGTCCCTCCGCCGCGTTGTTCTTTTTTTTGTTTTTTTTTTTTGGTATGTTGTGTTTTGTGAGAGGTTTTTTTTAAAATTTGCCCTGCTGGTTACTTGGCGGTCGATTTTGACCATCTCGTGTGTTGTGTCTTTCTCTGTGATTATTTACAGGCCTTTTGCTTGGTGGCCCTTCTTTGGTTTTTGTTTTCCTTTTTAGACTCTCTGTTTTTTTATTCTTCTTTTTCCCTGTTCCTGAACTTCTAGGGCCCCCCTCCGGTCCGGAAGACGTCATTAAGTGAGACCCCAATGACCTTTTTTGAATAAACCTCCCTTGTTATTCAGATTTATTGTGGTGCCCGTGAGTCCACCGAATCGCTGGCCCTTCCTTGCCTTAAGAATTCCCCTCTAATTTTCGAGCATTGAGGTGTTTTGAATAAGAGGAGGGTCCCCCCCCATCGCGGGCCGGAGCGAAACCGTACTCTCCCCCCCTGCCCCATTTTTCCGAGACTTTCTGTGTGATTTTTTTTATTAAACCCGGGTGTCTACATAGTCAACTGCGAGACCATTTTCCCATTATCCGTTTTATAAAAGTAATTCCAGAGAGTCCGGTCACGTTCCCGGAGGTCCTTTGTGTCCTGGGCGAAAGCACTCCAAGTCTTCTTCCCCCAACCACTGGGTTCGGCTCGGTTTCTGTGCTCGCGCCCCCTTAAACGCATTCCAAGAACCACCTATGTCTGCCCCCCCCCCCCCCCAGAGGTGCGTGCATTTCTCCCTCCACCCGAGTCCCGCCTTTTTCGACTTGTCCTACCAAAAAATAGGAGGGCGAGACACATTTTTTTGCAGCAGCGTTGCTTCACACCTGCTTCCAATTGAGAGGTTCTGGGTGTTCACCTCGCCTTTTTGTGCAATGGCCCTCTGAGATAATTGTATGCCATCCGACTATTTTTTTCATCCCGGCTGGAGGAAGTGTCTTTTGTGTTCTTTTCCATCCTTCTAAGAACCCAGGTTTCAACATGAGTTTTTCACTTTTTGACGCGGAGGCGTTCCTGAGGGCTTGATTTCCCTTTTTTCGCCGAAAAGAGCGAGGTTCAGGCTTTGCTTCCGCCCATCCCAAAAGGTCCTCCAGGAACAGATGGCCCCCCCTCCCTTCTCCCCCATCCATTCCCCACCTCTCCCCTTCTCGTCCCCCCCCCCCCCCCCCCCACCCCCCCCCCTCACCCTCCTCCCCCTGCCCCCCCCACCCCCTCCCCATCCCCCCCCCCCCCACCCCCCCCCCCCTTCCCGTTCCCCACCCGCCTCCCCCCCCATCTCCCCTCCCCTCTCACGCCTCCCCCCCCCTCCCCTCCTCCCTCCCCCTGCCCCCCCCCCCCTCTCCCCCCACCCCCTCCCACCCCCCCCCCCCTCCCCGCTTCCGAACCCTCCCCCCCCCTCCCCCCCCCTCCCCCCCCCCCCCCTCTCATCTCCCCCCCCCCCCTACCCCCCCCCCCCTTGCTACCTTCACCTCCCCCTCCCCCCCCCCCCCCCCCACACCCCCCCTTCCCCTCCCCCTCTCTCCTCCCTCTCCCACCTCTCCCCCCCCCCTTACTCCTCCCCCCCCCCCACCCCCTCCCCTCCCCCCCCCCCCCCCACCTCCTCCCCCCCCACCCCGCCCCCCCCCTTTCTTTCCCCCCCCCGACCCCTACCCCCCTCCCCCCCTCCCCCTCCCCTTCATCCCCCACCCCTTCCCACCCCCCCCCTTCCCCCCCTCCTCCCCCCTCCCTCCCCCCCCCCACCCCCCTTTTCCCCCCCTCCCCCCCCCGCTCCTTCCCCTCTCTCCACCCCGCTCCCAGCCCCCGCTCCCCCCTCTCTTCCCCAACTGCTCCCCCCCCTTCCCCGCTCCCTCCCCTCCCCCACCCATCCCCCCTCCCTTTCCCCCCTCCATCCCCCCTCCTCCCCCCCCCTACCCCTCTCCCCCCCCCCGCCCACTCTCCCATCCCTCCTTTCGCCCCCCTCCTCCCCCCCCCCCCCTCTTCCCACCACCCCCCCCTCCCCCCCCCCCCACCCCCTCCCCTCCCCCCTCCCTCGATTCCGCCCCCCTTCCTTCCTCTCCTCTCATCTCCAGCCCCCCCTCCCCCCCCCCTTTTCCCGCATCCCCCCCCCTACCCCTTACTCCACCTCTTACCCACTTTCCCCACTCCCCCTCCCCCCCCCTCTTCTTTCTCCCCCTCCCCCTCCCCCCTTCCCCCACCCCCTCCCTCATCCTACTCTCCCATCCCCCCTCCTCTCCCCCCCCCACCACACCCCCCCCCCCCCCCACCTTCCCCTTTTCTCCCCCCCCCCCCTCCCCCCCCCTCCTCCCTTTCCCTCCCCCCCCCACGCCCCTCCCCCGCCCCTCCCCCCTTCCCACTCCCCCTAGCCCCCCCCTCCCCCTCCTCCCCCCCCCACCCCCCCCCCCCCCCCCCCCCCCTTACCCCGCTGCACCCCCCCCTCGCATCCCCCCCCCCCCCCCCTCCACGCCCTCCTCCCCCCCCCCCCCCCTCCCCCCCCCCCCTTCCCCCCACTCACCCCCCCTCCCCCACCCCCCCCCCTCCCCCCCCCCCCCACCCCCCGTCACAGCGGGTCGCTGCCCATTCACGTCTGCCAATCTCTCTCATCAGACGGGGTGTGGGCTTATATGTCATACCCCCTTGCCCCCGTGCTCGCCCCACTGTTTAAGCCCTTTATAGGGATTGCGTCTTATTTTTTCGATTTTGCCCCTGCTTCCCCTCGCGCTGGTCTTCTCCCCCTTCACCATCACGCCGGCTTGGTCCCCTGAGCCCCCTAAAGTTCTACACCGCGTTGACCGGTCCTCAGTTTACCAGCAAAAAATTCTTTCATCTTATGTTACCCCGCGTCTCTCCTTCCTGGGTCTATCTTCTCGCCTCTTCTGTGCCATTCAATAACCCCCCGTCGCTGCCACACAAGACCTTAAAGGTATTTGGAACACAGGGTTTTCCTGACCCTAAATAATGGTTCGTAGGATTGGCTGCCACTTGGATAAAAGGGCGACTCCTGTTTTGAGTTCATTACGCAATCCCGTTTTTTGGGGGTGGTTTTTTTCACCCGGTGTCTGTTAGAGCCAAGCACTTATTGTGATCTCATCTTTCCAAAGAGCCGATTTTTTTATACGTTCCCTCCCATGGGTGGACAGACCTTTTCTTTTTTTTTTCCAGCCCCGAAACAGGCCCCCTCCTGCCCCTTCTTAGTCGTCGACTGCCCCCCCCTTTAGACTGGAAAGGTAATTTCTGCCCGTCTTTCCTCTTGGGCTTACTGAAAGGATTTGCCCTTGAAGTTTCTTCCTTTCAAAACCTGAGGTGCTCATTGAAATGGGCGCAGGTTCCGAAGCTCGAGGCGATTGGGACAACCCCTCCGCTGAATGATCACGTCGGCTGGAATGCGGGGAACTGCCTGCAATTGCCCCTTGATTGGGCCTTTCCAGCTTGAGTGAGTGGTTCACACAATGTCGAGCCCTTTCGACTTTCTTCAACTCTCCAGTTTGTTGACCTGCGTCCGGCGCCCCCGCCTCATCGGCCCGGGGAATAATCAGTTCAGAAGAAAACCGCCCGAACAAAGGTTCCCCCGCCGACGTAGTTTGATCTTCAATGCCATAACCCGGGGTCACCCGAGAACCAGTGGGTCAATGGATTGCTTACCCCACTCCGGAAGGATTCCCCCAACGTTTCCCCCGAAGGACGTATTTTCTTTTGACAATCTTAGGACTCTTTTAGTGGTTCGAAGGTTTTTGCCTGCAGTCTCACAAAATCCTCTTTCCCTTTTTAATTTCATTACCCCGAAGGGACAGTATCGTTGATGTATTCCTACAGATAGAAAATGACCATGCCTTGCCTAGGCCGGTCCCTTTTCTTTTTTTTGAGAGGTTGCCACGGCTTTTGGGTAAGGACTTCTTCGCTTTTGGGTTACCTTCCCTGCCGAGAGTGATGAGTATCTCTTTTTGATCCCCGGTGTGATCATCACTCATACCCGGAATGAAGCACCCTTTTCATTTTTACACTTTGTACCGATCAGGTCACCAGACTCGTTCTTTAGTTATCCCATTATTTCTGACAGACGTGGATCGATAATGTTTGAAGCTGCAGAACGTACTGGTCCCAATCCCCCATACCAGAATGTCTCGTTCATCCTTTCGTAATGGAATTGTATTGGAGGCGCACCTATACCTGATACCCTGTTTTTTCAACCTCATTTTCCGATCTCCCCCTTTCTCCCGCCGTTTCTTCCATTCACGTTCAATTTGTTCCCACGACTCTTCGTTTCTTCTGCTCGGGGGACAAGGAATGCCTTCACGTAGGCCTCTACGTCGAATGTATTAGGGATACCCTCTTTCCCAATCTTCCCGGGACTTTGGGCTTTCTCCTGTCAACCTAGTCAGAAGTTTTTCCCAGGAACTATCACGTGTTCGTTTTGGTCCCCCACCAAAATGTCCGCCCAACATCCCAAATCCCCCTTCCGGCGTCCGTCGGACTGCTTCCCCTTTTTCTCCCTTTCGAGCTAATAAACGAGCCCCTCACTCTGCACGCGTCGCAATTCGAAATATTCCATCCCTCTTTTGTTCTGAGGGCAGGCCGGGGAAAGATGCCCATTTCTCACGGTCTCTCCGGCACCTCCTCCTTTTCATTTCTCCTGAGCCCAAGTGGCCCCCCCCTCCCCATAGGACCTATACCCCGTGGCCGCACCGTCAAACCCAAGGCTGTTGCAGCAGATGGCTTTTTTCTCCCCGCATTCCTTTCTTCTCGGCTCAATGAGTCCCTCTCCCCCCCCCCCTCCCATCCCCCTCCCCTAGTCCAGTGCCTTTTAAACACCAGCATCTCCTATCTCCGTTGTTGTGTGAGAGCGTTACCTCCCTCTGCGTGGACTTTTTTTCTTTTGTTGCCCCTTGGGCTTTTCTGCGAAGCTTTTTCCCGGAATCGACGTCCTTTGCCGGGATACTCTCCTTTTTGACAATTCCTGAACGTTGCGGTCGTAGTGTTTCAACTTTGAGCTGCGTTACTTTTTCAATTCAGCGGGCGTTTAGCCTTTCCCATCCCCCGCTCATATTCCCAGGGCCTGCGGGCTTGCCCTTCCTTTTTCAAATAAGACATTCTACTTGCATTCTTTTTCTTCATGGTCATTCCTATCTCTATGCTTGACAAACGTGCAGTCTCAGAATCTGCGGAGGATTTTTCTAGTGTTTTTTTTTTTCTGCCCTTTCTGTGGCTGTTTTTTTTTCGTGTTTACACGTTATATTTTTGGAGAGCCTTTCTAGAAGTCATAGGACCCTGGTGTCTTCCCCCCCCCAAGTACGTGAAACCTGACCCCCCGCTGTACGGTCTTTCGGTGTTCCATATTCCTCCTAGTAGCATGAAAATCCACCCGCGCCTTGTGGGGTTGCCGTGGCTCATTGTGACTTCTCCTTGCTGTTAGCGCCCCTCCGAGGTTGAAAAAACGCCCAGAGGGGGACTCCTTGCATTTCCGTGGGCAAATCCTGACGCAAAAGGATTCCGCAATTCGTTTACGGATGCGATTTCGTGGGCGTTAAATCGCCGGTTTCTACTTCCCCGTGGCTTCCCCCGTCGCCTCCAGACTGTTAAATGAAGTTCTATTTTCACCTGACTCGGAAATGGCGCTCGTGTGCATTCCCTTTTTATCGATTATGACCGATTATCGATTGAATCTGCCGCTTGCCCAACGATCAACCTTCTTTTTCCGGTCTCCCTCTTCCTTGGGGTCTTTTCACGCTCCCGACCCGAACTGGGAAGGCTCTTCGAATGGTTTGTTGCGGTTCCTTGAATTCTCCCCATGAGGGTCCCTTCCTCTTGTCCGACGAACTGTTGACTGTGACAAGAGGTTTTCGTCGTTTATTTCCCTGCCACTCGCGTGACGGGAGAACGTTTCAACTCGGAAGAGGGGGCGTACCCCTTGACCCTGTCGTGCGCGTTGTTAAAATTTGATATCCTCCTTCCCTTCTTCCCTGTTTACATTTTCATCGTTCCTCGCATGGGTGAGAGTGTTTAAACCTTTTCTTGGAGCTATAAAATAATTCCTATTCCCCTTGTCGGTCTCTGTTTTTCCATATGCGCGCATTCTAGTACCGTTGATTCCGTTCTCCTGAACTTTCTCCCCCGGTCCAATCTTGCTCATCTGAGTTCCCCTAATTGCTATTTCACTCTCCCGCTGGAACGTAATTCTGTCCACTTTGACCCTTCGTCCCTTACCACATACTTCCTTGCCGTGAGAGAGTGAGGTTGTCGGATGTGGACAAACCCAGCTTTTCTTCTCATTCCCAAATTCTCTGTTCCATTCGAAACTGGATTCCCTCAGCTTTCCCATTTCAAGAGTCGAACATTGAATATTCCAAATCCGTAGTCTAAATCTTCCCCCCTGACGTGGATCCAGTTTTCCCCGGTACCAAAGACTTACCGCTCGCATGTTGTACTTCTGCTGGATTTTTCTTCCCAAATCAAATGGTTTTCTCAACACTTTTTCTTTCGGATCACCTGATATTGCCCCAAAGTTGTAAGTACTGTCAAGCAAAAAGGCGCTGTCCCCCCCCCCACCCTTATATGTTCTGTGACGGGATCTCCCCCCGCGTCGACTTTCCTTGTCCGACAGACGCACTGTTTTGCTCCCATGTCAGTCACAGTTGGTTCTTGGAGCAAACCCGCCGTCCGTGAGAGGGTGGTGGCGTTTAGCTACTTTGGCAAGCCAGTTTTTGTTAAAGAGCCTGCGGCCCACATCTTCTATAGGTTCTTTTTCTTCCCGGCGCGGACTTTTGTTGGGGGGCTTTGGCCCGGAACCGCTCAGCACTGGTCCAATCTCTTGGCCATGGTGAGTGTTCGCTGGTCCCCATCGGATTCGTTATGTTTTGTGAGCCGACCGCGCGAGGGGTCAGTTCTTGCCTGAGAAAGAGTCCCCCTTTACTCACCTTATCGTTCAGCTTGCAAGTTGGATTTGCCGTATGGGGTATTCCTACACTCTCTTTGGAATAATCCCTTCGTTGTTTTCTGAGTCTATTTTAGGCCTACCGTGGAAATGGGATTTCCCCCCCGAAAACTGTGCCACGATCGTTTTTCCCGCTCCTTTGAGGAATTTTCCCGCGGGCTCCATTCCCCTGCTAACGCGCTATTTTGTTTTTTTTTTTTATGGTTTTCGGTTGCACCGACTGAAGAAAGCCTCCCCCATGTCCCCTAGACTCTCACATATACCGCGCCTTTTTTCCGATTGCAGTTCTGGACAGCCCCAAACCCTCCCCCCAATTCCTGCCGGAGGCGGCAAACTCGATCGCTAATTCGCCTTTTTATTAGCTCAATACCTGATTCCCTTGGACCCCCCCCCTCTCTCGTTGGTTGGAGCAACTGCTGTTCCACTTTTTCTCTTACAAGAAATTTGGGCGTAGGCTTTCTTCACCCCCATGGATCGGGCGCCTGGGTGATCAATTCCGACCTTTTTGTTTTTTTGCGCCTCTTTTCTTGCCTGCTTCTTTCCACTCCCCCTCTTCGGTCAATCGAGGTCTCCCCGCGAAGCATGGTCACGACCGATACTATTGGGTCATTTTAAGAAGCCCTGCCACACCTTTATTCCCTTTTTTCCCCCTCGAAACGACAACAACCACTCCCCTCCATGCCCCCTCCCCTGAACTTTCTGCGCTCGCTGTTCTTCAAACCGTTTACTTGTTCCCCGGACCCGTTTCCCCGTTTTGCATTGCCTTCTCATTTGCATCCTACCTTCTCCTTTTCCCCTTTTTTCTTTCTTTGGTATCTCATTTCGCTCTTGCCATTCAGGACCCACTCCTCAGTCTTGGAGGCGATGGCCCCAATCTTGCAAACTCCCCGCTGCTCCCTTCCCTTCTTCCTTCTGTTCAGTCGGCCTGGTCAATGGCCCCTCCCGATTCCGGTTCCTTTTCCCAGATTCGTGCGGTTTCAAAAACAATTTTCCCTTGAGCAAGCTTTTGTCAACTTTCTGCCTCTTGCTGGCTCGCCGTCCTCGGCCCTCCTCCCCTCTTCCAGCGGTTACTATCCTCGCGCAGATCGGGACTCCAGAAAAATTGAAAGGACAAGACGATTCGAATATTTTGTCCCCTTTCCCCTTCCGTTTTTCCTCTTTCACACAGCGGTTGAATCTGCTTGTATGCTTATCATACACAAGGACAGTTTGGGGGTCCCCCGACGGGATACCAACCATTTCCCCCCCTCCGACGCTTGTCATTGGTTCCAATTTCCCTTGCTTTGGTTACGTTCGCCCGTAGACTCGTTGAATGGTCTGGACCTGGTTGGTAACTCGCTTCCACCCAATTTGTCTTACCATGGTTCCCAAGCTCTTCTCGTCTCATACAGGAAATGAGCAAAATGGACATTCTATTTTCCCCATTTCGGGCGGATTGCGGTGCATTTACTTGTTTTTAGTATGCGCGCGACGAAAACTCTGTCCCTCTTTGTCCGGTCCTTTGGCGTCGAGCTTCAATCTCCTACCCCTTAGATCATCCTAAACAAGCCTTCAGCACAATAATTTCTCAGGATTTCCCGTACTACATTTAACCCTCCTTACCTTTTTTCTTTTCCAGTTGGTTTCAGCCCATTCTCGCGACGGTCGTGGAATTAGACCGGAATAATGTCTGCGTCCCTTACTACCGGTCCAGGTTCCCTCCTATCTCTTTTTTCTTTTCCTTTTCGTCCCTGATTTTTTTCCCCCCTCTTGTGTATCTCCCGTGTTTACCGCGCACTTGGGATCGAACGACCGTCACCGTCTCCTGAAACCCGTCCCCCCTCTTCTGCCTATTTCTTTTTCTCGGCTTTTGACACAGGGAATGCCCAGTTCGCGAGACTCAGACCGATTAGGGACTCCCCCATGTTCCCCTTCCCCTGTCCCTCGTGGTGCCCTGGTACCACCGTGAACTATGTCAGCATGGACCGGCCATCTTCTTCAAGTTTCTCTCTCCCCCCCCCGTGTCAGTTCTCCACGGCATTATCAAAATCCTTTTAATCGCCGGTCCCTTAGGACCCCTGCTTCCACTTTTCCCAGGACCAGCATTCCAGAAATGGCCGCGTGGAAACCGTTTTTTCGGCCCCATGTCTTTTCGACCCCCCTGCATCTTTGATTCTGTCCGACGCACTGTTGGAGTTTTCAATTTGACGGCGCTCGTCTTGCTTCTAAGGA
>Ga0179593_1325474_pt1 | contig 15502 bp, 14 predicted proteins | sample CZODoug2_1_08_16_FD_185931 | JGI IMG/M metagenome (GOLD analysis project Ga0179593, IMG submission 185931) | Vadose zone soil fungal communities from Angelo Coast Range Reserve, California, USA - CZODoug2_1_08_16fungal (PacBio error correction) | ecosystem: Environmental > Terrestrial > Soil >... | reverse complement strand
GAGATTGTCATGATCTTTGCCCCAAATTTTACTTCCGTCCTACGTCAAGAAAGCTCCTTCCGCGGCGGGTGTCCGATTTTGTCCGCTTGTCACCCGTTCGCCCTCCCTTTTACGGTCCCCCCTTTCCTTTCCCCTGAAACTTGGGTGTTGGTCCGCTGATTCCGTTGGACCTTTACCCCACGCGACCGACGTATTATTTTTAGACAAGCGTCGCTTTATCCTTCCTCTTCTTTCCTTTTTCATGCGTTTCTATTTGACGAAGGTACATCTTCCATACCCGCCGTAAGTTTCTCTACTGCTCCCCGCCCCCTCCCCAGGCACGCTTTGTTCTTTGCTTCCCTAGTCCTTGTTTAGCCTAGGTGCTCGAAGCCTCTGCTGTTCAGTCTTTCTTGTGAAACCGATGTTGTACTTTTTTTTTTTAAAATTCCCGGTTATCTGCAACCCTTTTTTTCTTCTACACTGAATCTGTTGTTCTCTTCTTTTTTTCCATTATTGCTGCCTGTCCTTCCCGCTCTGTTGTTGCTTTTTCCGGATAGACGCAAAGAAGTTATTTTTTCCCAATTTCGCGCCCTTTTTTCTTGATAATTGGTGCTTACCACCCTTCTTCAATGTTCTGAACACTAACAGAACCTCTTTGGTTACTGGACCCTTACACGACGCCACTTTTTTCCTCGAAGTTTACTTTCCCCGGTTTTATTTCTTCCTCAGGGGCATGGAAACCTGGTTTTTCTAATTGTCCCTCGGCGTTACACCCCCCTTTCCTTCTCCCTTTCCCTCTTTAATTTTATTCACAATTTGATGCTTCTGTTTTCTCTTTTCGGGAGGTCTTCGAGGAATTTCTCCCCCTTTGAAGACTGGAGGCCCCTTTCCCTCTTCCCGCATAATATTTTGGCCTTTGATAGCACGAATCGGGAGGGTCGATGTTTTTCCTTCTTTTAGGTGGCAGTTCCCCGTTCTGGGGTCGTTACGTTGTTCTCCGGTATTGTGTAGGGCCAGTTGCAATTTTATCAAAGGCGACCGCGTTCCTTTTTTTTTTTTCAGTTTGGTCCCGGCGCGACCCCAGTTCTTTGGGCGGAGTCTCTGGAAGAAATGGCGGCGACCTCACGTCCACGGCCAACCTCCCCAATTGAGAGTGACCCCTTTTCGTCGGTCCTACAGGGCAAGCCAGGAAACGATTGTCTTTGTGGTTCATATGAGGCTTTGGCACGCAAGCCCCGTCCTACACCCGGTCTTCGGTCCTTCCGCCCAATCGTTGGCCAACCTCCCCGAGGAAACCGGCTAACACGATGCTTCTCCCTCTACGGCCCGGCTTTTTTTGTCCCTCCCTGTTCAAAGGTTAGTAAGAAGTTACGCCTTTCCTCCCCACCTTTCGATGCTAAGGTTGTTGTTTTTATCCAAGTTGCCCTGCGGACCCTTCTCCCAGTCCACCCCCGTAAACATCACAAGCCGTTTGTCAGTTTTTTTTGTATTTTTCCCAGCTCTTTCCGATTAATTCGCATGATGAACGCCTTCCCTCTCCTTTCCGAAGCCGGCGTTTTGCCCTCTTCCTCTGCTGAGCGGACCATTTAGGCCGTTTCTGGCCCTTTCGCATCCCTCCAAAATCCCGGTTAAATCTCCAGTATTTGGACGGTCTTTTGCCTTCTGTGAACGTTCTATTTACACGCTCAACGGATTTGCCCCCAATATTCCCCCTTTTCCCTGTTTTCCTTCCGCCTGACGTTCCCGTAGACCCGGCGATGTCTATATCCCACTGAGACCGTCTCAATCGTGAAGATAAGCGTTGGCGTCAATTTGAACGCCAAATCCCCAGTCACGCTGTATTTGCGTGGCCAGATCTCCGTTCTCTGTTTTTCTTGTGGTTCCTGTTTTAACTCCACCCCCCTCGGCCTACTCCGCCGTAGGTGATCTTTAGTTCTTCCCCCCGAGTTTACTGGCTTCTCGTCGCAATAGGGGACACTCTGATCACTTTTCACAAATTGTGAAACTCTATTTGGTTCTCGGGGTCCTGCTGTTTTTGAAGAGGGAAAAAAACTGGTAGCACATTCAGTAATTGGTTACGGTTCGCCTTTCCCGTAGTGCCGCCGTCATCCCGGTGCCCCGGATTCGGCTTTGAGCCCCTCCGTTCTTGCCTTAATTACAAAACCCCCAAGCCCTCGTTTGCGGTCTTAATCTTCGTCCCCCAGTGTTTAAACATTTTTCTTTTACGTCCAAAAAAGACCTCGCATTTCCTTCTCTTTTTTACTTCCTTCCTTTTCCCCTCCAGTTACCGCCAAATCACCAGGTTGAGAAACTCCGCCTCCCTTTGGAAACGTTTGCTCTTCAATCTCCCCCCCCGCGGCAGTTTTTCCGAGCATTTTAGTCCCTATTCCCTCTTTTTTAGGTATAGTATCGGGTCAGCCGATGCCCGCGGACAGCATTCTTGACTTTCGTGTAGGATGCTTCCTTTTCGAGATTTTCCCGGACTTCCTTCTTCCCAGTTAGGCCACCTCAGGGTACCTATTCACTTCCGGCCGTGTTCGTTTCCCGTTCCCGTTTGTTCGCCCCCAGGGTCCGTAATCAGTCAATTCGGTCGTACGTTTTTTTCCTTTTCCCTTTCAAGTGTTTCTATACGGTCGTCTCTTCGTCCTGCTTTCAGTACTTTTATTTAATAATGACCGCCTGGCAACGCCGTTTCCGTCACCGAGCAGCCATTTGAAAGATGACCTGCGCGGACCTTTCTTCCGAGCCCCTCTGCCTACTTCCCCGTGGGGAACGCCCAGCACGCTCGGACACCCCACATTTTTTGAAGCCTTTCACAAGTCTTTTCTTTATACTCGATCTCTTCCTTACTCTCCTCCCGTTGTTTCTTTTTCTATCTGATCAATCGATCGGCGTATCGGAACTTTTCGGTGTAGAGGCATCTGGAGTGGTTTGGTGCATATCGGGCTGTTTCCTTCCGTTTTTTTTTTTCTGTCTGCTCGGAAATACGTTTCCTACGTCTTTCCTTTTTAGAAGTTGCTGCTCGTGACGCCCCCTTCGTTGCTTTTGCTGTTGATATTTTCCGATTCCTGGCAATCTGACCATTCCCCTGGTTACGTTTTTCTGAAACCCTTGCCCGGACGGCGCCTAATTCAAAACCTTTTTTATCTCATTCCTTCTTTGCTCCCTCCCAAAAGGTCAAGGGATCAAAAAGACATTTCTTTTCGGTTTCGTTTATTCAGTCACTAGGTGTTCCCCCCTGGACGGCAGAGCATCTGGTCACGCAGGACACGCTAGACTCCCCCCCTCCCTCCTAACCCGGAAATAAGAAGTCGTGATTTTCCCTTCTTTTCTTCTTCTGCGTGTGACCACTCTTTGTCCCCCCCTCTCGTTCGCCCCTGCCGCGAAACCGTAAGTGGGAGTTTGGAAATCTGTCCGGTTTTCCCTTGTTGTTCGGGGATAGAATTTGGTGGATTGGGCGCTGCCTTGGTGGGACTGTCGTCCCGCCTGTTTTGTTTTTGTCCACACTCCCCTCTCCTGTGACCCCTTTTTCTACCGTATTCCTCCCCTTTCTTTTCTTTCCTTTTGTCCTTGCAATTCCGACAAAGCCGGGCTTTCTCTTTTTTCCTTTTTCTCCCTTAGTGGCATCCTCTTCTTTTTCGACTCCGCTTTCCCGCATGACGGACTTTTACCCCTTTTTTTCTCCTCGGAGAGCAGCCTTAGGACGTTCCCAAGCCCCCCTTTAGCTTGAAACTTTTTTTCACCCCCGACTCACGAGTTGTCCGATTTTTCTAGCCAATTTCAGGAGCTGTGCGATTCGCACACTCTTTTCTCTCACCCAAAAGTGCCCTTTCCTCTGAGCTTTTTTCTTTTTTGCTTATAAGCTGAACTGACAAGCTCTCGTGTCCCTCTCTCCCTGCTTTTGGAAAGGGCATGTTTTAATTCAACTTACCCAGAACGAACGTTTCTTCCCCTCTTTCTAGATTTGTAGTAACTTCCCGACCATGAGCCTCTCTTTCGAGGCTTCTTGCTTACCTTATTGTGACCCTGCGTTTCTCGCTATAAAGTTGAACATTTGCGTCTTTTTTTTTGTCCGTCCGTCACGACTTACTGTTCCCTGATTTTGGAGTTAGTGTCTTCGACCGTTCCGACCTTAAGACGTTTCTCTCACTCTTCCCAGATCGACGAAGTTTAACCACGGCCTTTTGTACAATGACGGAGGAATGCCGTCAAGCATAAAAGTTTGATAGTTCTGGCCCCCACTCACACTTCTCAAGGCGGTGTGCTCTGGAGGGGTTTTAGTGTTCCCCGTTAGTCTCCGGCAAGGTGATAAACCGCCACACCCTTATCTTTCGTGTTTTCATGGATTTTTTTTGGTGTTTTTTTCCCACTTCTTGACTTTCATAGCCATGCCTTTCCCCCAGAGCACCTTCAGGTGCTACTTCGTTCTAAGGGGTTCCGAGTTGGATGTATTTCCCCCTATTTTTTTCCCCGGAAGGCATTTTTTGCCGGTTTATTGCTGCGTGGGCCCCCACGATCTTCCACCGAAAAAAAAATAGTTCAATTGGCTTCCCCTGCTCCTGCACCAATGTTAACTATCATTTGGATGGTTGGCGTTCTTTGCTTCCCTGAGCGCATCCTTTTTCGACCCTTTTCGCAGTCAACTGCTTGCCTCCTCGGACCCCTTGCCTCGTCCTCTTTTGGACTGACATACCCCTTGGAAAATGATCCGACCAAAACCGCCATTCTTTTCACACAATTGTGAGACCCAACTAGTGCAATTGACATAATTATCGGCCGAAGTATCCCCCACCCCTAATTTTTTCTCTTTCCCCGCCCCTATTATCTTCCTCCCTTAGGCGTGCGTAGGAAGTCCTTCCACGGTGGGGAAAGCTGTTCTACCCATACCATGACAGGTAAAACTCATCGGCCCATTCGTTTTGGAAGCTTTCAAGACTTCTTTCATCGACCCCCTTCAATCTCCCTCTCACGTCTTCAAGAGCAGTATTAACCATTCCTTCGTCCTTTCATACATAATTCAGCCCTACCCTGGGTAAAAGTCCCTGTTCTCTGTACTTTTTCCTTTTTCCTTGCGTTCCCTGACCGAGCGTTGCTGCGGGTGCGGTAGCCGGTGGTCACACCATTTTTTCTCCGACAGTTTTTTTTCATTTCCTTGTAAATGGTATTTTTCCCCGGTCTCGTGCGGGCGAGTTCCCCCTCCCTCCCTCCGGGTGAAGAAGTATAGGCCACTCAGCAACACGTCCCCCCGCCCCCTTTTCTTAATTTTTTCTGATCGAGGGTTGGCTCCACAGGTTTCCCGGATCCTCTCCCACTGTTCAACCGTCCATGATCACTTTTCTCTTTTCGATCCCCACTTTACCCGTCCAATCTTCCCACTACTCCCAGCGTGCCGGGTGGGATCTGTTCCCCTGTTCTTTCGCCAACTTCGTAAGTCCAAAAGAGAAAGGCGTTCATCCGTTTAGCCGTTTCTTTCTACTCTTCACGTCTTTTCGGTTGCTTTTCAACTTCTCGGTTCGAACTCTTAACTACGTTTTGTTTCATCTCATGCGGCCCAGTAATTTCCCCCCGGTTCCATCGACCCTCCGTTTCATGATAAGACCCTTTCCTCTGCTGGCTTAGGAGGAGTCGGTTCTTTCCTTTTTTTCACACAGTGGACTTTCAAATCGATCTATATATTTGTCCCTCCCTATGTTTTTTTTCTCTTTGAGTCGTGACCACCTTTGTCATTTTCCTATGTCCCCCTACCAATAATACGCCTCCGACTATTCTTGACTTCTTGGCCTGGCATGTGGCGATTGGTCGATTTTCGTCGAACGCCTTCCTTGCCGCCCACTTTTCCTCGTTCCAAGCTACGTTTGGGTGTTTCTTCTCTCTAAGGTGACCACCTCCACCTGAGAACGACTTTTCCAGTCGGTTCTTTTCCCCGACTCGGCCTTTCCGGATAAACAGATTGAACTCCTTTTTTGGTCTCATTCCCCCATCCCTCCGAAAGCGCCTCTCTCCGATAGGCCAAGAAAGGGAACGCTTGTGATCGTTTCCCTTTATTGTTCTCTGGTGTGATCGAAAGAGTAGTGCTGGTGCTGCATGGGGTGTCACTCGGTTGAGAGTTTATCCCCCTTCCCCTTTTGTTCCTCCAAAGGAAGATCGCCAACTGCCCCCTTCTAGGGGCTTTGTTTTGAATCTTGAGGCCTGGCCCTTCTTCTCCGCAGGCGGGTGGAGGCTTTTTTTTTCCCTCTGTTGACACATCCTGAGGAATGATACTGGATCTGATCCTTTGTTTTACCCCCCTTGTAAGGCGTTCGACAGCCTGACCGCGACGGTCCTTCCCTGTACTCTTTTTCTGCCCCTCTCTTTCTTGTCTCCTCTCCAGTCCGTTTTAAACCGGTGCTTGGAATTCTGTTCGGTGGAATTACCGATGGTGTCCCAGCTGTCTGGATCTGGGAGAGGCTTATGTCCGTGTATTCCCGGGCCGAGGTAATTTGCCGAATTCACCTCCATTCCGGTTGTTTTCCCGGGTCTTTCTTCTTAGACCTTCTGTTTCATCTCTGGACTTGAAGACGGCCGGTCCTCCTTTCCTCTTCTTGGGCTAGAACCCCCTCGGTGGGAGCTTGTGAACTTCTTTTTCCTTGGCCATCCTTGTATTGAAAGGTTTTTTGTCCTCCTCATTTTTCACCTGGACTGTCTGGTCGGATCAGTTGAAAATGGTATTTCATTTCTTGTCCGCGTCCTTTGACGATCCGTTCTCTGTCCTTGAGAAAATTTTACGCGGCCCGTCCTCCCCCGTCATCACATGGCATGCGAATGCCCTCTTCACTTCCCCATTCTCAGTAAAATTTATTGCAGGAGTTAAGGCTTCAAAGCCAGGCCCTTTTTTTTCCTTGGTTTCCGTCCCTCAGACCCTAAACCTGGTTGCGAAGGCCTTGTTCAAAGAGTTTGAAATAATACCAAACGCATTCCCCCCCCGGTAAAATTTAGTTCTTTTTTTAGGCCTTCTGGTAAATGTTGCCGGGCGGACCGGCAAGTAAGTAAGAATTTATCCCGTCCCCTTTCACTGCCACTAGAAGAGATAAGGTTGTGTGTCTGTTTATTCCGTTGTCTTTTTACTTTTCCAGTCCGCGTCCAAACCGTAACCATACTTCCACCACCGTTTCCCTGGCTTCTTTGCCCCATGATCCGTACTTTCTCCTTTGTCTTTTTTGTCGTCACCTGACGGCCGCCGGTTCTTGTCTTTTTTCTTTTGTGGTGAAAACTTCGTTTAGGATCTCCTTGCGGCCTAGCTTTACTTGCTCCTCCGTCCCCAAAAGAAATTTATTACTCTCTTCTTCAATCCCCGGACGCATGGTTCACGTCTTCTCTTTTCTGTCAGTCAGCCCACGGCTGCTGGACCTCCCTTTTATGGCCACAATCCCGTCCGCAATCAGTTAAGTCTTCCTTTCAGCAAGCGTCTCGGGAGCGGCCCCCTTTTCCCCTTTCCCTTTTTTCCCCAGTAGTCCGATAAAGCAGGGTTTTTTTTGTCACTGTGTGACATGCAAAAATCCCCGCCCTGCCGGTCCTTCGTGCAATGCTCTTGGTTCAGACGAGCTGGTTGATCTCGCCTTCCCACCTATCATAACAATAGAGGAATTGTCCCCCTACGTTAGTGGCTGGGGAAGGATTCTACTCCCCCAATCCCGTCAGGATTCGGTTCCCGCGAGAGGGGGCCCACTTTTTCCCTTGGTGGGGCACATACAACATTTCTCGCCCGCCTTTTTGGTTAGGACGGGCCTCGGCCTGGCCCGGTCCTCCGGCTGCCAACAATTTTAGCTTTTCCGTCAGGCTTTCCAGAAGACTCGAGCCATCCTCTGTCCTCGGGCTCTTCCCCCCGGTAGCGTCCACTTCTCGACCCCGTTGGTATGTTCCCCTTCCATGCCTTCACACACCCACACTGCTTCACCCTCTCTGCGTCAGTTGAATAGTTGTAGCCCACCTTTACACCGGTCTCGTAGTTTTCTCAACCGCCCGGCGTCAGTTGCCGCCTTCTCTGCCCCCCTCCTGCGCAAAATACAAAACGTTCTCGCAACTCCGCCGCCAAGTGCTGCCAACGTAGGCTTCAGCGGTGTTTGTGGTTTTTTGGTGGGTGGTGGGGGGGGGGTTTTGGGGGTGTGGGGGGGGGGGTGGGGGGGGTGGGGTGGGGCTGGTTTTTTGGGTTTTGGTGGCCCACGGGAAGTTGTCGAGCAGGTTGCTAACTTTAGCGGGGCCCTGTCGTCTTTCTTTCGTAATTCGGGGAAGCAGAGTCAATTCCTTTACCACAAGAACTCAGTCGTCTTTCCTTTGTTAGTCCTTACTCGGGGGACGATTTGGTGTCATCTTCTCTTGTCTCGTGCCACCTCCCCGGTGACGATTACTTTCCTCCTTGCTCTTCAGGTCGTGTGATTCCCGGTCCAAGTTTTGGAGAGACCATGGCCGACCTTCTCTTCTCCCCCGTTTCAGGCCGGCGCACGTTCTTCACGTGTTTCCTTCTTTTACTTTTCGTTTGACCCTCCGTCCTGGTCTCGTTTCCAGTAAATCGCTGCCGTCAAATCTTCATGCCTCGTCTTTTAATTCGGAGTGGAAACGTAGAAGTCCGTCGAAGAAGGACAAGCCGCTTTTTCCCGTCTTTTCTCTCCCCTGGGCCCAATTGAACGTGAACTTTTCCGCCCTGACCCAGCCGATCAGTCAAAAACCCACTCCCACCCGCAGTACGGACTACGAAAAAAGCCTGTTACCCTCTTCCTCTACGCCCCTTTTCTTTTTTTCCCCTCTCTCCCAACCCCCACACCACTGGGGGTGTCGATTTCCTTTATTCACTTCTGCTAACGTAGGTGGCCCTTTGGTGTCTCGGCATTTTGTAGTCTTTGTTTTGGGGTTTTTCCGATTTCCTTTTACCCTTTCCGCACCGTTGAAGTTTCCTTCTTCGTTTTTCATCCTTTCCTTCTTTTTCTTCGTATTGATGAGAGGGTCAGAACCGGCGTTTCCGTTCGGGCTGTTCCCATTATTAATTGGCCCCCCCCCCCTCCTCCCCGTCCGAGGTACGTTCTCCCTGAAAAAGTGAGGTCTTCTCCCTAAAAAGTGTCCTCGAACTCCTATTACGGACAATGGTCTACTTCCCCCTTGATTTTGCTCACAAGCCCTGGTCCCGAGCCTGTTTTCCTTGCCTTTACCGTCACACCCCGCGTTGGCCCTTTCCGGACTCCTCCTGGAAGAAGGAATCTTTCGCCCCGATTGCCCCCTACGAACCGAAATCAGTGAGGAGTGCGGGTCATGACTGATTCCCGGATTCTTTTACCTTCCTACTGGCCTTTACGAATGTCGAAAACCCAACATGCCGACCCCCGGACGCTGGGAGTCTGGATTGTTGTGGTGGGTTTTTTTTTTTTTTTTGGGGGTGTTTTGTTTGTTTTGGGGGGTTGGGGTTTGTTCTTTGTTGATTGTTTTCCTTTTTGTTTATGGCGTCGGAGTTGCTATGTTTCCGGGTGATTCGGCTTTTTTGCATCGTCGTAGACGCCCGCGCAGTTTCGGGTTGGCCATCACAATCGATACCTGTGTACCCGGGTTTCCCCCCCCTCCTTCCTCTTTTTTCCCCAGCTTTTCCTCGGTCTTGTTGTCTTTGTTTTGGACCTGCAATGGCCGCCCCGTCTGGCTTTCCGCCCAGCCCCTTTGCAGATAACGTAGGCCCCGCCTTTTTTTCTTTGACTCGGGCCCTCCAGCTGTATGGCTACCAGCTTCGCTGCCTCAGCCTTCTTTACCCCCCCGGCCCTTGTCCCAGACAAACAGGCGTTCGGCGAAACAAGGTGCCCCCTGTTTTAGTGGTCCCTCTCGCTCGCAGCCGGTCCGCTGGTGAGCTTAGAAACCTTCTCCCCACTTTCGGTTCTTGCCTGGGGTTTTCTTATCACTTCCTGTTCTTTTTCCTCTTGACAAGTCGTGAAAACCCCTGTCACCGACTTGTTGTCTTTTTCACTTCTCCCTACCTGCATTTATTCTTCACTGGAATTAGCGTTCGTCAAGGACTAGACATAGCCTTCTCTGACGTTCTTCTTCCCCCCGTTGGACCTTTGATGGTGGACCCCTCATGCCGCCGTTATTCTCCTATCCCGTGCCCCTGTCCTGTTTTCTTGATGCTTCCAGGAAAAGCGTACCTTCCTTCTTTTTCTTTTTTCGGGCCTTTATAGTCGCAAGGTAGACTCGACTCCTTTTTCCCAGGTGTCTTCCCACCTCGGCCCCGGCGGACGGCCGTTTTTTCTGACCCCGTCGAAAGAAGAATTGCAAAGACATCCCCCTCCCCCCCTTCGGTTACTATGGTTTACTGGGGGTGACGCTGGTCAAAGGTTTGTCCCCCCTCCTTGTCACCCACGCCCAACAAACAATTAGTAGGTTAGTGTCCCCCCGGAGTCAAGGCGTTTTTTCTACTTCCGGATCCCCGGTGACAGGCTTGTTCCCTCTTTACCCTTCCCTGCTGCTATGTCTATAGTTTCTCTGGTGGACGCGTGTTTTTATGGCCCCTCCTTTGGTTGGAGGACAAGTCCTATTTTCCCGGCGTGCGGCCCACTTCCCGTCACCCCCCCTTTTTGGATGTTTCTGCCGTGCCTGCAAGAAATTTTCCTTCATTTTTTTTTCCGCTTGTCTTCAGCGTTGAACTGCCGGGATCGCCTCCCTTTTACCTTTTTCCCTAAGTGAACTCCTGAGTGTTTTTTTTTTTGTTTTTGAATCCCTTCAGCGGGTGCATGTTTTTCCCATACTTTTTTTTCCACTGATCCCCCCCCCATCCGCCAGTGAACACTTCTGCGACCCCTCTTCCTGCCTCCAGGATCTCCACCGGAAGGAATTACACCTTACCAACATTTCTGGCTGCTCCCCTCCCCCCCCTCTCCATTCCGCAAGTAGGACTTGGCAGTAGCGCCGAAAGTCTGCCAAGCCGGGGATATGCTCCTTCCAATCCCCTTGTTAAAGGTCACCTCCTTTTTACGTCCCTTCGTTTTTTCAGTAGGAAAAGTTACATCTTCTTGGCAGTACCCCCTCCCCGGCACTCGCCGCTGCCCGATCAAGAGAATCTTCCCCCTCTTTTCCGGCACAGTAAAGCCTTCCCAATTCCCTAACTTGGTCCAAAGTCCCGGCGATTCGTTCCTCCCAATGGCGGGGGTTCTTCTTTTTTCCCTTTAACGCGCGGGCTGTCTGAGAAAGGCATTATGTGTTACCCAACCGCGAAGCAAAGGCTTCTTCCCGCCTAATTGGGTTATACCTGCCTGCCTTTTTTACGAGACTGCCCCGGCCCTCCCTCTTCTGCGACTGAGCAAGGCTCAAGAAGGAAAACCACTCCCCCGCCCCTTTAGCCCCCCCCTTTTCTCCTGCTCTGACGGGTTGGGCGAACCTGTGTCCTTTCCTCCTATTCAACCCCACTTTCAAACTGCCATTCCCACCCGCGCCGCGATTCTTTTTCCCCCCTTTTTACCTCCCTCTTCCCCCCCCTATGCCCACAGAGTGCTTTCTGGGGATCGTAGCTACTTTCTTTTCTGGCGTGCTTACCGTCTGACGCAACCCCTTCCCCTGTCATCTTCTTCTGTCCCAGCGAGGGGCCCACCTCCTTTCCCGTCGTCCGGTTTTTGTTCTTTCCACCTTCTCAGTCATCAGAACATCCCCCCTTTTTCAATTTCTGCCCTTTTAAGAGACTCTTCAGTCCTGTGCGGCGACGCAATTCGTCAAATACCCGACACGTCATCTAGCCTGTCGGCTTAGGCGTAGAGTCCAGGTTGCTGTTTCATTTCCCTTCCTCCACATTTTTTCCTAGATCTATCTATTGGACTAATCATCGTTTTTTTTGTTTGAGATCTGCTTCTCTTTTTAACCTTTGAGCCGACCCCCTCCCCCCTCTCAGCCCGACCTCACTAGCGCTAGTGTTCTTTCCCCCTTGTGGTGATATCTTTCTCTGTCCGTCGCTCCGGACCGGCGCATTATCGTGACAAATTGAAGAATTTGTTGTTTTTCCTCCATGTGCCGTCTCCTTCGAAAAGGTGACATCCCCCTAGAACGACGGTAATTTTGTTTCAAACGCCGATCTTGCTTAAAGGGCAGATGACGACATTTCCTTTTCGTCTCTTGAACGTCCGGAAGCGCCTACCTCTTCCGTATTCCTTTTTACGGACACAATCCCGTCAAGATGTATAGTGGTTCCATTTTACCTTTTCCCGACCGACCTTCTTCTCTCCTTCCGGTCAGAGGTTAGAATTTGACGTGGTGAACGCTTTGAGTTTTCTACCTTTTCCCCCTTTTTCAGACCCATTCGCTCTTACCAAGTCCGCTCGTGGAGGGAGTGTTGCATTCTGAGCAATGGTTATTCTTCGAAGTCTTTTTCGCTTGAGGGATTGGTTCTTTCTTTCTCCCTCCCTTTCTTGTTACCCCCCCATTTACCCTGAGTATGATCTTATATGAAGGGTTGTCCCCCTTCTGCCTTCGAAAACCAGACCAGAACTGACTTATTTTTTCCCTGCATTGACCAAGCCAGTCATTTTCCAGTTGCCAATCGATTTTACTTTTCCAACCCCTTGTGATGCCATTCTGATGCCTGTGCCTCCGTCAATCTGTTGTTCGACGGTCCTCTTTGCCTTCGGCCTGCCGGCGATTTCCTTTGTTCCCCACTATATGACTTTGACGAATTCCCCGAATGGGCGTTTTTTCATTTTCTCCCGTGGAATGGAGGTTATTCGATCGTCCCTGCCTTGAATAGTGGAGGAGGATCTTCCTGACCTGTGCTCTTCTGAACTGCTAATATGGGGAAGGCAGTCCCCCCTTGTGTTAGCCCGGTGTTGGAATTTTTTCTTTTTCCTCTTGCTTCTGCATCGTGGGGTGCACTAAGTGTCAAACTGGCTTTCGTCTTTTTCTTTAGCAGTTGGCCCTGTTCTTTCATGGCCCGGCTGTTTTTCCTTCCCTTGCCCTCCGTCGGTCCGTGCGTTGGACGGCGAAAAAGTCTCCTTCTTTTTTTTTTCTTCCCCCCCCTTCGCGACCGACGATGCACCACCCCATTGCGGTAAAATTTCTGAAGGTCGGCAGTCCCAGCTTCCTTTTGGTGTTAGGTCTAGATTCGGTGGCCTTTCTCTAAACCTTCCCCGCCTCGCCGGCTGAGCAATCGTGTGGAAATATAAGTAACACCTTTCCTGACCCATTTTTTCCTCCCTCGCCTCATGCCAGGAGTAGGTCACCTGGGCCGCTTTCTACCTTGCATGTTTCCATCAATTTGCTCCGACAAAGAAATTGAATCCTGAACCTCTCCCTCAGCTAAGGTTTTTTTTCTTGTTTACCGTGCATGACACTTTTCCCATCTCCAACCCCACTCCTTTACATATTAACAGCCGTGGCTTGTTCTGTTGCCTTCTCCTGGACTTCTTAGATTTCTGGGCTGCTGTTCAACGGCAGGAACCAGTTTTCCCTGCTTCTTGCCGGTGCGGAAGAGAGATGCTCATGCGAGCTGTTGACGAATCCCGTTAGATGTATTCTCTTCTCCCGCTATGGAAGGAGACGAAGGAAATAAACCTATTTCCCCTTCTTTTCTTCCTGCCCACTCCCGCAAAAGGGCATGGTTCAAGTCTATTTCGCGTCAACCCTTCGCTTCCCCCCACTGTGGAACCATGCACGGTCCGCCAAAGCAGTTTTCTCTTCCCCTGTCTAAAGACGGTCTTTTTCGTCCTGTGACGACCCGATACATTCTTTCTTACTCTTCCACTTTTTTTTTCTTTATGTCCTTCCGGTGCGCATAAGCCACGCCTTTCTTGCTTTTTTTTCTACCTCCTTTTTCTCTCGAGCAGGGTCTGAGAACCTTCTTAACACAACCAACACTTGAGAACCCCTGTGTCCCGCCCCCTCTAGAAAGGTAAAGTTTCGGTTCACTCTCCTCTCCTGTTCTTTTCCCCTTCTCTCTTGTCTTGAGAAGGAGCTTTTTCTTTCTTTTACTTAACAGTACCAATCACTTCGTATGTCAACGGTATTGCTCTCCCTGTCTTCCTGATTAGATTTATCGATGACTCGTTCTCACCGAAGGACCAGGGTTACAAACATTTGAGCAGACCCTCTTTTTACTTGGCCTGTCCTCAGGCTGCGCGATGTTCGGATGTTTTTTTTTACAAAACATAGGGAGACATGAAGTGTCCTTGAGGGTACCCTTTTCTAGATCGCTCGGGAAGAGTGATCTGCCCTTTCTTTTCCCTTGCTGCAAACTCCTCTTTTCGTGGTAGGAATCTTAAAGCGCCCACATCCACTAACCAACTCTCTTGAGTAGCGATTTACTAGGTGAGAAACACGTTTAACCACCGGTCACATCCCTGAGTCGCGGACTAAACGCCGGAGGAATTTCGTTCGTGGGGACGTACGGAAGGCACCACACACTGCGTCCTGCCCCCCATAAACAAGGTTGAGACAATTCCCCACTGCTAGTCCCCCAGCAGGTTTCCACCTTCCCAGAGTAGTGCTGGGTGTTCTTCTACTGGGGCGCACATTCTGCATAGGCTCCCTTTCCATCGTTCATGTTATCTGTCCCCTTGGATTGCGGTCTCCAGAGCAGCATGACAAAGCCCCCTTCTTCTTTTTTCCGGCGGCTGATACCTTTTTGTGCGAGCTGTGCCGGACATCTGCTTCCTTCTCCCGTTTACCTGTCGATACTAGTTGGACGCTTTCCATCATCGCCTCGACTGCGACATCCCAAGGTAGTGGTTTTTTGCTCCCATTGTCACTTTTTTTTCCGCTAAACTTCGAGGGCCGGAATCAGGGACCTCTTTTCCGTCCACCTTTTTGAGGGATCCCCGCAACACGTAGCACGCACGTTATTTCCTCTGCCCACCCTGGTTTCCAGTTCTGTCCAGTCCCTTTTAGAGGCCAGCTCTTTAATCGCTGGTAAATAGATCATGCCCACTTCCTTTCATTCCCCTTTTTTTTCCCGCTAGCCGACACTTCTGATAGGAATTGACCATATCCCCCTTTTTCCATTTTTTTTTTTCTTCGCGCAGAAAAGGCAGCACCGTTGTGGAAAGTGAGGCACCCCCATCCCCTTCCCTATCATTCCCCCACAAAAAGCCCCTAATTTTTTTCCCGCTCCTCCCAGCTGCAGCGCCAGCCCGATCCGCCGATGAGTTTGTCTGAATCTCTCTCGGACGCTGCTCGTCCCTTTTGTTTTTATCTTCTTCTTTCCCCTGATTCTGATCCTGTCGTACTAGGTAGGTTGATGAAAGGAGTATTTTTTTTTTTTCCCCCCCCCCCTTCCCTTTTTTCATCTTCTTAGTGTGTGGTTTTTATGCACAGGACTTGTTTTTTTTCTCTTCCTCTTGTTTGCCCGTTTGGTCTTCCCGTTGTATGGCGCGTAACATAATGCTCTGCGAGGCTTCACTCTTCGACGTTCTGTCTTTTTTTTTTTTTTTCTCCGGTTTTTCCGGGCATGATATCTTCCATTCGTCAACTGGCCGCGATTGTCTTCTATTTTTCCGTACTCCCCCTTTACTACTGAGGTCCGGTCGACTGTCTCTCACCG
>Ga0179593_1427223_pt1 | contig 15503 bp, 24 predicted proteins | sample CZODoug2_1_08_16_FD_185931 | JGI IMG/M metagenome (GOLD analysis project Ga0179593, IMG submission 185931) | Vadose zone soil fungal communities from Angelo Coast Range Reserve, California, USA - CZODoug2_1_08_16fungal (PacBio error correction) | ecosystem: Environmental > Terrestrial > Soil >... | reverse complement strand
CCTCGACATCTTTCAGGGTCGCATCCTGTGTTTCTAAGACGACATTTCCTCCCCAAGGTATCGCCACCCCCCCGGGTTCAAGTCATGCAAGACCCTTTATGGCTACCCCCTCAGTTCTGCTCTCTACCTGCCTTCCCCCGCCCTGTTCCACGTTTCACCGTCGTGCCCTACTCCCTCAAGCCACCCCCCGCGTTCAAAGTATTGACCTGTCATACCCTCTTTCACAAAGCTTCCCTAACAAGAGCTCCTTCTTTTCTCTCATCCACCTTTTATTGATTGTATCACCCGAACCTCCAGGACCCTCCATTCACTACTGGAAATATACTCGTTGCGTCTTAAGGATGCTTTTTTACCACATGGAAATCAGAAAAGTGGTCCAGCCAGAGCCCCAACTCTGATGTCTCGCCCAAATGCGGCCTCTGACTCCGTGCGTCTCAAACCAGGGTCCAGAAACTGTCAGTTCCCTTCGCCTCTTTTCCTCCGGCCCCCCCGTGTGAGTCCCCACCGATCATTTTTCGAAAATCTAGGGAAGATTCTGGTAATCGGCCCCACTCGGTGCAGCAGTCTCGGGCGGCCACTCCGAGCCCCCCTTTTTAGTGGTCAACGGCGCTTCAGTCCACCCCTGTAAACGTTTTCCCACCCACCCAGGAACCCCCTCCCATTAAGGGGTCAAGTGTGCAGTCAGCTCCTGGAATAGGCCATTTTTCAGACGGTGACGTTCAGATCCCCTTTCCCTCTACGGTAAGGCCCCCAGCAGCAGCCCGACCCTCTGATCCCTTGCAAGTCCCGACGACCTCCTCCGTTACAGCACTTTTTACGTCCAACCGCAGAAAGACTTCAAATGCCAGTCAGACCTTTAATACCCTGTACTTTGTGGCGCGGTTGAGTTCTCCAGGACCGGTGGCCACCCTGGGACAACCAGCCATTGCCCCCGTCCTTCAACCGTTCAAGAAAGATCATCCTGATCCTTACTGGTACTTGGCCTGTTTTTTCCTCACCCCGCCCGAACCCGTCCCCCCCTTCCTTCCTAGGTCGATCCCCCCCTGCCAAACCCCTGTGTGTACTCCCCAGTCTAAAAGATAGTGCCAAGCAACTTCATTCTCAAAGAGTCCAACTACCCCCCCAACTCCCTCCCCAGCTCCTCAAGTCCTTCACTTTACCATCTGATAAGCCGGACCTACGATTCTTGCTTCCGTAATATCAACTACATAAGTTTCAGGCCTCCCATGCCCCTCGAAAGCCTAACCTCGTATCTTCAGAGCCCCCCTTCCCCTTGCGTCTGCAAACAAGACGTCCTCCCTCAACCAGGATAACCCCTCTGGTTGCCTACCCCTCCCTCTCAAGGGAAGCGTCTGGAAACGCTCCCCCCACTCTTGCTCCTGAATCATCCAGCGTACTCCAGGTCGTAGAGGACTGCTCTGGTTTTACACCATTACCACATACCCCCTCTCCCATCCCCCCCACGACCCTTTCAAGCCCTACCACTCCTACTAAAGGTGACTTGTCAAAGAATTTCTGCCTCTGCCTAGCTCCCTGCCTATGATCGCCCTTCCACCCACAATCCTTGCCCCTCTGCACACTACCGCATCGGCTTCGTTTTTAGGGACCGCGTTCCGTTCTTTCTTGTCTCTCTCTGTTCAGTTCCTGACATTTCGGGACTGGTCCAAACAATTGTCTTTGTCCAACACCCCCTCCACGTACTCCTCTTCCTTGGGGTGCAGCACATCTCTTTTGAATTCTTTTTTTTCTTTCGTTTGTCATCGTGATTATTCCATGCTTAGCCACGGTACAGAATCTAGTGTTTGCAGGCGGAAGATTTGTACAGGCGCTTTGGTCAGTAAAAACGGACCCCCCCTCTTCATTTTTTTTTGCTCAAACTTCTTGGATTCTGACGGTCCTGAACCATTTCGGTTGCGTCATCTTAAGAATCGTCCGAACAGACAGTCCTTTCGCTGTGCGGAAATGTGCTCCATGGCTGGGACTCCGTCGGTGTCGTTGTCCGTTTTTTCCCTCATCGTTACCGTTGATTACCCAATTCGGATCAACCTTGCGCAAGTCATGGTGGCGTTGGAATCCTTTTTCGCGGCCCCAACAGTCGTTATACCCCTGCTCCCTTTCCTCCCGACGGGCCTGATGCTTTTTCTTTATCTTTAGTATCCTACTTCATGGAATCTTCAGTCTCTTGGGCAGGGGCAGTTTTTTTGAGGTCAAACACCCCTCTTATTAGTTTGCCCTCCATTGTCCAGGGCTTGAAGTAATTCCTTTTTCATTCGAGTAAAGCTTTCCTTGCTTTGCAAGTCTTCTACGACCTTCCCGGAATAAAGCGTTCACGCCCCAGTTTCCTGGCGATGGGTCTATCTTCTCTGGGCCATGTGTGCTCTCCCGAGAAGTTTCCTTTCCATACTGACCCTTCCTGTCAAAATTCCTGGGCTTGACCCAGTTGATGTACTTTCTCCTCCCAGTTAGGCATCGTGATCGGGTCAAGTGAATCCAACTCCTGTCACCACCAGTCTTTCGGTCCTCTTGTCGCTATGTGTTCCCCTTTTGTGAAAATGTTTTTCCAGTTTGGCAGTTTGCAAGTGAAGATCGAATTCTTTTCCAGACACCTCTTCCGGTCTGTTTGGTCACTTCTATTATATGGTCCTTGCCGCGTCTTTTTGGTATTTTCGGTGGAGATGGGTGCAAGATGGTCCATCCGGAATGGATCATTCCCTTGTCCCATCTTGTGGCTTCTTTTCTTTTCGTACTTTTACCTACGCTCTGCCCATTTAGCTCTCTATTCAGATCCCATTTCTCTTGAATCTGTCTTTACTATCATTTTTCATCCCCCCTTCCTTGTGTGTTCTCTCTTTACCCTTCTCGCAAGATTTCCCGGTTGAGCAGTCCACCTAGATCTCCACCCTATTATTTTCCTCCCAAACATCCCTATCCCCCTTGTTTTCCGTCAATGAAGCTCATTCCCGAATGACCCTGCCCCAAACGTCCTCCTCCAACCGCCTCCCCACTCCCGGCCCTCCCTTCCATCTCCCCCCTCTAATTGACCCTTTCGAATCTGTGAGATTCCTCCCGTCCGCCTTCCAGGAAACTTTTTTTCCTTTAACTTCCAGCCCCTTGGGCCTGTTTCCCTCGTCACCACGTAAGCGCCGCCATTCTTGTTTGGTTCCTTCCTTGACTTCCCTTCCCCTCTCCCTGGGCGGCTCCTTTTTTTTTCATTTCCCTTTGTACTTGCTTATCCCGCGGCCTGCTCTGTCAGTTCGGGTGTCCCTTCTCTTCACTTCACGAAATTTGCCCCTCGCCCCCTCTTCCCCCTCTCCCGTTTTCCTTGCCGATTCCTTTCTTCCGGCCATTCGTCTTCTGCGGCCGGGGCGCCCTGCCGGCCTCGAGTTACTTTTTTCGCACGCTCCCAATTGACCCTTTCCTTCCCCGCCCTTGCCTGGCCTACACCCAATTCCCTCCAAGCCGAACAATCGTTTTTCCTTCTCCCCCCAGTGTGCCCTCAAAAACTGACGACACTGTCTTTTCTGGGCGTCTCCGTTAGTTCATTCGCCCCTGATCTCGCCAGTCGGCTTTTTTATTAACACCAGGAAGACCTTTTTTGTCTACCTTGGTCCGCGCTCGAGACTCGCCACCCACGCATTGTCACCCCAATTTTTACTGGCGTTTGGAAGAAGCCTTCCTTCACTACACGGGAAAATCATCCTCCCAAACGGCACACCCCCGCACACCACAACCGACCCCCTATCAAACTCCTCCCTTTTTCTTTTCGCTCCCCTTCTGACCTTTCCAGACCCGAGCTTTCTGTATCTACCAATCGCCGAGGACCCAATGACTCCCTTACTGACTGGGTAGAACATCTCCCCCTCTGTTGGTTTATTCAACCCCCCTGCAGTATCTTACTCTTTTCCTCTTCAGTCTTATACGTTCCCACCCTTCCTTTTTTCGGGCGTCCTCCTTTCCCACTACCTCTTATGTAACGTTGGCATACCACGAGTAAGAATAGCTTTGATCCCCACGACAACAAAAGCCCCCTCTTTGCTACACCCCCCCCAACCCATTCTCTCGAGAATTTGTTTGACTGATCGCCTGCCTTTTTTTTTGAGTCTGTCGTTTCCCCCTACTTGCGTCACAATCCCATATCGATACAACTAAAGATTCCGGTCACCGGACACAAGCCTATTATTGGTCAAGTAATTCCTAGCGTCGGTATCCTCCCTTTCCCCCACCATAGACAGCGATACTGCTCCACTATCCTTGTCTGTCCCTCACTCTTCCCTTGCCCTGTTGTACACCTGCATCGGCTGTTGGATTCTGATTCAGTTGTGGTTTTTTCTTGAGGATTTTGGAGGCCCACCAATTGTTTCCCCTATCCTCTCCGCTACCGCCCACCTTTGAGTTCCTCCTCTATTATCCGGTCACCTTCTTCTGAGCGTTTCCCAGACGCCGATCTTCCTGTCTTTTTCTAAACCCGCCGCACTGCCTCTTTTCCTTTGCGTCTCCCTTTGTGGTTCTGTCCTCTTCCGATATCCTTTCTTTCTCTCTCCACTTCCCCTCCCTCTGGTCTTCTTTGTCAACCCCATTTGCACGCTGTCCTTTATTGCTTGTGTTCCCTAAACCACTAGCCCTCTTCCCAGTAGCGGGCTGCTTTTCCCCCGGCGTATAACTATGCCCCACCAGGTCACCCTTACTTTCTGTCTCTTGCTTTCGTGTTGTCTTCGCCTGTTCCACCCGCCCGTGACCGACCCTATTTTTCCGCATTCTTCTTGGCTCCTTGAGCTTCCCACCGGGCCTGTTGATCTACATTCCCCTGAAGGCGTTCGCGCTTCGTCGAATTTTTCTCTTTTTCTTGATCCCGATCTTCTTTGAATGCTTCCCTCCCTTTCTTTTCTTTTGCCTTCAGGCGTTTTCCTCACTATGTACCCCCGTTACCCCTTCTTCTTTACACCTCCAGTGCCACCTCGGTGCCCCGTCAGCCTTAGTCCCTTTGGTTTTCCCCCTTCTTTCTTTCCCAACGTACCCTTGGTCGTAACTTCTCTGAGTTCTAACAACACTTTTTTAACGTTTCGATTCGTCAACTCGCCCCTTACTTTTTTTCTCCTTTCTGTCCACGTCCTTTTTCTGTTTAATCGCTTGCCTTGTTGTCAGATCCCATTCATCTTCCCTTCCTTCCTTTACCCACGCCTCTGGCTTATGCAACCAATTCCTCTTCTTCCCCTTTCCTTTTCCGCCCGTTGGTCTTAAAACAAGTTTGCTTTTCACTTTCATTTCGGTGGCCGGTTTGTTTTCACCCCCGTGTCCCTGTGCCCGTCGGTTACCCGGCGTGGCTACGGCACCACCCCCCCTTTGTCGCCGCACACATAGTCTCTACAACCTCTTCCGTGGTGACGAGTATTTGTATGGTTGCCTGCCTCCCTCCCCTATTGCCCTTCTGCGCCCCCAGCTTAGACACGGTTCCTGGTTGTCCGCCCTGTTTGTCGTCTTCCTTTCCCTGTTTCCTCTCTCTTCTTGTGCACTTTGTACACACTTGACACACTCCTCCCCAAAGGGGTTTCGGGGCATTCCCCCTGTATCCTTGGATCTTGCTCTTGCATGTCTTCTTGGTTTTTCTGACAACTCACTTTTCATTTCTGGCCCAGCCGGCGCCCTTGGTCGTACGGCTTTTACGACTCGTTCCCGAAAGGAGTCCTGATATTTTGCTTTTTAACCTTAGGCAGTTCACTTAGTCGCTTTTTGTGTGTTGTTGGCTTTCCAAGAATTTCCAAGTGTTTGACACCGCTTCTTTCGTACCTTTTCCTACTGCCCACAGGTGGACTGTTCCCTTAAGGGTCTTCCGGCTCCCTGCTTGCCCAGGGCGGTTGTTCTCAGGTGTTTGCCTAGGTTTTCTGGCCCTGCGAAAGTGTTTTTGAGCAGAGATGGGAACCCTGCTTCCTTCCTGTCCCCCCCCCCCTTTCTTCGACCTTTCCCGCTTCTTTGTCCTCAGTTGGGATTTCTGTTCCCCGTGTGGTGTGTTTTTTTCCCCTCGTTTTTTTGGTTTTGTTGTCTGAGAGAATTTGCTCCTCCCCCCCTCGCCGGGTCGCTACAGCAGACACACGGTTTTCCGACCTTTTCCTGTCCGTCACCCTCTCGCCAACCCCTCCCCTTCACATGCAGGCATTCGTATCCTCCGTCCCCTATCTCTGTGAGTATGCGCGATTGGTGGTCCGGGTTGTAGCAGCTAGTCAGACAGAACTGCTTCGCCCCCATTCCACCTTTTGACTACCAGTCGGGTTATTCCTTTTGTTCCTCCCTCACCTCACCACCCTTGGTAACTCAGTGAGTTGGGGGGGTGTTTTCTGATGGCCTCGTCTTTTTCCTATTACCCCGTTCCCCCCCGACAACTCCCCCCCTCGCCCTCCTGCCCCCCACCGGTCTATTGCTGACCCGAACCCCCAGGATCCATGCACGACGGCCTCCCTCCGTTTCCATACTGTCTGCGTTCCCCCCCTTGAAGATACCGTGTCAACGCCCCCCAGCTATGATTTAACCTGGGCCCGAGTACTAAAACAGTCCCCCCATCCTTTTTTACCCTTTTCTTCGGCTCCCGGCGTGCCTCCGGCAGTTCCGGGTCTCTCCTCTTTCAACCCCCCTCATCCTGCGCACCACCGCTGACACGTCACCGCTTATTGGTTCTGCAAGACCCCCCGGCCTTTTGTGTGTGTCAGCCCGTCGTTCCACCTCTCATTCTCCTCCCTGCACTTCCCTGCGTCCACCATTGCTCCAGAGTCCCCCCCCCCTGGTTTTCCCTGTCCCAATTCCCCCATGACGGAGATGTCAGTGTTCCCCCCTTCCTCCCATGGTATGAACCGTCGGAGGCCTCTTCCACTTTCTCTTTTCCTCTCCTCTCCACGATGCCCTTCCCGGCGGCCTTTTTCCTCTGCCTCCCTCCCCGCCTCTGCCTGCTCCCACGGTCCAACACCGACCCGACGAACAAAACCGACCAACCCCTCTCTTCTGGGCCCACCGCGACAACCCCTAACGAGCTCGCCAATGCCCGTCCGGCAGCACTCCCCCCCTTCCCCACTGGCCTTTCGGTCGCGTGTTCCGGTCTCCCGTTACGGTGCCCCCACCCCCCCCGGGCAACCCACACACCCCAGAACCCGGGCCCCTTCCCCCACAACCACAACACCCCACCGGGCCCCCCGACACGTCCCTCCAAAACACTCTTCCGCGTCCCTCCCGGTCGCCTTGGACGTGTTCCCCGCTCCTTTGTCTCGCCTCCTGCCTGTCACCTCCCCTACCATTCACACTTTTTTTTTTCTTCCCTTACCCCCCCCTAACGCTAGCTGTGTCCAGTGTCCTTTCTGTGGTTTAGCCCATGTTTCCGCTGTTCCTTCCCCCGACCCCCCCACCACGAACTCAGCGTTGCACCCCCGTCCTTCCTCCTGGCAGGGTCTCACTTATACGCCGGTCCCCCCTCTTTCTTTCTCCCCGTCACCAGAAGAGCACATGCCACGCCCTCCCCGGCAACCCCCCCACAACCCCCCAACGCAACACTCCAATCTTTTGCTCCTACACAGACGCGCCCACTCAATACCTTTTATGAAATGAAGTCCCAGGGACCAGACTATGAGTAAATTTTCCGTCTCATACAAAGAAGATCGTTCGCAACCCCCTTCCCTTTTCCAATACTTCCCCTTCTTGTTTCTTTCCCCCTGTCCTAATACTCTTGTTAAACTCCTCCCCCTCAGTGATCATTGCCTTATCCCCCCCTTCCGCTAACAGGGAGATCTTATTTTCTGTAACCTGTTGAAACCCGTCCCATGCCCCTTTCCCCCCCCGCATCCAGCACGCCAACAGCCCCGGTTCCCGGGCCCCCCCCCCCCTTTCAGCCCAAGCTGAGCCGCAAAGGACCAAGAGACCTCCCCCTTTGCTGTCAAGCCCCTGGCCGCCACGGCTCTCCTCTTCGTAGGGCTCGTACTAGCACAGCCCAAAGACCGACTCCCCCCTCCCCGCCTCCCCGAACCCTTCCGTACCTTCACATATCAGCTGAAGTGGCTGCTCTTTGATTTTCCCTCCGCCTTTTCCAGGCGGTGATGATCTCTCTTTTTACCTTTTCCTCCCTTTCGGGTCCGACTGCTCTCACAAAGCTCCTTGCTCGTCCACACTGACCCTCTCCCTTCGGCTGGCTGTCTGCAAATTCCGACCCGTTTTTTTTTCCCTTCAGAGAACAACCAATCCACTCCTCTCTTTCCCCGCTGTACCACACCAGAACGACAACCCCCCTTTACAGACTCTTTTTTTGCCTGTGGACCACCCTGAAAGGCCGTACAGGTCTGGCTCCCTGCTCACACGCTCACTATCCTTCTTGTGTTTTATCACACTCTCTGATGATCTTCCTCACCCCCCTTTCGGCTTGCGTAATCGGACGTCTTTTTCTTCAATACATAACTTCTAACAACCCAGAGACACCAGTTTCCCCGACCCCACCACTCCTCCTTTCCCAAGTGTGTTATTTGACGTCGTGATTAATTACCTTGGAGTCTTCTTCCTTGTTCCCTTTTCTTTCCTTTTGGTCTCAGCTCAGTGCCCAGTCTTTGAGACCTGGCTCTGTGTGAGTAAAATTGCTCAAGGGTTGCGCGTTTCAATCGTTCGTATCGCTGCACCCTCCAGCGCATCAAGATCTCTACAAGTCGACTCCAGCTCCTGCCGGCTGATAGATCGGCTTATCCCTTGGGCTTCCCCCTGGGCTTTTTCCTATTTCACCCTTTTGACTGCTTCCACCACCCCTCTTTTTTCCTTTCTTATCTCAGTTTCATGGTCCCTAGCGTGAATCTTTCCTTGTAGGTGCCCCCCATCTGATAATTTCCGGCTCCCCCCCTCGCGCCCCCTTATGCCGTCTCCTCCATTTGCTGTCAGCCCCAACAATATGTCTCCCCCGCGTTTTCAACTCTGCGCTGGTCGGTATCTCTCTGTGTTACCGCGTTCGATGTTGTCTTTTTTTTCTTGGCTGTGAGGAATAGGTGTCAACCTCCCCTCTTCCTGCCTGACCCCTTTCTCCGATGTCAGACTTTCTACCCCTTTCTCTCTTACTTGTCTCCGGAAGGTCGGCCGTCAGTGATAGGGTCAGTGCGGGGGTCCCTTTGTCACACTGGGTGTAGTCTGGAGAGTGCTTTTTGGCTTTCGGTCTCTCCCAGTTTGCGCCCAGTTGGAGTTTTTAATTTTCCCTTTTCCTTTCCTCTCTCTTCTCCTCCTCCCTATTCTTTTGTGGTCAATTCCTCGATCTTTCCTTCCTGTCCTTTTTGTGTCTTCTTGGTGGCTTTTTGTTTTGTGTCCAGGTTTTCAGCCGATTCAACCTTGAGGAGGACTGAGAGACTGGCATCTTTGCCTGGCTTTTTTCCCTCCTGGTCCCTTTTTTTCTCTTCTGGTTGTCCTCCAGCATAATTCTGTGTTACGCGAACGAGAATCCGGAGTGATCCTTGCCCCAGATTGGCTCACCCTTGATTGCCGATGAATTTTTCTCCTCCTGGTTTAGCCTTTCCTCTTCCTTTCTCTTTAACAGGTGTGGTTGAGGGGTCATTTTTCCACCTCCTCCGCGCCTACCGTCATATCTCTGTCAGGACAACCACCTGAATACGTGCCACCCCTCGTTTATTTTCTTCCATCCTGCACTGCTGACTGGAATCTCCAGATTCCCGAACTTACGTCCCAGGTTGAGCCTTCCCCTTCCATTCTCATCGCCTTTCCCACCGCCGCTCGGTTCTCCCTCGCTCCCTTGTGGTGTAGATATCTCTCCAAGCCCCTTTCCTTCCACTTCCCCACATTCTCTCTAGCCACGTTTTGTTTTTATTTCTTTTTAACTAGCGCCTTGTTTGACCCGACTCTCCCGCGACAGCACACCGTGTTGGACACTTACTTTTTGTCGCATCCTCTCAGGTTCCCTCATCATTCGCTTTCCCCTCCCTTCTCCCCCCCCTTTCGACTTCTGTTGACTCTGGTACTAACTTATGTGGTAGGTTGTTTTTTTTTGCTTGCATACCCTGGCCTCTCCTTCCCCCATTCCAAGAACCCTGGCCCAGCGACCGTTGCCCCCCTCCCCTGACAATTTCTCTTTTGCGCGTCCCTTTATTCCTTCTGAAAGTAGAAGACGGTGAAGGCACTGTCCCCTCACGAGCCCCGCTTTTTGCTTTTGTTTTTGGTCCTCTAACCCGTTTTAACCTCCCCTTTCTTCCTCCCCTTCCCCCTCGTAGAGGACAACATAGACTCTAACTCACTAGAACAGCACCAAAACCTAGGGTTTTTTTTTCTCAGCCACATTTTTCCCCCCTCGCCCCCACTAGCGCATGTTTTAACAGAATACAGTTTTCATATTCCCGTCTTTTGATACGCCAGGATCCGTTTATCCCCAGGCCGGCCCGACCCTTTTAGCATTCTTCCTGTATAGCCCTGGTTTTGGGTCCTCCTATTCCCCTCTCTCTTCCAACCCATTTCTTGCCTGTCTCTTGTTACACTTTGCTACTCCCAGGGCACACTCCCCTTCCAGGCCCCCTCCCTCATCTCCGGACGTCCCCTTCATCCTTTCTAAGGTTGGTTGTTCATCCGGGAATGGCACCGCTTTCTTCTTTCCAAGTTTGTCGTGCTGACGCATTCCTGTCGCCTTTTCCCATCCTTTGCTTCCCCCTTCGGAGATTCTTTTTTCTCCCTTCGGCCGCTGTTACACTGCCTGTGCTTGTGTTTCAGTGTTAGACCCCTGCATTAGTCTTTGCCCGAGCGGACCCCGTGTCGCGAAAGCGGAATCTATGGTGTGAGTTGAGTGAGGGAGTCCTGGACTCTTCTCACCTTACCTTTGTGAGTTGTTAGAATGTAGCCTTTGTTTCTTCCCCCACCGCCCCTCCGAGCCTTTTTTTGACCTCTTTCCCTCATCTTTATCGCCCTTAGAACTTTATCAAAATAAGAGAGATCCTCACACCTTAAGGGACCCTGAACCCTTTCAGCCCCTATTCCCTTGCCGTTCTTTTTCCTCTTTGTGTCGGCTTCACACTGATGCTGTCCCCCCCTTTCTCCTTTTTGCGCCTTGGCGGAACAGGCCACGCCGAACCCACCACAGCCGTGCTCCTTTGGGGGCTTGCCTTCGTGGTGGGGCATCACAACCACCACCAAAGACAACCCACGGCCCAAGGTTCCCCCTATTTCCCCTTATCCTCTTCTCCCGCCCCTGCTGCGTCCTGAGGGGACCCTCTTCCCTACCTCTTTCCGGTGCCTACAAGAGAGATCTACCCAAAACCCCCCCCCCCACACAACTTTCTCTTGTTAGCCATTTCAGATGCTTCTGAACACGACCCACCTCCCTCTGATTTTCGTGAGTGCCGGTGGTATGGGAGTCCTTCTTTCTTTATGAGCTGCGCAACTGAAGAAGCTGACGTAGGTTCTACAGTTTCTTTTTCAGCCTGCTTGTATGCTCCTTCTCCAGTCTTGGTTCCATTCTTCCATACGGTCCATGGAAGTTCCTTTCTCCCTGTGGCGTTCTTTTTTTTCCCTTTTTCCCGCCTGTTCCTTGGACGTTGCTGCGATAACCCCCATTGAACACTCCCTAGCGGGGTTCGTTTTGATGAACCCACACCAGCGAAGACGCTCGTCTGAGCACAGTTTTATCCAGACACAACGGCCCTCCGCAGGCCGGTCAGCAACACCCTTGACTTCCCACGCCTTTTTTCCCTCGTACACCCTATTCCTTCTTTCCCTCTTCTTTGGTTCAGCGACGATAGAAGTGCCTTACACCTTTGTTTTTCCGCGAGTCATCTCTCTTTGGCCCCCCCGACGGTGTACGGTCCCCCTCGGACCCCGTCCAGTTAATCTTTCTTGCCCCTCTGTCAGACACTGTCCCTCTCTTCCATCCTTTTGGTCAACAACACCCATGTCCTTTTCTTGTCGCTTCCTTTTTTCGTCGGCTGCCTGATAAGCCGCATGTTCTGATGTTTTTCCTTTTCTCTTTGTAGCCAGTGCGTACCGTCACACCCACGACGAGCAGTCACCCCTTCCTTCTTCACACCTCTCCTCCTTGACCTGCACCCGTCGTTGCGTGTGAGTTCGGTCTACCTTGACGGTCTGTTCATGCTTTTTTTCCAACTTGAAGTTGTGGTTAAGAGAGGTTACCTCGGTCCTTTCCTGTTTTCCTTCTTCCGACTTTTTTCCTGTTGACCATCACTTTCCCTCTTTTTCTCTCTTCCCAGTGTTGATCTGCTCCCATGCGCAACGTATTTCGGATTTCAAATAGGCGCAGTACGAACCCCAGCTGCTTACCTTTCATTAATGGTTGGACCACTTTTGTCGTTTTCTGTCCTCTGTTGGCTTTTTCATCATAAGGTTTTGTTCCCCGTCTTGGCCAACTGGTCCTTCTTCGTCCTTTTCCCCTTGCGCAAGGTATCGGTTTCTCTATGAAGTTATTGGCCTGTCGCTGGAGTGTTCGGGTGACTTTTGAACCGTTGGCAGCTAGACGCGGAGCGTCTTTTTGGTCCCCCTTGGTTAGCGGTTTTCTTTTTTTTCCGTCTGAGGTCACTGAAGTTACCTGAGTTTGTTGTTTCTTTTTTGGCCCGACGTGCACATTTTGAAAGGGTTTGACGCATTTTCTTGAGAGTATGCTGTAGATTTAGTTTGCGGTTCCGCAGTTTTCTCGTTTTTTTTTGGCGAAATTGTGCGTGAACATTTAGTCCTTGGCCCTCTCGACCAGGAAAAATCGATATCTCTTTCTTTTTAACCAATCCCCCTCATTTGTTTTTTTCTTCTTCCTTTTAGAAATTTAGGGTAGAAGTAAGTGGTTCCACGGACCTCCCATTTCCTGTTCCCCTTTCCTCCGCCAAAAACCTCGACCAATAACTTTCACCGCCGGGTATGAGATTACTTTCTGAAGACTGCGCCAGGTAAAACCCCGTGTCCATTCGTTGGGCCACCTCTCCATCCCCCCCCCCCCTTCGTTCAATTTCATTTCCCTGAAGACCCTTCCAATAACCTCCCCCGTTCACCAATACCCGAACAAGTAGAAGGTTAGAAAAGAATGACCCCCCCTTATTGTTTTTCTTGTTCCTTTCCCTCAAAATAGAAGGCACCAGCTCCCCATGCAGGGCTTCTTGCAGGGCCCCTGACGCCCCCTCCAGTGAGGCCAAGAAACAACCTCCTGATGATTTCCCTGGGCCCTTCTACGACAGCGCCAACAGTCCCTTTCCCCTGTCTTTCTGTCTCGCGTGGCCCGGGTATCCTGTGAGCGAGATCAACAAATTTTCAGAATACTCCCTGAGGACCCATTTCTTGTCTAGCCCGTCCCTTCCTCCATTTCCGGCAACCGCCGATCAAACAGCCTTTTAAAAGCTCTGGACTGCCCACGGTCAAGTTTGAACATCCACCGGCAACCAGACCGTTCCGTTCTGCCGGCCGCCAGGGTTCCGGTCAACGCTGTCTGTCCTCTTCCTGCGTCAGAAGAGTCTCTCCCATCGACATGGTCCCCTTCCGGCCCTCCAGAATCAGCGGCATTTTGATCACGGCACGCTTCCTACCTCCCTCGACCAGCACCCTTGACCTTAAAAGAGACGATTTCCCCCTGCAAGCGCAGCCCTTTCCCCGGAGGTCGTCCTGGGTATTCACCGTCAGGTGTCCCTTTTTCCCATCCTTCCCCTTTTCCCCTCCTGTCACCTCACGATCAGTTAAGAAAGGTCGCCGTCCTTTTTTTCTGACCCCGCTCCCTTCCCCGCCCGGCCTGTCGACCCCCTGCCCCCCCCCTTTTTGTCATCCCCGGACCAGCTCTGATGTCGTAAAAAGCAACGGCCAATTAAATTTTCGCCGCAACAAAGAAAACTCAGTGGCGACTTCCTTCACTGGTTCTCCCGCCGGCCCCCCTCCGCTCCTCAGCAAGACACACGCCTTCCGTTTTTCAGACAGCCACCTTGACAGCCTTTTTCTTTTTACAAGAGGATCATTGTCCTGCAGCTCCTTCCAAGAGCTTCGGACGCCATGCAAACATCTCCAGTCCCCTCCTGTACGGCGGTTTGATAAACCTGTTCTCTCCTACTAGTCTGTGCCCCGCCACACATTCTCCGGGACTTATCCGAAGTTACCCCCCCTTTGCGACGATTCCTGTGCCAAACTCCCGCGCAGAAACCACCCGCCCTTTTCTCCCCCCCGCCCATCCCTCCCCGCTCTCCAGGCGGTCCACATTTCCCGGCCACTTTCTCGGCTCGACTTTTCCATCCCTCCTCCTACTGCACAAATCTGAGCCCAGGAAAATCGGATTTCCTGCTCGTCCTTTTCCGCTTCCTTCTTTATGATCGCGCTGCCTTGCTTTTTCTCCTTTCTTGGACGGGATTCCCCCCTTTGCTGGCTAGGAAACGAAAGTCGTCTCGAAGGCTTTTGTTGAGCACCCTCTCTGTGAGGACGGTAGTGGCTTTGTATTGTACATAGATTTCTTCCGAGCCAACAAGTTCAACCTTAATTCTCTGGTGCATGGGACAGCCCTGCACGGCCCTGCATGCGGTCTCCTGTACCACTGAGACTCTCCTAACTTGGTTTATCAAACTTAGGATGCAGCTACCAAGTTTTTTTTTTGAGTAAGAGGTCTTTTCCCTCTCAAAGAACTAACGGAAGAGTGATGGCCTTCCCGTGAATCACTTTTTCTCGGATCTGGTTTCGTGGCCGTGGTCGAATATGATGTTTCCCCCTTTATGAGTACCAAGTCGGATTTCCCCCTTGAAGAAAGTCAGTTTCTCGTTGGATAGCAGCATCCCTTCCCCCCAGCCCCTTCGACTTCTCCCCGCCGCCTGGCCTTAAAGATCGGCGGACTTATATTCTCATGTATCCCCACGCGAAAGGGATTACCCCAAAGGAGAGGTCTAGGGCAACATTGTTGGAAACCCTCTGAGTGAGGATACTTTGTTTGCCTTGGCTTTTCTTCATCCCTTTTAGGTCCCCCCCCCCCCCCCCCCAACCCTCGCTCAATTGTGCGATTGCGCAAGTTATGTCGTTAGAATACCGTTGGTAATAAGCCCTTTCCCACTAGCCTTCTTTTGGCGATTTGGCTCTCGGTTCGATGGGACCGTTTTTATTGATGATATGGAGCACGCCGGCCTTAAAAGACTGTCCCTTCCCCCCGCCATTTCTACCCTTTTTGATGCGTTCCTTGTCGCCGCGGTAAGGATATTTATAGGTTTTCGCATAAATAAGGCCCCCCCTATGGATTAGCGTCTTTTGAGTTTTCCCCCCTTGTTGCTCCAAGGTTTGAAGTTTGTCCAACCCCCCCCCCCCCCCCTGGGAACGTTGATTTTGACCTTTTTTTTCCGAGATCAGGCAAACTGTAGTTTTGGTATTAGCTGAGAGGGCGCGCTTTTTTGTTTTTGATGGTGGCGTTTTTTTTTTGGCAGAGTGGTCTGCAGTGGCCTGTTATTAGTCATTGCCTAGTATCCCCTCGGTTGGTTCCCGTTAATTTTTTTTTTTGTACTGTCGATTTTCGATTGAAACGGTTCTCCCCCCCGTGATCTGCGCGCTGG
>Ga0179593_1394267_pt1 | contig 15504 bp, 20 predicted proteins | sample CZODoug2_1_08_16_FD_185931 | JGI IMG/M metagenome (GOLD analysis project Ga0179593, IMG submission 185931) | Vadose zone soil fungal communities from Angelo Coast Range Reserve, California, USA - CZODoug2_1_08_16fungal (PacBio error correction) | ecosystem: Environmental > Terrestrial > Soil >... | reverse complement strand
CTCTATTCTTCTACATTGTGACACCTCCCGTTTTTTTCCTCCGTTGCGCTCCCGTTGGTTTTCACATTCATTTGGCAATTTTTAGTAGGTCCATAGCATTTTGTCTTGTCTCATTTTTTCGTCTATCCCCCCTTTCCTTTGTCGCCACTTCGCGCTGTCCCTTTCCGAGAGGGGCCGGCCCTTGCCTCCTTTTCTCCCGCACTATTTTTGCACGGACCTTCCGGTCTTAGGACCCTCTGACTTTGCTACCGGGTCGGAACACACATCTGTTTTATGCCTCTCCCCGTCGCTCCTTGCTTTGCCTTTTTAACGGGAAAGGTGTCCGCTCCAATTTGCGCGGTCTTACAGACCCATAGGCCATTCCCGCACTGAGGAGGTTCTTCCTGCGATCCTGACGGATGATTTCATTCAGCCTCCCAATGTCTTTTTTTTTCCCTTTCCTTTTCCCTCTTTCTTCCTGATTTTCTTGCTACCGCACATTCCGATTCGCCCTTTTTCAGGCTATGAAGACCATGTTCAGTTTCAGCCCGTCTGACGTTCTGGGTCATCATCACCGTTTTCAGTCGACAGTCCTCCCGGGCAAGGCCCCCCACTTTCACGGTATGTAGTCTCGCTCCAGGGAGGGACATTCGTTCCGAGCCTGTCTTCGAATTCTTTTTTCGCCCTTGGGAATTGATGTGTTCCTGTTTTTTTGTCATCGACATTCATTTTCCAGACAGTTAGTGTTTTTTTCTTTTTTTTTTTTCGAGCTCTCCCGAGTTTCTAATCCTTCATTCTTCGCGGGCCGGAGAATGATCAATCGTCGTTTACGTTGTCTGGTTACTTCCCGGACCTTCCCTGACCACCAACCCCCCTCGCTCATACGCTTCATTTTTTGCGCACCATCCCTTTTCGAGACGCCAGTGTTATTTTTCGACTATCGTTTTTAGTCATTGGTGTTCAGTGCTTTTACCATTGGAAGTTAGGATGTACAGTTTTTGAGTTGTTAGTTTCTCTTCAGCGTCGGTTCTACACTCGTCCTTCCCATTACCGTCTGCCCCCCCTGTCGCAGTCCGTGTATGGCACGCACGTTCAGCATTGAATTCTCCATGTGTGTTCTTTAGCTTATTTCCTTCCAACAAAATCCATCTGCTCCATGGGCTTTTTACCAAGCCGAGTCAGCTGCTTTCCCAGTGTCTTTCTGACCGTTGCCGTTTTGATTTTATTTTTTACGCCGCTCTTTAGCCCCATGTTTATTCTCCGTCCCATGATCCCCCCGGGCAGTTTTTAGAATAGATTAGTTTTGAGGAAGGCGTTTTGTATGTTGCGTTTCTTCCCGTTAGGTGGTTGATATTCTTGAGTTTTTTTCACCCGCCCACTGACGCTTCCCTTGAATCTTTCGCGCTCCCTCACTGTAGTTAGACAGCAGCGACTCTCTAGTCTTAGTGGTATGCGACGCGGCCCTCCCCGAACCACTGTGCTTTTTCTGACAAGCCATGGGGTCTCACCGTTTGTCCTTCGCTTTGTTTTGCCCTTTGTGCCTCCTTTCACATTTTTTTTTATTTTTTTTTTGGACAATGTCTTCGTATCCACAAGTAGCGCCGCCCTTTGTGCCCCAGAATCCCCTAGATTTCTTTACTAGTTCTTCCTCCTTTCCCTCACCACCTTACCTGTATTGCTTTTCAGTCCAAGCACCGAAATCGTCCCCCTGACCCTCTTACCCCCCTCAGTAAGGACACATTTTGCTACATCTAACACTGTGTATCGCCTACCGATTAATTAAAACATCAGTGCCGCTCAGATCTGTTAGACGACACTCTCCTAACAAGGGTTCTCGTCACCCCGACTTATCCCCCTCTTTTTCCCCTTTGTGACCCTGGTCCCATCGTCCACGGACCTAGTTCCCCCATGTCGATCGCGGCTGCCATGGTCTACCACCCTGGAGGTTTAGGGAAGTCGGTGTGTAGTTTGTTAGGAAGTAAACAGTGCAATAGATGCATAGAGTGTGACGCTGTGGTTGGAAAGTGATTATGGGACTTCTCTCTAGCCGGGCGTTCTTTTCTTGGAGCGGGAATTACCTTAGGCTTACCCAGTTCAACCAGCGCTCGTGTGCTGTGGGACTCATAATATTATACTTTTGATACGGTCGTTACATGGATATATAAGTTTCATTCAGTCGTTGTTGATCCCCGAGCGTTAGTGTTCTCTTTCCGCGAGTAGATTAGATGATAGCCCTGAAGTACTTAGAAGCGAGATTTGCAAGTTTTTGGCTCAATCGCCCCCAGACCCATTCACAGTTCTTTCTTGCAAGCTGTCTCCAGAGGAAATTGCGTTAGAGTTGATGGGACTTTTCAAGGTACTGTGATCGATTCTCCCCTCAATCCCCCGAGTACCCAGGGTCCAGCGCCCCACATACAGCCAGGTGTCCTGTAGCCCTTTTTCTGTATTCTCCTCACCTTCACGCTAGCTGCTGCACTTTGATCGACCAGTTGTTTTTTTTATACCAGGCCTTGCTACGTTTGCCTCTCTCCCTTAACAGCTTCCCCTCTTCGCGTGTTGCGAATGACCGGCCAGCGTGCGCCTGTTCTGCCTCGACGACCCTCTCTTCAAGGTTTTTGACACTTTTTCCCCTGCTCTTTTTTTTATTGCCTCGCAAAATGGATGTGGACAGGGATGGTCTTGCTTTTTCGCTTCCCCTCTGGCCCTGGCGTCCGATACCTAAAGAGCTGCCGGATCTACGTGCTTTTTTTGTTCAACTTTGCGATAGGGCTTGGGATAGTGAGATGTTCAACGCCCGCCTCTTTCTCCCCCCTCGTTTGTGGTACGTTGTCGTTTTCCGTACCTCTTCCCAACCAGACCTCGTTTTGACTGTTATAAGGTAGACTAGATCTTGTTGTGATTCGTACTCTCCTTGTAGCCTTGTGGTTGTATCGTTTAGTTTTTCGAGACGCCGACCCATGCATTTCAACTTTTTTTCGCGCCCCACTGTGACCCTTTTCCAGGAATATTTTGTGATGTTGGTTTGATGCTATCTGTGGGTTTCCTGAGTGGTGCGACCCGTTTCCTTTTTCTCATTAGCGTCCGGTCCACAGGACGCAGTTGATTTGCCTTGGATCGACTCCCCCGTTCTCTTCTCCTACCCGCAATGAACTTATTTCCGTTACTTCTTAGGGCATTTAAAAATACTTCTCTTTTTTGGCTCTAGCGACACGACCCTTCACTTTTTTTGACCACGTCCCCCAAGAGCTTTCCCCCTTTCTTTGTTCTCCTTGCGCGGGTGCGTTGTGCCCCTTTCTTACTGGGTCGAGATTCAAGCGATGCCAAAAGACGGCTTCCCCCTTTCTTATCAATCACTAAAGAGCAAAGGGCGCCCCGTGCGCTCTTCTTCCCTTTACCCCTTTTCATTACTTTTCCCCCTTTCCCCTTCCACCTTCTCTTTTCCCGGTATACTTATGGTGCCAACTGCGTTCTTTTGTTTACTGGTTCCCTTTTTTCTCCAGTACTCACCTCGTTTCGTACCGTCTGTGAGTTTAGCTTTTATCCTAGCTTCGCCTCCTCGCCTAATGCTTCGTTTTGTTCCGTCATATGAGGCGCTAATGGCCGAGTGCTTGTTGTTTACTTGTGGACCCTGGCCATCCTCTGTTCTTTTACATCTACTCTCGACGCCATGTGGGGGTATCCCCGAATGCTTCCGCCCGACTCCCCGGCACGGCTTAAGTGGTTTAGTGCGATCCCAAACAAGGGTTCAAACAGTTGTCGGATTTCCTCCTTGACTCCATCGGATACCGCTTTCTCCTTTTTGAGGCGTTTTTTGTCCCCCTAACCTCTGTTCTTTTTCAGCTTTTCGCAAGTGTGCAACGGGACCGTTCTTGTTTGCCCAGCAGGAGACTCATCCGGAAGAATATTGGTGGGTTCTGTTTCTTCTCTCCTCTCGTCTTTGTGTGACCCCCCCCAATGATAATTGATAGTGCCCCCCACCCACCCCCCCCCCACCCCACCCCCCCCCCCTGTTGCGATGACACTGCAGATCGAGCGTCTCTTTGATTTAGTTAGACTTTTCATTAGTCTTCGTTCTAGCTTTTCCTACCTTGTTTTTTGTTATTTTCTATGACCCTCCGTAGTCACGTGCTTCAATCTCCATTTTCCGGCATAATTCGAAACATGTATCCCTTTCTCTTCCCATTGGTTGGCGTCAACACCCCATACGCTGTTCCCCCCGTTTCCCGAACTTAACAAGCAGTCTTTTGAGTTCTCCGGCCTTCTTTAGACTTTTTCTTGCACTCTACTTTTAGTGCACGGCGCAATTTCCTTCCTCCTTTGATTGTTTTTTTTCACCTTCCCTGACCCCCCCAATGCCGCCCTCTCTTCTGCTTGTGACCTCGATATTTTTTATTCCCCCCTTTTCCTTGTTTGGAGCTTCTATTCGCGCTGTACTTTCTGCGCTTTGCCCTGCGAGCTTCTTTTTTTCCTCCCGCTCTTTTCATATTCTGACTCTCTCGTTTTCTGTGGCGATGAGTCCACCAGAAACTCGGCCCTTTTCTCTGCGGAACCCCCCTCCTCCTATCTTTTTTTTTTTGCTTTCTTCTGATTCTCATTCAAGCTGCCCCTCGACGGCCGTCTGACCTCTCTTGCTGTCTCCCCAGCCGTTGCCCCTGCATTCTCTTTCACCAAGGCCGTGATCCCCTGTAACTTCCGGTCCAATTTCCTCAGTGACTTGTTTTCTTTTTTTCCGACGTGCACGGGACCGACTGTTGACTGATTGAGATGATCATTTCCAATGAGAGGTGGGTCTTTCCTCTTTGGCATCGTTTTTACCGAGAAAGTCCTCCCCGGCCCCCCTTGCTCCCGCGAGCAAAACTCGCTTAATTGTCTTTCTTTTTGACTTCTTTTTCGAGCCCCAGATTGTTTCTTTCTCCACAAGAGACCTCCCTCCCCTTCTAACTTCGCGTCAGTAAATGACTATAAGGCCTTTTCCCCCCTTTCGCGTTTTCGTGCTCCATTTTTTGTTCTCCCAAGGCCAATGCGGTGACGCATTGTCCTGTAGACTCCGGGCTAATCCTCCCTCCCTGTTTTTTTCGATTTTTTTCACCACCCCCCCTGTTTTCGATATTTCCCATCACATATCCCCCTTCTTCCCCAACGACCTGCGGAGATCCCTTTCGTTTCCCCCCTTTCTTTCCATTGGCCGGCGCCTCGCAAGGATCACGTCGCCATATTACGCGTAATTCACCCCCTCTCTTTTCGCAGTAGCCTTCAACCGTGTTTCTTTTGTTCCGTAGTCACCGAGGTTACCACCCTTCCCATTTTTTTACGTTCCATGAGTGGCGGTATACAGCTCCTTTTTGCGCTCCGCTTTCCACTGCAAAACTAATTGTTAGTCTCCGGCGCAATATTCCTTTCTACTCGCTCAATGCTTCCTATTCATTTGGCCCTCACCAACCCCCTAGCGGCCACAATTGTCCCACGGTTGAAATGTGACGGAGGTGTGTGTCGCGGGCACTACCCCTTTTTTCTGGTCCCTCTTGCATCTCCTTCAGTCACCCCCGGGTATTCTGTCCTTCACAGTATAAGCGCCACTCTCCTTGTCTCACCAACTTCTGGTACCCCTTGTAGTTGCGTCGCGCCGATTTTTAGTTTTTTTCCGCGCTCCTTAGAAGGTAGTTGCCTTCTTTCCTTGCACTCTGTACTAGTGTTCCTTGCCAACCGTTCGATCGCGCCTTTTATTTCGAATAAATTTTCAACTATTTTATTGTCCAATGTGCGTCCCCCCCCGCCTCTTTTCTTCACCTTTTTTATTCCCCCCATGCTTGTCAAGTTTTGTTGCGCGTTCCTCCTTTACAGCCCCATGAATCGAGAGTCTCTAATTTTTATCTGCTCTCAGTTCTTCCCTGCAGCACTTGGTGCTGTGTTTACAGACCACCTTTTCAACATCCCCCTACCCTTCGTTCTACGTTCCCCCAAACGGCCTTTTGGGTCCCACCTTCTTTTCGTTCCTTTCCTTATGGTTGTCCAGCAGGAAGGCACAGTTTTTAGATCTGTCCTTTTACTCCGTCTAGTCCTCTTCGGGCACTTAAAGTCTGCTCCCTCTGCGCGTAGCCGCGGTATGTCCCACTGGCTTACTTGCCGGAATGCTTTTTTATGGAAACGCTCCGTCTCCCTGGAGTTCCCTTTCATTGCTTGATCCTAGCCCTAACCTCGAGACAGTTGTTTTTCTCCGGATTTTTTCAGCAACACAGCAGCGGTCCCCTCCCCGTTTTACTCCTACTTCCCTTGTCCCCCATGACGTGTCAGATCGCCCCAAAATCCAATTTTATTTCCCCCCCACTTCAGTTTCCTTTATTTTCGCTTGGTCGGTATTTTTGGACCTTCCTCCCTCGTCCGCTCTTTTTACGCGGTCCTTCCTTTTTCCGGTGTTCTCTAAGGCAGTCTCCCCCGAGTTCGTCTTGCACTTCTGGTTCAACTGAAGTGTGAGATGTTAACTGCGTCACATCAGCTGGGTCCTTTTTTGCAGACCGTCCGACTCGTGGCGGTGTCCTCGTCTTGCGGGTTCTGTCCTACTCTTTCCCTTTCCTCTTTCTTCGATTTTGCTTCGACGTCACCCAGTTTATTTTCTTCTTCTGACTGCATCGTTCTAGACTTGTAGGGTCATCCCCTTTTTAACCTTCCCCCGCCCCCCACTGAATTGTGTCGATTGTGAGCGTATTCTCAGTACATCTTCCCCCCACCATTTACGGCCCTTGCTGGAGGCCCTTTTCCTCCCTATTTTCCCTATGTCATTTTTCCCGACTCCTCAGTCTTTTGGTGTACACCTATTTAACCTGTCCCTTTTTCATTGCCTAATCCTTCTCTCTTAAATTTCTTCTTACTCCATTTTCCTGCCCTCCTAGTCAGCTAGTTACCTTAAGACGGGTTCAGCCGGGCCACCCCCGGGAGGCTCCCCCTCATTTCCGTGCAGATGCTCGAGAATTGCGCACTTTCCTTCTCGTGCCACCGACCAATGTTTTTTGATAATTGGGGTCGAAAGCCGATCACCCCGCCCCCTATCCTCCAGATAAAAATTTTCCTTTCAGGTTTCCCCCTTCCCCTTGACCCCGACCATTGTTTTTGTCGTTGCCGGTTTACCTGGTCGTTGACGCTATGTCCCCACCTGTTCGTTGGTGTTTATGTCTGCTAGTCCCCTCTTTTCCTCTCCTCCGTGTTTTTTTTTTTCTCATTATACCCTTACTTCCATCCTGCCCCGATTTAACGACAGATAGCGCTCCGTACCCCTTCCCCCCTTCCCTTGTTCGATTCCTTTTTTTTCATGCCACTTGTCTGGTATCATGTTTCTTTTTGTACTCCCTCACCCCAGTGGCTCAGAAACTTTCCCTCCTTTTTTTCGCCTTCCTTGTGTAGCGACCTTTTAGATACGTTCCACTCTGCCCATTTCCTCGTTTGTTCCCCTTCGGTCCCGTCTTGTGACTGATCTGTGTTGGCACTATCTCCCCTTCTTGAGAGACCCGAAGACTTTCCTTAGCCAAGTCCTTCTGGCAATATGAAACTCACTTTTCGCTCCCCGTCGGTTTACGCACCACGGCATTTTCTGACGCTCTTTGCCATTCTCCTAGTGAGTTTTGAGGCCCTGAGGACTCTCAGCAATGCGTATCAGCATGTACCCCTTGTGCAAGTCTCTTGTCTACTCCTATTTCACTTCCCTCTCCGCTGGGTTCTACTTCTGTGCCTACAAGTTATGTCGTGCACGGTATGACTTCCCTCAGGGCATCAACTCAACTCTTTATCGCCCCCTCCTTTTCCCCTGACGGTTTGTCTCTTCTTCTCTCAAGGACGGCGTCGCTTGCTCGTGCCCGAGTTTATGGCCTTCCCCTTGCGGAAGGCCTTGTCCCGTTTTTCTGTTCCTGTTTTTTATTCTTCATTTGCCACAGAAGGCAACGGACTGTTCTCTGACCCCTTGTGAGCCCGACGCGCTGAGTGCGGGTGCTCATTCGACTTGACTCACACCGATTCGGTCCTTCTGGGACTGCTTTACCCGAACGGTGGCCCCTCCCCACCGAAGAAGGTGGCATGCGGCCCCCTCTTTTCCGTTTACGCCCCCTTGGATTCCCAGATGCTGCATGTCTGTGCTCCCTTTTCCCATGTGGGGGTTGGGCTTTCGGTTGACGGCCACAGTTGTATACTTTCTGTTCGTTGCTTTTCCCCGCCCCCCCTCCCTAGACAATTGAGCCGAAAAATGCCTGTGGCTTTTTATGGCGACTTTTGATTTTTTGATCTCTCAATGTGTGTTAGTCCCAGGCCAGTCTCCCCCCCCCCGGCCGGTTTCAGTGACAGTGCCTCCCGTCTTCTTCCCTCGAAGCGGAATGCCTCTCCTCGGACTCCTGCGCCGGTCCAGGCCTAAAGCGTCTGCTCCATGTGCCGTACTTGACTTGGAACCTTACTTTACTCACGACCCCAGAAGAAAGGTTCCTGTTTCCTTCCTGCGTCTTTTGGCCTGTATCACCCTCCTTTTTGTCTTTTTTTGTCTTTTCTTTTAGTCTGTTACTGCTCATTTCAACGGGTCCTCTTTCCGCGGAAGCCTGCTCTCTAATAAAGACGTCTCTCCTCGAGGCACTTATTCTGAGCGTTCTCTTATCCCCTACTTTGCAGTCCCAGCACGTTTGATCTCCCCTCTTTTTTTTTAAGTGACCACTGTCTTTTGTGGACGCCCTGTTCCTTCCACATTGGAATTTATGCGCATATTTTAGTGAGCGATACCACTTGCACCCCTCATCTAAAGAGATGTATCTCTCTTCTAAACCTTCCATTCTTTCCCGCTTTCACGAAAAGCCCCCCCGTCTCCCTTTCCGGTAGTTAACGACCGACAATGCGTAAAAGGAGCATTTCTGTCACTGGCCCTCGGCCCTCATCTCAGTGACCTTCAGTCTTCCCCTCCTTCATCCCTGTTCTATGCTCCTTGGTGATTGATCGTTTTTTTGCCTTGCACCTTGTCTTGCTCACCCATTCCTCCCTTCTCCCCGACTCGCATCAGGCCTCTAGATTCTCAGTCTTCCTTATCTTCTTCTATGGTTCCTCCAGCTACTTTCCACCCCCCCCCCTGCTCTTAATTGTATCCTCTTATTACCTCAGAAACCCAAATCAATTAACGCCCTCCTCGTCCCCATCCCCCACTCCTTGCTTCGTTCGAGGTCCATTATTCCTGTATTGTCAACGGCTCTCCTGCCCTATGCGTAGAACACGCGATTTTTTTTCTACGACCGGCCATCAGATCAGCCGACCCCTTATCTCCTTTCCTTTGTATGGACTAACAAGCTTTTCCCGGAAGTGGTAACCATTCTTTTCCTTTTGCTAGACTGCCCTTACCCCCCTGATAACGTGTCTCTGGAATGATTCTCCCCTCTTCTGTGATCTTTAGGGGTTGAGCCGAGACAAGAACTTCACGTCCAGGTCTGGGTCCATGCTTGCCGCTACTCTTTTGATTGCCCCGACATGATTCTGCCTCCCCTTGGCCCTGCGTCTTTGCGGTACTCTCCCTTTTTGGTCAATTGGATGCGTCGCTTTTTTTTTTTTCAAGAGCTGCTCTTCGCAACGTTTTTTTACCTTTTCCTGGAGTCCGTTCCTTTTCAGTCTGGTTTTTTTTCCTCTTGCGTCGTCTCATTCCCTAAGATGGGTACTGGGTCCCTTTGCTCGATATTCCACCATCCCCTCCAAGTGGGAAGGCTCCTTCCCCCCTGTTGATTTTTTTTTTTTTTTTTTCCTTTTTCTTCGCTCGAGAAGGGGGACGGTTTTTTTTCTTCTTCGCCGTCTGAAAGACAGGTGTCCCCTCTGTCTCCCCCCCCCCTTTCGCCTCCATCGCTCGTTTCCTTTTTTATCTTGTTGGATGATGGCCGTGCTTTTTTCTTAGGTATGTTTTTTTCCCTTTGTGAAGAACCCCCCCCCGGAGTGGACTCTTTGTTTACTTCCGTGTACGGTTACTTGTTTATAGACAGTCCCACGTGCTGAGTTGAAACTGACCTGCATTTGAAGTACGGTACGTTGGCATTCTATACAATATGCGGTCGTTTGTCTCTTTCTCTGCTGCAGAACTAATTGTCTTATGAGACCGTCCTAAAGCTCTTTACAAAAAGCTGATCGTCCATTGTGCTCGATTAGCCGGATTGGTCCCCTTTGAAAGTGCGCGATCCAAGCGATCCCACTCTTCCATACCTTCATTTAACTGCTCCCTCACTTCCCTGGCGGCGTGCCGATTGCTTGAACTTCCTCTTTCAGGTTCATTACTGGCCCGTCCTTCCACGGAAATCGCCGGTGTCCCCGCCCTTTTTACCCAACGGTTTGCTTTGCCCTTCAGTGCATTGGGTTTCCCTTAAGAAATAAGGTTTCGAGTTTCTCGTTCTCGTGAATGACTGCTCGGGTCTCAGCTTCTCCTTTATTTCCCCCCCTTTGGTCAATTTTCCTCTTTCTTCTGCGACACTGGCTTTTTGTGGCACTCGTGCCACTTCCCCGTAGGATCAAGTCAGAAATGCTGCCCTCTGGCGGGCCACCAAGTCAGCTCTCCTCCTCCTCTTTGGCTGACAGCGGCCCTGCCTCCCTATCTCTCCAACATGAACATTGTTCTACGTATCGAGTCCAAGTCCTGTTGTTGCGCCCCTATCGTCAGTTTTTTTGCTTTCATTTCTTGGGTTCGTGCACCAGAAACCCACGCGTTGCGACTTGAAGTCTTGGTCGCCGGTTCACTGGCTTTGCGCGTGCCAGATCTGTTTTCAGTCACGTTAGGGACATCGACCAGATTTGTTGTTCTTCTTCCACGAGTCATTTACCTTTTTCTTCTCTCATGTTGCTCGCCACCCAAGTAATCGAGTCGGAAAGTGAGCCTTTGCGATTTGCCCCTTCTACGCTGATGATCAGGGCGCACTTATTAGCTGCTTCTCCTTCCTTTCCTCATCAATCCTTTGTTTTGTTTCTCTGCCAGCGAACTTGCGCCTGGCCTCATCGTTTTCCCCTCTCTTCTCCAAATCTGGAATTTACTTTCCATTTTTTACAACAGCTTTCCTCTGACTCGTGTCGCTGCTCCAGAAACTCAGAACCCCCTAGTGGCGAGGCTTGTGCCTGCTGACGCACCTTCTCTCGCCGTAAACGCTTGGCGCAAATACCTGACCCTTCCTCTCGGGATTTCTTGCCCCAACCTCCCCAGCGAAGTCCCCCACCTGTCCACTCTTCTGTAGTTTTGTCTGGAGTAGACACTGTTGTTTTGATCCTCGTCTCTTCGCCTCTGTAAGCGCTCTCTTTCTTCTCGATTATTGGCACTCAATTCTTTCTTCCTTCCTGATACTAAGCTTTTCCGTTGCAATCTTTCACCCTCCCCTTCCGTCGCGCCCTCGCCTTGGTAACCAAATTTCCTTTCGTTTGTGTTTCGATGCGCATACTTCCCCCCTTCCGCCTCTATTGTTCTATTTTCAATCCCCCCCGCTTTTCATCCATGCTCAGTTTTGGCCAACACTTTAGTGGACTCCCGCTCTCCTTTCCTTGACGCCCCTAATGACGGAGTGGCTCCCTTCACTTACCTGCGGCGCTTTTCCCCGTTGATCGTTATGAGATTGCCTCTTCACTAGATTTTCTTTCCGTCGTTTGCTCCTCGTTGACCTGCGCCCCGTCATCCCTCAACGCCCTCCTCCTGTGCACACTTCGCTTCATTTTTCCCTTTTTGCTTTCGGTCCCCGTCCCCAGAGGTTCAAGTTCGGCTTCCAGTCGCCTGACGCCATAGTCTTCAATGCACCTTGTTCCTCAAAGGCATGTTCGCTTGTTGTCTCCTTATTTTCTTTTGAGCCCCTATCCAATTCCCTCTGCCAAGCACTTCCTTGTAGCTCCCGTGGTTCTATCCTCAAGCGCTTTCCCTTCCCCCCATGTTTTTCCCCCCCAAGCTCTCGGTATAGAGACACTCTGCCCATATTCCGCCGCACCCGTCGTCTCGTCCCCCTTCGAAAGGTCTTGTCGTTCTACTTTTACAACCGTAGAACTTCTTCTCTCGCCAAACGATCGGTTTCTCCCGTCAGCCATTCCCACTTGGCGGTCTGGTTTTCCTCCTTCTCTCCCCCCGTCCCCACGTACCACCTCTTTTGTCTCCTAGAGTGCGTTTGACACACCAGTCTTGTTGACCTCCCCTTGGCCGCCGTTTCCCTTTCCCCGTCTTTTCGCCCCGCAGCTCTTTCAAGTGTGCACCCCCCACTTTTTTTTACTCGCCTCAATACTTTTTCCTCCGTGGCAATCACCACTTCGTTCACAATTGTCCTTTTTTTCCTTAGTGTTAGTCCGCCGGTCTCCCCGCTTTTCCCCTCAGAGGCGCCTTTGCATTAGAGTACAGCTATCCTTTTCCTTTGTGTTACTGCTACTACTTCCGTCCCCCCCTTTCCTGGTAACCACTTCCGGTCTCTTTTCGTCCCCCGATTCGTTGGCGTGACTTTCATCCGCTTCCTTTTGAGCAGGTTTAGGATTCGTCTCCTGAGTTCCTCCTTATTCTGTCGGCAACCTGGTTCTCTTTTGATATTTTAACTTGTCCACTACTTGTTACACTTTTCCCCCTAGTTTAACCACCCCCCCCCTTGTTGATATCCCATTTGGCTTGGCCTTTTTTTCGGCGCGTCTTCCCCTCCTCCCGCGGGTGGTCTTTCTTAGGCTCTCGGATTCCGGGCACCCGTTGGTTCGTGCTTCCTCAAGACCATCTTCAAAATACCCACTTCCCTTCCTTACCTCCCCAACCCCCAAAACTGCTGGCCCGCCCCTTTTTTTCTCCGCTGTCCGGTCCATTCCGTCCTTCTGGGGGGACCATGCCTAGATTGTGCTGCTTGCACCCCTCAGAATTCGCTTTTCATTCTGCTTCTGTTCCTTCCTTTCTTCGCGGTAGCCTCAGGATTCTTCCTCCTTGCATTTTCTGTGCCCGCCGATAACCCATGGAGCATTCCCTTTCTGCCTCTGATCCTAACCTCCGTTCTCGCGCTAAGTTTTCTTTGTTAGCCCCAGCCCCCAACGACTGCCATTTCCACGAACAACATCCTGTGCCTCCCATCTAACTTCATTTTCTTTTCCTCCCAATGACCTCGTCTCTCGTCGAAAATCCTTTTCGTTCTCCTTTGCAGTCACCTCGTTTTACTGTGCCGTTAAGGGTATAAACCTCTTGGCACGCCGGTCTCTTCCTTCGGTCGACTCTCCCTTTATTCTCGGTTTTCGCGCCTCTTCTTTTTTTCCAAGAGATGCGGAAAACTGACGATTTTCTCGTAATACACAATCAGGTGACCATTCGTTCAGAATCCACCTACTTTGGTCCTTTTCGAGCGCCTTGTCATCTCAAGCCTTCCGTCGTCCGAGTTATTCGCCTCAACACATTCTTACTCTCTTCGTCCTCCGCAGTCCTTGACTTGTTCTTTTTCTACTCCTCTCATTGAATGCGACGCTTCTGCGCTTTCTATTGATCTGTAACCCTTCAATTTTCAAGCCATTTGCTGAGGCAATTCCCTCCGTCTTTCATTTGTCCTTTTCAATCCTCCTCCGGCGTATGCCTTTTTTTCCCCTGCCCCCCTTGCTTCCCCTTGCCCGTTTTTGCACATCACTTTCGCCTCTCGGACAAGTTTCGGTCCCTTCCCTTTTTTTCGCCTTGCACTCTTTAGGAGTTCCTAAGACCGGGCCTCAGCTCCCCCTTTTGTAGTTTTTCAAATTACTCATTTCCGTTTTCAGCGCAATTTTCATCACGCTCCCCAGGGACCTTCGCATTGTGCAAGCGATTACGACCCTGACACAGCACTTCTTGGCAGTCCACCCAATGCCGAACATTGCAGGGTACTTTTTATATCTGCTTTGGCTTAAAGCCCTTTTTCGGGACTTTTTGAATACCAACTATGATCTCTCCTCCTCTCAGTTGTTTTGAGAGAGCATAGATCATATCCGTGCCTTCCCGCCAGATCTCACTGCTTCACGACCGTTTAATTTTCACTTGTTTTCTACTTCCTCCGTGTCTTCCTTGTCGTCGCTTAACCAAGTGTACTCTACCATGTGTCTCTCTTTCAGACGCTTGGTTCCCGTTTGCGCTGTTCTGTCGGGCCGGACAATTTTCTGACTTTCATCCTTTTTGTTTCTTTGCGCTTTTCCCCCGTGTTCCTTTTTTCCCCCCCGACTAGGGCCCCTTCGTTGACACATGTGTCTGTTCTGACCCTGCCTCGTCTCTACGCGTTTGCAATGAACGTGAAGCGGGAATTACGCGCCAATTTGTTTGGTTTTTTCCTTCAGAAGCCCCCTTTTTCTTGAGCACTGATTGGTCTTGTTCGCCATGCCCAGTGTCCCCTGCTTAGTTCCCATTCCTTCCCAGCAATGCGTTTTTGAACCGACGTGTATTGCATGATACGCCCGATAGATACAGACCATGTCCGCACTTCGCAATTTCTTCGCTTTCTTCCCTTCTGAGTCCGAGAGTTGATTTTTTTCTCGGCTGATCCCCGAGTTCTTTTGGAACTCCTCCCCCCATTTTTTTTTCTCCTCCCCCATCTCCTCTTAAGGCACCTCTGAAGCTAGTCCTCCGCAAGGCGGCCTGGCGCTGCCTCGCCCTTTTCCGGACGGTTCCTTCTCAGGATTCTGAGTGATTGTCCGAAGTTTCCGTCTCATTACGATTGTCACTTTCACAGGTTTTCTTTCATTTTCCTTGAGTTCCCTGCTCCCAAGGAGTAGTCCTGGGCTGCGCATATTGACTCCGATGTGGGCTAGTTTCGGGATTTACCCTCACGGCCTCCGACCACCAAAGAGAAGATGCGATATTTTTTTACTCTTGGGTATTTTTTCGCCATCGTCTCGTACCCTTGACTCTGTTTGCTCGGAGGCCACAGTGGTGATCTTGCGCTTAGACTTTTCTTTTTTTTCTCCAAAAGCCCTACCCAAATTGCTCCGCCCAAACTGCTCTACCTTTTTCTTTACAGCGTCTCTGGTCCCTAATGTTGTTTTTGGTTTTAGCTTCTTACCCTGAAGGACATACTTCTTTGATACCGTTATCCACGAGAGAAGACTGAACCGAGTTTTCCTTCGTCTTTTGAGAAGGCAGCACGCTTTTACATTTCCAGCCGAGGACGGCAATGATTCACTTTTCCCTACCCCATCAAGGCCCGTTTTCCCTTTTTGTCTGTGCCGGTCTCCGCCGTTTCCTTTGTATTTTTGACCTTCCTCTTGCTTCCCCTTTTTTCCCCAACCGGGTGTCAGTTAGCCGTGCTTACCCCCCTTTTTTCCCCCCCTCTCCCTCGGCAGTCTTCGGAGCGACGCCCTCCCCCCACCGTTTTCTTCAGCGCATTGTTTGATTCTTCGTTAAACTTTCCGTGTGTTCTCCCTTGCGCTAAAATAGTGACAATTATCGATCTACCGTCTTTAACACTTCCCCTCCCCTCTCCCTCTGAGGTCTTTTGTGATCTGAATTATTCTGTGTTCCGGTCCTCGCATGGTCCACCCTAAAGTCCACTAAATCCTTTCCCACGGTTACGCTCCGGCGTATGATCCGGTCTCATTACT
>Ga0179593_1366951_pt1 | contig 15505 bp, 19 predicted proteins | sample CZODoug2_1_08_16_FD_185931 | JGI IMG/M metagenome (GOLD analysis project Ga0179593, IMG submission 185931) | Vadose zone soil fungal communities from Angelo Coast Range Reserve, California, USA - CZODoug2_1_08_16fungal (PacBio error correction) | ecosystem: Environmental > Terrestrial > Soil >... | reverse complement strand
AGGCGGGTATGCCGGGCCTTGTATCCGGCGGTTGCCAAAGTGTCCTCCACCTGATTTTTTTTGCGTTCCCAACTGAAGTCGTGTAACGCCCGCGTCCCCTTTTTCACATCACTAGGCGCGCAGGTTTTTTCTTTTTCGTGTACAGTGCGCACCTCCGGTCCGTCCTTCGCGACTTTTTCGGCCTTCCCCCGATGTTGCCGTCAGGGCTTGCTTTCCTGGCGGCGCTGGTAGTGTAGGAGTCCCGGTCTTAGTCTGCGACCTCAAAGTTGGCGGGCACCAGAATCCGTGCTGACCCCTTCGGTGGTACAAAGTAGTGCTGCCCAACAACCTATTAATTTCGCGGCGCACAATGCGTCTTTTTTTTTTTCGGTCATTACCCCCTGTGATTTTTGACTGTTTCCCCCCACTTTTGACCCGGTTCGAACAGGGTCAGGGTTTGTTCCCCCCCCCCCCCCTCCCCCTTCATGTCCGTTATTTGCCTTTTCCCTTTCGTCTTTTCTAGTTTGCCCCCAGCGATGTGCACACATCCTTGTTCTCACACCGAATCCCCCTTTTCGCGGACTGGATACGTTTGTTGCCCCCGGAAGAACCCAGATGGGGCTTTCCTCTGACAGTTTGACGTGGCGCCTGACACGCCTATTTCCCCGCCCTTGTTTTCGTCGGTCCTCCCTGCCTCACTGCGTCTGATTTTTAAGAACCCTTGGATTGGTGAGTCGCCCCCCAGAGTCGGACGCCACGCGCCTTACATCCTGCTGAACGTATTCGGTCTCCCAAGGTGTCTCCACGAGGTTTCTTGTTAAGTGTTTTGAACCCACCCACCCAATTACCAATGGTTGTTTGGCCGTTTATTCCGCCCTTGACGGGCTGCCTGGACATTCATTTTTCTTCCCCCTCCTTAATCTGATACCCCCCCCCCAACCTCATAGCCGTTTTTTTACTACAGTTTTTGACGACGTTCCGTTTTGATTCACTCGGTTGTGTGACCAACCCACCCCCCCCGACGTTTGCCTTTTTCCAGTCCTGGCCTACCACCGTTTTTCTTTCTTCGTCCAAGGGGTGCTTTTCGCAGCGGAACTGAGATGACCGCGCTCCTTACTGAGTTGATTTGCGTGGATTTTTGTTAGTAGTTTCCCGGCCTCTGTCCACAACCCCCCTCTTCCCTTACCTCCCCCCTTCCTCTTTGGCTCGGATAGAACTTGGCTCCGGGCCCTTTGTTGTTGGTGACTTCAACCGACCACCTTGCCTCCGCGAGTTTTCCCCCCCCCTTTGAACTTACCTACTTATTTGTTTTTTCAGTATCTGTTTATGACATTCTGGTGTTCGGTTCTGTTTAGTCACTTTTCTTGCTTTTCCTTCTGGCCCCCCCCACGATCAAAACCCGTTCCCTCCCCGGAGTCTAGTCTACCGATGATGCACCACCACGGGTTGTTGGATGGGCTTTGTTTTCCTTTCCTGTGCTTTGGTGATGTATTTATTGGTATTAGTTTTTTTCATTTCATTTTGTACAGTCGATTTAAACTTCTTGAAACTCACAATTACTGCTTTTTACAACCTCCCCAATTATTGTCGTATTAGTTGGTTCCCCATCGTGTCGAGTGTTGAGGATGGTTACACCACACTTGTTCTCGGTTTTCTTATCTTCCTCGTCGTCAATTCTGGTTTTCCTGCAGTTATCAACTTACCTTCCCGAATACTTTCTTTTTTTCCCTTTTTTTTTTTTATCCAGGTTTTTTTTTTTTTTCAGGCACTTTTTTTCGCCCGTTCTCCCTGAGTTTAAAGCATTTGGATTCTTTTCCCCACATTAAACGCACGGTTGGAAGCGTCACCCCCGTATTAGCCACTGTTTTTATACTTTTTTCCCCCTATTGTCGTGTCTCGTCATGTTTTTTTAACCCATAAATGACATCCTTGGCCCCGAGCTCGCCCTTTCCCTGAGAGACGGACCGAGTGCTAGGATGCGTTATCTCGGAATTAGCCCCCCATTCATTTTTTTTCCTTAGTATGCGTGTTTGTTCTTCTCCCTCTCGTTAATAGTGGAAAATCCGTGGAACTCGGCTAAGTCGTCCCTTCAAGCCCATTTTCAACACTGACCTGGGTCCTTTTTTGCCCCCGAGCCGTTTCCTTTCCTTGATTGAACTTGCGGTGTTAGTCTTCCGCGGTGGCTTCCTTTCCCTTGTACATCTGGCCTTTAACCCTCAGTAGGTCTGTTTTTGGCCCCTCCTTTCCGGCTGGGACCACGGAATTCCCCCCGCACAGGCTTTGGAATTGACCCCCTTTCTTTTGGCCCGTCACCTACCGCTATCTTTTTTTCGTCTGTCGTTCTCTGGTTTTTTCTCCCGCTCCTTTTTTTCATGTCCTTCGTTTATTTTCTCCTGAACCAACACTTTTTATTTACTGCTCACTCTTGGGTGCGTCATTTTCTTATAATGTTTCTCGAGACTTTTTTTCTCGGCCCCCCTTTTGTGTTCCGAAGTCCCCCTGAACCCAAAAAGTGCGGCTGTTTGAATGAGTTTCCTTCCAGTGGTGCTTTCGATACATGCCCCTACGTTTTTAGGACTAAACTCACGTTCTTGTGCAAAAATTGTTAGGACAGCCGCCGCATTAAGCTCTTGTCTACTGCCGTCCCCCTTTGGTCTTTTGTTTCGGTTTTTTTACTCTCTTCTCGATCAGGAATTGGATTTTTTTTTTCCCCAGGTTTTCCCTGGAGCCTGTGCCCCCCCCTTACAGTTTTCCCTTCGACCAGTAATGCCTTCCTCTCACACGCTCGGGTTAAGCCCCCAGTTTTTCCCTATTGTGTAGGTATCTGTCCTTACCACCCCCATCGGTTCTGTGTTCCAAATACATCCTGTCTTTCCTCTGAATTCCTGGTTTGTACCCCTTCCCGCCTGGGTTTTTTGGGGGTGGGGCCTTTTTTTTCCTTCCCAGCCATTTTCGCGGTTTGGATTCCTTAGTTTCCCCAGCAATACTTTATTCCCCGGTAGTACAACCCTGATGGTCCGCGCCACCACATAAGGGGGGGTGTTGGATCGGACGTGATCTCCGGTCCGCCCTTCGACGTCTTATGTGCCGTTTTTTCCGGGCTGTTAGTTATAAATCCCAGACGTTTCCCATAGCCGCGGTAATCCTTTTTTTTTCCCGTTTGCCCTGTTTTTGATTTTACCCATGCACCTGAGTAGTTGGATTTAAACAATATCTTTTTACCCCCCTCCCCCCCCCCATATTTTTACTCCCTCTGTGGTGATGATTGGTTTGCTTCTAATCTTGGTTCCTTGCAACTACCCCGCAATTTGGGTCTGACGGTTTAAACCCCTCCGTCCACCCCTTCCCCTGCCCAGCGGCTGGGAAGGTTTTGTGAATACCCGGCCCAGGCCCCTCCCCCTAGTCCAAACGGCGGACCGGAAAGTTACTATTTTGCAACCCCCCTTATGTGAGGCGGTCCATCGGTGGCTTTAACTCTTTTGCGATATTGCTGCCTACGTTTTCCAACCCTCTCTTCTTGAGTGACCCCTTTCTCCGTCGGTTCCTGCTTGGCGACCCTTCCTCGTTTAAGGAAAGACCTTTTCTCCCCCCCCCCCCCCCACTACCACTTTTTGTTTGGCCGATTCTTCACGATGCACCCTTGTTTTTGGTTTCTTCGCGATGGCTTTTTCCCCCCCCTTTTCCCGTTGTCCTCTTTCTGTCACTTGCCTTCCCTGATCCCTTGATGATTGGAGAAGGCAACGCTCAGAAGAAGCAACACCCTACCACCCCATGAGTCAGTTGTCTGTCTCCCGTTAGCTGACCCGTGTCGGGAAGCTGGTCGCAACCCATTTGACCGTGCCAGGGCGGTGTTCCGCTGTTTTTACCTCTCCGACCCCCCTGAACCGTGACCGAAACCACATTCTTCCCCAGCAGATTTCAGGTTCCATTGCCTTGCTTCAAAACCAACCCTGAGACAGCGCGCCCTACATCGCCGATCGTTCCCCCCTGTCATACTTGTGAGTCCTTCCAAGTGAGAAACCCACGTTGGTTTTCCTAAGACCATGATGAACTCCGGTGAGCCCCCTGATCGCAGACGAAACATAATTAGTTCGGGTCCACTCCCCTGGGTTTCCCCCCCCTCTTTTTTCCCCACTGATTTGCGGTTGCCTCGTTCCGTGTCTTCCTACCCCCCCTCCCTTGATCACAGTCAGACGTCCTTTCCCCCCTCTTTCCTTGTGCAGCGCAATTGACCCGCCCCTTCTTACGCAGCTGCCCAGTTCTGCCTTGCTCCCTTCCCTTACGGCTTCCCTTCCCCCGAGTCCACTCTTCCACTTTTCAGTTGATCACGACGTTTTCATCGAACCCGCCTGAACAGACGTGCCCTCCTCTGGAGATGCTTGCACATCTCGTTTCAGTCGTGTGCTTCTTCTTGGGGTCTGTCCTTCTGATGGTGAAGACTTCTCGCCTCCAATCGGACCAGATCACCCCACGGATGGGCCCCCTCCCCTGATACATGCCAGAGATGCCCTTCTTTTTTTTACTCCGCCGTGCGAAGAGTTGAGGTTTTGGACCAGTAATGGCCTCTGGGCCCTTTCGACCCACGTTGACAACCTGAGACTGATCCCTCCTTCGTCTCTCTTGATGTCCCTCCTCCGATGCAACACTCTTCCCCAGGACGAAAACTTCTCCCCCAGGTTTGTTTGCGGTCATAAGCAGCATAATCACAGCGCCGAAGCCCAAAGCGGCATGGGTTAACCTTAGTCTCCTTCCCTCCGGCGTGCTCGACTTTCCCCCCCCACTCCCAGACCCCCCACACAGCCAGCCTCTTTAAAAAACACGCCCAGAACCCCCTTTTCTTTTTTTTTGCCCGCGTACCTTTTGGAGATCGGACGTGTTCCGCGGTTCTCCGCAGGCATCCCGCACCACGATGTCTTTTTTTTTCAGCAGACCGCAAGCCTCCCTTCTTCAGAGTTCCTTCGGCGTTGGCCCGTTTCTTGACACAATGGAAAAGCATGAAACACCTCACTCCCCTCCTATCACACGCCGATGCGCGATTCATGACTTCTGGCTTTCAGCCCCCCTGGTCCCTCCCTCTTTTTGGCTAGCCCATGTCCCCTTAACCCCCCCCCCCCCCCCCCCCCCCAGTTTTTTTTCCCCCCCATCGGTGACTTGTTTGGCAAAAATAAATTTATACTACGTTTTTGCCCGGACCAAACCCGTCCGGAGCCGTACGGGCAACGTTCATTTGATGTTTTCCTCTTTCGTACTGAACCGTCCGTTCTCTTTCCCCCATTCCAAGGGGTTCCTAATTGTCCCCCCCACGAGAAGGCTTTGAGTTGTTGTTTCCTTCTTCTGGTCCTTATTCGCGTTTTGAGTGCCCGGCGCGTTCCGTTCAAGGTTTTTTTTTTTCAAGTTGTGTCGTCCTTCTGGTTTGACCTTGTTTCGTTCCCGACCCCGCACCCCCCCCCCAACCCATTGGGCTACTTCCCCCCTGACCCCTGCTGTGCTCCCGACCCCCCACGACTTCGGCATTTTCCCGCTTGAGTCCCATCGTGCGCCGGTTTACGACAGCCCATTCAGTAGCGCTTCTTTTTTCGTTGTTTCGTAGTCTGGTGGTCATGTCCACCCCATCCTCAGAGAACCTTTTACTGAATAATAGATTTCCTTATCAACAAACAACCTGTCACTTGATTTTCATTGCGTTCGTGTTTCTCTTCCCCCTTGCCGTTGTCCCCCCAAAAATTCATTGCTGTTGAGAAAGCCAGCAGTATCTTTGTTTGCCTCCCCCTCCCCCATTTACTTTCGTCTGACACCGAACATGAGGATCAGGATTCCCTTTCCGCTTGGGCCGCCTCCCCGCGCCGTTGCCTCACTCCCTCCAGCTCGCCTTCGGCCCCCTTCACTTCCCCCCCCCTCCCCCCCGACCTCCACCTTCTCTGTCTTCGTCTGAAAGCATGGCCAGACTTGCCGCTTTTACCCCTCCTACCTTTCCCCGTGCAGAGTGTGCGTAGGCGGGCGTTGGACGCAGGTGTGCGCGTCCTCTGTTTTTGCTTTGTTTACCCGGACCAACACGTTTTTTTCCCCCTGAAGGTGCCTTCCCACCACCCAAACGCATGGACTATTGCTGTCCCTTACCTTAGTGATTTGGCAAGGCCCTTTGAAGAGTGTGGTTGTTTTTCCCTGGTGTCCCCCTCTCCTTGCTTTTTTTCGTGGTTTCCCCCGAGTCCCCCCCCCCCCGCAATCCGACTGCTGCAGACTTCGTTTTCTGTCCGTGCGTTTCAGTCCTTTTTGCGAAAGCATTCTTCCCCCCCCCCCCCCCCCTGAAGTTCGATGACCTTTTCCGCCGCGCTTCCATCTTTCCATGCATGGCTTCCCGTCCTTCTTCCCCCCATAAGCCCCCGGCTGATTGGGGGAATCACCTGAAGTGGGCTCAATCCCTGCGGTGGCCACCACGCCCCCCCTTTAAGATGTTGATTGTTCTGCCTCCGTAGGTTTTTCCCCAAAGAACGATTCAGATTGTTGCTAAGCCGTGCTTGCCCCCGTGACCCGGTTGTCGCCTGGCTCAGGCCAAGGATCCTGCTTCTTTCTTTACGAAGGTGCCCGTCATGTCTTTTCCCTTGGTTAGGTTTTTGCGCCCCAGGTCTCCCACTCCCAGATCGTCCCACAATGTTTCCCAGATATCCGTTGTCTGTTTTGCCCCCCCCATGCGCTTTCGTGTTCGGCCTGCCCCTCTCCCATAACACCCCACCCGTGTCCTCGCCGGGGTTTTTTTTGGGTCCGTGCCCTGCGACTCGAGTACAGGTCTGGTTCCCCCCTCCCCGTAATCCTTTTTTTTTTTTTCACTTTGATGAAGGGCGCTGTCCATCCGGTTTTGGTTTGTCCTCTTGCCCTCACTGCCCTCCCCTTGAGTTTGGTTGGCCTTACGGCCCACTGGTCCCTTTCCGCCCCTTGAGCACAGGAAAGGGCGTTCGTCGGGCCGTCACCGCATACGCTTTTCTCGACCCCTGTCTGATCACGGTTTTTTCCACCCCCTGCCTGAGACCTTAATTGACGTGCAGCCCCCTTTAAACCCCCTTGGTAGACTTTCGCGGGTTGATGCTTGCCACCCCAGGCTGCTGCCCCCCCCCCACGGATTTGCGGTTCCTTCTTTTTCCCCCTTTACACCTCCACTCGTTGTTTGTTTTTCGTCATTCCCCCTCACGACTGTTTTTTTTTTTTGGTTGGGTTTTGGGTGGGTGCAGCAGTTGTTTGGTACTGCTCGTTTTCCCCTCCTGAGAATTGGTCCGACCCAGGGCGGGGCCCGTTTATCACGCCCAACTATTGCGTTATTCCCCCATGGGTTCTTCGTTTAAAGTTGTGATAGAACCGGTTCTACCCCTTGCTTCGAGGCGTGGGCCCCCCCCCCTCAACGCACCCTGCCTATTTTCGGGTAAGGGTTTCAGGTCGTAGTTTTTCGTACCTCCACCACTTTTTTCGATGGCTTAGGATTTTAGTTTTCCTCCCCCCTTCCCTTTCACCCCTTCCTTTCCTTTATGGATTCCGCGAGGCAAAAGACACGCGTACCGCGCAGGAGCTGGGCACCGGGCCCCACCCCCCCCCCTGTTGCTTTTCCGCCTTTCTTTTTTTTTATCTCATGTTAGAGTGGCGAAACCCCCCGCAGGTTTGAATTACTTTCCCACTACGACCCCCTACTTCGGTTTCGCCTCGTGAGTTGGGCGCTGGTGGTGAGTGGACTACCCCTTGGCTTTGTCCACCCCCCCCTCCCCTGGTCCCCCTGGTCCCCACTTTTCTTTTTTTGAAGTTTCCGACAGGCCCTTTCTCAGTCGGCATTTCCGATGATGTGGTGTCGCCCCACTTTCAGACTTCCGATGAAACCGGAAGTCCCCTTCCCGAGTACTCTTTTCCTTGGTCCCATTTTCTTTTGCAGGGGCCCATTTCCCTCCGTTTTTTGGTTTTTTTTTTTGACACGCGGTCTTTTTCATCTTGCTCCCCCATTCTTTCTCATTGTGACCTACTGATTCACCAATCGGGAAGGCTCCGCCGGGTTTGTTGAGTCCAGGCGTGGACATTTGTGGCCCCTGATCCCTCTTGCTCGATTTTCTTCCTTCTTTCCACTTCCAGTTCTTGCAGGGTGGTTGGGTTGGCTAAATTAGAAGCATGTCAGGACTAACTTTTGAAGAGGACGTCTTTCTTGCTTGAATCCCCCTGTCAACTTAGGTCTTCCTTTGATGGTGGTCCATCCTTTTTCCCCTCCCCCCCTCGTTTCTGGCCCCTTGCTTTTCACCCCCTGGCGGCCGGCCTTGCCACACTCATTCCTGACTTCCTTGCCCTATCCGCTTTTGAAGTCGTCGATGGAGTTTTTGTCTTGGGAGGGCCCGTTTTTCTCCGGTGTACCCTCCTCAACGCATCTTCTTCTCCCACTGGGCTTTTTCGTAACCCGAACCCATTCACTACCAAAGGCAACCCTGCACCGGCGAGTTTTGGCTTTCGTCAAACTTTGTTTTTCACTTGCGTCCCCCCTTCCCTTGCCAGTTCCGCCGATTCCCCCCCCCCCCCCCCCCCCTCCCCCTTCCTTTTATGACGTTTAGGTTGAGTTTATTGAAGCCGTCATCGGAGGATGCTGGCTTGTTTGTCTGAAGCCGTGCGCTTCGGTTTCTTCCCCTCCAGTCAAATAAGGATGTGCAGTTTTTCCCTTCCTCTTTTTCAGTGTTTCCCCCCCCCCGACACCCCCTATCACCTTTCATTTGCGCGCACATTTTTTTCAATTTTGAGTTATTTTTTTTTGTTTCGTCTTCAACCAAGGCTCCCTTTTTCCAGAAGAACGGACCACGAATCCAAAGGTGCAATGGTGGTTTTTTTTTTTCCCTTCCTTTCCCTTGCTATATGACTTTCACTTTTAGAATTGAGTTTGTTGACCTTTGCCGCTTGAGAAACAAGATGGCCCTGCCACCCCCTAATTAAATTCGCTTACTTGTTGGTCTCTCCCCCCCCCCCCACCTTCCGTCACTTCTGTTTGCTCTGTTTCCCCTTTTGACCTCCCCCCCTGACAGTTTCAGCTAATGGAGATGACAGATGTGGATATTTTGGAACTTTCCCCTTTGGTGGTTTCCTTCGCGAGTCTTTTTTTAACCCCCTCACGTACACGCCCGCTACCAATCCCCCCTGTGATGAACCCGAAACTCCCCTTTTACCTTCTATAATGAGGGGATGGCTATACCCCACCTCCAAGCTTCTCCCTTCCCCCCTTTTTTGCTGCCCCATGCACGGGATCGTTCTTTTCCCCATTGGACGCCACCCCCCCTTACCCCCGAAGCGGCCTTAAAAAACACACCTTTTTTAGGGTTGCCGGCCTTTCCCCTTTTAGGTTCCGTTTCAAGTACTAGCCAACCTAGGTTTGTGCCAAACCACCACTCCCTCTTTCCTTTGCTCTCCCCATTGGATACTAAACACATCATTGCTGAGAAGGGTGTTTCGCAGGCAACTGAGCCCCACCCCAACGATTCTCTCCTATCAGGTATGTCTTAACATTTGGGTTCTCTTTATTTGTTTCTTTAGAGACCAGGCCTAGTACGTTTTATCCACATCGCCTTACTCGTTTGCCCCGCCCTTTTCACACAGTTCCCCCCTCACCAGTTACGCTACTATTTCACCAACCTCCCCGCCTCAAAGTTCTACACCCGCCTTACTCATTAGTTTTCTTCTTCTATGTGTTTGTGATACACTTACCCCCCCTTTCCCCCCCTCACTCCGTATTTTTGACCTTAAGGTTGCGGTCTGCTGATCATTTGTGTGTAGGAGGATGGCTTCGTTTCTGTCTTTCCCCCCTGCCCGGTGAACCCTCCCTCCCCTTCTCAGTTCTTTTTCCGCGGCCCCCAACCTTGCACATGGGTGGCTGTTCCCGGGGTTTTACGGGTGTTTTTTGTTGCTGGATTGGTGTTTTTGATATTTCGTTTCGCTTCTTTTCCTGCGTGGAGGCGTGACTTTTTTTTCACATTACTGGTTACCCCCTGTTCTATTTTTCGCTGTGTTTTTTTGGCTGCTTTCCGCGAAATTGTTCCCTTCTTGTTGTCGTCTCTTCTGTATTTTTCCCCCTCCCTTTTCTTTGTTTCAGCATACTTCCATTTCATACGCGACGATCGTGATCTTTCTTTTTTGGTGGTCAAGGTGTCTTTGTTGCATCCTGGGGTTTACCTTCCTATGGACTTTTTCCACCACCTTCCCCTTTCGACACGTGTGATCTAGGGTTCCAATGCGCATACTGACATTCCAGCGGATCCCCCTTATGGTTTGTGCTTTCCCTCTCTTGGTTCTGCGCGGAACCTTAGTAACAATTCTCCCCCGCTGAAAGGGTAAACAATCTCGGTTGTCAGTCAATTCTGAGATTCCTTGATCCTAGTGTGGTCATCCTGGTGTCCTTATAAATTCAGGTTTCCTTTAGGGTTACCGTTTTTTTTCCATTATCCTTGCCCTTTTTGTACCCCCTTTTTCCCTGTTGTAACCTTTCGATTTCCTCACGGTAGTGCCGACCTTGACCCACAGCTTTTCATGCACGTTCCGTAGGTAAATGATTCTTCCGTTGCTGGTTTTGATCCCCCGCCTTTTCTGTCCTCTTCCCCCTTGGCCTTGTACCAAGTTAGTTTTCGTTGCGACTGTCTGTTCGTTTCTTTTGCATTCACACCCGAGGCACCCGCACCCGATGGGTGAAGTTGATCGTTGTTGTGATTTTTCAACCCTACTTCTCGATTTTTTTTTAGTATTTTGGCTCATTTTTTTTTTTTTTTTTTTTTTTGATATGTTTATTTTTGTTCGTACTAATGTTGCGTTTTTTCCCTCTACCCCGACCCCACCAAGTTTATGTTCCCTCTGCTTTCCCCACTTGTCGCTTGATATCATACTTGTTTGTCTCACTTTCCTTTCTCCGTCAGATGTCCTTTCCCCAGTTTTTGTCAGCAGAATTGAAACCTGAAGAACCCCGCTTTTTTTGTTTTTGTTTGGAGATTGTTCTTTTATGCTCTTTTCTGTTCCTTTCCCTTGAAACCCTTTTTCGGGACTCCCAACGTTGCTTTGTGCAATGGCTGTCACGTGACGCTCCGCTTGCTGCCTGTCAGCTCTGATACTTCCCTTTTTGCTTCTGGGCTTTTTTTCCATTGGGTGTACTTCTCCTGATGTGGCACCGGAGATACCTCTTTTGTGTTTTCAGGTTGAGGAACTGGTTTCCCACCGCTTCTTGAACGGCAGTTCCCTTTCCCGCGAAGCATCAGGTCCTCAAGGTCCCACGGCTCCCCATGGCGGCCTTCCTTTTACTTGGCTCCTCCCCCCAGTTTCGAGTGACCTCCCACCAGGGTCTTGTCTTTACGGCGCTGCATTTTCTTCCCCCAGCGTCTTGCTTTTTGTTTCCCCTCCCCCTTCGTTTTTTGGTGTATAGGTCCGCAATTCTCCTCTTTCCGGCGCCCCGACTCGCTTGGACACACTGTTTCTTTTTGCATTTTACTGCGTGACTGCGCCCGGCTCCGTGTTTCCCCTGAGCCCCCCGTAGGATTTTTCCTTTTCCTTATCCCCCCCGCCATAAGCGTCTTTTGATTGATTGGTGAGCCGTTTCCCGGTTTTCCCTGTTGCGGTTTAGTTTTTGTGCATGCACCCCTTCTCCTCCGGCCCCTCTTTTCTATACTATCTGTTGTTTTTTTTTTTCTATCTCTGGGTTTCCGAAAGATAGTGGTGGCCTCGTTCATGCCTTCGTCCCGGTTCCAGCGCCCACCAATCGATCCCCTCTTGTATTGTCCTTTTTCATCCCTTCACCACTGCATCCTGTCTGCAGTCGGTTACAGGCCACCTGTCCTATAGCCCCCCCTTTTTTCAGGTTCGGTCACATCGGTGGAGTCCTTTTTCCAATTTTTATTGTTTTCCAACCGCGACCTGGTTGCAACCAAATCACCGCGTTTTTTCGGTCTTCCTTTCCCTCAATTTTAGCTACTTCAAGTTCATTTTTCTTACACCTTACACCTCTTTTTTTTTCTGGTTGCGGCTAGTGCCGACCGAATTGTCACCGTGCTGGAGGACCTGACTTCGCGAGGTGTCGTTATCAGAGGTCTTGCCCCCCCGCGGTCCCCCCCCCCTTTGCTTTACCGGTTTTTCCGGCTGATTTCTTTTCTCCGAGAACTTTCCAAACCCCTCCCCCCACCTCCCCCGGAGTTGTCCACCCTCTTGACTGCGCGCGGTTTGTCGAAGCGCCCCATTTGTTTCCCCGGCCCCCTTATGCTTTATTTCTGCCCAGGTCATTTTTATCCCCGATCCCTTCAAGAAAACCTCCCTTTTCCCCCTGCCCCGCTTTCTGTAAGGTGTCTGTCGCCGGTTCACGCCATCGCGATCGCCCCCCCCCCAGGGAACAGATGTTACCGCTACTGAGCAGTCCGGCTGAAACACCGTGTTTGTTGTTCCTAGCTTTCCCTTTGCGCACTTTTCTGTTTGACCTTCCTCCGAAAAACCCTTTTACGCAAAAAGAATTTTCTAGCTGGACCGAGTCGGGTTTGACCTTTCCCCACGCAGCTTTCTATACACAGCTGTGCTTTTGTCATCGTTCCCCGTTCGTCCTAGCGTACCAGACTTCCCTGTAACTTTTCGCTGTTCAGGCCTTCCCTCACCGCGTTTTTTGATCCCACAGCATGTTTCCCCGTGTCTTCCCCCTCCCTCCCGGTTTTCTGTCAACAGCCTGTTCAGTTGCCCCGTGCACGAAGTGGTAAGCCCTCCTAGTTCATTCTTTTTCCCCCTTCCGGTCCGACGACTAATGTGACCGTCCCCCCTCCTTATTTGGATGCGCGCGACCCAGCTCATTCGTTTGTTTTTCTGCGATCTCGTGTGGGTCCCGGCTTTTGCGTTCGTCGCTTTTTTCTACTTCCTCGCCGACCCCCATAGAGAGTCTTCCCCTGGCGCCCGACGGCCGATCTTCTTTCGGAGGAATCCCCTTTGCCTGTATGTTTTTTAAAATTCCCCCCCCTCTTTCTTTGGCCCCTTCCATGGAGGGGGGTTTGACCCCCGTGCCGCCCCCCCCCCGATTCAACGATAACGATCGGGTGACTTTGCTTCTTACCCAGAAGAACAGCGCTACTTCCCCTACCCGAGAAATTGGTCTTGGTTCCTCCTCCGCCATTAAGACCACTCGTCGCCCACTTTGCATGGTGTTAAACTTCCTTGAGCCCTCCGCCCTTCCCGACTCCTCCGAAAAGCTTTCCGAACTTACCCCCCCCCCAAGTTACCAATCATTCCCCCCGGTTCCGACTGTCCAACCCCCGCCAGTCAACCTTTTTTTTTTGTTGCGTAGGCGACCCTTTGCTAGCTTTTCTCCTAGGTTTTCTGCGTTTTTTCCCCCTTCTCCCGCCGTAGTTGCATCCATCATTCCACCCAGAATGGTCAGTCCTCCCCTCCCCCTGCGTGATAATTCATTTCCTCTGCTTTCCCCTTTGTTTTTTGTCTCCAGGAGACGTCCCAAATCCCTCCTCCACCCCTGCGAGCTCGATCTGTATAATTGCCGATGCGACATCCTTCCCTCCCCAAGCTTGTGTGCTCCCTGTTTTCCCACGACCAGCCACACGGTCTGTGTTTCCCCCCCCTCCTTTGCTCTTCCGTCCGTTCGGGCTTTTCGCACCGTTTTTTTGATGTGTAGCGCTTCGTTTTTGACGACGTCCAGGTCGATCGTTCCACCCTTTTTTCATTACTGCGAGCTGTCGTGTTGCGTCGGTTCGTAGCCTCCTCTTAGAGGCTTTGACCCTGGCTTCTCAGCACCGTTGATCCCGCGCGTGCGGGTCGTTTTTGACTGCTCGGTGACTAACACCCCTACCCCCCATTCCCCTCAAAACGGCTGAGTCTGACTCTGAGGGCGTCCCCCCCCATGCTTTCATTGCCGCCCAACTAGATGAGCAAAATTTTTTGACAGGGTTTTTTTCACTGCAAAGCCACTTTTTTTCTTTATTCTTGAGCTGATTGTTTGCTCCGCTTTGTCACCCCTCTGTTACGTCGTCCACTGTTTTTTTAATTCAATCCTATTTGTTTGTGCTGTGCTCGCCCCACCCCCTATCACGATTCTTTTTTTTGCTGTTCGGTTTCCCCCGTGGCGCCCCCTTGTCTTCCGTTTTCCTCAATACCCACTTGTGTTTCGCAAGTCTTATATTTTTCGCACCAAGTTTTTAATGGAAGGTGTGGACCCTTGCAACTTCTCCTGGCTTGCTGTCTGCAGCCTACTGGAGCTCACCCCCACCCCCTCCCCCTCCTTCGCCTATTTTTTCCCCTTCCCCCAAGTCCCTGCCGCGGTTGCATCTTTGCTCGATGTCCCATCTCGAAGTTTCCTGGCCGAGGTGCAGCCCCACCCAACTCTCACTTTTTTCACGTAGCCCCCTCTTCATTCCGGGTTGCCTGTCGTCCACTCGAACGACGTTTTTCTTTTGCGCGCATCTGTATTTTATTTGTTTTAACCCCGGTACCCTAACCGGCCTTAAACGGGCTCAAAAGGAACTTTTTGGACTTCGCGGTTCTTCGAGTTTTCCCCGTTATTTTCATCCCCTTGCGCCGTTGTCCCCCACCTCGGTGTGTCCCAGCTTTCCGTTTTGGGCGTTTTGTGCCCCCCTCAAACCAGTGTTTTTGACCTTTTTTTCCTGTGCTCACGTGCTCGACGACGTTCCTTTTCCCCTTGCCCCTCTGCCCTGCTGAACCCTCTTTCGCACCCCCACCCGGCCTGTGCCGACGAAATCGTTCAGCCCCTCGATGTCCACCCGTACTGGCACCTTTATCCGATTTTTTTGTTTTTTCCCCCATTGGCTCCCCTATTGTTTGGACTAGTCACCACCTTTCCAGTTGGGGTCAAATTTTTTCCCCCCTTCGCTCCAACACCCCCACGTCCCCACACCTGGACAAGATGCCCTTGTGGTTCCTTCCGCTCGGCCCAACTGCCTTTTTTTTTCAGCTGTTGCGACTTCAGGTTTTTTTTTTTCCTCTCTAGGTGTGTTCGCCCTGCGTCATCGGCATGATTCCTGCTCATGGCTGTCGCCGTCCTAGGAGTCCGTCAAGCGGCACTTTGCCCGGTTAGCCCGTCCCCCGCGATAAGATCGAACCGTGTCGGTCCCTTTTATGTCCCCTCCCCCCACTTTGCCTCCCCCTTACTTTTGGCCCCCCGACCTGAAAACACACCTTCCTCTTCGTGTTTTTTATCCCTGTTCCTCGTTGCCTTCTCAGTACCGGGTCGTTGTTCCCCTCGTCAATACACCACGTGATACTAAGGCGCTTTTTTCCACGCGGTGTAGAACCCTGCCTTCCCCTTTTTGCCCCTCGAGATTTTTGGTGAGTCCACACGACCTCGCCCTTCCCCACTTCCCCGCCTTCGGTCGTTTTTCTTCGTTCCGCTCGTTTCCCCTTCTGTTAACCTTCGATTCCTTTTGTTTTTTTTTTTGTAGTGAGCCATTAGGAATCTTTGACTAGACCCCTTTCCAACCTGGAGCGTAGTTCCCTCTACTCGTATCCGTATGCCGTAGGCACCAGGATGCTCCCCACAGACTGAGGG
>Ga0179593_1494170_pt1 | contig 15506 bp, 16 predicted proteins | sample CZODoug2_1_08_16_FD_185931 | JGI IMG/M metagenome (GOLD analysis project Ga0179593, IMG submission 185931) | Vadose zone soil fungal communities from Angelo Coast Range Reserve, California, USA - CZODoug2_1_08_16fungal (PacBio error correction) | ecosystem: Environmental > Terrestrial > Soil >... | reverse complement strand
CTCACCCTTCTCCTGTTTTCCTTTTTTTTCTTGCTCAATCGATTTTTGTTTTTGCTGCAGAGTTTACCAGGCTTTGCTGGTCCGCTGTCGTTTTCTATGAGGTGATCACTTCGTAACAGGTAGCCTCCGGCCGTCTGCGCCCAATCCCTTTACGCGCAGGACCCCCCCCGCCACCGAACTCTCGATCTGATCGACGCTTTTTGAGCGCTTCCAAAGGTCTTCCCTCTTTTTCTTACGTTTTTGATGCTGACTTTGTGCTTGATCGTTCCGTGTCTTTCAACTAGTTTTAAACCCTTTGGCTTTGGTTGCATTTTTTCTCTTTGGTTTGATTGAACATGATTCCTTCCTTCTGGCGCTCGGCCCTCGATTACCTGCATCCTCTCTCTCCACCACTTGGATGATGATTAGGCATGTATTTTTCATTCCTGCACATTCGCAAATCTCATCTTGATTGCCCTGATTGTCGAGATGCACCCTGCAGCGGCTGGGACCTTGTCGGCGATTCATCCTTGCGGTCTTGCGTCTCTTTGCTTTTTTTTTCCTTTTCCTCAGTTTTTCAGATTCTCGGCGACGGCGCATCTCATGCTCCTTCTTTGCAATTTAGTCCATCTGGTCTTGCGTCGTCTGTACAAGTGATGTTGAGCTGGTTCTTCATTCTGGGCTTGAATTTTGTCATCCGCACCTTTCCCCCCCCTATCTCACTCGACCTTTCTGGTAGGGCTCTGCCTTCTTGCTGTTGAGGTGCTGCGGTGTGTTTTTGTTTCTTGCCTTGTCCTCGACACCTGCCTGTAACTGTTTCTGGGGCCGGAGGGACGGTGATCTCCGCGAATTTCTTTCTCTCCCTATGCGTCTTCTAAACTCCCATTGCTCTTTTCTCTTCTTTCTCCCCTTCTGAATTCTTTTTTTCCTTGATCAGTTCCACGGTAATCTCCGACGTATAATCTTCTCGTTTTTGGCTCTACCAGCTTTGGCACTCTCCCAGGTAGAAATGTTCCTGCCATCTGAGCCGTCATTGGTCTGAGTCCTTTTTTTGTGGGCTCCTTTTTTAGCTTCTTGTCAGCCGCCTTGAACGCCGTGCGCGTCGTCTCTCTTGATTCGCTACCTACCCTCTGAGTCGAGATGGTCTCCTCTTTTCCCTGGTTCGGTCCCTTCTCCCCTCCTGGGCCTTTGCTTTCGATCCGATTGCCTCCAGCGTCGAATAGCGGGTCCCGGCCACCCGATGGTGTTCCGATTCTCTTTCCTACAGCCGAAATCCAACATTCCCCTCTCCCTCCAACCCTCCTGTGGCTGCTCTACCAGGGGCAGCCTATCACACCCCACATTTTTGTCGCTCCATTCCATTTCTCCTTGGGTCTCCCTCACCGGCTTGAAACCGCTGCTGGATTCCCGCCATTGCCATTGACTTGGCGCTGCTCAACGTCGTGACAAGACGCTACCGCTACTTGCGAAGAGCCTTCTCACTTTCATCTTACCTTCTCATTTGTAATGCATCCACATGGAATTCGCCGTAACCCCTGTGCTGCCATCCCCACGGCATGAATCACCATATTCGGTCATCTGATTTTTCTCCCTCCTCCTTCCAACGACTCGTTCCTTGTGGCAGTCCTCTCGACCCCGACCTCGTTTGTGTGCTCAGAGTTCATATGCTCTTCTCGTTGGCGGCATCCCGGAGGGGACGACTTCGACGATGCGTACGGCTCCGTTTCTATAGAGAAATACACCCCATGCCGTCTTTTTTTCGTTTTGACGTCTCCCTTGCTCGATATCACCGTTTTTGAATTTAGCTTCCTCCCTCCGGCAACCGGCTCCTCAGTTTTTTGCAATTCTTCTCACTCTTTTTAGTTATTTGAGATTTTTTTTTTTTTGCTCCTCAGCCAGCCAATCCCCCGTGCCTTGTCTGCGGTGCGTTTTCTCTGGCTTCCGCAATCGTCCTTCTCGCTCAAGATCGACCCAATTGTCTGTCTAAGTTTTTAGCTTATCCGATATACGTGGCTTCCTTCACTGCCCCCTACCGTCCTTTCTTGTGGAGTTTTATCTTTCCTTCCCCAGCCTTGTGGTGCATTCGGTAAGGACATTTCTGGTTTTCCAATTTAGAAGCGCGGCGGCCTTTTTGCCAGAATGAAGGGGACCTGCTTTTTCGGTCGCCCGTTCCTTCTCTTTTTTGTACCCACCTCTTTCTTTCCCATCCAGACGTTCTTTTGAGTTGTCTCTTTTGACATGTCGCTGAGCCTTCGTTTTCCTCTCTCTCTTTCCCTACTAATACAGTTTTTTTTTTTGAGTCGTCGATTCTAAGGGATCGCTTCCTGTCCTTTCCTTAGAACTTTTGGATTCTTTGTGTTTTTTCTCTGGAAGCTTTGTGTTACATTCCCTGCCCGTTTTTTCCGGGGAAGACAAGTGTTACAACCCTTCCTTATTTAAACTTTCGGAGCGTTCTCATTTTTATTCCTCCCGGTAAAGGACTTCTTGGTGTATCGATCAACCCCCTCAATTGCTTTTTCCTTCCATGTAATTTGGTCATGTCCTTCCCTTGAAATATATTTCGTACGCTCCCCTGCTTTTTTAATTGGGTCTCTTCCTTCCTCCTTCCTCGACTGGGGTTTCAGGTGTTTGCTGATTGCGTTGGTTGTGGGCTGGTGTGTTTTTTTTTTTTTGTGTTTGTTTTGTTTTTGTTGGGTTTTTTCTCTTTTCTTGGTTGTGTTTTTGGTTTTTGGTGTGGTTTTGTGGGGTTGTTTTTGGTCGGTTGTTTTTGTTGGTTTGTTTTTTGGGGTTTTTGGTTTTTGTTTTTTTTGTGGTGTGGGTTTTTTTTTTTGGGTGGTTGTTGTTTTTTTTTTGTGTTTTTTGGTTTCAAAGATTTTTTCGCATGCTTTTCGGTCTTTTTTTTTTGCTGAGTATTGCCGCCGTCGCCATGGAGCGCGTCCTTTGACACCTCGAAGTGATTTACCTGCTTTTTTACACAAACCCGGCTTTCTCCTTTTTTTTGTTAAGGGTCTTAAGGTCCTCCCGGTTAGTTGAGAGGGGTTTTTTTGCGCTCCATTATCCTGCAGGTGGTAAGTTTCCGTTCTTATTGCGCGACCCGTTCTGTTTCTCCCTTCCCCTTGATTTTGTTTGTTATGCCCGAACTGGACTATCATGACGTTGAGCGTCCGCTTTGCCTCGGCTCGCGTTAATAGATTGATCTGGTCTTGCCGACGTCAAAGTATTTTTTTCTCGTTGTGCTCCTTCTACCTACTTGGTGAATTTTCGTCCCTTATTTGGCATAGCTGGGGAGGCGAATTTTGCTCCGTTCCCCCCACTGTCGACGTGTGAATGGCAGAGAGAAGACGGTTTTCAAAGTGATTCCCATTGTTGAGTCGTGTTCCCTTCAGGTTCGCGACTCCCCTATTTGATCAGTGTTTTTTTTTTTCATCCATCCTGATCCTTGTTGCCGGTGATTGCTCGCGCCCTGGCTTTATAGGTGTTGCGCGTCCTCGTTTTTTTTTTGAGCCCCGATGTGCCGATTTCCCGAAACGGCGTTTTTTGGATGTTGTTGGGTATTGTTCCTTCGGCCTGCTGAAGTCTCTTCGGTTGACCCCCTTTAGAGGCCGCCCTCACTCTCCTGGTCAGTGTGCGCGCTGGTAAAGGGTCCCTCGCGTCCCACACCTATGTTGTCCCCGCTCGCCAATCTTTTCCCGCATTTTGATGGCTTGAGGGTTTCGCGTTTTTCTACTCCGCTGTTACGTCGGTCTCTTTTTTACCCCCTAGCTCGGGGCCATGCCCATTTTGGTCCGTTGTATACCATTTTTTAGGTTTGGTAATGCGGACCGGGGTCTCTATTCCCTCTTGTTCTCGGCCCTAGATCAGCAATCTTGATTTTGGTTCGTGAGTTTGTTGCTTCTGCCATGCCCGCGGCGGTCTGAATAAGTTTAATTTTTATATTTTTCGGGATTCTCCCCTCTATTTCCTGCTCCTCTCTTGCGGCTACTCACCGTCCTCTTCCCCCGGATTGTATTTTTTCGCCCGGCACGAAGCACCCTACCCAACCCGCCGCTCCCACCTACGATTGCGCCGTGCCCTGTACGGAGAGGTTTTGAACCCTTTGGCGGACGTTTGATGCCGAAGATATTCCTCCTACCCTGCGGTTCTTCTCCTTCTCTGGTGACCGATCGCCCTGATGATTCCTTTGGCCGCCCGCTTTTTTTCAGGATCTCGCCGTTATCAGGATGTCCCCGAAACGGGGTTTAGACAACCCTTTTCCCCCACTCCCTCCCCAGTCTTAGACGCAAGCCAATCAGCGCTGCAGTTTTTCCCACCCTGACTCCGATTGCTATCTTTCTCTTTCCAGTATGGGCGACAGGCGTTGCCTATGTGTTGTTCTCGTTTTCTTGATCAGCTTCCCTTCTCCTATCTCAGGTTGCCAGACGATTAGACTCAGGGATCTGCCCCGCGCCAGCAGGTAGGCCCCTCGTTTTCCGATGGTTTCGTACGCCGTTTTAGACGCTATCCCTTCTTTGCCCCCCGGTTCCCAGATTTCCCGCAATGTTGAAGCTATCATTCTTTTTTAATTTCTTGGAGCTTGTCTCCTCGCTTTTTTTTCCGGTTTGCTTTCTTTTCTCTCGGCAGACCTCCTTAATTATACACGCTTTTCCGAACCAGGTCACAGCATCAGTCCGGGTCCTACTTCTTTCATTTCCTCAGTCGTAGCGATTTTTCCTCATCCACCGCCCACAGGATTAATGGTGCTCCTATTCTTTTCCTCTTTTTGTTTTAGAGCTTCACCTGCTCTGTTTTTGCTTTCTTCCCAATTGACGTTTTTCTGCCGGTGCCCTGCTTTTGTGGTGGGACAGTTTCGGAGAATACTTGTGATCACAATTAGCCCCTTGAGTTGCCGGCCCGCGGGCAAGCCCTCCTTTGCAGAAAGGCAAGAACTCTTATCCTTCTTCGGCCATACATGTCGATCTCTTCCACGTCTTCCGTTGTTTCTTTTTTTATTGTGAATGCATTTTTTTGCTTTTTCGCCTTTCTTCTATCGACCAACGTTTCAATTCTTTTGGCTGATGGCGTGGTTTTTTCCTCTGATATACAGGTTTTGCTTCGGATTGTTCGACCTTGTTTATCGCGCTCCAATTGAGTCTCTTGTCGCTGCTTAGCTTTACCCCGTTTTTCGATTTGATTCTTGTCGCGATTCCACCATGCCCCGCTCTTTTTAATGATGGAGGATATACTGTTTTTGGTCGTGTTTTTTTTCTACTTCTCTTCCTCCTGATGATGGCTCCTCCATTCTGTCGCCCTGTTAGGCCATTTAGCCCGGTCGTTGCGTCGTTTTCTTTTCTTTAACCCATTGATGTGAGCAGTTTTGTTTTTTTTTATAATTTTCTCGCCGGTCTGCCTTCCCTTATCTCGTCATAAGAACTTCTCCCCCGATCCCCTTTCTCGTCATCATCCCTTAGTGATGTTTGATGATGATTGTTTTTGGTTTTTTTTTCGTTTTCCGGGCCCTCATTATCGTACTGTGATGGGGCCTGTTTTTTTTGACTTGAGTGATCTTTACTTCGTTCCTAGCGAATAGGAACCTCCTTTCTCCTTATTTTATGCCACTCGCCTCTTGGCTGCTTTCCCCTCTGACCTTCCTTTTCTCCGCCCGATCAGCTTATATAGTTTTCTTTGCTTGAAAGCTTTTCTATCAGACCCCGTTCTCAATGCCCTCCCCGCAGGTCAGTCCCACGTCCTCCTTCTTCTTTTCCTTTGATGCCCTTTGCTCTTCTTTGACGACGCTTTTTAGCTTTTTACGGCGACTTTTTCACGCTGCCTCCCTCCTCCCTCCTTGTAGAGCTTGGCGTCACTGCCCTGTTACCCTTTATGCTGTCATTGAATGTCTTCGAGCTTTCCTTCGCCATGGGCAAGTGCTTTTTGCCTTTTTTGCCTGGTCGGCGTGCGATGGTTTTTTTGATTCGACACTTCATAGCAGCCGCACTCCCACCCCCCCGTCCAGCCCCATACCCCCTGTGTTTTTCTCCCAACGGTGTCCAGCCGGATCACCCCAGGATCCGGCCTCGTCCCCCCTTATGGTTATTGGCGTCAACTTTCCTTTTTATGCTCGATGGTGTCCCGTAGTTTGCACTTGATGTTGGCGCGCGACCCTGGACTTCCGAAAACCCGCTGGCGCCGCTGAGTGCCTGCATCGTACCCCTTCTCTTCTTTTCTGACTACCTGTTCTTAGAGTCACCTTTCTTTTCTGCTGTATACGGATCATCCACTTTTGGATCGCTTTTCGTGCTTCAAGAAGGCCCTCCCCACTTTCCTCCGTTTACGACTTTCCCTCGATGAGCGAGAGTCCCCTTCCCCCGGCGTATAGTTTTTTTTTTTTTTTTTCGTTCCTCGGGACTTTGTTAAGAGTTGTATTTGTCGCTCCTATCTACCGCCCCAAAAGGCGGCATTTCGCGGCTTTGGCACATTCTCGATTTCCTCCTGACTGTGGGACAATTCCGCGGCACTGTTTTTTTTTTTGTTAGCTTCACACTTTATTTCCTTTATAGGCGCGTTCGATGTCCTCCGCCTTCCCTCCAGACCCCCCTCCCCCCCCAGTACCTTTATTTTTTTTTCTTGCCCTCGCACACCATGCCTTAGTCCGTCCTCCGAACGTATTTACAAAATGACGTTCCCCCGCGGGGAAATCCCTTGCAGATTCTCCTTCCTTCTTCAGTCCATTTAGGACTTTTCCCCCTTGCCTTTCGTGTTATTCATTAACGGTTTTAGCTTGTGTGCGGCTGTCCTGCTGTCGAGTTTGACACAATGAGTCAAGCGCTTTCTTTGTTCCCTTATGGGGTGACCCTCTTTTTTTCAATGGTTCCTTTTCCATAACCCACGCTGAGCGAATTTGTTCCGGTCCTCCAGGCTGCCTTTTTTTACGTGGTTCCTGAATCAAGCTTGCCTCTTTCTCCTGTGAATATCCTCTTTTTGAGAGTCGATGTAACTAGGCTTAGGGTGAGTCGCCTTTCGCTTTCTTTGTTGCCTGCCTAGGCGCCGTAGTGGGTGTTACCTTCTTTCCAAGGGAGGGGATTCCCCGCTCACAAGGCAGTGTGTCCCACTGGGCTCTCCCGTTTCGCATTTTCCCATCCCTCCTGTGCTTTCAGCCGCCCACCCTTGCTGTCGGTTTTTATCTCAAATCAAGGTATTGATTCCTATGTCCTTTCCTTATTTTTCTAAAATTTCGTACGGCTTCAATGTTTCCGATTCTCACTTTTCTTTTTGTGCTTCTTTCTAGGACGTCTCCCGAGTGGTTTTGGCGCCCTATAGTCTCCACGCCTGTCCCCAATTTGTGGCATTGAGCCGGTTCGCGATAAAAAGGCGCGTCCTATCTTTTTGACCTCGCCTTTGTTTCGCTATAACCCCCCCTGTTTCAGTTGCCCGGAGTGATGAATGTTATCCCAGGTATGCTCGGCCTCTTGGGGCGTCGAGTCTCCTCCCCCGTAGCCGGCAGGGGTGTAAGTTTCGCTTGACCTCAACCTTCTTTGACTTTCGAAGTCGAGCGAGTTCTCAGTCTGACTGAAGAGGTGGTTACTTTTCGCTGCTGTTTTAATCTATCTTGGTCTTTTTGGTCCTGCAACCCCCCCTTTTTTTTTCGTAGGTAGGTTTCGTTCCGAAAGCCTCCTTTAAGATGGTGTTTGCATTACCCCTTTTGGCCTCCAGTCTTTTACGGGATTCAAGTTTTTCTCTCCCCCTTCTAGTTTTTATTTGTAGCGCGCCGCGGCTCCATTTCTCGTTTCTCCCTTTGTGGCCTTTCTTTTTTCGCCCCGGTTTTTTATGACTCCATCGAGTTTTTCCCTCCTTTGATGCGAGCGCAGGTTTCCTTGCTACTACTGTGTGCTTCCCGGCTTCCTTCTCTCTTTCGACGTAATACCCCTTGCGTGTTTCTTTTATGTGGCGTTTCTTTTTCCCTTCTTAGGATGCTGACATCTTTCTCGGCTAAAATACGTTCTTTCCGCCGTCTCAATTAGTCGCTCTGCTGTCCCTGTATAGTTGCCGGTCTTGATGTTTCCAATTGCATTTCCTCCACCTCTTTTTCCTGCTGGATAGAAATATCTAATGCAGGTTCTTTATGAGGCGGCTTCGTGATGACCCTCTTTTCGGTTTTCTGGCTTTCCCATATTTGGCAGCACTTTTTTTAAACTCCGCGACCTCGATGTCTACATGCTGGTAAGGCTGGGAATTGCCTTCCCCTGGGTCCTCATCTCCCCAAAGGGTTCCGGACACCCCCCGATGTAAGCAGGCTTCTTTTTGAGGTCTGCCGGTTATTTTGTGTTTTTTGACCCCCCTTGGACAAGACTTGTGGCCGAATCAGCTACTTATTCCCACTGAGATGGGTTCCTTTCTTCTATTCGCTACCTCGCTTTTTACGTCACCGTCCCGTTTCCCATAACCAGTTCCTTTTTTTAAAGTTCCCTAACGTCGAAGCCCCCTACCCCCCCCCGACGCAGAACAAACCTTTGAAGGTCCCAGTTTCCCTGTTTCTCCCTCACCTTTCCTATCGGGGGCTTTTGTGACTGAGGAAGTACTCTTGTCCCGTCGGCTTGAAGGAGGCCCTCCAGTTTTTGACCGAACCCGATTTTTCTTTTTCCTTTCCCTGGCCGCCGCCCCCTCGGTCTTCGGATTCTCGTCGCGTCCTTTTCTTTTTTTCCTTCTGCTCGAAACTTCGGCCGACTCCTAGGAACCTTTTTCAACGAGATTATTCTCGCAATCCCAGCGTTCATTTGCTTGGTACTCCTTGCGATTCGAGTGTCATCTCGCCTCACGAGGACACATTTCAACGCCGCTTTATTCCTCCCTCCGGCTTGGTGCTTCAGGATCGTCTATTTCCTGACCATATTCGACAGATCTAGTCCTGCCCTTCTCCAGGGCTTATCCTCTCCCCCCCCCAGTCCCCGCCTCCCACCACGAAACACCTGTACCGGGGTTCGTGTGGTGTCTCTCCGTTCTTTTATCCAACGTTCCAGTCCGCTTTTCCTCACGCTTACCGTTGTCAGCGTCCCTCATGGTCCTTTTCGGCGGTTTTTCCCCGATTTGTCGTGCCTTGTCGGACGGTCCCTCCGTGTCTTTGCGGCTCTACTCCTTGCTGACTTTACTGTATTTGTCCCCCTCGTTCACCTGGCCGCTCTTCCCCACTGCCCCTCCGCGAGCCGCTTTTTCCGTTCCCCAAGTTTTCAAACATTCTCATGGTTTATCATTCCTTTTCCTCTGTGTCGTTGAGCGCTTCCCCCAGATTTTTTTTTTTGCTTGCGTCCGCTCGGATGTTTTTCTGCCGGCCTCGGTCCCGTCTTTTGTGAGCTGATTCGGCCGCTTTCAGTTTTGTAGTATTCCGCGCGCCCTCTTTCTTCCTTAGGTTCTCCTCTTTATGTCCCGCGCCCGAATTACCGAGGTTTCAATTTGCTGCGCGGGTCTTTTTCCGTGCCTGTTTTTTGTGATCTCGTCTACGGCTCTCTCTTCCCCCATTTTTCCCGTTTTGACGGTTCTGCCTTTTTTTTTTTGATCGCCTGATCACCTCGTTTTTTCGGCCATTCGTCTTTTTTATCCGAAATCACTGATCCGCCGGCCACCATGGTTCTTCGGTCATGTTAGCTTTATCTACTATTGAACCCTCTCGCAATCTTTCCTTTTTTTCGCGTAGCCTTTGTTCGATTCATGCCTCTGGTAGTTTGGCGGTATCCTAGTTTTTTTATTTTTTTACTCTGCCGACCGGTTTGTATTCACCTGCTTGTCCCTTCTATGAATCGCTTTCGGGCTGGCCTTCGAACTCATCTGGTTTTGTTTCGTCGTCTCCCAGTTTTTTTGAGATGGTTCATTCCTGCCGTTTCTTTCACTCTTTTTTCCTTTCCCGCCCTTTTGCTACTCTCTTTGGTTTTTTTTTTGCCCTTGTTGCTGTGATGCTTTTTCGGTTGGTGCGGTGATTGTCAGGTTCACTTTCTTCCCCCTTTTTTACCCGGTATGGCCTCCGGGGGACGTTTCTGTGCCGTTCCTTTGAGTTTTCGCGACGCGCCTACTTTTCTTCTATTCATCGCTATTCGTTATAGCTGGTCTTCGGCCGCCGCCAACCTGCTCCCCTTCCCCTTCCTATCAGGCTTGTTTGCTCTTTGGTTTGCCGCGACCGTTGTAGAGGTGATTTTCCTCCCATATTTACCCGTCTTTTTCTCGCGACTTTGCGTTTTTTCCCCTTATTTCTTTTTTGTCGCGTCCGCCGGCCGAGAGTCGATCACTTTTCTCCCTACTTTTCGATGTGTCTTTTTTCTTTTCCCATATTTCAGGACATGCCGAGTTCTGGTTCCACTTTTTTTGATCACTCGCTGCTTCCTTGATCGTCGTTCCTCCCCCTCTCCTGTCGCTCCTATCGCGCCTTCTTTCCTCTCCGATCCAACCCCCCTCCCCGCGCAAAATCCCCCACGCCTTTTCTTGAACTAGCCCCGGTCTGCGACCTTCACACCCGGTAGATATAGTCCGCGCACCTTTTGATTTCCGTTTTTTTTAAAATCACCCGTTCATTTGGGCTCTTTTCGCGCCAACTTGCTTTTTTTGATTCCCCGAAAACCCTTGGAGCCGAATACCCGCCTCTCCTGAGCAGGGTTTTTGCGGTCTTTGATCTTAACTTCCTATTTTCCTGCAAATGGAATTGTCCACTTTCTTGAGCCTCTACGCATCCCCATTACACATATTCGGGATCGTTTCTCGACACTCTTCATTTGCATTCCGGAACTCAGCTCCCCTTCTTGAATCCCCCCCCCTCTGCCGTCAAGTTTTCTTTCTCACCTTTTCTTCTCGTTTGGAGGCCGAGGTTTTTCCCTTTCTCCGATGCGTACGTTGCGAGCTCATCACCCTCAACTTACCCTGTTGGCGTGTTTAGCTTCACGATCGTCCCCTTTCCGTCTCCCCCCCTGAATTTGACCCCCTTAGCACCCCCCGTTCCCAATTCTCCCTCAGTTGTTCATTCAGGTCGTGCTCCTTTTTCTTGCGTCCTCTCCCCCCTGTATTCCTAGCCCTCCCACCATTTTCATTTCCCCTTGTGTTTCGCCCCTCTCTTTTCCTCGTCCCCCACCTGTTTCGCCGGAGTCTCCCTCACGAAGCGGGTACGCGATATCTCTTGGCCTCCATGACTCCCCCCTCCATGACCTTTCCCTTGAGTTAGGTTTTTGATCTTACCCCCCTTTCCATCCCCTGTTTGCGTGCGTTTTCGGCTTTCCTTCCAGTTCAGTTTTATTAGCTTTTTTCTGCAAGAAGTTTTGCTGTGTTCTTTACCCCCCCTGGACGTGGGGAGTCCCTTCGACGTTGACCCGAATTCCTCCAGCAGTCCGGTTTTTATGCTCCGCGCAGTTCGCACTCTATCTCTCCTTTGAGAGAGCGTAAAACGTTTTCCGTCTTTTAATTCCTTCTGGGCCCTGGTTTTCTCGGTCTCCTCGTGTGTTACATTCCGCCTTTCCTTGTTGAACCTGAACAGCAGGTACCTTATTTCCCCTGTCCGGCCGCTCATTGGCAAAAGTCGAAAGGCTTTACGCTTCCCCCCCTCGCCGGGTCTCCCTCCCCCCACGCATTGTCAGTTCTTTTCCCTTGCGGTCTTTGAAGGCACCCCTTATATCTTCAGTACGTTTGTACCGGCCCTTTAGAAATTGTGATCTCGGCGTCTTTGCGAAAGACGGGGCAGGTTGGGCTTGGACATTTCTCACCTACCGTACGGTGGCCTTGGGTGCTTTTTAGGCTCCCTGCTCTTAAAGGCTCTTTTTTCCATCGAATGTGATGGTTCCTCCTTTTCTTTCCGAGTCTTTTTTAATTTTTCTCACCTAATTCTTTTTTTTTTTTCTGACCCGTTCGGGAGTGAGCTCGCCGCCCCCTCCTATCTCTTTAGGTTTCGGTAAGGAATGAAGCCCCCCAATTCGTTTCCCCCGCGATGGCCTCAGCCTCGTTGATCGTCGCTGCGGCTCGCGTTTATCGTTTATGTCGTGAGGGACCTGAACGTAGATTTTTTCCCTGTCGACGACGCTCCCCGACCTTTTTTTTTTTTCTTGTGATTCGTGCCGACTTTGTTGCATCAATTTTTTTTTGGCGAATTCCCCTTTTCCTTCCACCTTCTGAAGGTACTATTCTGCGCTTTTATGCGTTTCAGGTTCTCGATTTTATTTTCGTAGTGCTCCTCCAGGGTCGCGCGCCACATTCCATGTGGTTCGACATCGATCTTCCTCCGTGATTTCGCTTTTTTGTCTCTTTTTCCGTATGGATATAATTTGTGCGCGTTCCCTATTGCGTTATTCCCTTCCATTCTTTGATGGGGCTGGTTATTTTTTTTTGTATGCGATTCACTTCGTCGGTCGCACCATTCGTTGGTTCCGTTCCCGTCGGTTCCTCTGCTTTTTCTTTGTATTTTTTTTTTTGCCCCCATCTTTCTTCCTTTCTTTACAATTTCCTTCTTGTTCCCAATCTTACTCATTCTCATGGAGGGAGAGGGTTGACGCCGCGGCGTTTTTGCGGATTGTCCTAAGGCTTTTGTACATTCCCCATAGGCAGTGTTCCACATGTGTATCTTTTCCTTGCCGCTCTTACCTTGGTTCTATGCACATCTTTTGCCTCAACCATCGATAGCAAGCTGATCGGGCTTTTCATTTTGTGTTGCGGCTGCCTTTTTCAATGTAGGCGAGTTTTGTCCTTAATATCGAACTCGTTTCTTGGTGATTCTCGCGACTCCCGTTTTCACTCCCCTCCAGGGGAATCAGTGCAATTCCGGCCCCTCCTCCCTCACCAAAAACGGAAGCTCCATCCAAACAGCACAAGTTTTCCGAGTGCCCCACTGGACTTCGTTCTACCTTTTTTTCTTTTCCCTTGCGCCCTCAAGATACTTTTTTTACTGCTATAATGTAGGCATCCCTCATTGGTCCCACGATTATTCGCTTGGCCGCCCTTTGGTAAGGATGATAGGCGCAGGCTTTTATCGAACCGTTTGCGTCCCCTGTTTTTCACCGAAACCTTGCTTTATTTATGACCGGCGCCTTTCTCCCCACCTCGACCTCTTCGATTTTCTTGATACTCTCATGACTTTCTTCCTCGCCTCTCCCTTTTCAGATGATCCCAGATGGTTGATAGGGATCGTGATTTCAGGATGTTCCCTTCCTGAAGGCTTTACCTGCTTGGCGGTTTTTTCAGCAACCCCTTCGAATAACGGCACTGGTCGCTTTTTTTCTCCTCCTCGTTAGTTTTTTTGATTTAACCGGGTCGTGACGCACGGTTCCCCCTTGCTTTTGTTTTTCCTAAGCTCTTTTTCCCATTTTTCTGGTCGGATATTTTGTGCCCGTTTTTTTTAGCGTTCCCCGGCCTTTTTAACCCTCTAAGGTCTCACTGCAAGGTTTCAGCTCAGTTGCAGCTTTTTTTTTCTGATTGGCCTTCCCCCAGACTCTTGATGACCTTATTCACCGCAACAGGATCCTTTTCTTCCTTTCCATCCTCTTTCCGTTTTTGTGAGTTCCATCGTGTGGGTTTTCTCCTTTAAAAATCTTTGCCGTACTTTTGTTCCGGCTTCCGTCCCCGGTGTTATGGTTCGGTTTTTGTTACCCCTTTAGTTTCTGCTGCCGCGCGCCCGCTTGAGCAGAAAGGCCCTGACCGATCGTACCGCGACGTTTTTTCTTGATAGCCTCTTAATTGGCTCTTTCTTCTTGCTGCTCTGGGGTTTTCTATTCGTCCGCCCTCGAAACGGAGGTGTGGTCTGCTTTTTTGGTTTTCTGACTCCCTCTATGGCGGGCTCGGAGCCTGACGACCAAGTCAATTCCCCCATGCTTCTGTTCATCTTTTTTTTTTTCGTTTTTTGCTATTCTTTAGCTATCTGCAATTCGCAATCGGTCCCGATCGTCGCGACTGCCCAGCTTGCTGGGGAATTGCTTTCTTTTTCATAGTGATTGGTCTGTCATCCTTGATTCTTTTATTTTCCGCCGGTTTCCCTGATTTTCTCCTTGCGACGATACTGCGCTTTTTTTTTTCCAATTAGCATCATGGTTCAGGCTGTCTGACTGCTTTCGATGGGCTCCTCCGCTCGGCTTTTCTGAATATATTCGTCATTTCCTCCTTGCCTATTCCGCCGACCTCTTTTTTCTTTTTTTTTTTTGTGTTGATTTCTTCGGTTTTGGTGTGTGTTCTTTTCCTTTCTTTCCTCTTTCTTTCTTTGGCGGACGGTTTTTCTTGAGGTAGGTTGTATTTCCTAGCGAATATTCCCATTTATTTCTCTTCTTGCCCCCCTAGTTTGTTCCTGATTCTGCCCCGTGTACCACCGGAGTAGCCCCTCACGTTTTCTCCGTGTGTGCATGACCGTCTTTGTTTGCAATCGTCCATTTCTGCAGTTTTCCTTTCAGTTTCCACCGTCCCCTTTTCTCTGACTTTGCCTGCGTTCCTTTTTTCGTCCGAGACCCGCGCGCTTTTTTTTTAGTCGCAAGTGCTCTCCTTCCTCAACTGTTGTCTCTTTTTTTTGTCTTTACAGCTGTGTTCCGTTTCGAGATTTTTTGCATCGGAACGGCAGTCCTGATACCCTTGCAGATGCATGCTTGCTCCCTTCGTCCTCCCCCGATGGTGTTCGCTTTTTGCTTTTCAGCGCGAACCCCCCCCCCTTATCACACATCACCACGTGCTTGCCTCCATCAAAGGTGCCTTAGCTTGATATTCTCGCTCTGATGCCGTTTTTCGCTCCGCAATCACAGGCTTGAACTCGATTACCGCCCCCCAGATGCAATTGACGGTTCTCTTTAAACCCCTTAGTTGACACCGAGACTAACCTTCTCCAATTTTCTGGCGGCTCGCTTCGCTCGTAACTTTCCCTTTTGGAACCCGCTCCCTGCTCTTGCCTCGCTTTAATTGTTTCCCTCCTTCCTGCATCCTCATCTTTTTTTAGTTTCTTTTTCGGGCTTCCCAGCCTCTGACCGGGCCTTCCTTTCAAGAACAGAGCCTCCCGCGACTTTTTTACTCTTTTCTTCTTTTGTTTTTTTCAAAAGTAGGGTTTTTGCATTATTACATGCGTACCCCCCCTTTTGTATCGCCTGCCCTTAACCCCCTTTGTCCGGTTCTTCAGATAGGCCCTCGTTCCCACTTGGTTTTTGGGCCCTTGCCATTTGTTTAACATTAGTCTCCCGTCCCAACCGGCGTTTTATTTTGTCTTCCCCTCTCGGTCAGGAAGGAATTTCCTTCGAGCTCCGACCTCACTCCTCGCCTTTCCACCAATGTGCCGGTTTTGCGGTTTACATTTCTTCCTCGTTCTCGTCTTTTCTACTTCAGGGAGCTCTTCGCCGGTACGATCCCCGTTTTCCTTTTCACTGCATGAATCCCGATTCCTTTTTTGTGGTTGTTTTAGATCCGCCTAGTCTTTGGTTCGGGTATTTGCGCTCCCCCAACTGTCAAGTCCCTCTTCTCCATAATTAGGGTGTCTGTTCGGTCCTGCCCGGGCGGATTTAAAACCCCCTTTTCCCCGTGATTACCCCGCCTGAGATTTTTTTTTTGCCAGTTTTGACCTTTCCCCTTTG
>Ga0179593_1297837_pt1 | contig 15507 bp, 12 predicted proteins | sample CZODoug2_1_08_16_FD_185931 | JGI IMG/M metagenome (GOLD analysis project Ga0179593, IMG submission 185931) | Vadose zone soil fungal communities from Angelo Coast Range Reserve, California, USA - CZODoug2_1_08_16fungal (PacBio error correction) | ecosystem: Environmental > Terrestrial > Soil >... | reverse complement strand
GCTCTCCACCTCCGACCCTTTCCCGTCCCACGGCGGCCCGTTCCTCTCTTTTTTTTCATCCGATATCTTTCGGGGTTTTTCTTATCGCGAAAACTCAGGCGTTTCTCGGTTTGCGTTATTAGCCATCCTACCTTGATTTGCTGCTTTTCACAGCCGCTTCCCACTTGACTTTTGACTCCTGCCGTCTCCCTGTCCCGAAGGACGTGATGTAAACACTGTTTCTTTTACCCGTCGTCACCCGTTTTTCGTTTGTCAAAGTAACGTTTTTTTTTTTTTGACAACCTGAAACTCGTCCAACCCCCACCTTCCTTCTCCTCAGCAGTTTTCATTCGTGCTGGCGATGGCTCGTATGACCTTACTTGGCCTACAAGGGCTCCTTCAGCCGACATCCGTTTTTTTTTGATTCCCAACCCAGCGTATTGATCGAGTTGTTTTCAGTTGCGCACATCAAGTCCGGACGCGTTGCCTCCCTTTTGTCGAAAAAGCCCTCCGAACGTGACTTTTTGATACCTAGGTTTTCCGTTATTTTTCCGCTGTTACTGCCCCCTGCCTAGCCCCGCTTTTATACCTGGTTTACATGGGCTTATTTGACCTTCTCTGGCTCTCTCTCACAGTTGCTTAGACCCAGGACCTGGGTTTCTTTTTGCACGGACCTTTTTTTCTGAGGACCTTTTCCCGCACCCCCACACCCCCACCCCACCAAACCCACCCCCCCCCCCCCCCCCCCCCAAATTTTCACGAAAGGGCTTGGAAACCGGTTTTGTTAGTGAACCAATGAGGCGAATTGCCGAGCATTTGTTTTTGATTCTTGCTTCCGATTGATTTTTTCTACCCCCTTTGAAGCATGTACATTCTGACTTTGGCGACTTTTTTGAGTGTATCCCGAGATTCAACCTTTCCTTTTTTTCCTCTTTCAACTCTGGAGTTCGAGCCATACCCTTGATTTTATTTCGAGGAGGCACTCCCCAGGAACGTTTAACTGCTCCTTAGATGCTGAGACTTTCCCCAGTCCTCCATTGCGTACTCTGGATGACACCCACACGCTTGCTTTCTTCCTGATGGACCGTTCGGCTTTTTTCTTACGCATTCATATTTCCCAATAATCTTTGCTCGAGAGGCTCCCTGCGCACGCTTGTTTTTGTGCGTAGCCATTTTTTGACTTCTTTTTCCCCCCGGAACCTGCGTTTCTTTATAGCCCCGGCCTGCTTAGATATTTTTAACCTTCCCCAGGTCTATGCATTACAGCTGACCCAACTCTTTCCTGCGCCCTTCTGGTTTTCTCTATTCTCCATTGTTTTTCAGGCTTTTATGGTACCAAAGTTTTTTCCCTTCTTTTCTGCCCAACTTTTCAGCCTCCCGTTCCGCGCGGTAATGCTTTTGGCCTGAATTTTCCAGACTTTTTACCATCTACTTACTGCTCGGCACCTGCGATTTTCTTTTCCCCCCCGTCACCGCTCTTTGCTTCAGTAAGCGCCAAATTTCCTGGTGTCATGCTTGCCATTCCGAGCTTGCGTGCACTCCTCTTCCCGAGCCGATATTGATGCTCACACTCCCTTTGGGGCGGTCCGGGCGAACGCTCCCCACGCTTTTGCGTTCCACTTAGACTTGAACGCCGGTTATCGAGGGTCCGGCCCGTTCTTTTGAATTCGTCCCGTGCTCAGTTTTGCCGGCAAGGCGTGCATCAACTTATTAGTGTGGCAGCTTGTGGATCTTTGGATCTTTGATCATGTAGATGTTTTGGACCCCTTTTCCTGGGATTTTTCTGCTGCCGTCCTCCGTCATTTGCGTCCCAATCGCGCTTGCACTTTGTAAGCTGTGGGCTTTGAATTAATTTTTGGTTGTCGTAGGTTATTTTTGGGTTTCTTACTTAGTCCCACTTTGTTGATTGGTTTTTCCGGTCACAGAAGCTATTATTGTGTTAGAGACTCCTGTTGAAGTCCTTTTCTGTTCATCCGTTATGAGCGGGTTGATTACTGGTTTTTTGCACCTGCTTATGGCCGTACGGTTGCTGGTGGGGTGTTCTGGTGGGGTTTGTTTTTTTTTTCTTTATTGGCCACGCCCCTCCCGATTGCGATCCTTTTTTTCGAGAAGGAATGCCCTGCGTATTTTTTTCCCTATCAGATTCTGCCCCCCCCCGACGCCTGTTTGGTTTTTGGTGACTTTTTCCGGATCTCTTCCTCTGGCGCTGGCATTTTTTTGATGTTATGGCGCCCGCGCTGTCGGAGACGCACTCCTTCCTTTACAGCAATTGAATTTGTTTGGTTATTCCCCCCTTTCGTACAACGCGAAGTGGCCCCGTGTTTCGTCTTAACAGTTTTTGCTTTCCTGTTTTTTACGACTTGCCCTCCCCCCTTTTTCCACTTGATGAGGACCTTTTAGAGGCCAATTTCAGGTTCCCCTTCCTCGGACGCGACGCCCGGTGGCTTTTTGCATTGTTTTCTCCCCTGCTTTTATCTCTCGTAGCCCTGCCGTCGGGTTTTGGGGAGGTCAGTGGTCGCACTAGTAGGGTTTCGAATCGCGAGGGTCTCCTCCGTTTTTTTTTTTACCCCCCCGTTTCTTTTTTAGTGACGTACTCTGCCGGATTTTCGCCACGTGTGGCTTAGCATTCGGGACCATTTTCCCTCGACGTCCTCTTTCGCGTTCCAGGGCGGTCCGTTTGCCCCTTGTTTCTTTTTCCGTTGCTCGGACCCGGTGTGCAACAAAGTTTCCTGGTGTTTTCTTTGCCGTTTTCCGATTTCCCGGGCTGCGCCTTTACTTTTCAAATCATTTGCGCACTCCCTCCGCCGGGCATTTTTTATGCTACACGCCTTCTGAGTAATATGTTTCGACTGAACGTTTATCGCGCTTCCTTTCCCTTCTTTTACAGGAGAGTCATGACGTTGTTGTTGTACATACCCAGCTTTTTTCCCTTTGGAGCGTACCACTACCGCTCGATTTCCCGCGCCCTTTTTTTTTCGATGAAAACGGCTTTGACCGATTTTGGCCCGTTTCATTCATTTGCGGGAGTGTAAACCTCCTTTTGAGAGTGGGTACGCGATTTTCCTTTCTTTCCTTTTCTATTGTTTTTGCTTTCCGCCCGTTCCAGAATGTTCCACTTCCCCCTTTGCCTGATTCACTTGTATAGGATCGGTGGCTGACCGACACTGTCCTTTTGTGGTATTTTCACATTTCTTTTTGCTGACCATCGGCGTGCCTCCTTTCCCCCAGGCCTTGATCGACCTTTCTCTTTCTTTTTTTGCCAGTTTTTTTCAAGCCTTTTCCTTCAGCGTCATTCCGCGATGTCCTGCCCCGAAGCGATCCCGAGAGTAGGTACTTTTATGCGCGCCTTTACCAGTTTGCAGTTCTAGCACTGTCGCTTAAGTCCCGGTTTTCACTTCAAACCAGCTGCTGAGGATCGCCAGCGCCCTGATCTCACGTTCTTCCGTCCTTGGTCATCCCGTTGACACTCTGTCTTTCTTTAGAAAGATTCTTGCGGTTTTATCCGAGTTTATTTTTTCTTCTTTGCGTGGCCGCGTCTTTTTTCATTTCGTGCCCTGTCGTCCCTCACTGATACCCGGCATTTTTTCGACCCCGATTGTGAGTTTACAGCGCCGCTGTCTTTGTCGGTGAGAGATTTACCTGGAGTGCTCTTCCCTCGTTTCAATCACGTTACTTTTTTTTTTGCTCTCCAATACATGAAGATGCTTTGTGTAAGGATTGGTCCGCTCCCTTTCCTAGTTGCATTCGTGTTTTAAAGCGAAGCCGGCGGGTCCTCCAATGGCATCGGCCGGACGTACTTGCGAGACTTGAGGCCTTCTGCGATGCAGCTGCACTTACTTTTTTGTTCTGCCCCCTTTCTGTCCTTCAGTGCTGTCTTTTTTAACAGTCAGCCTTTGTCGTTTTTCAACATCCTTTAGGGTTTTCTACTTTCTCCCCCAGTTATCGATTTATAATGCGAAATGCCCGGATCTTAAACTATGCTTGACCATTGAACAATGGAAGACCCCAATGCCGACTTGTTGAATTCCTGTGTTTTGCTCCCCCCGGATTGGACGGGAAAGGCACTTGTCATTGCTGTTCCTGGTGGCATCGCATCGACCTCCTCTGCCACGGGTAGTTCGTTTTGTATAGGAGATTAGACCTTGTGCTTTCCACCGTTGGTTCGGCGCTCTGCCAAGAATCGCCCCGACTTGTTTTATCTGGAGGTGCACGCCGTCCGTAATGATTCTTGCTCGGAGAAGGTACCCGGACCCTCGTGTCGCCTGCCTTTTTCGAACTTCCCCTGGTCTGGCGCTTTTTCCTTGATGATGCTTCTTCTTCTGGTCCAGCGGAAGCACGCCCCGTTCTTTCAACGAGATCCTTCTGGCGATGACCCCCTCGACTTATCATGGTCATGTTGCAGATGCATTCTTTGCTTTCGCCTCACCGCCGGACGTGAAGCACGGCGCGCCGCGGATGCATCCGCTTTGATGATTCCCCGGTTCAACGTTTACCACGTATGATCCTGCGTTGACCCGGTGAGCATCCCGGACCTTCTATGCGGGCATTTTAAGGCCATCCGGTTTACCTGATCTCTCTCTCAAGTTTTCCTGCCCCAGTGACAAAGTTTTCTATGCCGGAGATTTTTTCTTCCTCTTCTTTTCTCCACGCTGGCTCATTACCCATTGGATGAATCCAGTTGATTAATTCTTGCTGGTGGGCAGGCCCCCACTTCTTTTCCTCCTGCCCGGCAAATCTAACACGGTTTTTCTAATTTTTAAAACGCCGTTGCTAGACTTTTTCCTCACCCTTTTTCAATCCTGTTTAATTCCTCGGCTTTTTCGGCGGCCATCGCGCTGTTGAGTCCTCTTCCACCATTGTATAGCCACGCTTCACTCGTTCCGAACTGCCTCCGCCGCGTCATACTTCAAGCCATTTACATTGGATTCTTACTTATTTGTCAATGTTTTTTACCCCCTTTTTTGTCTTTTCTTTGCGCTCTGCGCTTTTCCTTTTCATCCCGGGTCCGCGATCTCCATACGACTGGTCGGCTTGTTTTTTTGTTTTTTTTTTTTTTTGGTGTCGAGTCCCCCATTTGCACGCAGGTCCGGGATCACCCCTGCCGCGAATTTTCTTGCTCGTTTCTTTATCGCCACTTTCGTAAACGTTTTGCGTCTCTGCGGCGCCTTACGCAAAGAGAGGGGACCCTCCCTTCAGTCCTCGTCCGATGTCAGGCGTGCTTTATGACTGTCGACGCTGAGTATTTCACCTTTCTTCCGGCCACTTTTTCACGTACGTCATGATCTCCGGTTCGTCCTTATGACTTGCTTGCAGATTCCCTCTCCCCCGAGCGTTTTTGCGTGGCTCTGTTGAGGCCTGAGGAGGCTTGTTCTTCATGCGGCGAGTGAAGGTTTTTTTCCCGGAGTGAGCGCTCCATTGGCCAGGAACCTGACTTTTGACACATTTTTCCCACAACCGTTTGCCTTCGGCTCTTTTCAAGACTCAGTTTGAAAACTTTTCTGCGCCTGCTCTTTGCCGCCATGTTCGACGACGCTCACGCCAGAATTACCTAAATATTTTTTTCCGGTGATCTTTTTTCCCCCCCGGCTGCCCGAGCGATTGTTACCTTTTTCTCTTACGATGGGCATTTTTTTATAGGTTTTCCGCAGGCGATTTAGGTTCTGGCCCCGTGAGTAGATCTTGACAGTACCTCCGCTCTAAGGCGATCAACCTATTTTTTTGATATCTTCCGTACCGACACGGCGACTGTTATTGCTTCCTTCCCCTCTCTCCGTGGTGAATTTCCGTCGCCCTGCCCCCCGATTTCCCGTTGATCAAGTACGGCCCCCCCTCTTTTCCCAAAATCCCTACGTTTCACCACGTGAGGTAGCAGCCTTCCTCCCATGCTTACGAGGCTCCTCTTTTTTTCCTTCCATTATACGGGAAGAAGCTTTCACATCCGGATTCTTCACAGCATAGATTCGAGCCCCCCGCTCGCAGCTCCCTTCCCCGCCTTCACCGTCGCCCTTGGGTCACCCTTGCGACGCCCCCCAACTTCCAGAAATCCGCGATCGAGGCGGTTGTGTCCAGTGCTGTTTGCGGGTATTCGCGCCGGTTGATTTTTTGCTCGTTATTTTCGATCGTTAGGGGGATTGCTTCTCTGCTGCCTCGCCGGTTGTCGGTCATTTTTGTTCGACGGAGTTTTTCTTTCCCTGTTCAGTTCTTTTCCTTGGTGCTTTAAATTCACCCCCTAGGCGCTTGCTTGATACTGCCCTGGCTGATCGTTTTCCTGTCTTCATACCCAGTTTTTTCCCCGCAAGCCGGATAGGCCCGGCTGGCGTTCTTTTTACACCGGACTTAAGCTCTTCACCATTTCCCCCCCGTCCTTGAACTTTTAGACTCAGGTTGCTCGACTTGATTTTAGATGGTTTTCTCCCCCTTGCCGGCGCACGTTCGAGCTGTGCTGGAGTCACCGGTTCACCAAGTCCGTGGCCTGTTCTCGGTGTCTCACACCGCCTTTCTCTTCCTGATTGAGTTTTCCCCCCACTGTTTCTGCAATTCTTTTCCTCCCTTTGTGTGTTGATCGTGCCGGCGCCAGCTTTTCTCATTGCCCATCATCCGTCGAATAGCCCATTTTCAGCCCAATGACCAGTCGTGCGTTTTCCCCGATAACGGTTTCCCCCCCCCTGTTTTTCCAGCTACCCATATACTACGGGTCCTCTCCTTCTTTTAAACATTTAGAGCACTCATTCCAGGCGTCGTTGCTTGGTTTTTTTTTCCAAACCCATTCTTGCCCGGTCCTGCGTGTTTTTTTGTCCTCCGGTAGTATTCTGGGGCATTTCTTTTCTCGTCTGTCTCGTCATATACAGGTAACTCGAAATGCGCCTCATGTTTCTTGATAGCCCCCCCCGCTTCCAGCTGCCAACGGACTTTGACCAGTTTCCCTCCACCCATTTTGTAACTTTCCCACCAGGCCTGTCTATAGCTCCTCGTCTACGCGTGTGGCCGATCTCGCATTGCTCCTCAAGATGTCGCGCGGCGTCCGGCGGTGAACCCCCCCCCCATGCTGTCAGTCGTAACCTTTACGCCGAAGCGAGGTTTTTGCACGTTTTGGTTTGGGGCTTTTTTTTTTGCGCCGCGATCGTGACTTTATGGCCCGTCGAGGGTTGGGGAGCGGATCTGATCTTAGATGCTTTACCATCAGTCCGAGTGCGTGCTTCTGTCTTGCTCCTTCCTTCGTAGTTCCCATCTGCGACCGCAGTTTTTTTCTTTCCCTCGTGTTTTTTGATTCGGATCCCTCCGTCTTTTTTTTACAATCTGCCACATTGTTTTTCCTTCCTCCTTGGCCCAACGAAGACCTAGTTTTAGATTTGTGATCTACCAACAGTCGCGAAGTTCCTCCCGGCCTCGGATCGGATATTGTTTTTCTTTTCGCCCATGTTTTGGCCGCGTTTTTTCAGCGTGCCCTGGATCGGATGCCCTTTCTCCCCACCGATTGACGAACGTGGACGTTCGACGCCCCCGGCGCCAGCGCTTTCTTCTCTTTGATGCTTCGCCAGGCTTTTGGCCTTGGTTTTGAAAACTCAGCCTGATCCAATTGGACTGTCTTCAGGTGGGCGTTATGTGCTCTTTTCTCCGGATGGAAGCCCGCTTCCCAATTGAGATCCTTCAGTCATTTTTATGTTTGGTGTTTTAATGTGGCAAGAGTACCCCGTCAAGGCGCCTTTGTTTCCCGGTCCTGATCCCTTCACTTTGTTTAGTGGATTTCGGCGTTCCTTCTCCACTTCACGGCCTGCGCTGCCTTCCCCAAGTTTCTCAGAGCTCCTTCATAGGAGGCTTTGAATGTTCTTACAGATTTGTCTGCATCCCTGCCCTCTGGTACAACCGCTGAACTATTGGAGCCTGGCCCTTCCGGTGTATTTATTCCTTTCCCCTTAGCACTTGGCCCTTCTGAATCGGTGAGTGGTTTCTTACCCCCCTCGTTGGCGTATCCTCTTTTCCTCCGAGCGCTTTGTTAGGCGCCCCGCCTTTAAGTGGCCTGAAGCATCGTTTTGCTACTGGTCTACGCCCCAGGCACGGTTCCTGTTATCTCTGTCCCTCTTTTGCTGTATACAGGCAGCTCGACAACCCGCCCCCATTTGAACACCAAGCGTCCGGTTCGCGATTTCCTTTTCTGTCAGCCGCTATCCCTATCGTGTTGTCCCTTCGCAATCCTTCTCGTTTTTTCACCCTCCAGCCGCGCGTTTTCGCTGACTCGCAATAATGTCCTGAGCCATTTTTTTTTTTAGTAGTCGTTTGTCCTTTCTCCTTCACTCTTCTTGTGTGCATTCATACGTGAGTGCCGTGACACGTGCCGTCTTATTTTATTCGCCAGCCCCGCGCCTTTTTCGTAAGTCCCGCATTGTGTCGATTTTAACTGGTTTCGTTGCGATCCGTGTCCGACAGTCATGGCGTGCGGACGAACCCTCCCGGGGAGAGTTCCCGCTGCGGCCTTTTTTTTTAGGTGAAGGTATTTTTTCCTGCTTTCCTTTCCCCCAACGACCCCACGCAATCATTTTAAATTCTCCTTTACGGGAGGGTGGCTGCCTCACCTCTTAGTTTCTTTGGTAGACCATCCTTGTAGTGCTCTCCTGTGTACCCTTTGCGGATCCTTTATGCCTTTCTCCAAGGATGGTTCCGGTTCTTGGCATTCGTTTGATTTCGATCATTCGTTCTTTCATATGACTCCCCCTTGCCATTCATCAGCAGTTTTTCCCGTGTCTTTTGCGTCCTTTCACCCCCTAATATACATGATGACGTAGTTCCATGTTTTCACTGAATCCCTTCATTGCTGGATCAGATTTCCTGCTACTTGGAGTCCCTTTTAGTGCAGTTGTGTCTTTTCCCCTCTCTCCCCCAAGATCTGCACCATCTTTTTCCTTTATTGGCTTGCACGGGGTTTAAATGACTTCGGTGCTTTTGCTCTCGGCCCGTCTTTGTTAGTTTTTAAATATGACCTCCCCCAGCGCAATGAGTTTCGGTTGGAGGACGAACAGCGCCGTTTCCGTTGTCCCTTACCCCGGTTCAGTCTGCGTAGACATTGGTTTTGCGCCCGATTTTCTATCCGTTTTCTTTGTGTCCCCAGAATCCAGATCCTCCTGCCATTTGATTGCTGGGCCCTCGCTTCTAGGGCAGTAGCCTTTTCCAGGCACCTATCGTTTTGCACCTCAATTAGGGCTCCGGCCCGTCACGTCCTTCCCCGATTTGAAGGGAGCCTCTAAGTGAGTTCTTGCCGACTCTTCCAGTGTCCTTTTCCCCTGCGTCCCTGTTGCCCGGACCCGTCCCGTTTCCTTTGTCGTCCCGTGTTTCTGCTTTCGTGCCCATGTTATTTATCATCCTCTTTTCCTTCACTTTCTTTTTTTTTTTTTTCGATTGAGCTTATTGCCCCCCACTCTTACTCCAGATAAAGCGCTTTTTTTCTGAACACGGACGACCAACCTTGCGCCGTTCGTATTTTTTTTTTTTTACGGGACTTCTACTCCCCGACGTCTTCACTTTTTCCTCGTGCACGGTTTCTTTGCCATCCGACCCTCTTTCATCTTTTAGAGAGGTTACCTCAGTGATTACTGGTGCGACTTTCGTATGGTGATTCCCACTTTATTGCTACGTTGACCAACGACGCGTACCATGATCTCCCCCTGGGCGCTGCTGATTTTGGATGTTTGCATTGTAATCCAAATTGGGCGCGGAGAAAGTGAACTCCTGTATACGTCTCGGGCGGCACTGAAAGCGGTCTTAGTTCCGTAACGACCATTTCGCGTGTCGGTGCTTTGGGTTTTCTTTTTCAGCTTTCCCTTCAGCTCCCTTTCCCTTCCTCTCTACGTCATCCTGTACCCTTTCCGCCAGATCGATCGTTTTTTTTTTTGGTTCATTAGGGTCTCTTATTTTCGGAACATCGCCTATGACGCAACTTGTCTCCTCATTCGCGCTGGTCCCTCGTTTTCTATGCGTTTCCACCTGGAACTTACGTCCATTTTTGCGCGGACATCGTGGGGTTTTTGACTACCCTTTCTATCTGCTGACTAGAGGTCGTGGGACGGTTTTTGGGCATTATCAATCTTCTTTTATCCCAAGTCCCCTCCCGGCAATAGTTGTCTCTTCGTGGATCTCTCCTCCATGAGTCCAGCAGAAGCCTATGTTGTCTACACACTTGCCATGGGGTGTAAGCCAGTTCCTCTCCGTCCCTTTTGCAATCATGATAGGATGTTTCAAATTTCTTTTGTTGTGAGGGTTGGTGCAGGTACCCCTATCCTTAGCCTGTCCGCATCGTTTTTTCCCCCTTCCCCCTTTCGTTTTTTCGCCTCCACGCCTTGGGCTGCGCCGCGTCTGACAGCTCTTCAGTCTAATCCCCAACAAGAATGGGCTCCCCTTGCGTACGGCGCGCGTGGGCGAGCAGCCTCTCCTTGGGTTTAACGGGGATCACCGTTTTCTTTTCCTTTCCCTCGTGTACCCCTGAGCTTTTTAGACCGCGATTCACTCCCCTTCAATATGAGGGCTCAGGACCTTATGCGCTTTTTTCACTTGTTCAAACCCCCCCCTTTCTTCTCTGTCCTGCGAGCTGCTTGTCTGCCCCATGGTTCCCCTTTGACACTTAGCTTTTTAGCTGACACGGCCTTTTCATCCCCCCTGTTTCGTGGCACCACGCACTTCTGGTTTCGTAGCTCACACTTGCCCTCAAATTTTCTTGACGGCGATGCTGACCCCTTGCCGCCCGTCAGTTTCCTGTCTCCCCCGTTCGTGTATCCGTAAGCCCCAGTCCTTCTTTTTTTAGCGCCTCGTCGATAGTTACTACGCCCAGGCTTTTGTTTTTTCTTAGGCAAGGTACCGCCCCTAGACGGAGGTATTTTGGCTCCTCCTGGAGGACTTGTGCTTCTAGCCTTCACCTTTATGCCGTCGCTCTTGGGTGTACTCGATATTTCTCGTTGAATTCATGATTCCGTGTTTTTGGAGCCCCCATCCGGCTTTCGAAGTGTTTTCCCCTAGTTGGTCCTTATCTTTTTGGCTTGTTTACGTGCCGCGTGTGTTTGAAGGTAGTGCGTTTCGGACCGGCTCCCTTTCAACGATGAATCGTTACTCCTTTGTCTTGCGTTGTACTTTTTCTTTTCCCCTGTAAGTTTTTGTCAACCAGTTCTGCTGTCGTTTTTTGTTGGTCCGTCCTATTTCCGGACAGTGACTCTCTTACCCCCGTGTAAGCCATAAGGATGAGCTTTCCAGTCCACCCACGGAGGCCCTTCGATTTTTGTCTTTCTTCCATATTACAAGCTCTCTACTCTTCTTAGTATCGTGCCCAAACCGCAGTCGCTTTCCCCTTCGGTGGGGCTTCCCTTTTTCTAAATTTTCGACTCTTACTTCCCACGTCTGCAAGACTCTTACCACCCCTGGATTCCCGCTTTCCTTTGTCCTCCGCCTAAATTCGACTTCTTTCCGACCCGATTTCGCTCCCCCCCTATGTTTATCTTAGTGGTGATTTACCTTCTCCTTCCAACTATTGCTCTTCTTCACCCTTATGGATTCTGCAATCAACTTCCCCCACAAGGTGAAGGCTCCTCTCCCCTTTTCTTATGCTTTCTTCCAGAGGGACTTTTATTACGCCTTTTCCTCCCTTGGAGAATCCTCCTACCCTCTGACTATTCGATCAGTATCAATCGTGATAATCTCTCCGCGTCCCCCCTTCACTTTCCTTTGATATGATTTACCTCCCTTGTCACCCACCTGCAGTCGCCCGTTCAATCCCCCATCCATTTGTTCCTAATTACTCTTTGGGTGCCGTTTGGACCCTCGCATCTGGTTTGCGTCTTTTTTCCCCGACGTTACGCAGATGCGGGACACTTTTATGTTTTTCGTTACACTTTCTTTTCTTTTAGTCCTCGGGATCTTTGCTTTATTTATTTTGACGACTTGTTGGCCAATTCTTTCGTCCCTTTCATTGGCTCGTTACCCTTTCAGTTTTTCCACTATGTTTCCTTTGGAATCCAACCCATGGTTTTTCCCTCTCATCCTATAATTGACCCGTTTTCTTCGTTGATTTCTTCAAGCTTCTTCTAACTTGCCCCAGACTGTTTTCTGGCCTTCGCGTTCTGCCTGTATAAAAGAACTCCCCTAGCTCCTGTTTTCAGCGTTTCCCCCCTGGTCCCCCCTCCCCCTGAAGTATATCCGAATTTTTCATTACTATTTGGTATCATTTCTTCTTTACGTCAAACGTGGAAGGTCTGATGCTTTTACCCGGTGCATCTTCTCTGACCGGAGCTCGCCGTTCTTTTTTGGATGTTCACCCCAACGAGTTTACGCTATATCTTTGAGTGAATCATCTGTTTCCTCATCCCTCCTCTTTTCCTTCCTTACATACGTTTTGTGCTTCATCGTTTTTTGCCCATGCTTGCATAGAGACAGCGTCCTGGCGGCTTCACTTCGTGGTTATCCACCCCCCCATATCCACAGTTGCTTTTTTCTTTCTGATTCTCCTGTTTTCCTGACTCACAGCTCGACATTCCCTGTGGCCAACCGGCTGTTTCGTCGTTAACTTGCAAAACCCCATCCGAGACATCAGGTTACTCAGGCGTTCGGGTCTTTTCAGTTTTTCCTCTTTCATTCCCCCCTTTGCGCTTTTTCGGTCCGTCGTTTTGATCACGCTTTGCAGTCGGTTCCGCGTAGTTCTTTTTGCTGAGGATGAGCTAACCTATAGCTTGTTCTCTCGTTTTTGCCATGCGTTTCCTTTTCTTTTCATTTTGTCTCCCTCCCTTTCCCAGCGGACCATTTCTTAGAACCTGGTACCAGAGCTCTGTCGTCAAATGCCTTGGCCCCCGGACCATGTCGTAACTGACGCCATTTCGCATTACAGCGCTCCCTTCTTAGTTTCCTTGCCCCTCTCTTCTCCCTTTTAGATTTTTAAGATGTCGCTGCCCGGCTTCCTTCGGCGACTTACAGTCCAAAGTTTTCCTGATACAAAGTCAAATCCGCACTCGCCGGGCGGCCTTCTTTGGTTTCTTCGCTCTCTTGGTGATTCAAGGTTGCCCCCCGGCAGCGATCCGGAATTTTTTCCGGGTTCTCTTTTTTCTTTTGTTTGATTATGCCTCATGATGCTTTTTATAGGTTCCTTTTGCTTTAGTCTCCCTTTTAGTCATTCCCCTTCATTTACGCAGTAGTCATTCCTTAGTATTCAGTAAAGGTTTTTCTTATCGTGTTTCTTGCCTCACCTTTTTGTTTTACATGATTGCCTTTTTTTTTCGTCTCCCATCGTTTTTGATCCCAGGCGACTTTAACTCCCCCGAACCTTACCTATTCTTGGTGAGAGAAATCCTTTCTCCCCTTAAGTACTTAGTGTTTTCGTCCCTTTGCAGATCATGGTCATCCTATATTGTTTCTTCCTTGTTGGCCGCCGTTTTCTTCCTGAATCGTATGTCACCCTTCTTCGATATTTGGCTACACCCCCCCTCCCCCGGCCCCCTGTCCGCCTCCGAACTGTTCAGTCCACGGCCTGCAGAGATTTCTGCGATTGTAGTTGATGAGGCAAACCCGATCGCTCGGGCTCCCTGTGTTTCCCCTTTCCCGATCAGCTTATAGGATTTGTACTGTCTGGACTTCTGGCGGGTCTGCGTCGTTTGAGACCTCAGCTAGTGCCGCCTGCAGATGCATCGCGATACCAGCCGAATTTTTTTTCCTTTTGGTATGCCCATTGTTGAACGAGTACACTACTTCTTCCGGTTCCGTTCTTTTTTCGGTCCCTGGCTTAATGTTTTTCGCTTCCCTACTGTTTCCCAATTTTCCCTTCGCTGCGTCTACTGACTCTTCCCTTTGCTTAGGCCAACTTTTTCGCCAGAGTACTCGAAGACTTCGTCTAAGTTCTGGGCAGCTTTTCTCCCGATTCATGATTCTGCGTTACCACCGCCTTGAATCTTCCGGCCGACCGGTTTCCTTGATTGCTAGACCCGCACTAGTCTTTTGCAACGCTTCCCTCTTGTTCTTTCCTTCGACACACCAGCGATTTTGTACGTAGTGACGCCGATTCCTTGACTTTTATTTTGGCCGTCGCCTTCGGGATAAAAGGGCACCTCCGCCGATTTGCGGCATTAATTTTTCTTTCCTGCCTCTCCTTTCCCTCTGCCTTTTCTGACTGGGTGAGTCGACACTCAATTGCGTTCCACCCCCACAGAGCCGACCAGGTTTTCTCAGTTTGCAGTTGACGTGGCGCTCTTTTGCTAAGATCTCACGGGGCTTTTTGCCTTCTCATTTCCTCTCTCCACCGAACGCTTTGATTCTGCGCCTTCTTCACATCCTGCCTAATTTTGGCAATCATTTCATGGATTTAAGTCTGTGGTCCATTTCCTTCGTCGGCCAGTCTTCCCCGTGCCTCTTGACGTTTGTCAAAAGTTTGCTCACCTTTTTTGGTCGGCTGCGGCCTCTGCCACGTCCATTGTGTTCCGGACGCGCTTGTGTTGATGCTTGAAAAAACCTCTTGATTGCTGTTCGGTTCGAGTTTCGCAATATGCGAGTCTGCGTGTCGGCGAACCCGCCGGTTCTATTTTCCGACCACTCTTCTTCCCGGGGCGGTCCTGGGCCTCGTTTCATTCCTCCCCAGCTCCATTGCAAGCAAGAATTTCCCTACAAATTTCGCATGATTCAGCCCCTTATCTTTCTCTGTTCCGGGCTTCCTAAAAGAGTTTTCAGGAGTGGTAGAAAACATTTCTGTTTTGCCCTCAGAGTTCGCGTATCTCCCGGAAAGGAAGAAGCAATTCTTCCTGGTTTATGTCTGCTTTAAGAACCTCTGATCCTTGTTCGTCCATTCCCCCTCCATCTTCCTTTCCCACTGCCGCTCCTCCTGCCCCAGATTCTGGTCCCCTTGTTTGTCAACCCTGCCTTTCTCCTCAATAAGTCAGACGGTTAAATGTTTACTCTTCATTTTTCCTAGGATCCCTAAGAGACATGCTCTCCCCCATTTTCTGTTTTTTTGGTGTCATTTTTCCCGAGCTATTCCTCCAATTCCGTTCTATCGATCGGTCCCTGCTTTTTTCATTCGCCCTTCCTTTCCGGTCGGAGATTTGCGCTCGGCCAGCGTCTGGGTATGCTGGTATACCGGCATCCCTTACCCTGATGCGTTAGCCCTCGACATGTTGGCGTTTTTGCGCATGTTTATTGCGCCGAGTTTTATGACGTCTCCCTTTCTTTTCCGCCGCCCCGAATTTTTTTACATCTTCCCTTTTTCTGCATCCTCTAAGAAGTTTTGTGATGTTGCCATCCTTTTCGTTTGTTTTTTATGCCGGGAGAATCCTCCCCAGGTCCTGACAGCCTGTGCGCGAACCCTTTATTCACTGTTTTCTTTCTCCCTTCCCCCCCGTCATGCGAGTCGAACGGTCGGATTGGCTCTGCCATCTGATTTTTCGTTTGCACCTGGCCTCTTCCAGTTAAATGTCGGAGTTTTGGCCAGTACGGGGCTTGTCAAACCTTCCCAGTCGCACTTTTTTTTTCTTCCCTTCCTGCACTTTCCTTCCCTTCCTTCCGAGGGTTTGACTTATC
>Ga0179593_1563971_pt1 | contig 15508 bp, 25 predicted proteins | sample CZODoug2_1_08_16_FD_185931 | JGI IMG/M metagenome (GOLD analysis project Ga0179593, IMG submission 185931) | Vadose zone soil fungal communities from Angelo Coast Range Reserve, California, USA - CZODoug2_1_08_16fungal (PacBio error correction) | ecosystem: Environmental > Terrestrial > Soil >... | reverse complement strand
CATTCCCCCTTGCTTCTGAAAGCCGTTTTCCCGGCGCGGTGTAGACAACAACCTTCACTTTTTCTTCTCTTTTGCCTCCCGTCAAGACCATGAGGGAGTTAACCTTTGCCCCGGCGGTCTCCCTTAACCCAGGGCGTTCCCCCGGCCGTTCCCCTCCGATTTTCCCTTTTTCCCCCAACATGAATCGCCGTTTGGTTTTCCCCTTTTTTACGGCTATCTACTTCCATTTCCCCCTTTTTGATCAATTACGTTGCTCCCCCCCCCTCAACCCCCTCATTAAAACATCTGCAGACATCTGCGCTGGCCCGCCCCTTCACCTAGTCCTAAAAAGACGCGCAACAGTTTATTCTCCCCTTTTCCCCCCAAACAGGCGGAAAGTCTTTTTTCTTTTCGCTAAGTTCCTTTTTTTTAACCCGGGATGAGGTGATTTCCTAACTGATGGGAAATTCTTTTTCGGTGGCCCCAAAATGCACTTCACTTTTATGATTGGACATCCCTGATTTGGGCCTTTTTAAGAGGTTCCCCTTCCCCATCCCAAAAGACAATGTTTTAGTTCTGAATTTTTCGGTTTCCCCCCAGGAATTTCTGCCAGGTTCCTCTTTTGCCTTCGCCCCGGTTTTTTCGATTCCCCTTTTCCTTCGGTGAAGTCCCTCCACGTATTCACTGAGTTCCTTCCACAAATCACCTCTATTTTTTTTTTCCCTATCCCCCCCCCAACTCTCACGGGTCTCCCCCCCAGGCCCCCCCCCCCCCCCCCCTAACCACTAACATTCCCGGGTTCCTCTACCCCCTTCACACCCTTTTTTCTACGATCCGCGCAGTACCCACCTAAAAACAGATCTACCATACACAGAATGGTACACCTTGAGGACTCTTTAAGAGCCATCCTCTTCGGCGTACTTGAGCACTTCCACTACCCTATTTTTTGCGGAATGGCCTTTCTCCCCGTACCTTTCCCTTTTTCCCTTCCAAATAGACACTTTTTTTATTTTAGACCTTTATTTTCAATAGGAGACTTCTCTGGTTTTCCACTCATACTCCCAATTCTTCGGATGTTTCCTAGGCTTCCTTTTTCTTCGTTACCTTCGCTTTTTTTACTTGCTATTTCTTCACCTCGGGGTTTTCCCCCCTGTCCTTACTTTCGAGGGCATGCTGGGTTTTTTTTTTGTTCATGTTTGTCCCTATTCCCCCCCAGGACAGTTTTCGTCCCTGTTCTCATTTTCCTTCCCCTTTTTACATAGCCTTTCGCCTGTCATCCGTCTTCCTCCACAGTTTTTGCTTTCTCCTCTATCCCCTTCTTCTGTCCCCCCTACCCGCAAAAACTGACCCCTGATGAGAGCGTGACGCTTACCGCTCCCCCAGTGCCCCACGATGCGAAGCCCCCACCAACCACTATTGAAGGGGATGCCGGCTTTTGCCCCTTTTAGAGTACCCTTCCCGTGATTGTGCACCTTCATCGTGTGTTGGGGATTTTACGGCCCTTGACCGGGCTTTTTTACATTTGGGTATCATCCACGACGCTCCCCCTATTTTTTCTCTTACCACCCTGGTGCATTAGATCATCATTGTCGCCCTTTTTCCCAAAGTTTCGCTGTCAAAACCCACCGCCCCCCAAGCACGACCTTTTTTTTTTTTCGAAAACACCCCCTTTCGCTAGACGGACAGACTTTTTTCCCCTTTTTTTTGTCGGCCTTCCCCCGTACTTTCCCCCCCCTTTTCAGCTTTGTCTTTGCGTGGGACAATGGACCTCTTCCCGGGCCAATCTCTTTCTTTCCCACGGGAACCAGCCCCTTGACATCTCCCCATTGCCCAAGTGTTGCCGCTTTGTGCGACGTTCGTGTACCTTTATTGACTTACTTTAATTTGCCATTGGGTTTTTAATGATGCTTATCTGTCCCTCTTGAACCGCCCCCCCGTCTGGTAAGGCCATTACCTTTTCTTTTTTCTCTTAGTTAGTGAATATATCGTGTTCGGTTTCCATGGTAAACCGCACACTTCTTCACTGGGACGTGGTTGGGCACATCCCGGCCCCCCACCCCCTCCCCCTTTTTTGAATCCTTCATCCCTTTTCCCCTGAAAAACATGCGTTAATACCTACCAGGCGTGTTAGTGGATAACCCCCCGCCCTGTGAAATTTTCCTTTGTGGACCCGGGCGGGGCGGTCTACCAATCTTTTTTTTGTTAGATCTGTCGCCCCTTTTTAAGTTGCACGAATGGTCCCGCTATGAACGCACAGCTCGATAATTCCCCTGGCAAGGTATCAGCTCTTTTGTCCCACCCGCCCTTTCGCGATGTTTCGTGCCCAGTTTGCGTTTCTTACACTTGAAGAAACATCTGTGATCGCCTTGTGCCCCTTTAACGTTACTCCTCTTGAGATCTTTTTTTTTAGAGGTTTCTCTTTTTAACATGACATCGCCCTCCCTCATTGGCTCGTCTTTCCCCCCCCCTCATCCACAATCGGTTTTTTTACCCCCTTTCCCGCCGTTTATAACCTGATTTTTTTTCTTCCCCCCCATCCCAAAGGCGGAATTCCATGGCCTCCTTTTTTGGGGTGCATCCTTTCAACTTCAGTGAACCATGTGCCGTCCCAAAAAACTAATTATTTCAAGTCTCCCCTTGTTAACGTCTTTTTTTTTCTTCCGCTTCTTGAATTTTTCCTTTGTATGCTTGACGCCTGGTACATTTGTTAAATGACCATACATTTCTTTTCTTTTATTTAATTATCTAGGACTAACCCCACAACTCCTGTGTTCTCGGCGCAATTGTTGGCCCTCGTTCCCTCCACCCTTTGACCCGACCATACAAATCCCCTAGTTGCCCCTGCGGTTGTTTTCTGAGTCATTTTTTTTTTTTTTTTGTTGTTTTTAGGTGGTTTCCTAGTTGTGTTTGCCCCTACCTGTCTAGCGATTTGTTGCTGGTGACGCTCCCCGCCCTCTGCAAAGGAAGAAAAACAGATTTCCGGCACGCCCCCCCTGAAAACGATCACTTTGGCCGCCCGCATCTCTCTCACTCTTGGTTTGTTGTGGTGCGTCGTCCTTTGGATGCAGGGAGCATCCGCACGCAGCCTTCCCGTCTTTCATGCTCCCCCCCTGTCCCCGGAATAACTCAACATTTTCCACCTTTTTCAATAAAGAACCCGCCCCTTTTTCCTTCCCGAGTCACCCCGCTATTGCAATCCGCTAGCCCCGTTATTCTGCCAACCGGCGCACGGCTTCACCCGTGTTCCCTGCACAACCTCCTCCCTTTCAACCCGCCCACCCTTTTTCCCCCTCCACAGACCAACCCCTGTTCCCTATCGTACGGCATCACGCATTTGTACTTGTCTCTATGGGCCTCTGCACCAGGTGTCCCGCCTTCCAAGCTGCAGTGACTCCTTACCGTTGAACACGTGCAGTCCGGAAGTGGCGACCAGCCTCCTCCCAGCCGGCCTTGGGGTCTATATTTTTCCTTCCACTCGTGATTGTGTCAAGACTTTGTCTCCATCTTCTCATTGCCCCCCCCTTTCGCCGTCTTATGCACGTGCGCCTTCCCCCCCTTTTTTGAGTTCTAACTTGTCGTCAGCCGAGTTTTGTCCTCGTCCCCTGGCGCTGAGTAAGTCTTGCATGCGTATTACTAGGATCCTATTTGCCCTTTTTCTGAACTCTTCCTTTCTCCGCGCGTGCCTTGTGCATATTTCCTTTTGCTTCTTTTTTCGTATCCGTATACCTGGAATTATAAACGTCACTCAAATTACCTGTCGGTCTATACCCCCAGGGAGTATAACCTTTGTGAACATACCCCCTAGAAACACCGCCGCCAAGGTATTTTCTGGTTTTACTTTTTTTTCCCTCCTTTTTTAGTTGCTTGTCATTTCCTTTCCCTTTTTTATCTATAGTATGCGTTTTATCGGTGTGGATTTTTCTCTTCCCCCCTCCGCTCAGGACTCTTTTTCAATTATTCGCCCCTTGTCACTTTCCTTTCTTTCCGGATCTCCGCCCGCGGTCCAGGAACGTCCCAATTCCTGTGACTCCTGACCTTATTACGTTTGAACTATCTATTTTTTCGGCTATACAAACTTACAGCTCTTCTTGCCCTAGGCTTCCCCCTCCAGTCGTTGGCCGCTTCTTTTTCCCAGGACTTAAGTTGTTTGTATTCCGACCACCCCTTCGGGTAATCATGGACTTGTTTTTTTTTTCCATCGCTTTCCTCCTTCTAAAGGTCGTTATTTGTCCTCCCGGAACCATTTACCATCCACCCAGAAAAACGGACTATTTTTTTTGGTTGCTTGCTTTTTTTGTTTCACATCCGTAGAATACCTCCTCCAGATGTCCACATTGTTCTCGTCAATTTTCCTACTTAGCCTTTTATCTTTTTTTTTTTCTGTGGTTACCTATGGTGAGACAGCTCATTTTCTTCCCGTCCTACTTCTCTGTTTACCGTATGCCAAGGTATTTTATTTTTCTTTTTCTTTCCAATTTTTTTTTACATTTATCGCAAATTAGTTTTCCGTCTTCGGCGTAGTGCTTTCCTTACTCTTTTCCTTTCCTTCGTTCACAGTATCTGATGGACATCAGACCATTGTTTCCCCGGTAACCCACCTACGCCTTTGTCCGGGGGGTAACCTGTACCCTTTCCCCCCCTCCCGGTTTTCCCTGTTCTTCCATTTGCCAACCTTCAGCTCCCCTAAACATTTTTCCGGTGCTTTGTTGCCCGTCTCTGGAGAAAGCGGCTTTCTGTTTTCATGGGCTTGTCGTCTTTTTGATCACACCCCCTTTTCCCCTGTCTTCTATGCTTCTTTGTCTTCGGGCGCAGGACCATTCGTTCTTTCTTTTAGCCAGCGGTTTTTTTTTTTTTTTTTTCTTGGCAGCCACCTCCTCGACCAGTATCCGCCCCTTCAACACCAGCGAGTTTCCACTGCCCCCTTGGGCCTGTGTCCAACCGTTTCCCCTCGTTAAAGGGCGTGGAGCTGGCCACGAACGTTTTTTTATCTTTTTTTGCTATTTTATTCGTATTCATTTTTTTTTATTACCCTTTTTCCTGTTTAGTGTCCCCTCCCCCCCAGTATGTTCATTCATACACATACGCGTCCCCGTTTATGCACCACCTTGCCAGGCTGTTCCTTTTGCGTAGTAGATTAATAGTCCCCCCGCGAAGTTGCTGTTATGTTGGATTATATTCCTCCTCGAGAGCTGACTTCCCTTTTGGGGGGCATGCTCTTTTAAGCCCCCGATTTATCTCCCCCCCTCCCCCCCTTTCCCCGATTCAGTTTTTTGTGGACACCCTTGTTCCCGCTCCAAACTTTTGGCCGGTTTCCACCCATCCTTCTTTGCCAATTTCAACTTTTTTTGTTTTTTTTTTTTATCATTGGTCCTTTTCCTTCGGACACCTTCCCCGCTGTCGATTTTTGCGATTCAGATTTTTTTCCCCCCATGTACCCCATCCTTCGTGGGGACTTGTTACTGTTTCCCCTGGTGGTGCTTTCGCTCTTTTTCTGGATCCTTTCTTTGGTTTTGTTTTTCTTCTTTTCGGCAGTCCAGATATCCTATTAAAGGTGAGTATTTTTTTGTGACCTTTCCTTTGTTAGACCAGGCTGAACCCATTTTGATCTTTCTTCTCCTTCTTGCATGCAGCGTTGGTTGTTCTACCCACCCCCCCTATCATGGCCCGCATGGGTAGTTTTGGACCTTGCATTTTCCCCCCCCCCCCTTTTGGCGTTTTCTAAGATTTTTTTAATTCTTGTTACTCTTTTTCTCCACACGTCGCTGTTTACCTTTGTCGTTGCCCCCGTTTTTTACTGCCGTATGTGTTTGTGTGTTCTTTTTCCCCAGCCTCTCTTGTCTTCTTGATCAATATAGTTTCTGGAGTTTTCTACGTAATGCTTTGTTTCCTTTTCCCCCCCCCGTCCCCTTTTTTCTTTGGTGGTTACCTCAGTGACTACGGCGTTACCTTTTTCCTTGCGCACTTGTATTCGATTCGGGTCTTTACCCCCATCGCCAGTCGGGTTACCTTTACCTTTTTTCCCTCCCACTCTTTTCCTCTTTCGTTTTTGGCCCGCCGTTTTTTATCGTGACCTGGATATTTTACGGCTTTCCCCTCCTCCTCTCCCGTATTTTTTTCGGGGACGAAGAATCCTCCAGGTCCCCCCCGTTCTTTTTGCGGGGCCCCCCTTGTTCGTCCCCTGATCCCCCCCCCCCCCTCAAGCGGGTTTTCTCCCCTATGAGGAGTTTGAACTTCCCCCCCCTTTTCCCAAGTGATCCGATTATCAAGCCCTGAGGACGAGGGATTAGAAACTACTGAACGATGTCTCATCATTTGGACCCTTTTTTTTCCCGTTGCCGAGTTCAACTGGTTTCTCCCCCCTGCCATTTTTTGTCTGATGTTGTACCCTTTTACCGTGGGGGCGTATTTTGATTGTGATCATTATTCCCCCCCACTTTTTTCTCAACTTCCCTCATTTGATTACGAGTCTCGCTAATAACTACCACCCCCTCTTGTTCCCTCCCCAGGGGCTCGTGGCAGCTACTTTTAAGTACTCGTGATGTCCACGCCTTTTTCCCCTCGAATATTCAAGTTGTTTCAGCGACATTAGCCAGGCCGGAGTGTCCGCTTCCTTTTTGAACAGCCCGTCTTCTTTTCATGCAACGAATGAACATCCTTGTAAGCCCTACTTGTTCCCGCCCCTTCCCCTACCGTTTGCCGGCGATTTTTTTTCGATTTATGGTGCCTGTTTCCCTTACTTTTCTCGCCTGGAGACCGTTTCCCCCCTGCACAATTTCCGCCCAGCTAAGGTTATTCCTTTGTGCCGAATTTATCTCTTCTGTGTCCAAAGCCGATTTTTTTTGCGTCATTGCCCCCCGTTACGCTTCTTTTTTTTCCCCTTTTCGCCTCTTTCAATTCCCTTTAAATGATCCTTTTAGTGATCATTCTCACCCCCCTCCCTCCCACCGGTTTTTTTCCTTTTTTTTATTTTTGCTCAACGTGTCGCTTGCCCTTGGCCCCTCATCTACGGATCCTTCCAACACCCAGCCACCTCGGGACATTGCTTCATGGTCCCTCCACCATTCCCTAACTCGAATGTATTCTTTGGGGGGTTTCTTGTCCACCCCCCCGTACCAGCGATCAAAAAAATGTTTTCCTTCCCCCTCCTCACTAGGCCTCCCTTCGTTTGGGCGCACACGGGTCTTTGCCCGTTTTGTTTTTTTTGTTCCCTTCGGGCCGGTCGTGTTTTTTTCTCGCAGTGTGTTAGTTAAGCTTCTGGACCGCGTTGGGATTTTTTTTCCCTTTCCTCCCCTCGAATTCCCTTAGCCTTCGAATTTGTGTATCATATGTTCTTTGACAAATTTGATTACGTCTTATGTTCCCTCATAACCACTCCCAAAAACCCCCCGCGCTTCTCCCGTTTCTTCCCCTCCTTCCCACCCCCCCCAAAATTTGTATGTATTTTATTGTCACCCCCCCTTCAGACATTGAAACCGAGGCGTGGTCCTGTGTCTTCCCCCCGTCCCTTCTTTTTCTGTCACACTTTCCCCGGCCATAGATGTTCAATTTGGACTTTCTCTCTCGCTAAAAAAGCCCAACTGGACTACCATTTGCCTTTGGACACCCCGTCCCCTCCTCTCCGAACAGTGGAATATCCGGAGGTTTTTTTTGCGGCTGCCCTTGACTTTCCTTCCTGAGTTGCAAACAAAGGCTTTTGAACCGGGAAGCCTCTTACTGGTCCCTCCTGTGTAAGCTTTCCTCTTTTTTTTTTTTCCTGGCAGCAAACCCTGGCAGTCAAACGTACTGTGCCCGTTTTTTAGTGTTTTCTGTTTCTTTCCCCATGGCGTCCCTTTCACGATCCTTCGATTGGTACGTAATATTTTCTAGCGATTGACTCCCCACACCCCTTCCCCTTCCCCTTCTTTGGTTCTTTTTTCCCCACCAGTCCCATGGGTGGCTGTTTTTTTTCCTCCCGACCCTGTTTTTTTTAATCTTGGAAAAGGAAAAACAGTTTCTCCCCATTCCGTCTTTTTCATTTCTTCTTCTCCGTGCCCGGGAACTATGGCCGGCCCTTTTTGTTCTGAGCACGATCTTTCCTTAGTGCCCGTGAAGGCGGTGTGCTCCCCTTCCTGAATTTCAACCCCTCCTGCACGCACGTCCTCCCTTTTTCTCGTCTCATTTGTCTTTTGAGCAGCCCAGACCGCATTTGGTTTGAAGAAACCCTTGCCCCTTCCCAAAAAACATTTTAGCCTGTCCGCGAGTTCGCGCTCCCTGGCGACTGACGCACTTTCTTCCGGATATTCATTTCCACGCAATACCCTTTCAATTCGTCGCCCAAATTCAAAGCCGATTGTCTTCTTTTCCCCCCTTAACACGGCTGTCCGCTTCTCATTTCGGGGTTGGGAACGACCCGGCATGCTTCAATTGTCCCCTCCTCCCCCCCCCTGCGACGATTGCCCCATTTTTTTTTTCCCTTACCGCGTAAGAATCACCCTCTCCCTACCGGGGTTGCGCGTCCGAAACGCATGTTTATTCCCCACTTTATTCCCCCCTTCGTCCCGACGCAAGTTGCCAGCCACTTCCAGTATACAATTAAAAAAAACCTGGATCTTTTTATCCCATTAACTTCTTATCCTCTTTTATCCTTCAAGCGGCGCCCCCGCGTCTTTTTCGGCAAAGGAACTTGAAACGAAGATTCCTTCCCCCGCCCGTTCCCCCCTACGGCATTCCTCTTCTTCTCTCTCTGTTTCCTCATCATTCAGTTCTTGTTATTCTCTTCTCATATGGCTGTGGCCGAGAGTCGTTTTCGTGGTTGGGCCTGGGCCGGTGTGTGGAACCACATTCTTTTTCGCCCTTTTTTCCCCCTTTTTGGTGGCGTCGCGTCACTTATTTTCCTCCCTTTCCCGTTTATTTCTGACACACCCGCGGCCCTCTGTGCCAAGTGTTTTCCCCCTTCTTTCATTTCGACCGCCAACTTATTTCTCCCGACAGATGCTTTTTTTTCTCACCTTTTCTCGCCCGTGAGGACCTCTCTTGATATATTTTTTTGCCCCGAGCGTTTTTTCCCCCTCAATCGACATTCTTTTTGTCGTTTATCCAGTCATCGGTCGGGGGAACGTTTTGTACGATTTCGGACTTTGGAATATTTCTCCCCCTCTTCCTTCCCCGGGAAAAGCATCCCTTTTTCCGCCACACAGAACGGAACCCCCCCCCCCCTCCCCCTTCTTTTTTTTCATCCGGCAACTGTCTAATCGACCGAATGAGTTTGTCACCCCGCCTCCTTTTATCCGTTTCATCGCCCCCTTCCCACAGATCTCCGCCCGCGGTCCACCCCTCCTTTTTTTTTTTTCCCTCTTTTCCTGGCGGTTAGATTGCTTCTTACACGCCGTATGGTATAAAACCCCTTTTCTCTCTCGTCCTCCCCCACCCCCCTGGGCTGGTTCCCCTTTCCTCATTTAGCACACGACCAACTCCCCTTTTTTTGTGCGTCTCCCATTTCCTCTAGTCCCCCCCTTCCGTTTAACGTCGTCTGGCCTTGACACCTCTTTGTTCGTCTTTCCCACAGTCCCTTCCCTTGGTTGTTGCAGGAGGGCCCTTTTTGTTTTCCCTCTTGATGCCTTCGGAGGTCTTTTCCCAAGACCTTTGTGCTTTCTTTTAACGCAGCGTGCCGCGCCCTGCCTTACACGTGGTATCGCAAGCTTTTCTTCTTACGTTTTTTTTCCTTGCCATTCCCTGGAGCATTGTTTTCTTCATGACCTTTACTGTTTTTCCCTCCATTGTGTACGGACACGACCGCCGGTTCGGTGTAATCCCCCTCCCCTTTTTCCATTTTCAGTTTGTTTCCATTTTTTCAAAATTTGGTTTTGCGAGGCTATCCCTGAGAGTTATTTTTCCGAGCACGCATTTGAACTTTTCCCCACCGGGACTTCCTTACTTCCTTATGGGATTCTTTACGGCGGACCTCCCCACTGCCTCACCACCACTGCCCTACGACCAAGTTGACCATAAACCCCCCCCTCTTTTTCCAAACCCCTTTTTTTTGTGAAAAAACCCGCCGTTCCTCTTTTTTTTGGCAAGACATCCTTCCTTAGTTGAGTCGATTTGCTCTGCTTTTTCCTGGCTGTCCCCCTTCCATTTTGCCTCCGATTTCTCCCTCCCCCGAAGTTTATGACACTTTCTTGTCGGGCTTTAGGCCCGTCGGAGGGTTCCCGCGCCGTTGCTTCGTTTTTCATTTGCAACTTCTTCCTCCTCTTCTCCTCAAGGCCCCTCATTCCTGTCTGCAAAAGAGTCGCTATGCCCCTTGCGGCCCCGGTCAATCCCTGCCGAATTGATTACCCTTCGGGCCCCGGCCTTCGACGCTAACCCCCTTGCTTGATTCTTGAAAATTGTACTGGGGCACGCCCCGCGGTCCTCACAGTTCCTTTTCTTCCTTCCTCACGGTTACCTTTATCCCCCCCCGCACACCTATAGCGAACCCCTTCCCCACTCTTTATCCACTTCCTTCACTACCTTCCTTAGGTGAGGACCTCCGCCTGCGCTTTTTTGCTTTCCCCCTTCCACCCTTTTTCCTCTTTTTTTCTTCCGATGGTACTGGCGGGCCCGACGATGAATTCTCCTTTCTCGGGCTGTAGTTAGCCCCCGTTTCTTTCTTGATTCCAAAATTCGGATCCTGGAAGTAACTGATTTTTCCTCCCGGCCCCCCCCCTCTTCGCGCGATACTTTGTTGCCCCCCTCTTTTTGCGTTCGTAAAGCCGTCATTTTTTTTTCGATTCTCGGGGGTCTTTTCCTCTTTCGGTTCTTGGTAACGCGTTCAACAAACTCTCACCACTACTTAGTTTTCGAGCACCCCCCTTCCTTTTTTTGTTTTTTCCCCGTTCCTTCCCAGTGGGGCAGCCATTTTTTTGATCTCTCTCTCTTTTTTTGGTGGGTTGTTGTCATTTGCCTTCCAGGGTAACCCCCGCGAATTATGATTCCCGTTTCCCCCCCCACACCAGCCTTCTGGTAGTCCAGAGGGCCTGAGTCTCCCCCAGTGAAATTTCTTTTGAAAACGACCTACCCCTTTTACACTGTTTCGTCCCCCCCCCTTTGCTTTTCTTTTCGGAGTTTTTCCCCTCCCCTTGAACAGAGGGCGTACCCTTCCCCCCCGTAGGATCTTTTTCCCACAAGGGCATGAGAAAATACTTTTCCATGGACCCTGTGTTTTTTTCCCCTTGCCGAGTTCCCTTTGGAATCGGCGCTCCCCCGTTTTGATACGCTATCTACTTAAATGATCCGGAGATTTCAACTCACTGTTGCTTTTACCGTTCCCCCACCCTCCCACTTAAACAAGTCCCCCCCCCCCCCCCCCACCTCTTCCCGACTGTCCCGTTTGGTCCGTCCCTTCCCTTCTACTTCACCACCCCGTCACTTCTCTGTATTGGAACCCCCTTTCTGAGTGATGCTCACCGGGCCTTTTGAAAAACAGCTTTTCTCTTTTTTTCATGCAACTCCTTCCCTAGCCCTCTGGTGGCAAACTCTCCCCGTTCTGACTTCGTAGGCGCTACCATCCTGGGCTGCCATTTCTGTAACCTTCCTTCACAAGTCAACGCCCCCCCCTTTTTGTTGAAGAGATATGATTATGCACTTCCCTCTCTTGTTACCTGGAACTTTCTGCAGGTGTCCGTCCTTTCCCGTTGAGGCGACGCTTTTGCCTTTCCCCCACTAAACTGTTGAACTCCTCTTTGCTTGAAATTCACATCGTGTCCCCACATTTTCCCGGTGTCCCTTTTCCCCCCCTACCTACTTTTTTCCCCCCCCATCACGAGTCTTCCTCCTGCCTGGACCTTGCACTTTCCCACTCCCCACTGGGCGTCAATTCATAAGACAGAAACTCTGCCCTTTTTCTTCTTACTGGGCTCCCCTCCACGTTAACACACGCGCCCCCTCCTCTGGCACCATATCGGGATTTCCACGGCGCTTTCGCTTATTTTCCCCCATTCTTTTATTTTTTTTTTTTCACGGGTCCCGCTCCCTGTTTTAAGTTTTGAACTTTTTGTATCTCTTTTTGTCACGGTACTCGTCGATGTTTTTGTTTTTCGCTTCTCACGACTTCCCTCCTTAATTTTTTTAGCCTTCGAATCCCAGGGTGTGGGTGTTCCGAGTTTTGTTGGCTTGTTGGCTGCCCGGTTTTTATCCCCAACTCCGCTGCTTTTTTTTTTCCCCCAGCACGGTATTCCTCCCCCCCAAATTTTTCTTGGCAATCCTTTTTTAACATGCGACCTTTCTTTTTCCCTGGATTACCCCACCTTCCTTGTCGTGACACAATGGACTATGTTGGCCACTGAACCCCTCCCCCCTTGCTGCGCTATTGCATGACACATAAAAGACGACATCCCACACGCAACTTTTACCACGTCTCATGGACGTTGGGCTCGTGGTTCGCGGTGCACTTCTTTTCCCCCTTTTCCCCCCTGGGCTTGGGTATCCTATTAATAGCGGGCTCGCCCTTTAGTTTGGCTTTCAGTGACCCCTTGTCCACCTTTGCTTCCGCACCCAAGGACCAACTGCGGGTTTCTTTTGTGGTATTTCCTTCCCGTTTTTCCCTCTACGGGAATTTACTTTACTCTCTTGGGTATACGCATCCCAAGTTCACCCCCTGCTTTTGTTCGTGCTACAATGCCCACCTTCCCTTTTTGTTGCGTATCTCCAAGCCGCCTTTTTTTGAATCTTTTTCTGTTTGTATGCCCTCCTTCTTGTCCTTCATTATAGTGGCTGATCTGACCCGCCAGGACCTTACGTACGTGGACCGGCTTTGCCCTTAGCCCCTTCCCCTTCAAGGACCCTGTGCTTGATGAACCCCTTCTTTTTGAAACGCCTTTTCCTGTCTGACAGTGCCGGTATGAAGATAGGCTCGCACCCCACCTTCCTTTTGGTCTGCTTTTCCTTTCCTAGCCGAAGCAATTCCCCCCCGATGTCCCCTCGTTACAAACTTCCCGCCTAGTTACTGGGGTCCCAGACACAACCCCCCGGGATTCCCCCTTCTTTTCCGCTTCTGGTTGGTACCGCCCCCGGCCCTCCTTTTTTTTTTTCCACCAAAAAAAAACTCCCTATTGCAGCTGGTCGCCCTTTTCCTTTTTTCCGTAAGATTTTCAAAATCCGCTCTCTGCCCGAGACCCCTTGTCACCCATTTCCCCATTTTCCCCCCCTTTCGACACCCCTTATCTGAAAAACCTTTCCCCTTTCCCAAACCATATTGCGGGTTGTTACGGTCAGAAAAATAAAACGGGTAGAGATTGTCGTTTTGTGTCGGTCGCCCCCCCCCCTCCTTCTTTTTTTTCCTTTTCTCCCGACGTATTCATTCCCAAACGAAAAAGCACGCTATCTTTTTTCCCTTTCATCATGCCATCCCGGTTTTGTTTGCTTCTAGATCGACGAGGCGTCGTTTCGTTGTTTTGCAAGGTGAAATCCTCTTTCTTTCCTTTCGAAAAACTGGACGGCGGGGGGCCCTTTTTTTTTTTCCTCTCCCCCCCAAATCGCTAGACGTTTATTGTCCTGCAGTTTTTCGTCTGTTTTTTTTTCCCGATGTCCTCCCCCAAATTTCGGGATCCGCCCCGTACTACCTACCTATCGCTTTCTTTGCTTTCTTTTTTCTCTCCTGACCAGCTGTTCTTCCCTTTTCATATTTTTTTGCCGCTTGCGCGTCCTGTTCTTTTTTGCATTGGCTGTTTGCTCTTGTTCTTCCGGCGTGGAAGTTGTACGGATTTTGCGTGAGGTGGACCTCCATTTTTGTCTTCCCACTTTTCTTCTTCTCTTTCCGTGTCAAACCTCCTCTGCGCACGGCACACGCGAACGTTTGGTTGTTTTTCTTTTTTTTTTTTTTTGAGGTTCGTCATGCCGGCACTTTTATCCTTTCGTGGACTGTCTTCACACTCGCGGGCCTTCTTTGCAAATTTCGGTTCCCTCCCGCACGGAGGTCCCCCCCCCCCCTTCTCATTGCATCTTTCCTGGGTGCGGGTCAGAGTTGCTATACACGTCAGGTACCCTTTTTTTTTTCTTTCTTGTCAGGATTCAAACCCGCCCCCTTTGCACGATTCACCGCACCCCTTCTCACGAACCAAAACCCTTTCACTCCGGACTTTGACGTTAATCAGCGTATATTCATTTCCTTTTCCAACTTTTCTTCTTTCCCTTCCCCCCTTTTGGGCCGAATGTCTCCCCCGTCACCCACACCTTGTTGCGGGGAAGGCAGCGTGTTCCCTTTTCTAACCTTTTCCTCAGCCATTTCCAAAAGCCATTTGTTGCAGATCTGACCTTGCAGCGTCCTCTCCCTTCCACCGTCTCGGAGTTTTTTTTTCTTTCTCGTGGTTCTGAGGCTTCTGCTTTTTTCCTTTCCCCGTTTCCCCCACTAGCTGGGCCGTTGCGTCATTGATATCGAACGATTCCATTGTGGTTTACTTTCCACCCTTACTTCTTTTTTTCATTTTCCCCTGCTAAAACTTTCCTTGTCTGATTTGCAGGACTTTCCCCCTTGGAGCGGCCCTGTTGTCTGGACTGATCTTTGTCGGTTTTTTTGTGCTGACTTTGACGATCCATCTCCATTTTCCCTTTCCCTTCTTTATGTCAGGGAGTTCCGCCCTTTTTTCCCCAAAACTGGGCTCGCACCCTGAACAACCTTTTTTCCTTCAAAAACGGGCGGGGCCCTGTTTCCCCCCACGTGCGTTTTGAGGGTTCCCTCCTCTGTGAGCTTTTCTTCTATTGGGCTCTTCTATTTTTTTGCTTTGGTCCGTGTCTTAGTGGCTCCAAGTTTTGCATCCCCCCGCCTCCGTTTCTGTCCCTGGTTGTGACGTTTGCATGGGTTTTCCTTTTGCTGCCGTTTCTTTCTCTGCACCCGTTTTCTTGGTTTCCTCGATTGAGTCCGTTTTTTTACGGGGATTCCACCTTTTAAAGCGTTGCGCCTACGTTTTGGTGGCGCGGAATTTTTTTCCCCCCTTCTTGTTAATTTCCCTTTTCCCGTGCGAGGAGAATTCCGTGCCTTGTTTGTTGGGATTGGTACGTTGTTTCCCCCTCTTTCGGTGCCCTGGCTTCCAGCAATTTATTCTGGCTCGCCGTCCCCCCCCGCCCTTTTTCGTTGTCCCCCCCTTTTCTTTCATTCTTGAATGAAAACTTTTTCTTTCCCCATGAACCTCTCTTTTTTTTCCGCCTTTTGCGCTTTTGTGGTATTATGTCAACCAACTGTTGCGTTCGTCTTTCTTTTCTTGTGCGGTTGTACCCCCCCCCCTTCTTTTAATTCGCTGGATGGAGTTAGTTTCAGAATTGTGATACCCTCCACTACCTGGCAGTAGATAAGCGTTCGCCCCCCACAAGTTTTCCGTAGTCTCCCAGTACTTCATTTTTTTCTTTTCCGTGACTCTTCCATTTATTCTTTTTTCTCCCTCATGGCGGGCGATTGTCTTCCCCGTTCTTCCCTTTACGCCTTCCAGGTTTTTTTTTTCAAACTCCTCATAAAATTTTTCAGTTTTTCGACCCATGCTCTCTTTTTTTGGCCCGGGTTCCCCGCAAGGTTCTCCCCTTA
>Ga0179593_1723540_pt1 | contig 15509 bp, 25 predicted proteins | sample CZODoug2_1_08_16_FD_185931 | JGI IMG/M metagenome (GOLD analysis project Ga0179593, IMG submission 185931) | Vadose zone soil fungal communities from Angelo Coast Range Reserve, California, USA - CZODoug2_1_08_16fungal (PacBio error correction) | ecosystem: Environmental > Terrestrial > Soil >... | reverse complement strand
CTTTTAATCCTCCTGCAGCGATCCGTCCCCCATTAGCGATGGCCTGATTTTTTTGGTCAGGGAAACGACCCATAATTCGCGGACTCTCTCTCTCCCTTTGATGCCCGGATGGCGTAAAAATGCCTTTTCGTGCTCTCCCCGCCGCGCGTTTCTTTTTTACTTTTCCGTGTTGGGCTTCGTCCCCCCCCGCTTGCGAATGTCGTCTGGTTTCCCGCCCCCCCCATCTTGCCTCGGAGCACAGTCCTTCCTTCTTCCTCCCTCGTTCGTTTACAAGGTCGCGGCCGAGTCTCAGTACGCGAAGCGGCCCTAATCTTGCGATTCTCTCTCAGGCGGCATTCGGGATGATGAGAGCCATTTTTTTTTATTTTTTTTTTGACGTCTCTTTTTTATTGAACTGATTCCCCCTCTACCCCTCGTCTCCTGCGTGACGTTTCTATAACCGAGTCTTTTTCCGATTCCCCCCCAGGGTCAGTGAGGTCCCCCCCTGTTCCCGTCGGCGCAGGTGTTCCGGCTCCTTTGGGCATTAGTCCTCGGCCCCCCTCTTTCTTATTTGCCCCATCGAGCCGAGCCCAGAGTAATTTCCCCTGCCCTGCCCTCCCACGTTTTCCAGGTGCGGCGGACAAGGTTTTTTGCCCCCCTCTCCGAGGTTCGCCAACGATTTATTGTGATGTTTGTCGCCGGGTTCTCCGTTTTTGCCCTTTCTCCCCTGCATGCGGAGCCTTTCGTGATTTGTCCAGACCCCTAGACTCCTCCCCCCATCTTCAACGGCGAGACCCCTCACCTTAATTTTTCGAACCTTTTGTTGGCTTGCGATATCTCACTTCTTACCTTGTCTTCCTTTCTTTTTTCCCTCCGGCGGAATTCCCGCTGCACCATTGTCGCAATGGCACATCTTGCGCCTTTTTTTCGGTTCTCTTTTACCCCGGGTTTTTCAGATCTGTCGTTCAACACTTTCCGAGCGTTCATCTATCGATGCGATTCGGTTCTCTTTTCAGTGGCCGCCTCCGCCGGAAGCCCCCCGATGCGCACTCCAAGCGTGCCAAGACTCGCTTCGACCCCTCGATCTGTTCAGACTTACTATGTTCTCTCTCCCGTGTACAGTTAATTTTAACCCCAAGCCTTTCCAGCAGATTCCCTTCCAGGTCCTTCTTCGCGCAGCCTGTTTTCTTCATGTCCCACGACGACTCTTTCTCCTTTAACGAATCATATTGACCGGCAAGATCCGTCCACGATCACTTCATGCCAGTCCTGAGACGTGATCCCTACGTTCCCCTCCCCCTCTAATTTCTTCTTCCTCCCCCCACTTTCCGAGCCAGACATCCATGCGCTGCCCCTTCGTCCAGCTTTCGATCCTCTTTCCCTTCCCCTCACACTTGCGAAACGCGATTGCAAATCGCAAGTCTACGTTTATCCGGGATGCTGAGACGAGACACGCAATCAACTTTACTGGCCAACAAACTGGACTTCCGGGTCGCCGTACCACCTGAGTCCAAACTTCTCCCTCCCTTTCAAAAGTATAGGTAGGGCTCCGTTTGTAGACAAGACAGCCTTCTTTCCCAGCTAAGGATAGTTTCGCCGTGCCTCAAATCCATTTTGGGACCGCAGGTTGAATCCTCCCAACCCAGCAGATGTCTTTATCTCTTTACCCCCGCCCCATCCCTCTCCTTTTTCCCCCTTTTCATCCTCTTTTCCTGTAGGAGTCTTCACACCGTTTTCCCTCATACTCTGATATCTCCCTGCTAGTGTACTATATTTCTTGCGCCACGTCGTGAACCCCTCTGCCTCATTGTCTCCGTGGAAATTTCCTCTTCCTCTGTTTGTGAAGGTCCATCCCTCCCTCCTTTCCCCCCCTACGAGCTGTGGGTAGGTTTGCCCCCTTCAATATGGCCGTAATACTCCCCCCGAGGTTTCCCTTTTTTTAAGTCTGAGGCAACCCTAACCCTTTCCTTCTTGCGCGTCGCACGGTTGTGGGGGTAAAAGACCGCCTTGCCTTTGGCCGTCATCTTTTCCTTTTTCTTTATTGCGTTTTTTCGAACACCTTTTGCTTCTCCTGATACGTCAAGGCCTTTCCTCACTGTGCCTCCCCCTTGTCCCCTAAATAGGGCGGATATCCGGATGTTCGCCCGTAGGTTTTTAGCTAGAAAAGCGTCTAGTTCCACGTTGAGCTTCCTTTCTCATGTGTTCTCCGGAATATTCCTTTTCCCCTTCCCCCTCTCCTTTGCCCGCCTACTGCGCCGGCTTGCAAGAACAGGTCCGCGTTCCTTCTCGGGTTTTTCCGCTAAATGTTCCCCCCCCCAAGCCACCAACTGTCTCTCCTCGTCAGCCCTCCTTGTGGATCGCGACCTTTTCCGTTGCAAGCTCTTCCCGTCTCAGGAATCTCGCTTCCCGCTGGCACGCCTCCAGTCCCCCCTGCCCCCCCCACGCCGGCGCCTGCGGGGTCTCCGCCTTCTTCATATCCTTCGGCTTTTGCCTTATTCCCGCACGGCGAACAGCCAATGACGCAGAGAGTCTCCTTCCATTTGCTCCGGTGATCGATCTCCTACGCGCCTTAGGAATTATCACCTTTCCCTCCACGTTCCTCAGTGCCGACGGCCGGATCAATCAGACTCCGCGCGGGCCGTCTTCGAGAATTTTCCTCCATCTTCTTGAGTTTTTCATGTTGCGCCCACGCCCTTCCTTGATACTTGGTCCTTCTTTTTCATGCTGACAGCATGGCTCCCGCCGCCATAAGTCCGGGAGTCCGTTTTTACTCTATTTTCGGTGGAGAATTGTTTTAGTACCTTCTTTGACGTTTTTCCTTCCCTTCCCGACACGCCGTTCTGCTTGATCGCCAAAACCGGCGCTTCCCCCCTAGTACTTCCATTTCCAAACAGGATCTTTTTCTCGGATTGACCCCCTCTTTTTCCCCTTTCCCGAAGACGGATCTTCAGACCTTTTCTCGCGCAGTCCTTCCCTTAGAATATTCTCTCTCCCCCTCCCGTTGGTTATGGGGCTTACTGTGTCTGGGCCCCTACGTGCTCTCTCCTCCAGATTTTCACCTAAGAGGAGGATTGTTATTCTTCAAGTTTGCCCTCTCTCTTCTCGATAAATTAGTCCGCCTGCGATGACATTTGTACCTGGTTGGCCCGCTCCGGCAATAAGGGCCAAGTGTTTTTTCTCTTCTTTTCCCTTTCATGGCCGGATCTGGTAATCCCCCTCGCACCCGAAACTCTTTTATCCAAGCGCCCCCCCCCACCTCCCCTTTTGACCGTCGTGACTTGACTCCAGCGGTTTGAAGTCTTTTAGGGAAGTTTTTTCCAAGAGCGTTCTCTTGCCTTACGTTTTTTCCTCTTGTTCATAGTGCTCGGGATCAGACGCGGTACTGCGGCCCGTCTCTGATTCTGCTCCTTGAGGATCGTCCTCCGGCGTACGTGTCCTACCCTTTTCAGCAAAAGACAAAACTTCCCCCGGAGTGGGCTCTATGCTTCATTAGACGCACCCATCCTTTTCTTCCCGTTTCCTTTCTCTCTTGTTTTTTTTTTTTTCTTTTTTTTGTAGCCTCTGATCCAGTACATGCCGTTGGCGATGACTTTATCTTTCTTCTCCCCATAAGCAGGTCCGTCATTGGCTTTCTCCTCTTCGTGCACCACTGGCCTGGATATCCAATTGTAAGATTCTTTCCTTTTTTGTCTTCCCCCCCCACTGAAGGAAACACTTTCTTCCCCATTCTCTGGAGTGCTCGTCTCAGTGGTGGCTTTTGTTTAAGATTTCAGTTACCCCTGCCTCTATAACTTTGAAACTTCCGATGGGGCGACCCTTACCTTTTTTCTGCATCGCTTGAGTTCTGATCTGAATAGTTCAAGCCTTTCTGAATATTAAGATTCTTCCACCCCCCCTTTCCCCAAGTGTCTCTTTGTGTATCGCCGTTTAATACCCCCTAATGGCGAGCCCGGTCTTCTATTTTTTATTTGTTTTGGTCGTTCACCTGTGATTTTTCCTTGTTTTCGGTTACGGGAAACCGTCTTACCTGCGTAACAGCTCGGAAAGTCCCATGACGGCCCTTTCGTTTCCCCGACGCAAGGAGTCCGTTTTCACAACCTCCCCGTTTTCCCCCCCCGCGCCGGCGACTGGACTCGGTGATTGTTTTTTTTCCCCTTTCTAGCAGGATCGCTGCGGCGGTGTTGTTCCGATCAATTGAGATTTCCCGCAGCATGGAGGGCCACCTCACGCACTCGCCGCTTTTGTGGGATTGAGCAGGGGTGGACCTTTCGTTAGGCCGCCTCTCCCTGATTATCCACCCTTCCACGGTATTCCTGTTTCACCGACCGTTTTCCCCCCGCTCGCCATCGTATTTACACTCGCACTGGTAGCTACACCGGTTTCTTCTTTCCCCGTTGTGCAGACCTTTCGTTAGAATGTCCCCTCCGTTTTTGCGGGGAGACCCCCGACCCCTCTCTGCTTTGGTGTTTACGTCTTTTCCCCCCGTGAAGTCACAACCCCTTGCTGGTGCTTTTCATTCGCCCATTCTCCGGACGGTGTTCTTCCCCCCGCTACGTCCTCTTTTGCCTTTCCGGCTTTCGTCGGTGTGTTGTTCTCCGACCTTCTTTTCTTTTTTTCTGATTCCAGTTTTTTATGGCTTTTGCGATCCTTTATTTTTTTCTGCCCGGATCTGACAAATCTTTATTGGTTCCGTTGGGTCAGCGCCGTTTGATATATTTTTTACGTTTTGCCTATATTTTCTACTGACTGTGGTGATGTTTTTTTGTGATTTCCAGTTTGGGCAGCTTTTTTTGCGGCTCATGGATGCATGGCGCTTTTGGCATAAAGCTATAACCAAGTTTTCAGCCACGACGGCTAGTGAATTCCTTGTCCGAGAGGCACTTTCCTTTTGACATTCCTTTTCCCCCCTATGTCGTCCCCTGTCGATTCGTTTTTAGCTTCCGCTTGGTCTTATTACTCTTTACTTATTAAGAGTGGATTTCCCCTCCTCTTTTACTCAATTCTGAGTCTGGGTACCGGACGTCGCGGTGGACCCACAGTCGTCTAGTGTCTAGTGCGTTGATGTCATGCGCTGGTCCGGTCTTGGTCAATTTTTCGTTTTTACTAGTTTTTGTTTATTCTTTTCGTGGTACAATTTTTAAATCTGATTACTCTAAGCGAGCTCCCTCTCATTCAACGATTATTCGTGCGGGTTTTAACGCAAAATTGTTTGCCCTGCAACCTTCCGTGATCCGTCCTTCCTCTATTACACCCCTCATTGTGTGGTAATTCCGGCGTATAGTCGCCCTTTTCACAGGGAAGCCTTTTCATTTGACCTTCCTGGAAAGCCTCTCTTTCGAATCTCCCCCTTTTTATTCAGGTTGGAGAGTCTCTCGCGTATGGTATATGATACTCTCAATCAAGATGCACCATGGCTCCTCCTAAATGCCCAGCCATCGCCTGGTGGCAGAATCTTTTCCCTCGCCGAATGTCTTGTCCCCGCTTTCCTCAACCCCTTGATTGGGCGTTATTCTCCCTTTTTTCGTAGCTCGGCCCGACCTGCTTCCGTCTTTCGCCTCTTTCTATGTGCACCTTATCGTGGTACACCTCGGCCTTGCGGGAAACTGTTTTTCATCCCGTTTCCTTGCAACTTTTCCTTTTCTTCCTAACGTTTCCATTGGACTGCGTGCCCTCTGCCCCGTCTTGTGCGGATAGAGGGGTCCCTTTGTCTCCTCAATCTTCATTCTCGCCAAAAATGGCTTCTCTCCTTCCGTTCCTCTCCTATGTTTTTTTCTTTCTTTCTTCAGCATACATCGCTTTTTGTCTGCTTAGCATCATTTTATGATTACTTGTCGAATGTTCTCTTTCTTGAAGCTTTTGGCGATTCGTAGCCGAAGCTTGAGGTCCCTCCCCCTTCTTTCTCACGTGGGATGAGCGGTTTTTCCTGATGCCCCTAGGACCCCCCTCGGATTTCTCTTTTTCTCTCGATATTTTTTACCACGGGTTATTCTTTTTTCTCTGGCTGCATAATTTTGGGTGTTCTTTTTTTCTTTCTGACCTGGGCGGCGACCCCCTGGGCCTATCTCTCATGAGGGATTGACTTTGCTGTTATGATATCGCTTTGTTGTATGATATCGCGCCCGCCTCTTCCTCTTTGATCCCCTCCGTTGTTGTTTTTTCTTCTGATGCGTTTATCGCGAAAGACAAGCCTTCTTCTTTCGGAAGAATCCCGTCATGAGCCTTTCATTGTGCCTCCCATGTATCCCCTCCAGACCCACTTCCCCCTCTCTGACACTTCGACGTGCTTTACAACCTTTTCCCCCCTCCTTGTTTATCCGCGATTCGTTTCTTTTTTTCTTTGGCATAGAGGACACCCCGCTTCCCTGCATCCGTCTTGTCTCTAAGCCTGGGACTCTTTCCAGCCGCACCAAATTGCTCTTTCGCCAAACTAACTCTTAAAGCCTTCCTTCCCCCCTTTCCTGCCCAGTTCTGCCGAGTGAACGTTTTTTGAGAGTCCTTACCCTTCGAAGCGTTGATCTTCTCGGTCTAGGGGTATGAGTATCCATTTATCCTTTCTTGTCGTGGACCTTGTCCCCCCTATATTCCCAGGAGCGCCAAAGTTCGTGTTTCGTCGCTTATTCTCTATCCCTCCCCCAGTTTTGGGAACTCCGGGGCACCGCCTCTTCCTTTTCTTTTGGGCACGATCACCCCTACCTTTTGCATCGACCTCACTAGTCGAGACACACCGGAGCCTTCGCGCTTCTCGCTCCGCATGTCTTCCCCCCAAGTCACTCCCACCTCATTGACAGGTGGGCGGAAGCGGTCTCTACTCTTCCCTTCTAGGTCCAATCATGCTCACCGTTCTGTTGCTTTGTCTTTTGCCCCTTGTTCAGCCCTTCTCTAGTGCGATGCGGTTTCTGCATTTGAGTTATGCCCGCACCGGACATTCACTTCCTTCCACCCTCGAAAAGCCTTATTTCCTGCTGATTTTCCCAAGAATGGTCTTTCGATCGCTTGTATTCTTTCAGGAGGTCCCCTCTTCTCCTCGGAAATTCCGCTTACAATTCGGTTCTGACTCTTTGTCCTTTTTCGCTTTGTTTCCAGGGTTGCCTCATTCCACTATTTCCAACTCGCTCCCTCTCGGGATCATCGGGTCCTCCTTTTTTTCTCGTAAGCTTTTTTAGTTTTCTCTCTGATAAGGCCGGTCTCAGAAAACCCGCGACAAGTGGCAACTCTTCGCGTCCCCCCTTCTTTCCCTTTCCCCCTCACGCACGAGTTGCCTCAGTCAAGACGGACTTTTTCCTTCCCGACGACAGGAAAGTTTTCCCTCTCTGTCGGCCTCCTTATCTCTTCTGTGACTTTGCCATCCTCCCTTAGGGTCGTCATCGAAGATCTTTGCTCCTCTCCCCCGAATCTTACTCCGGCTCTACTGCACTTCCCGATAGACGCCCGTACTGCCAGTCCTTCTCGATGCGGACTTCGATGTCTTTTCACCCCCTCCCCCTCCTCCTGCAACGATTGAAGCCCCCCAAGCGGCACTTCCCTCCCTTCTGCTTTTCCATCCCACCGTTCTTTCCGTCGGCAATCCCTCTGGGAAGCACCCCCCTTTCTCAGAGAGTCTTACAACTAGAAATCTCCTTGCTTCCCATGGTTGACCACTTGTCGTTTTCGATTTCAACGAATTCTTCCCCTTAACACTGGACCCAACTGGAATCCTTCCTCACCTTGGCGACCCACTGCCGTGCGCCCCCCGTACGGCTGTAAACTCGTGATAGCAATTTTGTGTGTTTCTTGTTCCCAATACCCCCCCGCCCGGATGTTCGCCTTCTCTCGTTTTTCCTCCTTGTCCCTTTTCACTGCTGATCGGGGTTGAAGAACCTCCCCCAACATCCCTTCTTAGGTTTCCTTCTTTCCTCCCCGGAACGATTCCCTATCTGGGGCCCCTTCAGTTGTTAGTTTCGCCCTCATCCGACTTTATCGTGCTGTGTAACATACCGTTCGCTTGGTTGTCCCCCTTCGTGCCCCCCCCCCCTTTTTCCTCCCGGCTGAATTGGAAATCGGCTCGAATCGGTACTTCCTCCCTCTCACCAGAGCTTCTCTTGCGGTCGGTGGCATTTCCCCTTCTCGTTCATCGCTACTTCTAACTCCGACCCCTCCCCCTCCTTTCTTTGGACTTGCGCTGTACGGCCTTGGTCCCACCTCACCGCGCTTCCTCATGCTCAGCAAATTTTTTGGGTCTAACTTTGCCGTCGACTTAACTTATGGCTTCTGCTATCTCTTCTTTTTTTTTTCGAAACAAGTGAAGCACGGTCCCTGGCAACGATAAGTACAATTCACTCTTCCCTCCCCCCCTTTAGGGCTGTATTCGAACCTTCTGTTTAATAGACTGTACTCTTTGAATGGGACGTGGCTCTCTTTTTGGAATGCAGATATTTTGTTTCTATCCCCTCGCAAGCGTTCTCCTTTCCGGCTGCCAGTCGCCGTCACACTAAATATTGTTCCCCCTCTCTGGCTGGGCGCTCTCACCGCCCCCCATCCCCCCGAGTCTCTTTCAATCCGTGTATCGTTCAGGCCGTTTTCCTTCGTTTTTGTTTTTTTTTTTTCCAGCCAGGAGACTGATCAGTATCTTCCAGCTATCTTCGCGTTGCCCCATCCCAGGCCCATCGCCTTTCTGTCCCTGCCTTTTTTTTCTCTGATCTCCTTTCCTTCACGATGATTTAATTTCCACTCAAGACCGGACAATTTCCTCGAGACAGGCACACGCTCCTCAGATTTTTTTTTTTTTTTCTCCGAGCGCTTGCCTCTCCGCGTTTTTTGTTTCGGGTGCCGTGACTTTTTATCTTAGCCGTGAAATCTTTAAACCTCTTGGACCCTCCCTCCTTGACAGAGTCTACGTCAGACCCGATTTCTCGCGAAATATAGGAGAAACCCATGTTCTCTGGTCTCTTCTTTCCTAAGGATGATCCGATGAGGCGATCTTCCCCCCCTCCCTTTGGCTTCCGGAAGTCACAGACGGCGGAGTCACGGTTTCTTTTGTTCCCGTACCCTCTTCCCTTTTGTTGCTTGGTGCTTCGCTGTAAACAATGCCGACCTCTTTGTCCGCTCAACCCGTGGGCGCCGCCCCCCGCCTTTTCACTACTACAAATACTCCTGCTAGTCCCTATTCTCTTTGGATTCCTGGACTCTTCCTTCCTCGTCGGTGCTTATTGTTCCTGATCGACTGTTATAGAGCCGTTAACGAGCCCCTCTGCAGTATTTCCTCCTTTGTGTTTTGAGGAGTGCGAATGAGACGCTTTTTTCCCCTTTCCTTGAGACATTTTATTCCCACTGGCTTCCACCCGCCGATTTCTGAGGTGTTTCTTCGTTAGTGCAATCCGCCGATAAATTCGACGCTTTTTTTTTCCTCCGGATTTTTCTTGATCTATACTTCCCCCCTTGGTTTCCCCCCTTCTCTTTGAATCCTCTTTCGTCCCTACGTGCGAGGTCCCACTTTTTTTACCTAGAGCGCCCCACCAAAACGTGACGCCCGCTCTTGGAGGAGTATTGCAATTCTTGCTCAGCGCGGCCATGGAACTGAGCAGCAATTATTTGCAAGGACTTCCGTTTTGAACGGGGGTTCGTTCCGCGGATGCATACTATAGTGCTCTAGGCCGTACCCCGTTCCTTTCTTCTTTCTTTGACTATACGTTCTGCTTTCACGCTGTTCCTTGTGGGAATATAAATTCCGCAACCTAACTTCCCCCCAACTCCTTTCTTGTCTCGCCGGCAGTCTCCTCAGCCCACTTTTGGTCCTCTTCTTGCCCTTGAGTCGGCGTCATTGGGTTGGGCTTTTTATGATGATTTCCAGTCCCTGCCTGTCCGGCTTCTCTTTTTCTTCCGTCGTCAATCTGCCGGGCTTGCCCCTTGATTGGGCGGAGCTTTTGCTTTTTCAGAGTCCTGCATCTTTGTGCCGCCTTTTTTCCCCCAAGGCCGAGCCCCGGCGACTCTCTCTCCCCTTCGATTTGAGCTAGGTGAAGTGTTTGCTTTGTTCCGGCGAGAGAAAATCTCTCTCCCCTTTCCCGCGAGAGACTTGCCGTCTTTTTTTGCTGCAGAGAGTTTCCCAACGGAATCTTTCACTCCTTGTTCTCTTCAGCCAACACTTCCAGATTCCTCTTGACTATCCAGGGTCTCTACTCCCATGTCGCATATCCGGGATATCCTCCTTCTTGGTCCTTTTTTGGTTTTTCTTCAAAGGTTCTTGACGTTTCTCTTTTCTGCCCGTTTCCCTGTTTTCCGTCAAAACGCATAGTTTGACTGACGGCTTCCTTTCTTCCCCTCCTTCATTTTTCCTTTTCCCCAAAAAGACCGGGTCCCGTCCTGTCCTCTTTTTGTTCATTTGTTCTACCTAGCCTTACCAACCTATGCTTCTTTTTCTTGTTCTCATCTGGTTCGACCCTATTTTCTCTTTTGCCCACCTTCCCGCAATTAGTCTCGTTTCCTTCTTGAGATTGGTCCCTGAAATCTGGTGGGTTCCCGATTATACCAATCTTTTTTTCCCGATTGTTTCCCCTTCCCCTTTTTTGGTCTGCCACGGTATTTACAGACTTTCTCCCTTTGCTTCGGTTGCACCCGTTTTCCTCTTCGAGTAAGGCCTTTCCTTGAGGAAATCGTTTCTTGTTTTTCCGCAATCCGAATCTGTTTGTTTTTTTATTCGTTACCCCTCTTCAAAACAGTTGCCTTCTTTTTTTTTTTCAGTTTCAAGGTCCATTTCCCAGTTAATCCCCCCACTTGCTTTTCCCTATGAGTCTATGGAAGTCGTTTTTGGCAAGTTTGTGGTTTTTTCCGGAAATTGATCCAGTTTTTTTGGCCGTTTTCTTGTTGGGTTGGCTCGCGCCACCCGCTTGGTATGGTGGAATATGCTTTTCTTTCTTTCGATTCGAATCTCTCGGTTTCGCCTTTTCTTTTTCATTTCTTTTTAAGCCTCCTGTTACTTGGTGGCTGTCGGCTTGGGCTGGCCTTCGCTGGTCAGGTCATATGGTTCTCTTCTTTTTTTGCAGTCCCGATCTCCCCAGCCTTTCGCCTCCTTCTTTTGAGGGTTTGTCTTTCCATGTTTTTCTTTTGGCTTCGGTACCGCCGATCTTCTTTGCATTTTTTCTTGTCCTGATCGGCCGCCCCAATTCTACTCCGGGCCTTGATGTTTCATTCCAGAAAATTTTGTCCCGGAAAAGTACGCTTTTCCACGTCGTATTTCCGTTTCTTTCTTTTTCCGATCAGGTGCCCCTCAGTCTTTGGGTGTCCACGTCTTTCGGTTCGAATCGGTTTTGATCGGCACTGTTCTCCCGCCACCTGAAATCGGACCTCCTGATCTATGCTCATCTTCGGTTTTTCGCGTTTTCAACGACAATTGCGTTTATGCACCCGTTGCTCTCCCCTCCCTCCCCCCCCCTGCATCTTCTTCGACGAATGTTTTTGTGAGCGTTTACTTCGGTCTTTCTTTTCCCTCCCGGCCCGATTCCCTTCCTGCTCATCTTTTTTCCTGCCGTCTTTCATCGCCCTCTCCCTTTGTTTGTGTTGGCTTTGATGTCGATGCGATGGTTGCCGTTTGCCCTTCTCCGTCCAGTTTTAGCTTTTCATTTCCCCCTCGCTTCTCCGTTCTCCCCGAAAAATTAGTTTTTCCTTGATTTCTTCACGCCGATGAGGTCCCGCCGTCCGTCCTGCACTTTTTTTAGCTTTTGGATTGGGTCGGGCTGATCTGGATCGGATTTATTGTATTGATGCGGATTATTCCTCCGCTTTTTTTCCCTTTTCTTTTTAGGAGTAGGTGATTTTGCCCGTTTTTCGTCCCCCTGATCAATTTTTCTTCGGGAGTTCCTTGTCTGACGATCCATGTGGAAGGGATGGTCCCTATCGAAATGAGTTTGCCCTGTCTCCTTTCACTTGTCGATTGTGTATAGGGGTATCTGTTATGCTCCTCGGCCAGTCATTTCTCTCACCCAATGCTTCTCTCCCATCAGCTACGGCCGGATGGTCATTATCTCCTCCTTTTTGTCCAGTTCGTATTTCTCATCGTCATCTTTTGTCCCGTCCCTTTCTTTTTCTTCCTTTTTGGCTATCTAAGCTTTGTTGTCGCCCCCTCTCGGGTTTTTTCCCTTCCTTTTTGCTCTCTCGGGATTCTGCATGTGTCCATCGATGCACTCCACACTCCCTTTCCCCCCCTTGCGGCGCGGTTGGGAGCTTGATCCCTCCTCTATTGTTGCGCCATTTTTGAGTGAGGTGATGCTCCTACTTTCTGACTGTGATGGTTTTCGTATCCCCTCCGTTTCTTTCTTTTCTCTCGCTCCTTACGGGATTGACTGCCTTCCTTCTACGAGCTTGGGGTTTGCGGGTTGGGGGGGTTTTCTCCTTGTTTTGCGGGGTGATGCTTTTGCCGCATTCATCTCTCTCACTTCTACCGAGTGGTGTTTTTTTTTTAGACTTGCGGAATCGGCGAGATCATCCCGTCCCCCCCCAGCCCGGCAGTCTCTTTATTCCGGCAAAGTCATCCTTCCCTAGCCTTGGCGCCCGGTCATCCCGACTAAAAATTCCCAGGATTAGGCAGCACCTTTTGATTTTTTCCCCCTTCCCGTGAGACAACCTGTCCAATACTTCTCTTTCTCCCGCCCGCTTTAGTTAGATAGTTGGGTCTGGGCATCGAGCACAAAGCGCTGCGACTTCGGTTCACCAATTCCGATGGACCTTCCCCCCCTTTTTTCCTACAAAAGCAGAGGATCGCCAAGCTTCCCCCCTCCCGGAAAGCCGGTTCTCCCTTTGCCTTCCTCCGATCTGATGGAAATGACCCCACAAGCGATGGATCTCTGTCTCTTCCCTTCTATCGGGAGCGGAGGTGGATTTCCTTTTGTCTAGGACGGCAGAGGCAACTACATTTCCCCTCCCCTTTTTCTCGCTTATCGGACGAGCCTTTCCTGGATCGTTAGTTAATTCCCCCCCGGTCGTCTTTTCTTCATAAGTTTCTCACTCTTTTGAGCAGGTGTGTCCCGATCACCCACCTGGGACTCTTTTTCCATCCGGAGAAAGCGCCCTTGAGTCCCCTCTCTCAACTCCTCCTCCCCCCGCCTCCTCCTGCTGCGCGGACAAGTTTTTTCCACTTCGTAGGCGAGGTTCCTTCAAATTCCATCACCCGTTGTTTCCTTGTGCTTGTCTCCTTCTTTCTCCCGCCATTGATTTCTCTTTGCAGCTTTTTTCCTGAGTGAACTGTTGCATTTACTGAATCAAGGATCTTTCCCAACGCGACGCCAGGCGATGTCCCTGCGCACACTGCCCTTGCCTGTTCCGACTGCCCTTGTCGAGTAACTGATTCCCTTTGACGCGTCTATTTTTTCCTCACCGCTTGCCTGTCGCGATCTATTTTTTCTTTTTGTTGGGAGATTCAAGGTTTTCCTCTTCACTATCCTTTTTTTCCTCGCTCCACGCACGAAGCGGGCTGCTTCTTCGCTTTCCTTCGCGTTCTCCCTTTTTGGTTGCGCTGACGAGTGCTTCAGTCAACCTCTGACCCCTGCTTTTCCTCTCCGTCCAAACATGCCCCTCGCAGCCCTCGTCTCCCCCCGAACGACCTGATTAGACAGCGGTTAACCATCGCTGTTCTTATTTCTTTATCGTCTGGGCTGTAGAACTCGCTGCCTTTGTTCTTTTTTTTCCCTCTCCGAGGGAGAAGATAAGAATCGGCCCGACATCCCCCGGCCCCGTCCTTTCCCCCCTCCATTGTACTTTACTTCATTTGTTTTCTGCGCGAGCGTGGAGATTTATTTCCAAAAGCTGCGATCTTCCATCTTTTTTCCCCCTGCGGCAAGCCAGACAGCGCCGATTTCCCTGCACCATCCCCACGTCCCCGGCCCCTCTCAATTGTCAGCCATCTGATCCCTTTGGTTTTTAAACTCGTATCGCACCCGGCGTAGCCGCCCCCATGCCAATGTTTTTCCTTTTCCGAGCAGGTTCCCTCCCCCTGTCTACCTCCCCTTTCCCCAACTTACTCATTTCCTCAGACGTTGCCCCAACACACGCTGCCGAAGTACAGCCCCCCTTGTCCTAGCAATTGTGGAAGACCCAACTGACCCGTAATGTAATGGTTCCCCCCCTATGTCCTTCTATTTTTTTTTCCCTCCCCCCTTTTTTATTTTTTACCTTAGGGGGACCATCGCCAACCTCGCGTCTCATTGGGTCCTCCCCCCCCCAAACTCTTCCAGGCCTTTCCTTTTACCCCAATAATCGATTTTCTCTGGACACAAATTTCTCCCCGGACTTCCCCTTTTTTGTTCCCTCCCTATGGCGTCCCAGTCTGTCGGAAACACTTGCAGTCGTGACTTGGGATCATCTCTTTTTATTCCCAGATTCAGTCGTTGAGGTTCTCTCCCCTCACGCGCATGGATTTGGGTTGTCCTGCCCTGCCCCCAGTATCATCGCTCCCCTCTGATAAACTGCCCGACACAGAGTTGGACTATTCCCCGCCGGTCAACAATCCCACCCCTTCCGCTCCTCGTCCTTTTTTCTTTGGGGCACGATCCCTTGCCGTCGAAGATTCCCACGCATTCCGTCCTTTAGCCTTCTTCGCGTTTTCGCCGTGTCACGGGACGGTTTCCATGTTCAAGTGACCGCACTGCCCTCCGTACCAGAAAGTTTTCTTTTGCTCGCTGTACTATCGGACTAGACGAGTCGTTCAAGTCTTCTCTTTTTGTTCCCGATCTGTCCTCGCGTTTCTCCCCCTTTGGAAGCGTGCGCTTCCCTCAGAACAGAAGTCAAATCCGGTCCTTTACCAGTCTTTTCTTCTTACATGCAGCCCCGAAGGCGAGTCTAAGCTCACTTCGCCTTGTGGATTTTAGTTCCTTTTCCCTTTTACTCCTCTACTATGCCTGTACTAGTTCCTTCCCCTCAGAGGCAACTGCACCCCTCTACTTGATCCTGCCTTCGGAAGCCCCCTCTGGAATCTCCGTCATTCTTCCGATTGTGTGTACGATTTCCAGAGTTCCTTTCCCTGAGCCAGAGCGAGCCGGCACACTATCCCTCGTTCTTCTTCATAAGAGAGACTCCCTCTTGTTTTTATTTTTGCGGGTTCCTACTCACCCACTTTCTCCCTTTGAAGAGCTGAATTGACTTTTCCAGTGCTTTCTCACTAATTCTCCTTTTCCGTCTGCAGAAAATTCGATATCCGAGAAAATATTCAAAAGCTTCTCCACCTTTCCATCCCTTATCAAAACTTGATGCTCGCGTCCATGGAAGATTTCGAAAACCCTTTCTTACCTAGGGAGTCTTCACTTTTTTTAGTTTTTGTTCTCGATTATGAGGTGCGCTTTTCTCTGCGCGTTTTCCTCCCAGACCTTGCTTGCGATAGTGGGGTGTTCGGCGACGTGGTTCGTCCGCGTCCTGAGAGCACCCGCGTTTTTTTTCCCCCCACCTTTCAATGAACGGAACAGCTGCTCCTATCGATACAGATGACCCCAACTGACCGGCCCCCCCTCAAGACTCGTTTTCTTTGATATGCTATCGTGTTCTCTGCTCCCGAACCGAGCCGGCTAGTCAGT
>Ga0179593_1589531_pt1 | contig 15509 bp, 14 predicted proteins | sample CZODoug2_1_08_16_FD_185931 | JGI IMG/M metagenome (GOLD analysis project Ga0179593, IMG submission 185931) | Vadose zone soil fungal communities from Angelo Coast Range Reserve, California, USA - CZODoug2_1_08_16fungal (PacBio error correction) | ecosystem: Environmental > Terrestrial > Soil >... | reverse complement strand
CGCATGCAGTGACGAGCATTTACTCTCTGCTCGCATAACAGCCACCCGTGTGCCCCCTTCCCAGCCAGGTGCTGGTGGGAGGCCGAGAACTAAATAGTAAACATGCGGGAGCTGTCTGATCCAACTCGAGATGCGGAAACGTGGACCACGACCGGCCCAGCACGGAGCAACGGGAGTGATGAAAATCACACGGCGGACCTTTTCTTCGCCGGTTCAGGGGGCCAGGTGCTGGTGCGCGGGGAGAAGGAAATTTCGCACCACAAGGGTACTTACTCTGACCAGCGCGAGTAGCTGTTGTATGATCGGCGGAGTGGAAGTTGTGATACGAACAGACCGGACCCAAAGCCCTGGAGCACCGACCTAGCCTCACTACACGGCGACGTTGTTTTCGCTTAGCCTCAGCAAGGTGCCGTCGCGGGATGTGAGACAGGTCTTGATGGTAATACTTGAAGCAGCGCGAGCTGTATGATATGGATTTCCGGGCGGCTGGGAGGCCATGGAAACTTATACGACCGGCAGCAGAGCCATACTGGCTTCAATTTCACCCCCAGGCGATCAGCTTTCTGTCTAAATCGTTCGGGCCAAGGGGTGGTGTCCACGCAGGGCTTTCGGTGTTCCGGGTTTGCGTTACTTGAATGAGCATGCGCCAGGAGCTGTCATGATCCCTTATGTTGGGACGTGGGTATTACCACGAACGGGCGATTGGGCCACCGGGGGCACGGAAAGTCACACGGCGACGTTTGCTAGCCTCAGGCAAGGTGCTGGTTCACAGGGAAGCTCTCCTAACTCCGCGTATCTGAAACAGCCGCTGAGGCTTGTATGATCGGTGCAGTGGAACCTGGTACTCGCACGGGCAGCCCCATAGGGCACACCCGAAACGCCTCTTTTCATCAACAGCGTGTGCGGGAGCGCTGCTACCCTTAGGCCAAGTGGTGGTGGCGGGGGGCGGGTTCGTGCCCCGGTTGGGATGTATCTTGAGCATGTGACGGAGCTGTATTTGACTGACCGGGGCGGGCACAGGATACGTGGGAATACCGCAGACCGGGCAGTATGGGCAAGCGGCAACTAGGTTGGAGCACACGGGCGGGCCGTTGCCCTGCCCATATGCCGCAACAGGCCATGCTGGTGCGCGCGGGAGGAGAGGTGAACAAATGATGTTTTCAACAGTGCGGAAGCTCCAATATGAAAATCCCGTGGACCCCCAAGAAACCGGGGAGACGGCGGCCCCCGGCGACATGGGGCACTGGCACGCGTTTGGTTGACACGCGACGTGTTGCCCAATGGCAAAGGTTTGGCTGGTGGCGGGCGGGAAACAATCGGGGCGGGCTTTAATTTCTTGCTCTCCTCGTTTGAACTGTCTTGATCCGGGCACAACCCCGGAACGTGCGGACTTACACAACTGGGCCGTCTGACACCCTTCGCACCGCGAACTTGCACCCGGCAGACGTTGTTTGTCCATGTCGTTCACAATGCCAAGGTGCTTGCTTGTTGGTTGTTGTCAGGGGTGGGGATCCCGGCCGTTTTGGTTTGGTGTCGAGGTTGTTGCCCACAACCCACACAGTCGGAGTGCTATACTATATGAAGTGTGATGAAGCTTGGTTTTTTCTCGGCAGCTTTTGATGTGTCCCAATCTCTGGGCCTTAAACCTTTGCGGGACTGACCGTTCCTAGCACCACACCTATTTGCGTCTGACAACCACCCACAGTTTTGTTTGTGTGTGGTTTTTGCAGTTAACACCCCTTGCCAGAAGGTGCCAGTAGCCGGTCTTGTATTAACTGACGGCTTGGTAGCGGCTCGGCTTGTTTCCAAGGGCGTCTCCGAAGCTTTCCCGGGCGGCAAACGGCACTCCCCACAGCGCTCAATTTCTTCCTCCAACTATCCGCTGGTTTTCTAATTCTTTACTTTGAAGTCTCGCACAACGAGCAGGAACCCTTTGTTCTGCCGTTGGACGCGCCACCACTGAACCGCGTTCACCCGGCACTTCTGCCGGACACCATCTTTCACTTCCGCGCCGATCACTCTGCTGACTACCAACCGTACACTCGAACGAGGTTCTCCCCATTGGCTTACGCGCACCTTGTTGCGACATTTCTCTTACTAAACGGCCTCCCCAGTCCCATTGTCGCAATTCGTATCTGCAGTCTTAGGCAAAGTCAACACTACAACCAAGTCCAATACACTACTGCGAACAGCCCAACCCGTCCGGAAACCAACACCCAGAGACCACGGTTAACCTCCGACGCCAACGGCAAAACGGCGACTGCACAGCTACAATTTACACACCCACGGCCTCTGCGACCATTCACCCGGGCCTACGCCGCCTCTGCCTTCCCACCACCACCCCCCCCCCCGCTGTCAACCGCCATACCACCCAACCCCCCACAACTACCCCGAACCCACCCACAGCCCTCCCGCTTCCGCTCCCCCGCCTACACCCCCCTACACACCCCCAACCCAACCACCACCAACAACCCCCGCCCAGGTCCCCCCTCCACCCCACCCCCCACCTACAAACACCCCCAGCCGAGTTCCCATTTCGTGATCCAACGCTCCTACCACCTACGGCGACACCACGCGAGGCCAACGCCTTACGCCATCCGATCAGCGCCTACACCGAGGCCTCGTGACACGCTCCCGGCGCCTCGCCCCATAGGCCATCGACGTGCAGGACACACATTAGTCCCTAGTGACCTGTACACGATAGTAAAATAGGTGCATCTTTGCATGTTTACCAAATATCGGCGGACCACGGACAACTGGCTGGGATGCATGTCGCCATGATAGCCGAGGGAACGGGGACGCCGTCTTCCCGAAAAATGCATACGGGAACAGATGACAGTTAGCGCGTGGTTTTTCGATGATGCTGCAAACGGCGCATTCATCTTTCCCGTTGCCCGATTGCTTCGTTAACCGAGCTTCACCATTTCATGAGTCATCCGGGCGGCGTGGGCGCGCGCCCCGGTACAACTCAATTCAGACGTCGTCCAAAACCAAAACAGTCCTGGGTCTTAGTTTTCCAAAACCGATGGGACTTCGCAGTGGGCCCGGGCTTGGACAGAACCAAAAACCGGTTTGCCCTTCCAACCAGCGCCTGAGGGCCGGCGATTCGGGTTCGGTTATCGAAGATTGGGGCGCAACCCCGTGGACCTGCCCCCCCACCAAAAGCCCCGCAGCCGGGAAACCCTCCGGAAGCCGCGGAACTATTTCCCAACAGAATTACACTCGCGCAGGCAAAGCGATGATAAAACTTCACGGCTCGGATTTAAAACAACGACGGCGCGGGAATTCGACCTCGCAGGAACCCCTCGGCTGCCGCAGCGAACTTCCGCAACAGGGGTCAAGAACCGCGGGCCGGTGGCCGGCTGTTCCCCTTGGGATCAAACATCGGGGGAAAGGGTCCCGCGCAAACACCGCTCGAACAAGCCGAATCTCCTCAGACGATTACCTCTACTCGTTCCGAGTGCTTCGAGGATTTTGCCGAATTACATCACCCTAATGTTACTTTGTTCTCCAAAACCCCACACAACCGGCCTTTCGCGAGTGGATCCAGGAAGCCGCCACACCAACAAAAGCTTTCGGACTTCACTCACAACTGCGATCGGCAAGCGGGAAGCGGGGAGCGCCCCGACCACAAGCCCCCACTCACTTCCGTAAAAAATGACTCGCCGACATCTTGGCCCGCTGATATAAAAGCAATCCTCCGCAGTTTTGTGTGAAGCAACACCATGTGGCGGGAATCACTTGCGAACAAATACCACGCCGATATTTTCCTTGGATTTCCCGATTGGGCACGCGAGGGATGAATTGATGCCGCAAAACCGGGCCTGCAGATGATGACCCCCCCCGCGAGTCCACCAGTGATGCAGCAGTTGCATTTCGCGGGTTTGCCATGACCGATATTCCGCCCTGATCCCTTGTGCCTTGCCAGATGTGGCGGCGGCGATGTTCGGCCTGGGCAGTTCACCGGATGCGCCGAACCGGGGGCCTGGGCGGGGTCGTTGGCGCCACCGCCGACTGTTGTCAGGGCCGGGGCTTTGCGGCAAACTTTGTATGATTCGCACTGCCAACCGGATGATCCACCGCTGTTTGGAGGCGGCACCTGGTACACGATCCCCCCTCCCACCGCGCTGGTGACCGCCCATCGTCGGCAACGCGCTGGTTCCGGGGGGGGGGCACCCGAGGGTTCGGTGACCCACGGAGTTGCGATTTAATTCGCCCGCTTTATCCAGTTCGTTGTAACGGCGCGAAACGCCCGGGAACCCATACGTACCGCTGGACACCATCAACTGGAATGATGTGGTAGAGGCCTTCTGCAACAATTCGGCAGCGGATGTTATGGGTCCTCGCCGTCGCGAGGAACGAACGCTGATCTTAGTGACATTATGTCCGCTCACCCGCCGCGGAGCGGGTGTCGATGTCTGCTGATGGCGATGGAAGTCCCAAGTACTTGCCTGGCGGTCGAGGGGGCCGCAAAACCGCTTTCGTAGGTGGCACTTTTGCAGGCTGTTCAAGAGCAACCACATCTGACATCGTTCCCTTTCTCACCCTGCAGAGATATTCGCGGGTCGCATTTGTTGGATCCGGATCGCCTGACAGTGGCGGACCTCTGAGGGGACATGCCCGAACATCTTAGCGCAGGATCATGGGGACCGGCCCCTCTGTTGTTGGACCGCCTCGGGTGAGTATTTACACCATGACATAAGAATCGGCAATCGCACCCAGCGATACCGCCTGGCACGCGCCCGGCAACCCGCGAATGGCAGGCATTGGCTTCATCGAATTTGCCGCCTCGGCAAATGCCCGACAACCCTTCTTGGCAGCCAGATTTGTTCAAGCGCAGTTCGTACAGGGAATTAACCTAGCAGACGGGCTGTATTGCCAACGCGGATCGCGTGGTTTCCTAGGTGATGGGCTTCGATGGGGTGCGAGAAATGCCGCCAGACTGCCCGCCGGGTCACCCCTCCTCCCCGCACCCGCGAGTTTGGTTTCGCAGGAGGTTTCGCTTTTTACTTCCCGTCGGGCCAGCGGCGGGATTCCCGGCGGCCCTCGGGCGCGGCTTCGCCCGGCCCGCCCGCGGAGGGCCCTTCGCCAGCAGTTTTTTCAGGTAGGGAGGGTGCCGGGCGGAATTGTCGGGGGCGGCAGGCCGATGCAGTCGCGGAGATTTGTCGTTTCCCTCTGGCAACGATTGACCACCAGGCCGGGTAAAAACAACGCGTCGGGAGAATCGGCGCCCGGCGATTTGTTGACTGTTGCATGGACTGACCCAAAATGTGCGTTTGGCCCCCCGGCATCGCCCTCCCATCTCTGTGTATCGGGGTCGGTGGGTCATCCTTCCGGCACCGTGATTCTGCGCTTGCCTCTCTTTGTGTCTCTGAGCTCTCTCCAACCCCACCTGTGTACTTTCCTTCTTCCCCCACGGCACCCCTGTTTGCACTTGTCCAGCATTGTATTGCGACATCATCAATGCGCTGGCCACTCTTATCCTTGCGCGTACATGTTTGCTCTTCGAAGCAGCAGCCGGCCCTCACTAGCCCGAACAACATTTTTGTTGAAAGCGCTTCGTCGTCAAGGCCCCGGCCCCCACCCATTCCGAGGTTGGGACAGGCACGGGAACCCGCGGACCCCCCCTCGATCACATCGTCCAGAAGGGCCAGCGCGGGCCGAAATCTGTTCAAGCGTAGGTGCGGGGCGATTGACCGGAAAGCCAGGGCGATTGGAGAGCAGGGTCATGGGCGGAATTTCGATGTGAATGCAATCAGGCATTGGAAGGAACATCGTCGGAAAACAGGGCGCGATCTGTCGTCCGAAAAAATCGAACCCGGCGCCGGCGATTGCAAAGAGATCGGTTGACGCGGGCGGCAGGGTTTCGACCCGGCGTGCGGGACGGTTCCGTGGGCTTTTCTTTTTATTTTTTTTGTTCTTTGAGGGTAGCCTGTAGCTCGTGTCAAGCAGGCTTTATGAACTGGAGGCGGATTTCGAACTTCTCATGACTTATCTGGAGTAAGGGACATGTTTGGGTCGCTGACGGGGATTCTTCGCCACGGGTTTGTTGGGGAAGATGATCTTCAGGGCTGGCGATTGAGGTTGCGTCCCCTCGCCTTGGCTGAGTAGAGGCGGCGCGGTCGGGCGGCCGCGCGAGAAAAGGTGTCGCGGATTCGGTCCCGGTATTTCCAGCGATGCGACGCCCGCCGAAAAAACGGTCAAACCAGCATGCCTGGCGAGGAATGGCATCCAGTCGAGATCGGCGATGATCGCGCCCGCAAGCCGGTCAAGGGATGCGGCACACGGCGGAGGCATTTCCGCTGTATCGGGGAAAGCACCAGCAGGAATTCCTCCCCGCGAAGCGGGGGCCGAACCAGGTCGACATTTCGCCGGACCCTCCTGTGGCGAATCTGCTGACCGATGGCGAATGGTCATGAGCACCTCGTCGCCGGTTCGGGTGGCCCGGTAAGCGTAATCGTTTGATGCGCTTGAAAAACCAGTCGAGATCGATCAGCGCGATTGAAACAGGGCGCGCACCCTGCTGCAGATGTGGGGGCCGGAAATCTCAAGTTCAGGCGTCCGCATGATGGAGCGGCGGTGAGGGCGAATCGTCAGTTAGTCCAAGCTTCCGGGCGAACGCTCTTCGATGCGCTTGTGGCTTCCTTGGGTTCGAAGCTGCGGTTGTAGAGAATTCGTGGGCGAGCGACTGCCGTAGAGTCCACAAAAGGCCAACACTGTCCGATCGTTGAGGACCATAGCAAAGGATCGCCGCCAAACCCTACGCTTCATAATTCGGTGGCAAAAAACGGCACTGCCCCCGATCGGGCGTGGGGGGTGATCAGGGAAATCGAGCCAGCCCCATCATCGTGAAGTCCAGGGACAATGGTCGCTGCACGTGATAGTTTCATCCGCAGCGCGCTCGACTTATCCGAAGATCAAGAAACAGGGACGCCGCGCACCAAAAAAAACCTATCCATTTCCTGGACTATGCGGTTCGGGCGCGGCAGCAGATTATTCCGTCCGTTTTTTCCCAATTACTCCTCATCGTTTTGTGTGTGTTGACGACCACCCGGCCACCCCCACCCCGGCGCCTTCTCACAGGCAGCACCAGGACGTGGGAGGACACCCACCCCCCCCCACCCACGCGCCTCGATACCACTCGGACCCTGGGATGCCAAGTTTTGTTTAACACCGCCGCCCCCGTACCATGGCTTCTTGAGACTACAGGAAGGCATTCGCGCGCGCTGCGGATGGGACCTGTCCCGGCAGGCGACCCATTGGCTGGGACGTCTTCACACGATGCATTGGGGCTGGCTCCGGCTCCGATGATTTCCGACTCTTTCCGACCTCCGATTTCATTGATCACCCCCACCGCCGATCGGCATTGGCGTTTGCACCGATTTATCGAAACGTTTGGCGGCGAATCCTTTGCATGTCCTCAAGATCTGACAGTGTGCTTTTTTGTTGGGACACTCTACGCAGTTCGACTGCGCAAACGGACAAGATGCTTCTACAAACGCAGCTTTCGACAAACCTCAAGGGGAAAGCCAACAAAAGCGCCCATCGAAGAGCTCGCCGAGCTGGGGACGAACTGACCGGTTCGCTCAACCGCCGCCTCCCTCATTGGCGGAAGCTGACCCCACGGTGAAGATTCCCCGGGCCCCATCGCCAGCACGGGGCCCCCTGTTCAATTCGCGGATGACATCGATCTCGACTGGTTCAAGCGCATACAACCCCACGATTACCTTACGGGGGGCACCCGCCGGCGACGAGGTGCGTCAGGACATTTTCGACATCAAGGGCGTATTTCCCGCCAACATCACGCGATTTTCGAACCGGTTCGGCCGATTCAGGCGGGGAGGAAATTCCTGGCTGCGTGCTTCCCGATAAACAGCGGCAACGGGCAGCACCCGCACCACGTGGCTCATTTTTCCTTGACCGCGCTCGCGGCGATCATTCGGCCGATCTCGGACTTGGATGTGCCATTCTCGCCAGGCATGGGGTGGACCGTTTCGGGGCCATAGCGCCGCCCGTTTTCGCAATCGCCAGTGCAGACCGGACGACACACACCCCCCCCCACAACACCCCCCCCACCCCACCCCACGCAGCGCAAACACACCCCCCACAATACCCCCAACTCTTTCCTCCTCCTATCATCTGATGATAAATTCAACCCACCACCATTAATCCCACACCGCGCGACACCTTTCTCTCACTGTGACTCTCCGGACTGGCTCGCTCTACCGAGCACCCCAAACCCCCCCAGCCCCACCCCCACTTTTTTCTCTATACTATGTTTTGGGTTTGTGTTGTGTGAGTCTGGCGTCCCGACCGCAACCGCGGTCATCGCCAGCGCCCTGCGATCATCTCCCCCCCCCCTTGGACCGCCGACGGCCGGTATCCCCCCTCAACCCCTGTGTTTTCAACGGTCACTCTACCCCCAACTTATGGGCCACGCGCGACTACTCTTCCATATTTTTTTGGCTGCTACTGTTTATGGGACTGGGGTGGGCGTGTGTGTGGGTCCTTGTGTGTTTTGAGAGACGTCGCTTGTTGCGTCGGTTTCACCCCCCTTGTCTCCTAATCCGACACACCGTTCTTAGTTTATTATTTTGTGCACCTCTTGTGAGCCCTCCCGTTCAGCACAGCTGCTTGGCCGAGCTAACAGGCTTACCCCTCCGCCCCACGGACACCGTCGCACGCCGGGGGTCGAAAAACCCTGCGCCGCGTCACCGATTCCTTCATCGAACGGGCGCGACCAGGGTCGATTTTTTTTTGGTACGACCAGATGATTTTTCGCGCCTAACCACAGTCTGTTCGACGATTCACCCCCACCCGTGTTTTTCTCTTTTCCAATTTGGCCGATTGCTTCACATCGGAAAATTCCCCGCGCCCCAAAGGACCCTGCTCTCCAATAGCCTGGGGCTCCGGTGTCAATCGGCGCCACCCGCGCTGACGATTAGCGCGGCCAGCTGGCATTTCGACGGATTGTGGGTAGAGTGGTATTTTCAACCGCCACCACCCACCTGCTAATTTGTGTCTGTGGTTTTTTTGTTTTTTATTGACAGTTTTCGTGTTGATGTGTCATCTCCCTGCGGTGATGTGGATTTTGTCCAATCGGGTAGAATACGTGCTTCTGTGACGGTCGACGAAAAGCGCTGACCCCCGATCGAGTGACGCCCTGTCTTGTCTCTTTCCTTCCTCTTTCCCCATCATATGCAATTCTCATTGATTCCAAAAAACACATTTTTTTGTTATTTGATATTTTTCTCTTTTTTTTATTTTTGATTTTCGCTGAGGCGTTCTGTTTCTCCCTCTGTCACTATTTTTTCATTCCGTTTGTTTTTTTCTTACTTAACTTGAATATTTGTGTGTGTTGTGTTGATGCTTGTGTGTTCTCTATTTTTGGGTTTTTCTGTTTGTTTTTTTCTTCGTCCCCCATTGCACAACATTTTAGGTGGAATTCCATTTTTTTTTTGATGTTCTACTCTTCTTGTTGCTTTTTTCATCTTTCTTGTTTTGGTTTTGGGGGGTTCTTCATACAATTTCCTCTTTTGCTTTGTTGCCTCCTACTTTCTTCCTTACCTCCCCGAGCTCATGGTTGCTTGCTTTTTTTTTCCATTCCACCTTTTTTCTTGGTTGTTGTTTAGCAATCGTTCTGAGTTTTCTTGACGTGTCCCCCTGTTTTTTTTTCTGTTTGGATGATTTTTTTTGGGTATCTCCCTCCGTATTTCCTTGTTGTTTTTTTTCTTGTTTGGTTTTTTGTTCGGGGTTTTTTTTTTGTGTCTTTTTTTTTTATTTTTCTCAGTTTCTCCACGCGTGGTTCTTTATACTGTTTTGGTTTGCGACCACCTGGTGTCTGTTGGGGGGGAGTGTGCCACCTTTGCCCCGTCAATGGAGGGTCTTCCAAACCCTTAGTTAGTTTCATTGAATGACCCCCGTTCTTTTTTTCTCTGTTTTGTTTTGGGGGGGGTGTATAGACTTTTTCCTTTTTCCTTTTTTTTTCTAGGTTTGTGGTTTCCCCGCCCATGAGTCTTTGTTTGAGTGTGCCACCGCACTTATCCACGTCGTTGTGCTTACCTTCCCACCGTCAAACCCACACGTTTCTTCTGATTTCATATGATTTTGGCCTGTAGTGTGGTGTTGTGGGGGTGCTTGTTCTTTTGACAACGGGCACCAGACCCCATCTTTTTTGGGTGGGGTCGTGGGGGGGTGTTTTTCAGCCTTTGGAGACGTGTTTTTGTCCCCTCCACTCTTTTTTGCTTGGGTTCAGAGAGGATTCGTCTATTGTGTGTTTTTTTTGTTGTGTTGTGTGGGTGTGTCCTCCTCCAGGGCCGCCTCGGATCCTTATTCGATTTGTGGCGATTTTGCGTATGAGGTTTGAGGTGACGCTGAGTTTTTTATTTCTGGATTATTTCTTTTTTGTGGTGTGTGTTCTTTTCTTTTTTCGGATAGTATCTTCTTGGGGCGGTGGTGGGTTTCTTTTTTTTTGGTTGTATGGTTGATTTACGATCGTGTCCTTCCGGTTTTTGGGATGTGGTGTTTTGTGTTGTTTTTTTTTGGCCTGTATGCGGTGAGGTGTCGTGTTTTTTTTTTTTTTTCCGCCCCCCCACGACGGTATCGCAGAGTCAGCAATGCCTTTTTGTTTTTGGTTTGGTTTGGGCTTTTTTGTTTTGCTAGGTTCGGTCTGACATGGCACTGGCCCTGGCTTGTTTTTTATCTTAAATCTCCTGTGTACTAAGATTTGACTTGCAAATAGTGTCCTCTGTCTATCTATTCAATATTTTTCACCTTTCATTTGCCTAATGTGTGTGACTGTTCAAGATTGAATTCTATGTGTGAAATTGTCAGAATCGAAATATGTTTTTGATTTTTGGGGTTTCTGTCTTTTTTAGAGCATTGGTTTGCGGCGGACCGTTGGGTTCATTTGCTTGCGTTGTTCGACTTGTGTTCGATTTGTTTTTGGTTACTCTGTTGTGTGTCTTATCTCCTTGTTGTTGGTGTTTTGTTGTGTTTTGTGGTGGTTTTGTTTCTGGTGATCTTGCTGAGTTTGTTAAACGTGGTGTTTGTCCCTTTTGGAGAGGACACACCCACGCTTTCCTCAGGCGTTTCCTGTTCGTCGGCCTCCCTCGTTGTCTGGTCGCTTTTTTTTTGGTTTGTCGTGTTGTTGGTTTGGTTGCCGCGGCGTTTTTGGGTGGTGTTTTTGGGGGACGATCTTGCATGATTGTTGTTTGGTTGTGTGTGGTCTTTGTGGGTGGAGACTTGGTGTTAGTGATGGTGTTTTTGGTCAGTGGATTGTGGTGGTTGTAATTGGATGTGTAGTTGTTTGACCCTCTTTCTGCCTATTGCGTCCTGAACCCTGTCCCTTAAGATTTCGTTGCTGTCCTGTCTGTCCTGGTCGAACCGTCCAGGGGGCGATCATTCAAACATGCGCGTGATCTCTTCCAGGCAAGGAAAACGGTCAAGATCTTGGAAGCCTGCAAGGGCCACCTACGAGGGGTTCCGGCCCTCGGGACGCGCAGCAAGTACTTACGATTACATGCGCATGCCAAGCACGGACATCGACCTCCCGCCTTTCCGGGCGGCGCATAGGGTGCGCGTGAGCGGACAAAATAATGTCACAGGATCAGCTCGTTTCGTACCTTCGCTGAACGCGGAGGACCATAACCACGCCGGCGCCAATTACAATATTGTTCAGAAGCCTCTACCACATCATTCAGTGATGGGCAAAGGCGGCCGTATGGGTCCCGGGCGTTCTCCGGGGCGACCGGAAGGATAAAAAGCTTGCGATTTTAAAACCTCAAAACACCATTCGGGCCCCACCAAAGGGCGCGCCGACGGCGGGTCACCCAGCGGGCGGGTGGAAGATGTTTGTACAGGTCCGCCACAAAAAGCGGTTGGAAATCATTCGGTTGCCAGTGCGAAGCATACAAAAAGGTTGCCCGCACAAGGGGCCTGGCCGACAACAGTCCGGCGGATGCGGCCCAACGACCGAGGGCCGTGTCAGGGCACCGTTGACGCAGGGCCGAACAGCGCCGCCCGCCAGGCAGGCGGCAAGCGACACATTAAGGCGGAAAAAATAGCGGTTCATGCCAAACCCGCGAATTGCTTTGCGACAGACCCGTCAGTCATCAGGGCAGGCGGTTTGCGGGGCATCATCATCTTCTCGGCTTGCAAATCCGGGAATACAAGAAATGATTCGGGAGCGTGTATTTGTCGCACTGATTCCGCCACCCCATGGTGTTCTTCACAAACTGCGAGGATTGCTTTTAGATCAAGAGGGAAGATTGTCGGGGATCGAAATTTTTACGATGAGTGGCTTTGGAGGCGCTTCCCGCTTCCTTGCCGATCAGTCAGTGTAAAGTACGAAAAGGCTTTTTTGAGGCTCCTGCAAAACTCGCGAAGGGCCGGGGTGTGTTTGGAGACGAGAAAACTGACATTTCAGGGTGAGGTAATCGGCCCAAAAAAAATCCCGAAAGCACTCGAACCGAAGTAGAGGTAATCGTTCTTTCCCGCTTCGTTCGAGAGGTGTGGTTGTTGGGCGCGGGACTTCCCGATGTGATCCCAACGGAACACCGCCATTTCGCACGCTGTTGCGGGAGGTCTGCGCAAGGGAAGATCTGCGGATTCGCATTCCGGCGCCCCCGTCGTTTTGTTAAATCCGAGCCGATTTATCAAGGGCGCTTGCTGCGGAGGTAAATCGAAAAATATCCGGCGGGCTTTCTGATTCCCGGGCTGCGGCTTTTGAAAAAAAAGTCACCGGGTCCCAAATCTCGATGAAAAAACCGAAACCCCGAGCGGCCGCCCAGGGGGGCGGGAAGGGCCACACCGTTTTTGTCCAAGCGGCTTTGGCGATGGTCCGATCGGGGTGTTGGAAAAAACTAAGGACCAAGGCTGTTTTTGGTTTTTGACGGAGAGTTCTGAAATTTTGATACGGCGGCGCGGCAGCCGGGATTGGAAAATGTGGAAAGCTCTTACGAAGCAATCCAACGGTAAGTAATTTAAGATTGACTTATACGATGATGGCGCCCGTTTTCAGCATTCCATCGAAAAACAGCCAGCGGCACCCCTTAACGAATCTTTCCGTAGGCATTTTTCGGAAGACGGGCCCGTCCTCGGCTATCATGGCAGACATGCATCCCAGGACATTGTTTCGGGGTCCGGGCCGGGGATCGAGGTGTGTAAACAGGCAAGATGCCTGTTTATCGTGACAGGCTAGGGGACGTTTGGTCTGGCAATGGGGGGGCGATGGGGCATATGGCGAGACGGGCGGGAAGTCGGATAAGTCGAGACCAGTGGGGCCTCGGGTGTAGGCGCTTCGGATCGCGGCGGGCGCGTAGGCGTTTGCCTCAGCTGTCGCGCAGTTAGGTTGTAGGGTCGCTGTTGTTGTAACCGTAGACAGTTCCGCTGTTGCGGGTAGGCGTAAGGCGGTGAAGGTCGCCACAGTTAAGAGTTTAAAATTTAGCCGTGGGTTTGTAAAATGTAGCTGTAGGCAGTAGCCGTTGGCCGGTTGCGTCGGAGCGAGTAAAAGTAACCGTCGCTGTTTGTGTGTTTGTTGTTTTTTTGTCGGAACTTTGCTGTCGCAGTAGGTGGGGGACTTGGTGTTGACCGTTCACCTGCGAGTAACGAAATATTGCGATTGGCTGGGGATGCCGTTAGTAAAAAAAGTCGGCAAGCGCGTAGCCAAAATGGGGAGGGGGAAAACCGCTCGAAATGGTAGTTCATCAGAAGTTTTTTTTTTTTTTTTTTGTTTTTTGGGTTTGATCGGCGCGGAAGTGAAAAGAGGGTTTGTCCGGACCAAAACCGGTCATTCCGCTCCCAACGGGCAGAAAAAAAAAAAAAGAAGAGAAAAGGAAAGAAAAAAAGGGTCTTGCTCGTTGGCGAGACTCAGTAGTAATTGAACCAGGCGGGCTAGTTTGGGAGGAGAATTCTGGCTGCCGTTGCCGCCGGAGAAAGCTTCGGAGACGCCTTGGAAAACAGGGCCGAGCCGGGAAAGCCGTTCAGTTCCGCTACCCGGCCAGGATTCAATGGTGAGACAATAGTGAGGCAAAGGTTGCCCAGTTGGGATCAAAAAGGGCGAGGCCTTATCATATAGTTCAGCGCTGGCTCGAACCCCGTATCTCCCCCGCCACCAGCACCTTGGCAATTTGGGAACAAACAACGTTGCCGTGTGCAATTCGGGTGCGAAAGGTATCAGAACTGGGCCAGTTTGTGTAAGTCCCACGTTCCTGTTGCTTGCCGGAATTAATTAAAGTTCAACGCGGCTCAAGAAAATAAAACGATTGTTTCCCGCCGCCAACCAAAGCCCAAACCTTGCCATGGGGTCAACAACGTAGGCCGTCTGTCACATAACGGAGTGAAGTGGCCCATTGTGCCGGTGGCCGTCCCCACCGTTTCTGTCAACGGGATCATAGAGCCTTCCGCAACTGTTCAAAAAACATCATTGTCACTCTCTTCGCTCGCCCACCCCAAGCAACCTTGCCCATTGGCAGGCAAAAGCGTCGCGTGTTGCTGCCAACGTTGGCCGTTGCACCATACTTGGCCGGTTTCGCGGTTCCACGTTCCTGGGCCGCCGGATCATTACAGACTCCGCACTGCCTCAAGGATCAACACCAACGGGGGAATATCCGCCGCCCGCCACCACCAACCTTGCCTGAGCGGTTAGCAGCCGTCCGCACGTGTGAATAGAGGCGTTCGGGCACCATGGACTCGCCAGTCCGCACAGTCCATGTTTCCACTCCACCGGATCATTACAGCTCAGCGCCGTCAGATTCGCGTTAGAGAGCTTCCCCCTGTGACCAGCCACCTTGCCCTGACGGCGAGCAAACGTGTCGGCACGTGTGACCTTCAAGTGCGGTGGCCAAGTCGCCGGTTCGTCATCGTCCACGTCCACCAACAGAGGGATTCTCATTACAAGCTCGGCGTGCTTCAAAGGTAAGGCAAACCCAAAAACCGAATCCTGGGCCGTGACCAAGCACCTTGCCCGGGGACGTTAGCAAACGTTCGGCCGTGTGACTTGGAAAGCGCATTGATGCTTCATTTGGCTGCCCGGTCGGAGTCCCATGTCCCAGCCGACCGGATATACAGCTCGCGCTGCTCAAGTAAAGTAAACAGCAAAAAGAACGGGTCTCCCGCCCACGCGGACGAGCACCTTGCCATGAGGCTAAAAACAAGAACCCGTCCCGCCCGTGTATAAGTTGAGGGGCTGGTCGTTTTGCTCCCATGCTGCCGGTCGGTGTCCAACGTCCACTCGGCCCGGATCATTACAGCATTCGAGGCTGGTCAACGTAAGTACCTTTGCGAATCCTCCCGCCACCAGCAACTGGCCCTGACCGGGCAAACAAGTCGCAGTGGGATTATACGGCCCGGTTGCCCCGTGGGATGGCCGGTTCGTGGGTGTCACGTTCCGCTCAGTGGGAATCATACAGTCCGCAAGTTTACTTATTGACGTCCTCCCTCCACCAGCACCTGGGCCTGAGGGGCAGCGCGTTGCGGTATGGCGGACAGATGGCTCGTAATGGGCATGC
>Ga0179593_1477682_pt1 | contig 15509 bp, 17 predicted proteins | sample CZODoug2_1_08_16_FD_185931 | JGI IMG/M metagenome (GOLD analysis project Ga0179593, IMG submission 185931) | Vadose zone soil fungal communities from Angelo Coast Range Reserve, California, USA - CZODoug2_1_08_16fungal (PacBio error correction) | ecosystem: Environmental > Terrestrial > Soil >... | reverse complement strand
CTCCCCCCATCCCGTGCGGGGAGCTCCCCCCCCCCTGTAACCCTTCTGCCCTCGTCAGGCCTCCCCTCTGCCCTTGATTTATTTACATGAACCCCGGTCTACCGATTCCCGTCCCCCCGTATAAACGGCCTTTCCCTTTTTGAGCGCCGCTCTCCCCGTGTCAACACCCCTGCTTTCAATCGTCGTTCCACCCAACGGCCGACCCGTCTTGAGGCAACCGAAAAGAAACGGGTTTTCATGTCTTTTCCCTCGTTTCGTTCAACATTTGTAGTTCCTCACTTTTTGAATCGACCTCCCCCTTCCTTTGGGTTTCGAGAAGCACGCTAATGTGAACTCAGTAGTTTGCACATCCCCGCTGCTCCGGACCCGACACTCCTTTGCCTGGGCCATTAGGATAGTTCCCGGCGTCCAGTTTTCCCACAGCTGAAGAGGCATTTCCCCCGGATTCCTTCTTCCTCTTCCCCTCCCTAGGCTCAAGTTTCCCCGTATTCCTCCTTTTGGAGCTTTTTGATGAATGCCCACATCTTTTGGGTCCCTTGCTGTAGTCCGTGCGACAGGTAAACTGATCTCGTCCGAAAGAATGGTCAATTTTTTCTCTTTACGGCTCCTGTTCTCCCTCTGCTTTACCTCCAAAAAGTCCGCCCCCCCCAAAATCCTGTTTTCTTACTGCATCCCGAAGTCATACGAACTTACCTAGGTGCGTACGTGGTCTTCTTTCCACTTCCCTTTGCGGATTGCGGAGTCGTTCAAAGACAACCCCCAATTTCGCTTACTTTGCGAGACTATCTTCAATACGAGTCGGCTCTACCCTTTCCCTCCGTATGCCACGGGGCTTTGCTCCAATTTCTGCAACTGAGTCACCTTTTTATCCTTCTCTTTGGTTTCCCCCCCCCCCTACTTCTTTTATCCGTAATTATGTTCTCCCCCCTACTTTTTTTTTCGAATTGTGCTCCCCTCTCTTGGCCGTTATTCCTCGCACCCCTTGACCCCAGCCTTTGCAATTTCTCCTTCTCCTCCCTCCGGGTGGGAGTTCGACCCAGACCTAAAATTGCTAAGGGAGTTCTCTTTGTGTTTTTTCTTTTTTTTCCCCTTACAATCCCTCCGTCAAACAAAAGCCAGACAAGTTCTTTTGACCTTGAGTTCGCCCCGATCATGGTAATATAATCTTGTTGACACTGCCCCTCCCTTTCCCGTTTTCTTTTTAGTCATATCTTTCTTTACATGCGAACGTTCAAATTTTCTACTTATTTCTCTTCTTTGGGATTTCTCTACAAATCGTACGTATATTTTAGCCACTTGAAATCCCCTGTATTCCTTTTTTCTTTGGCAAATTTTTTTCTTTTCCAACCTTTCACCTTTGTTTTTACCTCTTCACCCTTTCTTAACCTTAGTTTAGATATGTAATGGATCTCGTCGAAGTTATATTTGTATATTTTTGTTCGCCTCGTGGGGGGCTTTTTTTTTAGTAACCCTTACCTTTTGAGACTTTTTTAATTCATTAATTTTTTTTTTTTTTTTTTTTTTTTTTTTTTTTTTTAATATGTTCAAATCATAGGATGTCGTAAATAATTCCCCCCCCCCCTTAAGTTCCTCTCCTTTAGTTTTACTGCACCCCCTTCACCCCCCAAACATCCCCAATTAAATACCGTGCTTACCCCCATCCACAATTAATGACATTTGCCCCCCCCCAACCCTTCCTGGTCTTCCGCAAGGTCCTTCATCAGGTGTGAAGGGTTACTTTCTTAAGTCTTTTCCCCCCCAAAGCTACGTTTGTAAATAGAAAAGGCCTTATCTTCTTCCTTGTTCCGTTTCTATTCTCAACGTCTCTGACATATAAGTCTCAAGTCCTCGCCACACCTTATTTGCCTTCTGCTTGCTATCCACTGGACACCCGTTATTCCTTTCTTTTTCTTCCCCCCTTTTTCCATTCGTTCAATACCTTTTTACTCACGTTTTTTTAATGGGAGTGGTGATATCTTTTTCAATTACCTATTTCTCTTAGTCTGAAAAAGGCGTCCCAAGTCTTTAACCCAGTGCATATGATAGCTTGACATTCCTACCTTTCCCAAGCGCCACCACACTTAGCCCAGACATTTGACTAGATAACCAAGCCTGTCCAAGAAGTCCTTTTTTTCCCTCCCCACTGAGAAGTAGGAAGGAGAGCAAAGGACTGCGAGTACACTACCGTTCCTCCGGAGAGAAACGGGCCCCCATTTTTCCTCCTATTAATCACTCCCTCATAATGAACTTTTTATTCCTTGTCCCCGACCCTGTCAGATACTTTCCCCCCAGATTTTCTTGACTGAAATTAAAATTAGAAACTTTATATTTCGGTCTATCTACCCCTTCAAGCCAATTCTATTCTTTTGGTTGCCCAACCCCCCCCCTAGGTAGTAATCGGGTTAGAAACTCAAGACTTGTCAAGCTCCTTCTGAACTTGCTGGGGCTTGTTGAAGGATGGCCCCCTTAAATAAGTGGTCCCTCGCTCTTTCCGGGTTTACTCAATCCGAGCACTTATGTGTTTGTTCTTTTAAAATAGTTGTCTAGACCCTCATTGCAGGCTTTCCAATTACGTTATCTACCAGACTTTACCGTCAATTCTCTTTCCCATATTCGCTTCCCCCGCCTAAGTATGTGAGAACAATCTCACGTATTCTTGGACCCTTTCCTCCCTCTTGACTAAGCCAGCAACGTTTCTCTTTCGTTCCCATACCCTCTTCAGGAAACTTGAGGAGATCTCTTTTTATCTTAGTCTTCCCTTATCGCACTTTGCCGCTCCGACTCCGAGCCCCGATCCGCCGGAAGTAATAGAAATTTCTGCTTTTCGATCCCTCCACTTTGGCAGGAGTTTCGGTACCTCTCTTAGAACCGGACCCCCCCCGAGGTTTTAAAAGCTGATAAAAAGCCTTGACTAGCTTATGAAGCTTGGTTTTTTGTGGTGTTGTTTTTTTTTTTGGGTTTGTTTTTTTCTGTTCTCTTCTTCCCTTCACGGCTGACGCAAATGGGCCGAGACCAGACCCTCCCCACCCCAGCCTCGAAACCTTGCTCCCCCCATAGAATCTGCTTATAGAGCTTGTATCCGCTTCCCTGATCACAGCGGGAAAATTCCTTTTTTCCTTTTTTCCCCAGAACCGGCATTTTCTTTCGCCCTTATGTAAAATGCCTTTTGGTCCCTCTTCCAGGAACTAGACTTTTCCGTATATTACTCTGCCCCCACCCCAAGTAGCAGGAGTAGCTTTTGCCTATTTTCCCCTTAGCTTAACATCTGAGTTGACGTCATGATGGTTGCCTTTCTTTTCTTACCCCTCTCCTCCCCCCGTTAGTGTCGTCTCCTACTTAGTAGCCACTTTTTTTGTACAGGTTCCTGGAGAGGACCTCTGGCTTCCTTGTGCCTAACCTTTGCGTCGGAATGTGTCTCCTCCCCCCTTTTTAGCGCGGCGTTCCTTGAAGCTCCTAAGTATCAGCGGCAAAAGTGGGTAGGCCGCCCCGTTACCGTTACCGCGAGTTTTGGTCGCCCCTAACACGATTTTTGAGGTGTGACTATTCTCCTCCTCTGTTGTGTGTTGAGGAAAGCGATCCCCCCCCCACCACTTTTTGTTTTTTGCCTCTCCCCCCCCCCTGTCACCTCTCTTGCCCTTGGCAGGCTACCCTTTGCTCGTTTAACTTATTTAGAGTAAATGTAACTCCCGGCTTCCGTTCTTCGACAGTCCACGGTATCCCAAGGGAACCACAGTCCCCCTTTTTCTCCACGGCAGGCTCTCGAAAAAAGCAGTCCTTTTCTGTCTGAACCGACCAAAAAGTTTGCGACCCTTAGAGGATTACACCCCTCCCTAAGGGGCTGTCCTTTCGGTTGAACAGCTAATAATTAAGCATCTCCCCAAGCCCCGTGTTTTAATCTTATTTGAACTATTTTTCCCCCAGATCGCCGTCTTTTTCTCTGGGGAGTAGATGAAGTTCCGATATAGCCCATTTAAGATTGCCCCCTGCAAAAGGGTTACACTTCCGAGATAGAAGACTTGGGCTTTGTTTTCAAAGTCGGATAGTCGAGGATGTCCATTTTTTTTTTTTCATCCTTGACCAAGGAGAAATGCCCCCGTATCTCTTCTTACTCGGTGAGCCCGGTACCTCCCCACAATTTTTTATCTGGGTCCTTCTAGGGCAGCTAGGCCCCTGGGGCATTAAGGGGGTAGGGACAGGGCCAGACTGGGGAACCCCGGCCCGCTAAGAGCCTGAGAAGAACCCAGGCCAGCCCGCGGTTGTTAGCAAGATTATGGACCTTTCGGTTTCCGAAGCTGAATGGGGACCTCAGTTACCCCCCAATCCGGATGGGGGTGTGACTGCATCGACCTCATAAGAATGGAATATTCCCTTCCCCCCGTAATTTGAGAGGACCTTTCCGGAGGTTTAGAGTATTGATCTGCCTCAACCTAACCCCCCCCTTAGGCGAGAACCGGTTTCTTACCCCCAGAATATGAAACCTTTTTTAGTCCACGACAACCCAAGGTCCTTATTACTCCCTATGTTTACCTTTTCCCTGTGATCCTCACATTACTTTTTTAACTTTGCAGGCTTTCGCTTTTTCGTCCCCTTCCTCTTTCCTCTCGGTATATTGTTCTCAGTTCCTCTTTCTCTACCTCCGTAAAAATACTTGCATTGGCATTTTATCTGGTAGCTAACGTGGAACAGGAATTTTTTTTCACCCCCCGTCTTAGTTCCCCCACGACCACTCAATCTCCTTGGATTTCCGATTTGGTGCGCTCTCATTCCCTCCCTTCTCTCCCCTTCAACAACAGCCCAAGACCCACATGACGACTTTTCTTCGGTAGTTTCGACCCCTTATGATATTTACCATACTCTGGCACCTGGCTTATAAGGTAGTTTTGACTTCAGATAGCTTTTCCTTACCCCTTAATTTCCCCAGGGTTATCCTTTAGAGTTTCCCTTTTCTCTTCCCTATCAGGAGGAGGCGGTTTTCTCCCTGCCATCAAGTCTTATTTTTTCATGCCTGAAAATATTGAAACCCCTATTTCCCCCCGTAACTTTTTTCAATTATATCCCTTCTTCACTTCGTAATCCCTTTGGGACTTTCTTAATATTATTATTTGACTCTGAGCTCTTTTTCTTCCTGTGTTTATGAGTGAACATGGCTTGAAGACGTAATGTTGGTGACGCCCCTCCTTATTTTCTTTCCTCATGTAAGCTATCCGTGCCAATTTATTACCATAAATAAACTTTCCCTACTTCCACGTTAAAGACATCCGTTTCCAATTCTATATTCCCCCATACCTTTCCCTTCTTGATCAAAATATTAACACCCCCGGGACGGTCCCAAAACCTACTTTTAGGCCTGGGTCAGAGGTAGAGAATTCCTCTAAAGGTATCATTCTTACGTCTCTCACCTCTCCGTTGTAGATGACCTAGACCTTTCCTCCCTTGAGAAGAGCCCCGTTTTATCCATTATCAACGTAGCCTTTGAAAAACCTCTGAAGTCCTCCCCCATTCCCAAACTTTGCTCTGCTTGAACACTTCTTTCATTCCTAAGTGATGTTTGGCCCCCGTGTTTCACCCGGAAGGGTTCAAGGCTGCCGTAGGAAGGGTTCGGGGGCTTTGCATGGAGGAAAGGAGAAGGTTCGGTTGTCTGCGTTTTCAGGAGCAAACTTTGGTCCCCGAAGGGAGGATTCCCTTGTGATTCTAGTGGCCGGTCGTAAACACTTACGATCCCCCCCTCAATGCTATCCAGACCTTTTTACGAAGACGATCACGGTATGCGACCCCCCCCCCCCCATCTCACCCGACTTAGGTAATAGATCCAATAGGTACCGAGAGTTACTACGTTCTACACCTTTAACCAAAATTTACGCCCCTTTTGACCCCCTCCCCCTCACATTTTCATAAATTGCAATACTGTTTATTAAGTGTTTCCCTCTCAGAGATAATTACTATTTTTATCTTTATTTTAGCCTCTTCTCCTATATCTAACTCCCCCCGATAAAAACCCCTTTATCTTGAGCTGTATTTATTGATTCCCCCCAACCCCCAGTATCGCAAGTAGTACTGGCTTTCAAAAAACCATCGAGTATTATCGTCATCCTCGTTTTCCGACCCCTCCTGCGCATTTGTAATGAGTTGCAATTGTTCTTTTTCTTTTTTGACTGCCCCCCACTAACGTCAGGACTGTGACGCACCGGGACTTACACCGGAGAATGTTATTGTCTTTCTCCCTTCTTTTCTCTTCCGCAACATTGAATTGCTTTTCCTTTCTTCCAGACTTTTTATTTGACTCCATAGTTCAACCGCCCGGTTTCTGTTCTTCACCCTCCTTCACCCTGGAGGAATTTCCCCCATGCTCAGTGACTTTCAAATTTTTTGCCGCCCTTTAGTGCTCACATTTCAAGGTGACAGTCCCCAACCTTGAGGATTAAGCTGTATGGCAGAGATAGTTCGTCTCCACCCCAACCCTTCCACCTCATTGGCGGTGTTTGCTCTACTTACCTTTCGGTCTCTCCTGCCCAGCCCTTGACGCCCTAGTATGTTTTATTACTTTGATTCTCCCCCAGCAATTTTCTTTCGTGCCCTCGAGCCCTCCGGTTCCCCCTCGCTGTAAATCCCGTTCACAAGCATACTCCAGTAGTTATCGGTTCACCGTTCGACGGAATCATAATGTCCCATTGTTGGGCAACTGTCTCTTCCCGCACCTACCCCCCCAAAAGGATGGTCGCGTGAGACTTAGTACGTTTCCCCCCCCGATTATTTTCGGCTTCCTTGCTCCCAGATGTTGTGAACCCACGCCCCCGGGGGAAGAGCGACTTTCAGGATTTTTCTTTGACGTTTTATACCCTTTGATGGGCCCTCTTTACTTCGGCCATCGCTGCTTCGACCCGGCCCCCCCCCCAAGTAGACAGCGTGTTTCTCGCATTCAAGGAGTCCTACCCCCAATCGCTTTGACGAATGCGTTGCTCCGTGCCAGGAAAACAGGTAGTGGCGGGGGTTGAATTCCCTTACGACTTCCAACTTTTTCGGTTTGCATTCGGTACGAGTTTCCCCTCTGTTTTCTTTTTTGATTGCATACAGTGGTTTGCATGTTCTTGGATCAGGTTCCTTCCCCAAGCGTCTCCCCCTCTGCATGGATCTACAATAAGTATTATCCGGAAAGGGAGTAGTTCTTGACCTGTGCACTCCTTTACGGGGTGGGGTTTAAATTGATTTTTTTTACCTTCTCTCTAGGTGTTGTTTTAGTCGAATCCTCTTCAAATCAAGTCGCGTGAGGGGAGTATCCCCCCGTTGCTCCTGGACTGAAGTGGAACCTTAACCCCTTCCCCTTTACTTAGACTTCTCTATTTGCCGTCCCCTACCCCTCCCCGATTGATCGGAGATTCTCTTGGGAGAAGGATAACCCCCCCCTTTTGACCGAAACATGTAGACACAGTCCCCCTCATATATTTCTGAAAAAATCCGATCCAAGAGGAGATCATCCCTTTGCCCCCCACCCAATGAAACAAAGTTGTTTTTTCCGACCCTCTTTCTCGTCCCTTCCAAGAAAACCCTCAACAGGTGGTTACCCGTGTCGCCGGTTAATCATTTTCACCTCCCTTCGACGATGGTGTAGCTACTTTGAATACGTCCCTCTCCTACGTTGTGGCCTTTCTGACCTCCTCAACCCTTTAATAGGCCAGCATATTCTCTGGGGCCCGCCCGGCGGACAAATAGAATGCCTTTTTTGACCCTCCCCCCGAACCTGCCAAAGGCATTGCGGCGAGCCCACGTCGCTCCGTTAAGCTTGTCCATTTCCCCCCAAATCCTCTTATCCGGCTGGACACACTCTGACAGCTCGAGCAGAGTTTCCGCCGAGAGTCTAATTTCTCCTCTTTTTCGTGGGCTGGACCCACCCCATGGGACGCCGCCGGCTCAGTTTTCCCGCGTACAATGAGGAGATTTGACTCGTCCCTTTCTCAGTTTCGATACATTCTGTCCTTTACCGCCGGCCTCTCCCCTCTACCCCCACTCCATGTCCCTCCCACCCAAATATTTCCGCTTACTCCTTCCACGTAATCTCCCAATACTAGGCTCTTGTAAAGCACCCTGCGGCGTCCCCCTTAACGAGAGGATCTTCCCTGGAGTCCCCTTATCAAACCAATATTTTTTTTGATTTCCGGTTGATCTATCTAAGATCCTTCCAAAATTTATTCTCCTCCAGTCCCAACGTTTTCCCCCCTCTTATCCTCGTACAAGGAGGCTTGCTGCTGTACTTCAAATCCTGGACCCTTGAAAATTTTCCCTGGACTTGTTCTCCGTTATGGGTCAATTTCCATCCGGGTATTATTTTTTTCCCCCCCCTTGACTCGCCCGGTTTCTCGTCCCCCTGCCTATGTGAACTCTGAATTGAGACCGTAATTTCCATGAACGTCCCCTTCCTTAACCCCGCCGCGACAATGCTCTAAATCTCCCCCGAAAGTCCGTCGACGACACCCCCCTGCCGGGATTGAGTTTTTTCCCGTGTCCCATCTTTTCTTTCAGAACTTAGTTGTCCTTCTTCGTCACCAAACAACCATCCCGTTTCATACCCATCTGTACATACGTGACCTACGTGGCCTTTTTTTTTTCCCCCCCTGAGCCCAAATGGCCACCGTTTCCCCAATGCCCCCTACTTCGTTATAAGCTATTTTCACGTCATCTTTCCCCCCCCCTGCCGTAAAAGAGAATTTTATTAGCATTAAAGGCTATTCCTATCACTGATAAAATAGAGTATCTTTTTCCGACATAAACATTTTTTTTCATCTTACTACCCCCCATAAAATTTTTTTCCCCCCCTCCCCTTTTTTTTAAAGTTATATAATTAGGAACTATTAGCTGTACTTGTCCTTCTTGACGCGAATTTACTTTCCAAGTCTGACGATTTTTAGTCCTCCTGTGGGGGAGCATCCCTTGGTATCTAGGAAAATGCGGGTAATTCTGGGGCCCCTTTTTTTTTTTCATATGGGGATTGTCAATCCCTAATCATATTAACTCTTCTAACATCCTTAGAACCACCCTTTAATAAAACGTGCGTAAGACAGCCCCTTCGAATGGGACCTTCCAATTCCATAAACACCAAACATCCCCCCCATTACCTCCTTAAATTATTGACCCCCCCCCCCCCCCAATTAAGTTTTTGAAAGTTTCCCCAAATAAACTTCTTCGTCCAGTGTATCTACACTCCCCTTGCATACAGGGATTTCTAATTTAGTCTAAGTTTCTATTTCCGCCTACTGATTACATCGAAAAGAGGTTCCTCTTTTTTCTTTTTTTTTTTTTTTTTTTCCCCTCATTTGTGTTTGTGAGGTAAAAGTTCGTATATTTCCCCCCCTTAGATTGTCCCATAAATTTTCTAATCCTCCACACCTGGAGGCTTATGATTGATATAAACTCGGCCCCCCGGCCTACATTATTTTTTGCCCAAAGTGTTTTTTTTTTTTTTTTTTTTTTTTTTCTTTTTCTTTTTTTTTTTTTTTTTTTTTTTTTTTTGTTTTTTTTTTTTTTTTTGTGTTTTTAATCCGTTTACTCCAGGGGTATTTAAGGTTGAGGTTTTTCTATCAGTTTGACCTCCCTGGATGCTCGACGTTGGTCCCCTATATGTTCCTCATTTTGAGATGCTTAGTTTTACAAAGTACCGTACTTTACCCCCCGCCACAACAATCTTCCGACTGAGAACCAATTAGTCCTCCCCCCCAGTATCCCCAAAAAGAAGACTAGCAGAATGATCATCGTCCCGACTCTGACACGAAGGTCTCCCGCTACAAAAACAATCTTTTCCCCGAAATTTCGTCAAGAATTTATTTCTGATTTCCTCCATAATAACTTGAGTTTGGCGTAAGAGTAATCTTTCTTAGAGACCAAGTTCCCTCCATCTATAACCCTTATAACCTTCTCTTTTTTCTTGGTCCAGAACCAAAAACCCACCCAGGACAACTTTACCCCCGCAAGATCGCTTGCACCCAATAGTCTAGAGTCTCCCCCCGTGGGTTCGAAATCCAGCCGGACCCTTCGACCTGACCCCCCTGCGTGTCGGCGGGGGTGTTCCGCTGGAGCATACTGGTCGGGAGTTGGGGCACACACGGCGACGCACCTTGCGCAGGTGTTTTCGTCCCTCGTGTTTGCGCGAGGGAGCGCCCATGGCGTGGTCCAACCCCCACAACCAAACCCAGTCCCACAAAAATCACCCTACCACACACCCAAACCCCCCCAACACCCCCACCCCCCCCCCCAACGTCCTCCTACAAGGCTCCCCCTCTTTACTTGACCCCTAGGCGCACACGCTGCGAGCTTCTAGAACTAATTAACGCCCATGATTTTTACCCCCCCCCCCCGTAAGCACCTGTCTCCTTTTACTTCCATGTATGTCACACCCCCTCTTGTGTACCCATTCCCAGACGTTTCAGGTCCCTATTAGGATTGCCGATTTCTCTTTATGCTTTCGTCTGCAAAATTACGAACGAATGGGTGGTGGGTGTGCGTGTCTCTTACGAACCCAAGAAGGAGACCGAACATCCGTTATCGACAATTGCGGGACGAACCCGTATCGATGTGCGTTTTTTTTGAGCTTCTAGCTATACAAACCCCCATTTTTGTGTTACGTTTCTAGTACTCATAGAAAACAACCACCCCCCCCCCCAACACCCCCCCCCCACCCCCCCCCACCCTAGACCCCGTCCCGCGGCTCCCCCAAGCCCCTAGCATCACGCTCCCCCTTTTCCGTCTGTCTCATACTAGTGGGGTAAAGTGAGACACTTTGAAGAAAGTGACTCGAAAAGGACCAGAAAGAAAATCCGGAGTTCCATACAAGAACCGCAAAAAGGATTAGACTCACCGTGGCGAAAGAGAGAGTTATTAGTCGATAAGGTGCTGGGTCGCAACTCTACTGATCACGAGGTGCGGCGACTCGAACGCCCTTTTCCCAGGTCCTTGAGAAGACGAGAAACGAAAAGGCATTTTTTTGTACCATCAGAGATAGATACCTGTGGGAAAGAGATACTGAGTGTGTTTTGGTCCTAGAATCCACCTATAGAGAATCGGACAACAAAGTCCAGAAGAGCGCCCAAGCTGAAGGATTCACCAGAAGTTCCCGCCAGAACAATGACTTTTTTCCCTTCTACAGCCCCATCTCTCCCGAGAACAACCGCGACCCTCATGACACCCCCCCCCCCCGACGGATTGAGTTGAGGAAATAGAGAACTGCCTCCCCAAACGTTGGGGTTTTGAGTGACCGGCGAAGACAGAGCCCGATGAGATTTATCTCCGTGACATGCTGATCACACCGCTGAATGTGAGGGATCCTTTCCCCCCACGTGATTTACCGGCTTTTTCTGCATTTGACGCACTAATCGACGGCACCGGTGTAGTGGAACGCCGAGTGCCTGCGCTTTTTCCTGAGTCTCGCGTTCTCTTTAGTACCGCCGCCACGTTTCTTTGTTTTGCGCTCCCCTTTTTCTTATTCTTTCTACCTCCTCTTTGGGTTTGAGATCGAGAAGATCTGTGAGCAAACAAACCATTAACGCGAGTCTGGGACCCCTGGGACTGGAAACCTGACCGACTCTCCTCTCTCACATAAAGGTTTAACCAAGAACGTCCTCTTAGCAAGCGGCCCAAGCCTCATAACCCCTCCCTATTCTGGAAGCGAAGTCTGAATAGAATATCTCCCACGGATAAACTCCACCACCGAATTCCGCCGTCGACCCCCCCTATACCACGTCACCAATGGACGCCTTGTGATCACATCCCCTATTCGCCACCGCAACCACGGCTTGTAGACCTGAATCCAACACCCAACCCTGTTGGAAGAATTAGAGAGTAGCGGACCCCTTTGAAAAAAAATAAAATAACGGCCCTCTCTTATCTTGCAACAGCGTGTATCTAACGAGAGGAGTCACCCTACCCCCCCTAATCCTCTTATATCTTTTTATTTTGTCACTACCAAGCGAAGCCGTCTAAGTTGTGAACCTGTTTCCGCTCTACTATGGAAGGGAGACAGAGTGAGCTTACCCCCCAAGACCCAGGTGCCAGACGGAGATCACTCCCTTCTATTTTTTTTTTGCCACGTCGGCAGCTGTGCCTGGTCCAGAGCTTCCCCATATCTTCATTTCCCACGGAGACAGCTCGCGACCTCCTCTTGAGGCGACCAAGGTCGGTCCCCCCTTTGTTGATCTCGCCTGTCTCGCCCAAGCCGTTTTTTCTCACTCGAGGGAAAGTTTTTCCTGTCTGAATGCAAACACTAAAACCTGCCCTTTGCTTTTCCTTTCTCTTTTCAGCAGGCTAGAACCAGGCGAGGTGACAATGCTTAAAGCTCCGGCAGCTCATAGGCTTGACCCCGACCACCCTTTCCCAAAAATTATCTGGGAGTTTCACCGCATGCGTTAACTTTACATACTCCCCATACTAGGGCGTCCCAACTGGTTTTCCCTTCCCGGAGGATCGTCTTCGGCCCTAAACCCCTTTTCTAAGGGGGCCTCTTAATATTTAAGGACTTGCCTCCTCACAAACATTCCTTACTTACTTGCCCAGTTATGGACCCCCCGGTGCTGTGAGAAACAGAACATTTTGCCCTTGTAAACGGAATCTGTGAAAGTCGCAGAATGGATTTTTCTTTTTATGGGGTCAACCTTCCTCCCCGCCACTGTAATTCGTGTCCCGCCTCGCCGCTTCCCGGATAGGGGAGTCCCCCTTTTATTGGAAGTTTATCCGAGGGTCTTAAGAGATAAGTCATTTTTTGGCATTTGGCTCCCCCCTCTCTTCCCGACGTTTTTTTTCCGCCGGTTTACACCCTAAAATTCCCAAGTTTTATCTTCGTGGATAGTGTCGAAGAGGTCCCTGACCCACTTTGGGAAGTTTCTTTTCCCCATCCGGACAACCACCCCGTTACAAGTTCCAACGCGCACAATCTTACGTTCGTTTAGAATAGTTCTCCTACCCGCTATTACTGCTTCCCTTGGTCCCACTTTCATCAGAGAAAGGGGAACAGCCCAGCTATCTTCCCCACTCACAGCTTCCCCACTTTGAGTCGAGAGAGCTCTCACCCCTCCATGCCAGCCACAAGAACACCTCAGGTCCCTGGGATACCGAGTATCAAGGACCTTCTTATACCGAGATCCATACGCAGAGGATATTTCATTCCATAACCCCCCCCCTATTTCTCCTTACCAACTGATGAATTCCATTTTTTTTCCCTTCTTCTTTTCCCAATTTTCCTTTGTTACCTTTTCTTTACCTCCCTATTGCTCTCCCTTCTTTGGATCTATTAATTATTTCTCCTCAGGGACATAGTAGTTTACTTCATCACGCTGGTTCAGTGAGCTTTTCTGTGGAATATAGGAGGGGGTGGATTTCATCAGTGAAGTTTTCAGATTCTTCTCCACCGCACCGATCCTCAGAGTCCCCCCCCCCCAGGCTTAAATACTGACCCCCCCCCCCCCCCCTGTTCAGGGAACTCTTCTTCGACTTCTTCCTTCCCCTTTCCTAACCACCAACCACTTACCCCGTGTTACAATATATTTACCACTTTTTCATTTCCCCCTTTGTGCAAAAAATCCTCTTTTACTCCTGTTTTTTCCCCCCCGCATTTGATAGCAATCTTATGAAATACTGTGTTGCCAGGCCCCATAGAAGTTATCTTCCCAACTTTTAGTTTTTCTCCGAGCCGCGGGCTGCTCTCGTTTTCCCCTTTCCCTGTGGTTGTTGTTTCATGACCTTTCTTCCCCGTTGTCCCTTTTCAAGTTAGCTTTGACCTATCTTATCTCCAGAATGAAAACACTCTAGCTCTTTGTATACCGCGCGCCACCTTTTTTTCTATCCCCTTTGATTTTTTGCCAGCCATCAGGCGTCCCTAATTTTCTACGGCTCTGTCAATTTCCGTTTATTTTTTTCTACAGAATTGTCCGTCCCTCCGCTTTCCCGTTGCCTTATAAAAGGTCGTACCCGTCACTTTACTTTTTTTTTTTTTATCGCGACATTATTAACCTTCCTTAATCTACACCCAATATCCCTCACTTTCTAAGATACCCCCAAGTTTGCATGTCGACCCCCCTACCCCAATATACTCTTTACCTCTGATTTCCCCCTCAGATTACAGAGAGGACAAGGTCCGCCCAGAAACGGGAACCCAATAAGTTGACGAATGTTTTCCTCATGGTGGTGAACAGAGGGTCCTTCTAAATGACGCGGTGGCTCCTTACGAACAGCTACTCCTAGCTGATAGCATCGAAAATACTCACTCTTCGTTCCCAATTTCTTTTCGCTGTTTCTCCCTTATCACTTGTAACAAAAACTCTTCCTTGCCCGTGAGACCAACCGATTCTCCCAATCCTCTCGGAGTTCAGACTACCCTTGCCCGTCCTATGGGTATGACCTTTTTTTTGGCGTTGAATTATGGCGACTTCACAAGTCGTCATACCATTGCACACGGAATTCCCCTCCTTTACTTTTTTTTTGACAGATTTCCGAAACTACGAGGATCTTAGAGTTTTCCCTCATTTTCTGTCCGAAGACTCCTTGTAAGTCAACTAGTAATGTATACCCTTCAGACACCCTAGGAGCGGCCTCTGACCTCCTTACAGATTTTTGATTATTTTTTCAATAACCACTATGCCCCACTCTTTCCGCCTTTTCGATTCTCCGCCCCGATGTTTACTACCCTGCCCCCAGTCCCCCCGTCAAGGACCTTTTTTTTTTTTTTAGGTTCCCCCGTTTTCCTATGATTTAGTCTCCCCGCCCTAGCACTCATTTTTTTTGTGACCTGGAACGATCCCCCTGTTCTCCCATCACGTCTTGAGGGACGCCCCCCTATCCATCTTCTGACCAGTTTCTCGATCCACCCCACCTGATTTTTTGCGACTCTTCGAGTACATTCGTCTCCCCTCCGCCTCCGGTTCATTCTAGAATCTATTTCCGCTTCAGTTCCTACTTACTCGGATTCTTTTTCGCCCCTTACATCTGTCCCTGGCGAGCCCGCCAACTGGTGCTGGCCCCCTTTTCCCCCCCGCCATTATTTTGACTAACTTTTTTTTTTCTACTTCGCCACTCTTGCTCTCGCGCCTGTCGCCGTCCCCAATCTTCTTTTCTACCGCTGGTGACCCTTTCCCGGGCCGATTCTCCCGGACCGGCCCCCTTTTCGGCTTCAACTTCTTGGCCTGGCAAAGCGCCATGAGCCTTTAATTGTCCCTTCTTCTCTTCACCCCGATTCTACCCTTAGTCTCTTATCCTCTCCGCCGTGTCCGCTAATCCCCCGCTTTACCCTGCTGGGCCTGATACTTCCCCCTAGTGACACTGTCGGTGGCGGGTTGTTTTCCCCTTCCCCTCGTAATTTCTCAAAGTTGGTTTTTCCTTCAGGCCGGTACGATTCTCCTGGTTTCGAGAGGCTCCTACCTCACCCTTTTCGGTCCTGACGCTTCCTTTTTCCCATCTCTCCCCCCCATACCGGACGTAGCCGCGCCCTTTACTAAGATTACGCAGGCAAAGGGGCTGCTCCCTTTTTTGGCATCTCA
>Ga0179593_1360480_pt1 | contig 15509 bp, 25 predicted proteins | sample CZODoug2_1_08_16_FD_185931 | JGI IMG/M metagenome (GOLD analysis project Ga0179593, IMG submission 185931) | Vadose zone soil fungal communities from Angelo Coast Range Reserve, California, USA - CZODoug2_1_08_16fungal (PacBio error correction) | ecosystem: Environmental > Terrestrial > Soil >... | reverse complement strand
CTGGTGGAGGCGTCTGTTTCCCCTGCGGCGCAAGAATGTATTTCGACCCCCTTCCCTTCTTTGGAAGTTGCCTGTCTTTCATGACCTAGATTTTGCACATTCCGGCCCGCCTTGTACGCGGCTCAGTAAAAAGGCTAGACGGCGCTTGCGCTGCGTTTCCCTCCCTGGTGTGGGTCAAACAGTTGTCACGTGAGCAGTATGTCTCTCAATGTCTCCCTCATTATTTGTTTTTTTCCAGAAGGTTGGATAACGCGATAAAAGAAAGACGAGCGTTGGGAGGCCTAGGCTCGCCTTGCTCATGGTTGCGGGGAGTATCGCCCGTTCCTCGCTCTCCCCTTCCGTAATGTTACCGCTTGAAAGACTTTTTTTCCTTTCCCTGAGGGATTTCCCCTCCGAATACGTCGCCCGGGAGGGGGATAACCGATGCTCCGAGCCTCCCATGAGCGGACACAACCTATGGACTTCGTTCCCCCCTCCATTAAAGATATCAGTTATAATGACTTTTTTATCAAGCCGGGGCTGAAGGGGAAGGGTAATTTTATGACCCAAGGCGCTCCTTTGCCCGCCCGCAAGAAGGCTGACAGTTTTATTTTCCCTCCTAAGGCGTTCGATCGCAGTCATTGCCTGGTCGGTGTGCCGGTTCGGAACGCAGCCGCCGTTTCCCCTCCACAACATAGTGCCAATCACTGTTGAGACTTTGCCCTGATGTTCGGCCGGTTGTCTTCTGCGACGGGCGAGGAAAAAGGAGCCAACCGAGACCCTCCGCTGTGAAAACAAACGGGGGATGGTTGGAGATCCGATCCCGCCCTCCCTGTGATTCTCTTCTTACCCCCCTAGTCAACGTAAGCCGGTTTTTTGGCATTCTCTTCTTGCGGGAAGAAGTGGAACCGGCCGATACGGGCCGTCCCAGCCACCTTTAGATCACAATCTATTGTTTTATAACTTTTTTGAGCATCTCTTGTCGTACCACACCAGTCGTAGGAAATAAGGGACCCAACACGCCTATGGCATCCTAAGGGCCTTTGAGGAAGTATGGTGGTTTGTAGATGTTTTCCGTTCCCCCAAATTGATTCCCTATGAATCTTGAGGTACACCCCACCAAGTGAAGGAAATATCCGCCACGATCTCCTCCTTTGCCCACATCGTCGGCTCGGGAGAGGCGCCCTGTGTAGACCTCTTACTTCCCACCCATGAACCCCTCCCCTTTTTCAGTAAACGAAGGGTTTACGGAGTTGTTTCTTGCTTGTGGGCTATGGAAGCATCCCTCAGGGTGCAGGAGAATATAGCCGCAACAAGGGGCTGTCCGTCCCGTCGATGAGGAATTCCCCTTTTTTGTGATGGATACTTTTTTCCCCTAATACGCCTTTTTTCCGTTAGCCAGCCACTGTTCTTCGCCATTTTGTAGAAGTGGAACTCAGTCAGCTGAGCGCGGCTCAGGGTTCGGTGGAATAGTTCCCCACCCTATATGGGTCCCCTATCTCTCTTTCCGCATTCCCCGGTTTCCATTTTAGGTATTCCCTTCGTAGAAAAAACGAGCCTGAGGATCGGGAGTTTATGACCCTTCCTCAAGCCTTCCTTTTTCCTCCTTCCCTCAGGTTTTCATAATTTCGTTTAAGAGGAAAGAGGGTCCCCCCCACCCCCCCCCAAACCCCCCCCCACAAACCCCCCCCCCCCCACCCACAAACCCCCCCCCCCCAAAGTGATACCCCTAGTAACCTGTCTCGGTACGAGTGAAGTTCCCCGTTCACCCCCTCTTCTCTTTCCGAAGCTCTTGCTTCGAATTAAAACTCCCGCTCGCCCCCGTAGGAAGAGCAACGGTCCCCCAGTTAGTTAACTCTCCTCGCTTTGATTTTTCTCCTGTGAGGGTTCCTAGAAATTGGAAGTCCTGTCGGGTTTTCCAAGAGAATTGCGAAGCGATGGTCGCCTCGTCGCTCCCGCCCGACCCCAATCCCTACTAGTTTCCCTTCCTTTCCCCCCCCTTTTTTTTGTTGTTCTTCTCTCCCATTGTTTTCTCATTTATCGACTCGGCAGGCGAAAATACTGCCCCCTACCTTCCCCTCTGCCAATTTCCCAAAAAGTCCACGTTTCTAAGACAGTCTTTTCCCCCCCCCCCCTAAGACACCTTTTGGCATGATCGGCGTCTGGGGCCCGCGCGCAGTTCTTTTCTGGGGCCAACGAGGGGCCTCTTGGAGTGGATCTTCCTTCACGCTTCTCTCGCAGCAAGCCTTTTTTTGATCAGTCCCATGCCAGCCCTTCAGGCCACTAATTTTTAGCCTTTGGTTTTTTCCCATCGCGCTCATAGCCAAGGTTCGGCGAAACCGGGGAAAGGTCTTACCCTTCCGCCCCCATCAGGTTCTTTTCAGTTTTTACAGACCCCATGCCCCCCTTCTTTTCGGGTTCTACTGGTCCCTTTTTTCAGTATAATTTCAGGATGACCACCCTGGAGATGGAATCCTTGCCATCTATTTTTGGGTAGCACCCCTCACCCCTGTCTGACCCCGCCCCTCTCTTCTTGTACGTTCCTGAAAGGTTTTCCGATGATTTGTGGTACTCAGCTTCTTCAGTGCTGACAACCAGTGTCCCATTCCCCCCATTTTCCGTTGGGTTCCCTCAGAACGGCCCCCTCTTCATTTACCGAATTCCCTTTTCCACTGATAGTTTCTTTTTTTTCTGGAACTGCGGGGCCTGACGAGCACACGACTGCGTCCCCGCCTTCCCCTAGGGGCGTTTTTTTTGCGGGTTTTCCCTCCCTGTTGCTTTCTTTCCCCTTTTTCCCCCCCTTCGTACATGGACGTTGCCTTCGAAGCCTACCCCTGCATGTGAGCCGCAGTTGCGAGATCGCCTTGGCTGTCAGATGCACCTACTTTGTGGTTTTTTACTTTTTTCTCCGAAGAGTTTTGGGAGCGATGGGTTTGCCCGAGGAACGACCACCCCTTCCGATGAGAGAAAGTTTAATTTTCGTTCCTCCTTTCTCTGTTCCCAGATCTTTTAGTCCTATTTTTCTTTCGGGGTTTCAGTACCGGCAGCTTCAGTCCAGTAACCAAGCGCTGGGGTCCTTTCCCCGTTCCTTCGTTCGTAGTGAATTTTCCCCGTATGCTCATGGTGCGTCCCTTTTCTCCCCCGATACCTAAGGACCCACAGAACCCCTAGGAGTAGCCGGGATTGGCGTGCGGTTTTGTGCGACTAAGATTTTCCCCATTCGTTTGATTTTTTTTTCCCCCTCTCAAACACATAAATAGGGGGCCAGAGCGGAATGGTATCGTTGAAACATTTCTTCCGCATAGAAGTAGTCTTTTCCGATTCCCCCCTGATCTAACCGTTCTTGTCCCCCTGTCACTCAGGATAATAGAGTTGTTGCTTCGTGCCCCCTTGTCAAGGATGCGGAATAGTCACACACTCCCACCTTCCTTTCTTCATGATTTTACCGTTTTCATTTTTTCTGGATTATCAAATGAAGCTTGGAGGGTGCAGCCGGCCTGGTTGGCCTTATCCCGGAAAATGAATACTCCCTCCTTCATCTTTCTGTCTCCTGTTCTCAATACCCCCCCGCTTTTTGACGAGTTCTTGAATAGAACCACGTGTTTGACTGCCAGTTTTCTTCCATTCGTACCGGTCTTTTTCCTGGGTGCCCCTAACCAACCTCTCCCCTACTCTTCTGTTCTTCCTGTAGCCGGCGGGTCGTCGATTGTCTTGGCGTAAAGAGCTCGCGTCTCGCGGGCAGCCCATTTTTTTCCCCTTCCCGTGCCCAGTATCTCCTTTCCTCGGGCGTTTTTAGCACCTTATTCCGTTCTTCCTCCTGGTGCGGTGGTGCGGACCTGCGGGCAAAGGAGGGACCGCCACCAAGCCGTTTTTTTCCGCGGGGCGTCAGTCGTTCTTTTCCCCTGTAAACCCCTCCCTTCCCCCCCCCCCCCTAACAAAGCTTTGAGATCTTCTACTCCCTTTCTTTGCTTGGATTCGTGTCGTGCGCATTTCAGCACCTCCGGTCAATGTCCTTTCAGGGTTAATAGTAACTCATGCGGGGTAGAGAAATTCCATTCTGCGCCTTTCCCCCTCCCCCCCTTTCCCTCCCCTACACAATTCATCTAGTTTTTGTTTTTATCATTTTTATTTCCCTAAGTAGGAAAGAGTGAGAAGAATTTAGTTTTTTTCTCCCCAGTAGAGGGCAGACTCCCCCTTTTTTCCCCCTTAGGTGGACCCCCCTCTCACGAATGTCTTCTCCTTTTAATCACTAAACGTCTGAGAAGGCTCGGAGCCCAGGGATTGTGGTCGCGGGCACTGGAGCCGTCATTGAGTTATTAGCCTTTTTTTCGAAGAACCTTTTTGTCCCCTTCCCCCCCTTGAAAGGATGTTTTTAACGAAGAATTCCCCCTCTGTGAGTCTTCCCTCTCTCGCACTTCCTTGAGGATATGGCGCTGCGCGCCCGGACGTTTTTTTTTTGAAAGCAAAGCCCGGACCATCTGCTCCAGCCCTTTCTCCCTCCCTTCTTTTCTGACGCAGTTTAGGTTTCTTTGTCTATTCACACGATGCTCCGAAGAGCACTGAATGGTCTCCACCCCCGGGGAAGAGGAAGTTCAATCTAGGACCTTTTCTCCCTCCCCCCTTTTCTTTCCCTAACTTTTTCCTTCTGGGGAAGTTGTCGGTTTCAAAACCCCCGAGAGTGCGCCCGCCCGTGTGCAGCCCGCGTTTTCTCTATTCCCTCATTTGTCGCTCCCTTCTTTGAGCCCGCACTTTTGACCTTTTTTTTAGTTTTTGAAGGCCGCGCCGGAAGTCACGCAACAAAACCCCACGTCAGACAAATCCCTCGTATCACTTTTGCTTTTCTTTTTGAGCGTAGGCTCTTTCATCTTTTATCTAGTATTAAAGGGCATGGTGCGATACATAAGATGTCCCCCACCTCGTTCGTGTTGGAAGGCCCGAACATCGAACACCCGCATGAGCACCAGTTATGGGTCTTGACATCGCTGTTTCCGATTTTTTGCCAGGAAGCCTTTTCCTTCGCCTCCGACACTTTCCCCTTTCCTTCAACAAGCGTGTTTCCCCTGAGATCCCTTTAAGAGAATTTCACGTCCACGAGCATCGCCTTCGACCACCTTGTACATTCTAAGTTTCCCCCGGGTCTTTCCGCAGATTGTTGGCTCTCCAGGTCCCCCCCCCCCCCTCCGAGTACCCCCCCACCGATGTCAACGAGGTATCCGGCACAACCACACACCCCTTGAATCTAAGAAAGGAGATAAGTCTTGCCAAACCTCGCTTGAGTAGAGGACTGGGCATCTCGACAACTTGCCTTTTTCTGCCCCTTTTCAACACCCCTCCCTTAGGAGACCCCACCAACGAAGCCATACGGGAAGGGGATCTTCCTTTTTTCTCTTTTCATTCCTTTCCCCGAAGAAGGGTTCCCTACTCCCCCGCCTCTGGAATCCCCAAACCCCCTTTTTTATCATGCCTTTTTTTTTCCTTTCAAACCTCCGGTGGGCGGATCCACTGTTTGCAGCAATGACCAGATTATTAAGAGGCGTCCCCCAATGCGGCTACTTTTTCTGGCTTTTTTTCTCGCCTATTAGTCCGTTCTCCTCCCCTTTTTTTGAAAACCCTCTTCTTTTAAATCGTATTCGTTCACTTGGCCAAGCGCGTTCTTCCGGCCTTGATAATTCCCATTTGGAAACCCGGAAAGACAGGTTGAGGGCTTTCATGAACCTTACTTCCCTTCCCGATTTCATAGACCTTCCCCCCACTTGGTTTTGCCGAGCCACAGGAAAGGCGTCCCACATTGATACCTGTTCATGGTAATAGCTGCGTTTCCTTTTTCTCTAAAATCTTTTCTTCCTTTCTTCTCCGAATCTCAGATACCTGGTCCCCTGATCAGACAACACAGTCGCCCCGAGGCAACTCGCCGATGCCAATTCATATTATCAGGAGCATGCGTAGCTTTCTTTTTCCGATTTTTTTCCCCCCTGGAAGACCTTTTTATCAAGAGAAGTATGTCAAGAGGATGGCAATACAGAGATAAAGACCCCACCCCTTCCTCCTTATCTTTTCTTCTAATAATCCTTGTTGTTGAGAGTCTTTTTGTTCCAGATAATTTAGAGCCCCCCCCCGGGAACCCTCTCCCCCCCCCCTCCCTTAGCGGCTAACGCGGAAAGAAAGGAATGGAAATTTCCCTCCCTTTTCCTTCCCCCGAGATTGCTAAGTATTCTGGGCCTCGGGAGATTTGCTTTGGGTGCCCTCAGGGGCGCTCTTCTTTAATCTTTCTCCCCCCCTTTTTATCTGATCCCTGTACGCTGTCGATCGACCCCGGCACCCCGATAATTCCGTTCACTACGGAGCAACTGAAAGCCTTGTCTGCACGCCCTTTCCTTCCCCAATGGGTGCAATCTACCCTCCTCCCCCTTCAGCTGAACTTGTCTACGCCCCTAGGGAGCCGGTTTCGTAATGGAACTGCCATTCCCCTTTCCTGGTCCGGATAGGCCCCCCTTTTCTCTGGTCCTTTTCCTCTCATCTTTTTGCGTCCACCCCCCCTCACACTCTGGGGCGCGCTCAGAGAGAGGTCAAAGTATCCCCCCCCCTGAATGGACGAAATGAATTCTTTTCTTCGTCCTCCTCCTCCTCCTTGCTTTCACACCATTCTTCCCACCTTGATTTTCGGATTTTCATTCGACTTCGCGGACCCTGGGCTCTGAGACTCCTGCCTTCTTACCCTCGTTTTTCTGCTGAAAAGAGAAAGGTCCCTTGTCCCCATCCTCCTCTATGTTGTTTCTCGTTGCAAGAAGGTCTGCAGTAAAGAGTCCCACAGGGTTTCTCCTCACCCATCCACCCAGCCCATGGGATTCCTTTTTTGCCTTTCTATCTCATTTCGTAGCTTCCAGCCTTTTTGGCGTTACAGACCCTCCCGTTAGTGAGCCGATTGTGCCCGTTCTGAATCGCCCCCACATTCGCTGTTAGAGACAGCCTCTTTCCGTACTATTTTTCACCATTCTTGGTCCTGCTTTTTCTTTCTTCTGGGGACTTGCCCGGGCAGCTTCACCTCTTTTGTCGCGTTTCCCCTCTTTGCCCCCCCCTCGACTTTTTTCTGGTCGTCTTTTTTCCTTTTGGTGCTTGCGGCCCGTCCGACCTAAGGCCACAGAACCCAGTATTCGGTATCTTCTCTTTCTTTCAGGTCTTTTCTCCTCCCATCTTTGTTTTCGGGTTCGCCCCATCAAAGGTGTTGTTTTGCCATCCTGATTTTTTCTCGTGGGCCAAAGTCTGCCCTCCTCTCCAGTTCTCTCTGAAAATTTTACTTTATTTAATGTCCCTTCTTCCCGTTAATGTAGCTCTAGTGGGTGCCAGGTTTCCCGCTGCGGAATACCTTCCCACCGAAATCTGATGATCGTTTACGCCTCACTTTACCCCGAGCACATCAGCTCTGTCTGGAGGATGAACTATGTTTGGGGGGGGAAAAGCCCCTTGAAATGTCCCTGACCCCCCTTGGAATGCGGTCCTGGCTGTCATTCTCACCCTTTTCATCTTGATGACTTTTTTGCCTAGCCGATAGTTGAGAATGTCACTTGCCATTCTTCCCCTCTGTATAATAGTTTGACGCCCCAGAAAGCTTTACTATCTTTCGGAACCCCTGATCTCTTCCCCTTCTTTTTTTAGTGTTTTTTTCCTTCTTCCTGTCAGACTCCTGGTGGAAAGATCAGCCCCGTTAAGTGCGAAGAGAGCTTGAGTTCTCTAAGCACCATCCTTTCTTTTTTTTTGTGCACGAAGGTGTTTTCTCCCCTTTAAAATAGTTTTCCTCCCCTTCCTGGGATCTTTTTTACTTTTACTTCACGGCTCCTTCAAATCCATCGGAACCACCTTGGAGCAGCGCAGCGACTTTCGCCTTTTCTGGTTCTTTTGGCGCCGTCCGTAAAGGAGTCGCCCCCCCCTCAATTTTTTTTTCCCCCTGTACTTCTAAATGTAATTCTCCCCCCCCCCCCTGGGTTTCGAGCCTCTCCAAGATTGACTCGCCGCCACCAGATCTCCTATCCCCCTTCCCTAAGTTGTGGTGGTGAGAAGATTTTTATTCTGTTCCTTGTCTTTCCAATCTTCCTCCCTCCCTTTTTTGCATTAAAATTCCCTTTCTTTTTTTCCTGAACTTTTTCCGTCCCTTTCCTGGAGGTATGTCTTTATGCGCCGCGGTAGTATTCCGCTAAGCACGAAAAAGGGATGTTCCCGCCTTCTTTCTTCTCCGCAAGGGATGTTTCACCATGGCGTGGTCAAGCATTGAGTCCTAGGCGTCCCCCCCTTTTCTTCCAGAAAATTTTCTTTTTCCCTGCCTCCTTTTCCTTTCTACCCCGCACCGCCTTAGGACGCCAAGGTCCTCATCCCTCTAGCCACCCCCTAATCCAGGACAGATTGCTCCTCTCCCATCTAGCTCTCCCTGCCACCCATGAGAACCCTCATTTGTACCACCCCCCGCCCCCCCCCGCGAACGAGCCTCCTCGCCCACCTCCCACAACCCCTGCCCCACCCGCTGCACCCACCACCGTACCTCCAGAACATCCCGTACCCCCCCACCCACACCGTTGTTCAAGACCCGTCCGCCTGCAATTAATCTCGCGACCCACCCCTCACGCCTTCGCCCCCTCCTCCCCCTTTCTCCCGCCCCCCCCCACCCCATCCCCCGAATGCCATCTCTCCGCCACATCACCGCCGCCCCCCAACTCCCTCCAACCCCTAACGCGCGCCATAGACAAGGCCGACCACCTCCCCCCCACCCTCCTCCCCCATCCTCCTTACCGTTCAACTAGACATACGAAAAAACCCCCTCCCCCACAACGTTCCCCTCTGCCACCCTACCCTCCCCTCACCAGCTCCCCCATCCCCGCTGCGTTTATCCCCTTTCTACTCCCCCCCTCCCTCCACCACTCTCCCACACCCCCCGGCACTCCGCGCCCACTTCCTTCCTTCTCCCGCAGCACCCCGCCCTTTCGCAACCCCCCTTTTAACCCCCTCCTTACCCAAACTGGCCACCTCCCCCCAGCACCTCTGCCGGACGCCCCCCATAAGAATCGCTCTTACACCCCCCCGCATCAGCCTCCTTGCCACAGCCTATCTTCCAACCACCCCCCCCGCTCATTCAGTCTTCGTCTGCCCCCTAGATCCCTCCCCCGCCTTCGCGGCCCTACTCCATACCCCCTCCACCCACAGTTCACTCAAGAGTCATCCCTATCCCCTCCCCTACCCACTCCCCCCCCCCCCTCACTCCCGCCCCCCCCACCCCACCCGCCCCCCCCCCCACGGCCTTACTCCCAAGACCACCCGTGACACCCTCCCCAGCACCTCCTTACCCACCATCAACTTGCCCAATGTTCTCCCCCCATCCCCAAGACGTGCGTCCCCGGCCACACATTCGTTCAGCCTCGCCTCACTCCTTCCCAACTAAGCCCCTACCCCCCCCCCACTGGGTTACTCCGCCCTCTCCGGCCCAACACTACATCCTTCTCGGACCTCACCGACATCCCATTGGACCCCCCCCCCACACCAGGAACCCCCCCCACCATCCCCCCCCCTCCGCCCACCCCCCATCCCTCCCTAGACCCTCCCACACCCGCCGCGCACACTTTATCCGTCACGCAACTACCCCCTTCCTTTCCACTCCCAGGAGCTCCTCCCTAACTTACAACCCCACACGCCCGTCTAACCGGTAAGAGTAGTGCCAGCCGGTAAGGTCAACCCATGTCGCCCCCCCCCGCCCCGTGTGCACCCACCCGCTTACGGACTGAAAAACTCCCGCCACCCCCTCAGCGCTCCTGGCCAACTCTAGAATAATCGCACCCCCGATCTTCCACCCCCCGCCGCAACTACGCCTTCTACCCACCTCTGCCAACTCCCAATACAGTCCCTACACTCGTAACAACCCGAACAAATCCTCCCTGCTTTGACCCCACAACCATAACCACCCTCCCCATACCCACCCCACACCCGCCGTTGCTGCCCCAGACCCACTTTTCTTCTAAGCCGGCCCATCTTCCACGGCTCAGAACCCCCCTTACTCCCCCCCTTACTCCACCCCGTTAAGACGCCAACGTTTCTCATCGCCCTGCCTCGTTCCTCGGCAAGAAGCCGCCAACAACTTGCCCCTCACCCCGCGCCATCCACCTCGCTCTTCATAGGCCCCTTGGTGCCTGGAAGGCGAGTTGCTGGAACCGAAGCCCTCGGGTCTTTACGCCCCCCAACACGCATTTAGGCCCCGGACCCCAAATACCCTCCTTTTGCCATTGGAGGAAATCTTTATGTTCATTTTCTTCTGTACCCCGGTACCCTTTCTACCAGCCTCATTCCCCACCCTTAGTAACTCGAGCACATGCCCCCCCTACTCTCACGGACGCTCTCGATCAAGTCTATTTGCGGAAACACCCCCCCACTCTTCCTTACTCCATTCCATCCCCCACCCTATCGGACCTCTAACCACAAGCCAAGTTGCCTCGAAACTCCTTATCCACTCCAAAATCTCCCCCCCTTACCACACCCGACCCCACCCCTCCGCTCCCGCCCACCTTAATAATGCAATCCCCTGCGCCCCCGCTGATCGAAGAGCCCGGGTGCCTCTCGACCCCCTCTCTTCCCCCCCCCCCCCCCCCCCCAGACATGCCTGACCCACTCTACGTCCTCACTCTGAGCCCCCCCACCCCTACTCCCTCGCCACCAACCGACGAACCGGCGTACGCGCCCCCCTGTTCCCTCCTACCCGCCCACACCTAGGCGCATCACCTTGCATCACCCCTCCCTCTATCCTCATACAACACAAGTCAACCCTGCCACCCCTGTCCCTACCCCCCCACCCCACCGCCCCCCCCCCCCCCCCCCCCTCGTGCCCCGCCTCATCCCCACAACCGATACACAACAGCTACATCTCATACGACCCCCCTCCCACCACGTGGTCTCGTGCGCCCCTACACAACTCCACTCTTCCCTTTCCGTCCCGCCCACTACCCACTTGCTCCACCGTAACCAGCCCTCTTCACTCTCCTGTGCGCTCCATTCCCCCCCCCACTGTCCGAGACCCGGACCACTAGCTCCCACAGCCCACTTTTATGGTCCCCTTATCCCTTTACCGCTCAAAACCGAGACGTGCCCCCCCTCACTTCTGTCCATAACTGCGCCACGGAAGTCTAACTTATTCAAGACCCCATACAAGGATGACCTCCATCTCCCCCCCTGCTAAACCTCTTCTCCTCGAACATGTGGCCTGCCGGGTGCATGTTGCGCCACCCCTGCGAACGTCTAGGCCCGGGACCAAACCTTTTCTGCCCCTCAAGGTCATCTTGGGATTTTCAGAATTTTTTAGTCCTCTAACAACTCCCTTCCGGCCCCCCTACCCCCCTCTCTATTCGGTAATTCCCCCCCTTAGTTCCCCCCTCGTCCATTTCTAAGATGCTCAAGAACCCTTTTTTCTTTCTTCGGCAGTCTTTTAATTCTCATTCACCCTTTTGCTTTTCACAACGAAACTCAGCCTTGGGGGGGTCCATCTCAGTGTCTGGTGGCCTCCCTCCCCCCCCCTCAGTACTTTCAGCATATCTGCAGATGGCCTCAACCCCTTTGCTGTTCCCGTCACGCCTTTTTTCAAAAAACCTCCCTTTGGTCCATGTCCATTTGAAGCATGAATAAATTCCCTTTCGGCTCAAAACTGGCCTTCCCCCCGCGCCCCCCTTCTCTTTTCGACTGGGCCATGATTATCCTCTTGTAGTTTGTACCCCCACAAGAGGTCTTTTTTGCTATGATTTGCCAGCTAACCCCCGATTTTTTCTCCAATGAAGTTACCACCCTCCACTTGCCTCCTTTCCCGTTTTACATGTAACCCCCCGAGGCTGTATGTTCCCGCCTAACGAAGGGACCTTTGCCTTTTCCCCAGAAGTTTATGACTTTCACACCAGGGGTTTTAGTTTTTCCCCTAGGTTACAGGAGGAAAAATTTCCCCCCTTTCCTTCAGTTATTTCTTTCATTGACAACGCTTTCTAGCAATCGTTTTCGAATCCAAAAGAATAGCAAAAAAGCCTCTTCCCCCCCCTGAGAACCAGCGGCAGATCGAGTCCCCTTTCTCCCCGACATTTTAGTCTCCTTTTTGTTCAATACGTGTCTAATGGAGCTTTTAGGTCCTGGTAGGGAATCTCCTTTCTTGGGGCTCATATATTTTGGCTGAGTATCCTCCATGCTCTTTTTCCCCCCCCTCTTTTTAATTACTCTCCTTTTTTGGTTTTTTCTAGGTATGTTTCCGGATCCCACCTTTTAAGGCGACCCCCCCCATTATTCCCCCCCCGCAACACATTATTAGTTTCCCCCTTTAACCCCTCAGATCGTTTCCAATCCAATTAGCCCTTGTCAATGAAGAGTCGCTGAGGAACCGGAGAATTGCTCTTTGTAAGTCTGGTGTCTATCTGGGTTTTCTTTGAGCTCAGTCTTTTCCTAGGCCATAAGAATCGGGTGATCTGGCCCCCAATTCCCATAAATGATTTTCCCCCTTTAATTCATCTAAGCCCAGATCTCGGGGAGCAACCGGTATTAGGACCCCCCTTTTTGAGCGTATACAATTTTCCCCCCCTCTTTATTTATAAGTTTTCCCGGCAGTAATTGTTCGTAAGGGGTCCCTTTCTTCACCTTGAAGCCCCATTCCGTTCAGGCTTTTCCAACACCGTTCAGCTCTTTTTTCCCCCCATCTTTTTGGTTTCACACAAGACACAAACTTCAGCCAGCTTTATAGAGCGGTCAAGTCCCCTGTACCAGTCCCCTCCCTCTTTGGAGCTACTAGGCCTGTGCTTCAGTTGGCCCCCCCAAAAATGCGGTACCAAATTTTCTGGTTGTTTTCCTCTGAAGGCCCCATATTTTAGGAAAGACAATGTTTTTCCGGTATGGCGCTTTTCCACCCATGCTTCTTTATTACTGCTAACCGCCCGACCCTTCTTAAAGAAGACCCCCCCTCTGTCCGGCTCCTCCGGTGTGTCTCCGGACGCGTGATTTATTTTCCCCTCTCAAATTTCCGAGGGACCCCGTTATGTGTGCGCCTCTCCAGAGATGAGGTCACTGGTTTTTTTGAAGGAACTGTCTTCCCCTCAAGATCTCTCCCTGACTGGACCCGCCCTCTTTTTGGACCCCATTCGACCAACCATTTCTTTATCGAAAGAATAGTTAAAGTTATTTCCCCCCCCCGGCGTTTTTTTTTCCCTTCTGGGAAGTCAGATTGTCTTTGTTACTTTACAGGTCCGCTTCCGCGGAGATGTACCACCTAAAGTTCTGTGAAATAACTGTGTCTTCTTCTTTCTTTTCCCGGACAAGGGATGTCCCCCTTTCATTTTCTTCCCCCTTTCTAACCCCGACTTCTCTGAAATCAAACCTTTTCCCGGTATCTGTCACTGTGTTGAGAGATCCCGGATTTCCTTCTTTTCTCCTTAGCTAACCATCCCTAGGTTGGTTCAACATCTTGCCCTTGTCTGCCTCCGCCAGTTGCGAAGAGACCGGAGAAGGTTCCCCCAACTTCCTTCCCTCCCACTTTCTTCAGAAGTTTGTGGATGTGGAACGTTTGCCCGAAAAGTCCTGCTTTTTTTCATCCCAAAGGAAACCCAACCCCCAATTCCCGGCTTTTTCTTTCGCACGATCCTGCAAATGCGCTCTCCCCTTCCGAAGCTTGGCTTTCCCTTTGGCGAACTATAGGCCGTTTAATAATCAAAGGACCATTTCCCCTTTAAGAAACCCTTAGGGATCGAATTGTTTTATTTTCCCCCGCCCATAGCTCAGCTAATCTGCCCTCTTTCCGCCATCGCAGGCGTCCTTAGTCTCGGGTGTTTCTAAAACACCCCCCCCGTCCCCTTCCCCGAGTCGCCTTTTTAATACCAGGAGTCTTTTATCCCCCCCCTTTGGGGGGATTCTCCCCTTGTCCCTTCCTTCCTGAGACTCGGAGGGCAATACCCTTTCCCAGTTGAGCCCGATTCTTTCCTTCAGAAGAGTGGCCTGACCTCATCTTATCCTTTCCTGTATCGACTTTGTTTCTTCTGACCAACCTTTTGTTTCTTCCCCCTCCCCCCCCCGACCTTGGTGGTCGGAGTCGTTCTCTTTCCTGATTAATGAAAAACGCCCACAAAATCCATGGCGGCTCCACTCCTCCCTGCTTTGCCTTTGTTTTTGCGTCCTTCCCGGTTTCAGAACGGAGTTCAGCACCCCCTACTAATGCCTTCCCAAGGAACCCCCAATGAGGGGTCGCTACGACCCTTTCTCCCCCCTTGGTCGACAATTCGTCAAACGCTTATTCTATATATCCCTTTGTTGTTGAGGCATTTCCTTGCTTGTCCTTCACTCCTTTCCTCCTCTTCCTTCTCGTCCCCCTCCCGAGGGCTATGACTTTTTTGTAGGGAAATGAAGGATTCACTATTATGTAAGGCTTCTCCCTCCCTCCCCTGCTGAGAATTTCTGACTCTCCCTAAAGTGTGGGGTCCCATTGTCCGGCCTTTTTTTTGTTCCATGCGGACGAGAGTTGAATCGACCCTTAGTGTGCCCCCCAGCCGGTTTGAAAGGATACTCACCAGTCTTCGGATTCCTTTATAAGACTCTTGGTGCCTTCTCAATATCTGCCTCTGTCTTTTTTTTATCTTTGCCGACGCTTCTTCCTTGCATTAGTTTCGACATCTTCACTCCCGATTTGACCGAAAGACCCTAAGCCCGTAGTCGCTTGTTTTCTTTTCCTCCCTCCCCACAGATTTTCAGCTTTCGAATGGCCTCTTTTTTCCCTTTTGCGCAAACCTCTTTTTCAGAAAAGACCTGTATCCTGTCTCTCAGGCAGGATACGAATGCAGATGGGAGGTAGGGGCCTGTTACCCAGGGGTTTTTTGTGTTGTTTTTTATTCCAACAACTGTTTTTCCGAACCTGACATCATCTGGCTTTTTGTTCTTTCGGTCCATCCCTTTTCGGAGGATAAGAGAACCTTGCCTTTTTTCCCACTGTTGGTCCCCACGAAGACTCTCTTTTCACGCCCAACCTAAGAGCCCCATACTGAGCCGTTCATTGCAGTGTGGTGAAAGCGGAGTAATCTGCGAGAAGGCGCTGCTTACCCTCCGGGGCCCCCCCGAGAATAAGATTCCCCCCCCTAGGGATGGTTTGTTCTGTCTCCGCCCCCCTTTCCTGACAACGAAGCAGACCAGTCCTAGATTAATGGGTATGTATGCATAGGTGGGTCCTCCTTTTGGCAGCCAGGTCTCATCTTTTCCTTTCCCCCCGCTACGGACCAAAGTTGGTACCTTGTTCCTTCCCTCTTTCCCTTGCCGGTCACGTCCACTTACATAAGGAATTTCCCTCTGTACTTTCACCTGTGATGATCGTCAGCGATGGTGTTTTCGATGAATATTTCCCATACGTGGCCCGGAAATAAACGCTAACTTCTTCTTTCCTTCCAACCCATCTAACATTCCTCTCTTCATTTCCTCCACATCTCAGGGATCTGGATCGGCCGCCCAAGCTTCTCCAATGCGCCCCCCTCCCCCCGTTTTTCACCTCATACGGAACG
>Ga0179593_1328535_pt1 | contig 15509 bp, 18 predicted proteins | sample CZODoug2_1_08_16_FD_185931 | JGI IMG/M metagenome (GOLD analysis project Ga0179593, IMG submission 185931) | Vadose zone soil fungal communities from Angelo Coast Range Reserve, California, USA - CZODoug2_1_08_16fungal (PacBio error correction) | ecosystem: Environmental > Terrestrial > Soil >... | reverse complement strand
CGCGCTTCCGGACCCGCCTCTGCGATAAGGGGTTCTCGAGGTTGTGTGGCGGATCATTGTCTGTCCTTCAGACATTGAAAAAAAGGGAAGGTGCGCCTGGCGCAGGTGCTTTTCCCTACTCCGTCCCCTTTTTAGCCTTCTACCGGGAGGTGCGGATTTTTTTAGGCCCCCGGAAGGATTTGGAGGCGCAGATCCTTTCCCTGTCCCTTGGGCCCCCGCATCCCTTCCGCTTAGAGCTCGTTCCCCAGCGGGCGCCTCCGACTTCATTCCCTTCCCCTTTTTGCGAGTGAACGTTTGGTGCGGGTCGGTTTTGGAGTCACCTCTCTCGGCGAAGGAAAATTTACATATGGCGACGATGACCGAGACTCCCCCGTCCCGCCCCCTTGCTCCATTCGGAGAAAGTACCCTTACTACATTTATCGACATTCTTGTTGCGGATCTCTGTTTCAGGTTCCGGAAGAATGCCTTTCTTGGAGGCCGATGTGGTGTTTTCCTCCCGCGACTCCCCTCTCTTATTGCAAAAACTCAGAGAGATCGCCCTAGTGCTCTCTTCCTCTCCTTTCCAATTTGGAGAGACCAGGGAGGTTACAGGTGCGACCTTGTGTTTATGTGGAGGTTGGCGTTTTCTTGGGGCGCCCTTCGTCCTAGTCAACCACAGACCCCCCCTTTTTAGCTCCACCCCTACATCATGTCTGCCCGCGCCGCATGCGTCTATACGCCCCCCCTCTCTTTCTGTTTGGTCACCCCGTGTTGCGCTTTCCCCCTACGGAAGGAGTTCTTGCCATACTTGTTGAGCGTTGTTGGTTTCAGGATTTATACACGAGGCCAAAGGTGTTGAAGTTGGTTTGCGTTAATAATATTTTTTTCCTGGCCGTCTCAGGCTACCGCTCCCTCTGGTAAGCGAGCTATGTTATCCGTCCTAGTGTATTTGCCCCACGGCATCCGGATCACTGGCCTCCTTGTGAATGAGTCCTTTTCCCCTACCCCCGAAGCCCTCTTTGGGGAGGCGTTGCCTTTTTGGCGTTCCCGCCTCCTCCTGCCCCGCTTGGATAAACCATCGACAGCAGCCAAGCGCGCCTCGCCTCGCCTTCCCCCTTTTTTTTTCTCCATTCCACGACTTCCTCGAACTTGCCCAGTCCTCCTTTTTCGTGACAAACCACTAATACTGAGTTTCTGATCCCCTTTCCGTTGGCCTCTCTTACCGCCTCCCCTTCACTGACACGTTTCTTTTCTTGTCCACTACGCCGAGCCCCATCCCGATTTACAGACAGCACACGCAATGGCCCCCCCCACACGTTCCGCACACACATGCTTCCTGCGGCTTACTCACCCGGCTTTTCCCTATTTCTTGTATGACGGACGACCTGCTTGGCGTCCCAAGGCCTGCGCCAGACCCTCTTCTTTTCGATAGTCTCCCCATTTTTCCATGCGCGGCCGTTCCAATGGAACAACATTTTCGTTTCTTAGCCGAGTCGCCCCCCCAGCACCCGGAAAGATGAAGCCCCCTTTCCTTGTGATTCGACCCTTGTATGTCCTTTTTTCCCCCCTTCAGCCGCCCTTTTTTGTCGTGCGCCACCATCTGCCCTTCCCCCACACTGGATTTTATTTTCTCGTAGCTTTTGTCCGCCAAAGCATTTCCTTCCTCCCCACCCGCTGCGTCGGCCTCCCTTTTCTTTCTGTAACCTCCCCCCTCCAACCCACACATAGTTACCAGCTGATCCCCCCTCTTGCCCCCCGTACTTTCAGGATGCAGTTGCCTCCCTTTGTTGCGGTCACGATTTAATAAGCATAGTTGTCACCCTGTCTTATGGAAACGGTATGGCTTTTCCCTGAGCACACCGTGCCCCAATGTCGTTCACTTTTTTGCACTCTTTGTTATACATCTGGTTTTTTAATCTTTTTCTTGTTCCCCAGCCTCCCCACACGGACCATTGTTCCTTGTCCATGGCCCTGTTTCCAAAGCCTTCTTCTTCGCCCCGTTTTTGATCTCTCCCCCAGAACTCCATCCGACACTAACACCAGAGTGGGCTAGCGTGAAGAAGCCTTGGCCCCCTTCCTGCGGATCTCCGGAGATTTCTTCACCCCAGCGCAAGCTTGTACCTCGCATGACATTGAAGAAGTGCTTACCCTCTATGTCTGGCCCTTCTCCCCCCGTCTTAGGGGGTTGACCAAAACAGAAGTCCCCCCCCTCCTGTCGACTGACTCTTTTTCCTACATGGGTAGAGCCGGTCATTATCTCGGTCCCGGCAGACGAGGTGAGGCGTGCTGTTTTAAACCACTGTCCTCCCCGCTTTTTTCAACAGATGTGACATCTTCCCCCACGCACTCCGCACGATATTTTCTTTAGTCATAGTCCTCCCCATCGGGCGGTGCTCGCCTTTTCCAAAGAATATTTTCTCGCATACTTCCCACCCCTCTTTCCCCCCCTCACGTTCCTTCTTGACTCCGCTGAGATTGCCCCGTCTGCCATGCTTGAACGGCGTATTCTCGACGCGAACGGAATGTCCCCGATAAATTGACCGGGCCTTCTTCTGGCTCGAAAAGAAGCTACTTTTTCCCTCCCCCGCCTTGTTTTTTTTTTGGATTTTGATGTCCACCGGTCTCGCTGCTTCATACCCCGGCTCCCGTTGCCGCGTCTTCCTTTACTGCCCGGCCGGGCCGTGTGCTCTCGAGAATACTTCCTTTTAGCATTATCGCAGAGGAAAGTTTTCCTATGCATGACTTGAGCGTTAGTTGCCTCTGGTGTCTAGGTCTGATGATTTCGGGTGAGACCGCTCTATTCCTTTTTCGGCTCTGCTTCTGCACCACTTGTATAATTCGGTATGACCGGATTCTCTTGAGGAATCCCATTGTGGTTTTCCTCAGCCAGTTTAGTTTCCTTCCCCCTCTTTAAGGTCCTCCTCTTAAGCAGCAGACTTGACCCATCATGCATAGGTGAAGGTGCCCGAGCAAATGTCCGGTTCGCCTACCCCACCCTGCAGAGAGACAAGGTAGTTCGTTCCACCCTCTGCTGCCTCCGGCCATTCCCTTAGCTTAATCTTCGGCGGCCCGATATCAGCCTCGGTCGCGTCACTTTGTGCAAAGAACCGTCTGAGAGAAGTGGAAAAAGATTTTCAACCTCCCTTGTGGTTTTTGGTACCCCTTTTTTGGATGTCTTTTCTCTTCATCAAGGGTTAAGAATGCTGCTCGTCCCCCTTTCAGCCGACGTCTTGTTTAGTTCCCCTCCCTGTTTTGGCCTGTTGTTTTTCCGTATTTGCCAAAAACTCGTCAGCCTCAGTTGTGAGTTACCTGTACAGTGTCCTTTTGGCAGTTGCGCCAGCCTTGCCCTTGCTTTAAAGCGGAGCCTGACCCGCACAAAGGGTTTAGATGGAAGAAGTTTTTCGAGACCCCCAATAGTTGAGAGTTAATCTTTCTTTCTGTTCGGCGCTTACAGCCCCCAGACCACTTTTTGCCGCGGTTTTTTTACGAAATCTTTTTTTCGAGGTAAGACCTTGCGTACCCCTCCCCATCCCCTTAGTTTTTTTCCGGCTGAAGGCCCCAGCTACGGACAGTCTTTCCCGGTGGTTTTCTTTGTCTTTGTTCAGATCGAATTTCCTTTCCTGAGTTTTCAGAAGCATTTCCTGTCCAGAGGGCATTTTCTTAGACCCCTTTCTCTTTCTCCCCGACCTGTGTTCAAGCCTCTCATTCTTCCACTTGTCTATCCCTTTTTTCCGTGATTAGAGGTTCTGGTAGTCCTATTGTTCCCAGCGGTCTCTTCCTTTGGACCCTCACAAACGTGGACCTCATCTAGGGACCTATCCTTTTTCCATTGAAGGAAGAATTTCTTCTCCTCCTCTACGGCGTCCTGCCCCCCCCCCCTTTCTGTCACGTAAATCATCTCTGCGAATCGACCGCGGAGACCGCCCCGGTTAGGTCTAATTTGCAGGCTCTTCCCTCGCTACGTTGTCTCCATAGTATTCGTTTTTTTCGCTCCTGGTGTACTTTTTATACTTCCTCTGATCCTCGGTCGTTGCCGAGTCTGGTCTTTGCCCAACAAAGGTTTTCACCCTTTCTCCTCTGGAGTGCCGTTTTTGTGCCTATTAGTACTACCCTTCCTTCTTGGTCGAGTAGCTTTTTTCCCCCCTTCGCAAACCCTCAAACAAGCGGAGGCCTCCTTCTGCGAGTGGTTAAGGTTGACTAGTCCACTTTTTTCGACCCCCCCGGTCCGTTAAGTCGGGGTCCCTCTCTTAAGGGCGAACCCTCCTTCAGTACCTGATTGGCTCCTTATCCTTGCTTGGGATTACCATATTTATTTTGTAACGCAACACAAAAAAACAGGTCTTTTCCCTCTTCTATTGAAAGATTTCCCCGAGTTCCCTCCTCATCTGTCCGTTCCCTCAGGGTTTTTTTTCTCTCCCCTGGTTGCCCTCCTTCGCGTGGTTTTTTCTCCTCTAGAGACTCCATTTTGATTTGAGCGGCTCTTCGAACTATTTCTTAGAGATGTGGGGATTCCTCTAAGTTTTTCTCAGGTGCTAAACCTAAGCCCCTTTCCTGATGCCTTTATCTAGGCAGTGTATGGATGAATCTCTGATCATTCCATATCTCTTCCCTTTTATTCCTGGAAATATAAGAGTGTGGTCGCCGTCCGTATCACCACGATTCCCCCCCCTCCCCAACCCATTTCTCCTTATACGGTACTCCCGGTAGGTCTACTCTCCTCCGCGTTTGTGCTAGATAGTATTGAGGACTGAACAGAGGATGGAGTTGTATTTTTGGCCTGCCTTTGTTTTCTTCTTTAGTTCTTCCCGTTCGTCCCATTCTTTTTGCAGTACCTATGTTCCGGGTCTAGGTTTGAGCTCAGCCTTCCCCCCTTGCCATAGCCGGCGAAGCTCCCCTTTTCCTCGCCGTTATGATTCATAATTAAGTCTCGTGACAGTGGGAGATTCGGCTCCTTCATTTGAGTTCTCTGAATTACCCCCCCAGAGCTGCGTGGCAGAAAAATCCTGTCTCCTCCCGACCCGTTTGAATCAGCTTTTTTGTATAGCCGACGCTCCCTTCCCCAATTTGCCGGGTCTCTTCCTGTGGTTATCTGTCCTTTCTTTTTTTCGACGCACCCCGGCTGAGATGAGTTGGTGAAGGCCCCTCTTAGTTCTGGCCATTTTCTAATTTTTTTTTAATATCGGGGCTTTCTTTCTAAACAGCCTCCTTGCGGAACCAGAGTTTTTTTTTCCAGTATCGCGGCTTTGCCGTCTGGTTGAGCTTCTCCCCGATGCCCTGAACCAGAGAGACTTGAGGATTTTAATCACTTTCCTTTAAATACATACCCCACCTTTCTCTTGTTTTTCACCCTTCGATCCCCCAAACACTATATCTCTGCTTAATAACACTTTCTTTTCCGGTCTCCTTTCGGTGTTAGGAATCTTTAGGAGGCCGCTCTCCTCTTGACAAGAGGGAGAATCGTCCCTATCCTATGCTCTGAACTTCATTGGTCTAGTGAGAATTCGCCATTCCTCTCTGCTTTTTTTGAGATAGAAGGTTCGTAAGGTTGACTCTCTCCTTCACCTCTTCTCCACATGTCTCCAGATATTTTTTTAAGCATGATCCTCCCTCCCCCTATGATCGTCCGTTCCTGTAATGAACAAAGAGGAGTTTTTCCTCGACCCTCTACCTCTTCCTTTTGGCAATTTTCATGGGTAGCGTCTCGTACCTTTCTGCTCCACGCCTCTCAGTTTTTTGCAATACCACAGGTGCTCTCTTTTGTGAGCCTTCTTCATCACATAAAAGGCAGAAGCCTTGTTCCCTGCGACAGGGTTTCGGATTGATGAAAGCCTTCGCTCCCCAAATTTCTCTCTAACAACTCTCGCTTCGGAGTCTCCGCCGCTTGTGCCCTCCGCGGTGGTAACCTCGATGTTTCCCCCCCCTGTTTTCTTTTACCACCTCGTTCGATATCAGGGTGTTATCATTTTTTTCGTCGAGGCATTAGTAAGTTTTTTTTCCGTCCATACTTGGTTCCAGATTCCCCCCGCCATCAGGCTCGCTATGTTCGTTCTTTAGGCTTCTCCGTCCCTTAGGACTTAAGACATCCGGATCCTGTTGGTCTTCAATGAGCTTCCACCTTCCTCTTCCCCCCGAGACCCGAGCTTTTGCGTGTGGTTGTTATTTTTTCTCCCGTTTTCCCAGCTCCCTGAGTTTAGGAACTAAACCCTCCGCACGTTAGATGCACAATAGATCGTTATCCACACACCTTTTTTATCCCTCTCCGGCAAACCCCGACCAGAGCTACGCCCCGACCACCAGTCCCATGTCCTTTCGTTCCCCCAACGGATCAGGATGCCCTCCCAACCCCACGGTCTCGTTGGGCCGGCCCCCGGATTTTCCAAGACATCTTTCGATTTGTTTTTTCATTGCGCTCGGAGGTTCATTCCTCTTCCTCTTTTGCTTTCCCCTGGACCTGATAGGCAGATACCTGTTTCTCAGTCTGCCTGCTCGAAAAGCTTTCCAAAATGTTTTGCTCCTTAACTAAAGTCTGGGCGACCCGCGCCTTGCCCTGACTCTGAGACCTCGACATTTCATCTCTTCCTCACCCTTCACTTCTCTATCATAGATATGATCCTGTCAATTTCAACGATGTATTATTCTTTCCCTTTTTGATAGGGTGGAATTCGCCCCTTTTCTTACGGCCCCTCAAACTCCCAAGACCTCTTCGTCCTGGTTTTCCCTCTCCTAGTTGCAGAAATCTTTTCCTTTTTTAGGAGTTAGAGTCACTCCTGACAGGCTGTCTGTCACCCCGGCTTGGTCTTCCCCCCCCTTTCCATTTTTGTTTTCTGTGTCTGAAGCGACGACCCCCACTAGACGATTGCGACCCCCCCCCTACCTAACTCTACTCGGCGGCCCTTTGTCGTTTCCCCCCCCGACTTGAATAGCACTTTGATTTCCCCCTTTTCTTCTGGCCGTTTGAGTTGCCCAGCCGAAAAAGTGCATACCCATACTTGACGCGCTAGCTTAAGATGGTGTACCGATCCACCGGTCCCCTGATGGCAGTTGTCAGCTCAAGCGTCGGCTACCCATCTCTCCTTCTCAGTATGGTAGTCTGAACCAACTCACCCTCTTTCCACCCGACCCACCCCCCTTCCTCTGTCTGCTTGCCAAGTCCTTTGTGGCTCACGGCTGACTCTATCCCTCGTGCTTTTCCTTTCACCCCCTCACCCGGACGCCTCTCGTTTCTGGCCGGACCTTCCCCTTAGGTCCTCTATGTCGTGCCTTCCTCCCACATGCTCCAGCCTTTGGTTTGTCTCAAAACGACCCTCCCTGTCTCCGCGATGTAGTCCCTGGTGTGCCCCCTTTGACCCCAGCGCAGTCTTTCCTATCTCTGTGCTCGAGATCAGGTCCTTCTTTCTTCCCGCTTACGTGAGGCTTCTCTCAGACAGTTCCCCTATACTTCCTTTCGCTTGCGAAATCTCTGTTTTGTGGCTATTTTTTCTAATTCGTAATTCGCCTCGTCCGCGGTAACCTAAGATATAGTTTGACATGCGCGGCATTAGTTCCTCTCTTTCTAGTTTTCAGGAGCTTGATGAGAACCCTGGCCCTGCCGCACAACCCTCTCCCCCTGCTCTTATTCCTAATCTAACGAAATAGTAAATCTCTCTTCCCCCCCTCCTCCCGTTTTTTTTTTTTTTAGAGAGGATGTACTTGAATGCGCGTTCAGACGTTCGTGCCTCTTTGCCTGGTAATCCAGTCCTTTCGTGTGTAGGTATCTCCTCCGCCTTCCCCTCTCCCAGCTCAGCGGGTTAAGGGATATGTTAAAGGGAATAGATCTACGGTTCCCGCTTGTGATGCGACGGGGCCCGCTCTTTGCTTCCCTTTCTGACGGCGACCCCCAGCATTTTTGCGATCTGCGTTGCAGCGTGATCCTTTTCTTGGACTATATAGGGACCAAGACCTAGAGCTCTCCTTAAGTTCCTGGAGGAAATCTTTTCTCCTTTTTTATTCTGAGTGTCACAGGAATTCTCGCGGTGCCCAAGTCACCCTTGTCATTTGTTGACGACCACCCTGCTCCCTTCCGACACGGTTTCTCTGCTGCGTCGGCGGTTTTTGTTTTTCCAACAGGCTTTTTTTTCCTCGTCCTCGCTTTTTTTGCCACCCCATTTAGGAATCGCCTCCCTTCTCCTCTTCCTTGCTTTTTAGAAGGACTATTGATCTTCCTTTCTCCTCTCTGCGTTCCACATGAACTCGAAGATTTTCGACCCTTTTTTCCTCTTCCAAATTAGCCTTAGAGATCCCCCTCTTTCGCGTTTTTTTTTTTGGTCGTTTTTCGTTTTTTGTACTCCCCCTTTTTCTTACGTTTCAATGCCGCGCAGCTTTTTCGCCCTCACCCCCTCATCGGAAGGTGTTTTCGTGGGGGATTTGCTGAAACTGACCCCCCGCCATTGTCACTCCTCCTTTGATCTGCTTTTTCATGTATTTTCTTTTCACTTTCTGTTCCCCTTTTTTCTCCGCCAGAGGTAAAAGAAATTGTGAACTTGCTTCTTTTCCCAAGCGGAGCCCCCCCTCGGATGGCCGCGCAGCTTTCGATTACTAAAATACGCCTCCTTATTAGTTTGTCGTAGGTAGTCCCAGTACCCCGGACCACATTTTCGGCCTACGGTAGGACGTCCTCCCTGTTGTGAGGAGTTTTTTGTCCTTTACGTCCTCAAGACTAAATTTGGTAGGATTTAGTTGACCGGAATCTTCTTCCAATTATTTTTTCGCCCGGTCTTCACCATTTTACTCCCCGGCGTGTTCCGCCTATCTTATTTGATCAAATAGTTTTCCTTCGCCTAGTTTCCTTTTTTCTACAAGAACCCCCATTTTGTTTCGAATTTAACGGGGTTTGCAATCTCCTCTTTCAGTTTATGGAGCAGGCGTCTTTGCGTCCCATCCTTCTTACTCTGGCAACCCCAGTGGAACTCCTATCTTTAGCCCCTTTCTCCGCGATTGCCCTTTGCCTTCCCCTCCTTCGGGATTTTAAAAGAAAGAGGATCGAAACACGTTCTCCCCCTTTCCCCTCCGATCGCGCCTACGAGGTTTTCAAATATGTCTTGGTGCCGGCCTGAACAACTCCCGCGGGTTTCTTTTTTCTTCTTGGCATTTCCCCCCCCCAGTAAGGTTGTAGATCTTCCCCCCCTTTTTTTAGGATACAGCCGGCTGTCGTATGTTCTCCTCAAAAACCTGGTTTCTGTCATACTATATCCCCCGATGGCGTTGAAGCTTGAGCGGTCTTTTCCTCTCTGTGCCATTATTTCAGTGAAGATTTTTTCCTCTTTCCTGGCAAGTTCCAAGAAAAAGACTTTTCGGAGGAGGCTATGAGGTTTGAAGGTTCCTTGAAGATATGGCCTGTGTTTTTGAACGGTGAAATTCTTCCCCCCTTTCCCTTCGATGCAACCCTCTGATATCCCCAGCGATCGTGACGCTGCCCCAATCTTTCTTTTCACTGCCACACAAAGAAACACCAAGGGTTCTTTTCCCTCGTAACTGACTTTTTCCAAAAAGCCCACAAAGTTCCCGCCCGCAGCTTTTCAACTTTTTTTTTTTTTCCCTGGTGGGCAACCCCCTCCCCCATTCTACATTCCGATTTTTTTCCCCCCCTCTGTATATTTCTGAAGACGACTGGCTCGTTTCCTCCCCCCCTCCCTTATTTAATCGGACGCGGGGATTCGCTAAGGCCTAGGGCCTCCATACTAGTCCCGCCCCCCTGTTCGCATGTAATACGGTTAGTCCCGTCCCCGTTTCCCTTTGTTTGCCGAGTATGCCGACAGATCTTCTGTTTAATGAGGCAATACGATCGCCTTCGTGTCTCGTCTTTCGCCACACTGACGCCTCCATCCTACTTCCCCTGTGGATAATTTTTTCCCATTCCGAAGGGAATCCCAGACTTGTAGCTCTTCTTCTTCCGGTTTTTGCCGACAGTGAGTTGGGAGGTTTTTCGTCTTCTCTTTTCTGGCCAGGATGTGGAGATTGCCGTGACTCTTCTCCCCCTCCTGAACCTCCCGAAAAGCCAGGCTCTCTTCACCCAATTCTTTCACTATTCAGCGGCGCTGCACAGCAGTTAGATCGGCGGATTATTGGCGGTCCCCGGGTGGCCTTTTCTTCCCCTCCCCGAACCGCTACACGTAATAATAAACGAGGATTTTTTTTTTCCCCCTCAACCCAGATAAACCAGTGTTTCTTTTCCTGTCTCCGCTTATTTGCGGCTATGAAAAACTCCGGCAAACTAATGGTTCGGCCTGGGGTATGAATCATGTCATTTCGTTATTTTTCTTAGAAGAAGACGATTGAGTGTTAATCTGCCCTGGCACATATATCATTTCAATAAGTTGTTTTGAGTCTCCTATGCCCCTTCCCACTGACAGGATAATCAGATGCGGCTGCTTCGGCTGTTGCCTATATCCCCCTGAATGCCATGCCAAAACCCGACTGGCCTTTCTTTTTTCCCTCTCGCACAGCCCTTTTTTTCTAGAAGTCTCCCGAAGGATGTGAGGGAAGTGAGGTGTCAGGCACGGCGAGAGGCATTAGCTGTTGCCCTCCCCATCGCCCACTAAGAGCGATTCTTTCTGGTCCTGTGCGACTTTTGCTATTTACCTCCTTTGGAGAGCGCCCTGGGTTTGTTTTTTTTTTCCCTCCTCTTTGCAGGACAATCGAGACGATAGGCGCCACCTCCTGCCTCCCTTTCCCTCCGCTGTTTGGGCCCACCCCCTTAGCCCCCCTCTTTTTTCTCCTCGAAACTCTCTCTGACCGGTCTCCCTCAAGCTCCCTTCCTGCTTCCGACCTTAGAAATGACCTACGTGAAGATTTCCGCATGCAACCTCGACGATGGCCCTTGCTACACGGCCCCCCGGACCTTTCGTATGTTCCCCCCCCTATTGCGGTTCCTTTGGCTTATGGTTGCAATACCCCTTTCTCTGAAATATAAACCCCTATTCCTTCGAGCCGCATCGCGATGACGTCGAAGGCTTTGCCCCCCACGACGTCTTTTTTTCCCTTTTGAAAAAACTGGGTGAGCTTTCCATTTTTTTTCTTCCCGTTTCGCTAGGCACTTGACTTATCAGTGCCAACTGTGCCTCCATTTTTTTTTTTCCTTGGGGCCCTTTTTTGTCGCGAAAAACCCATTGTCATGAACCCAACTCATTCCCCTCATCTTAGAATGAGAGGTCCTTAAAGGAAGATCCTCACGTTACGTTTTGACACCAACCTTTTTCCCTTCTCTCCTTCACCTCAAGAATGTAAATCACTCGACACCCTCTTCCCCTATCCGGATTTTTTTTGTGTGTCCCTTTTCCCGTCCAGTTCCTTCTTTCCTATCTTTTTCCACACCCCCACCCCGCCGAAGAAGAAGCTCACCCCTCTTTTCCCTCCCTCCCCCCGTAGCGCCGTTATTACCCCCAACCTGTTTTTTTCGTCCCAGACCTTCGGTCTCCAGTCGGTCCTTCCTGACAGTCCGTCGAGGAGCGAACCAATCACACTCTGTTTCCTCTCTCCTCCCCACCGCTCCCCCCGGTTATTCATGGCCGGCTCCACCCTGCACGCCCAACTGGCAATTTTTTTGATGCTTTTGTTCGAGTTTCCTGCTTTTCCGGTCTATTGCTCTCGTGTCTTTGCGCTCGGGTCCTGAGTACCTGATTGGTTTTCCCCCTGCTGCTAACCCTTGTCCCTATTTCCCTGTTGGATTCCGAAGGCTGTGCCCCCCTTTCAGAACTCTTCGGCACGATCTCGATGCACCATGGTTTACGGGATATTTTTCTCCTTCCAGTTTCTTGCTATAGACTCCCCTCTTTCATCCTGCCTTCTTCGACTTTTTCTGCTGACTGACCATGGTGCTGACCCCCCCCCCCCCCCCAACCCCAGTCTGACTATTGCTGTAGCTCGGTTGCCTCCCCTCCCCCCCCCACCTGAAGAACCTGTCGTGGGAATTCTTCCCGTCGCGTTCGTCCGTTTTGCCCCACCCCGTACAAGGATGTCGTCACGCTGTTCTTCCATGCCCGGTGTCTGTTAAATTGCGACACTATCCCCCCCTAGGTGACCCGTTTCTTATTAACCCCCCCTTTGCCCCGTTCAGAGAACCGCAACCCTTTGCGTTCTTTACGTACATAAGGAGTTTTTGTTTTTGTGCCCCCCTTTTCTTAGGGATTTTTGGCCGACTGCCTTGCCTCTTCTTAATCGGAACGCCTTGTTCTTGACTATTGGAGTGTTAGAATCCCCCCCCTTTTGCCCCCTTTTTGGTAAGTTTTTTTTCCATTCCCTAGCATTTGCTCTACCCATTTTAATTCCCAACCTTGGAAGGTAAAATTGTTATTTTCCGACAAAGGACATAACACCCCCAAAACATTGACTTGCCCGAAGGCTTTTTTTTGTGAAGCATTCAGCGTAATCTGCGAGTATATGGCACCCTGAAGCGCCCTTAAAGGGTCTATCTCGAGCCGTCGACGTACTGCGAGGATTGGCCTGCGCTCGCTTCTCATTCGCTTTTTTTAACAACCCGACCAGACTTCGTAGCGTATCTCTGGGTTTTTCAACGTTTTTTTTAACATGCTTTTAATTTCAGGGCAACGCGATGAGGTCTCGCTGCTCTCGAGCCACCTGTCAGCGTTCGACCGATTAAACTGTCATTCTCTAAGGTTGTTCCTATAGCGCCTCCTTATGAGGGGCAGTCCTCTCCCCCCGAAATTCATCCCACTCCTCTTTCGGCCCTGGTCGGAACAACTACACAGAATATGCATGTGCCCGCGTCTCTTTAATGGATCTTTCTTTTCTCTCGCTCCACCCGGAATGAATGCGTACCCCTTCCCGGCGCGTGCTTTGTTAGGAAGCCTCCCTCTTTAGTAAATTCCTCTCATCTTTCATATCCTCCGTTGTTGTTTTGTTTTGTCGCTCTTTTCCAGGTTCGTAGATGCGGGACAGCCTAAACGCTGCCGTGCTTTTTGTCATGGGTAGCCGGGTGCGCGTGAGTAAGTTCCTGGCCCGATTTTTTGCGAATCAACTTGCGCCTTTTCTGCAGGTTGCGCTGCGTCCCCCCCGCGGTTTTTCAACGTGAAGGGGCACCAAAACCTGGACATTTGTTTTGGCCTGCCACCGAACGTCTGGAGCTTCCCCCCTGGCCAACCTTGTTATAAGTTGGTGATGCCGTTATAGTTTTTTTCTTGAAACTGACTTTTTTCTGCCCGTCAAGTTGAGGCTTGGGCCTGTGAACCTTTGATAGAGTTTTGTTCTCTTTTTACAGAGAGCCTATTCTGACTTCCCCCGGTGAGAGAAGTAAGTTCTACCGCCTGGCGAAGGAGAGTCCAAGTAGGTTTTTTTTTCTGGTTGTGGTCTTACCAAACGAGGGCGAGCTTGGAATAGAATGACCTTCGAAGTAAGGAGTCTTCCGATTAGACGCATCTTTTTGGGGCAGGTGTTGGTGCCAGAACCTCTTCCGCATTTAGTAATGATTAACTCCGAGCCTCCCCCGGCTGTTTGTTTTTTTCCCAGTCTCTCCGGTTTCGAATTCTGTTTAATCCGACTTGCGCTCAATGTCGAGTGGATTCCCCCGAGGGGATCGTTTGTGGTTATGGGAAGGTTTTGTCCCCAACTGTTTTTTCCTCAATTGTACATGTACCTTTTTTTTTTGTACTCTGGAAACCGGATTGCCAGGAGGGCCTCCCCAGCACTGGCCCTCACAAAACCCATTTTTTCCCTCTGATTCTTCACAAAGAGTCCTTGCACAACCATTTTTGATTTCCCTGCTTGACCGACAGACTTTTCGTCTTAGTTAAATTCTGCCCCGCTTCACTTTTTTTTCTACTGTTTACTTAGATTTCCATTCTTTTCCCCACATGCTGGTTTTTGAGGTTGTTGGTACCCCTTCGTGTTGAGTGCGGACCCACTGCTCCTTTTCAGAAAACTACATTATGAAGCTGGTTGTCCGATCTTTTTCCAGCTCCGACCATTTATCTTGGTCCGGTGGTCGCCCTGTAATACCCAGTGGATAGCCCCTGTATCTTCAGCCTGTCCAGATGAATTGGCAGCTTCGCCTAGTCTATTGGACCTTCCACGTTCCCGGGTTGCGTCCCGTCCCCTAAGGAAAACATCTTTTTCCTCATCGCTTTCCTTGAGCCCTGCGCTGAGAAAAGACTGGGGTCGTTCAGGGATCCCCAATTTCAGTTAGACTCTTTGCTGTCGCCTTTGACAGGCATCCCCAAGTTATCGCCGGACCTTCTACGCAGCATTGCTCGATCACCTTTCCCTCCTCGCAGATGTTCCTCAAACCTCCCCAGGTATTGAATTTGCGCGGCCCCTGCCCCTTGAGATTTTTTGGGTACAGTTCGGTGGTGTCGCTCCTCGGTATTCTTTTCCGTAGATTTTGCTTCGTCGTCTTTTCCTTCTAGCCGCGTAAAACATCTCTGGCCTATACCCTATGTCTTTCCTCTTTTCTTTCGGCGAGTTTGCACTCTCTACCAGGAAGATTGGTCAGGATTGGAACCCCGGTCGTCCAAATTTCTTCCCCAACTCAAAGGCCCAATTCTTAGTAGAGTTGTCCTTCTGAAGGTATTAATCAACTGGTGAAAAAGTGGACCCCTTTCCCTTCTTCAAGTGGGCACTATTACCCTAGGCCGGCTTTCCCCTCTTCACATGAAGAGTCTCTCCAGGTTCCTATGTCTTGTCCCCTGTTGGGAAGCCAACAAAACTCCCCCCTCAAGGGAGGGTCAGCCTCCTCTCTAAACAGCTTCACTTCGCGCGTGTCCTACCCAGACCCGAGTCGCTGTCTCTAGGGTGGGCCACGCGTTTCCAACCGTGGTCATGACAGGCTGGTTACACCGAGATCTCGACCGCTGCTGGATCGCGTCTTCCTCGTCCATCGGTTGGTAGGAGATTTGTGCGGAGCTGAAGTGCCGACTTTTTTATCCCCATACCAGACAAGCGCCGTTTCCCCTCCCTTTCGTCCGGACAGGTTTCTGGATGAAGAGCTCAGTGACTTTTCTTCTGAAGTTATTTTGTTGGAATAGATAAGAGGTTCGCCTTGTCCGAAGTGAAACACCCTCCTTGTTCACATCTGGCCCCTTTTTTCTCATACGGTACCTACGTTAAGTCCCGCATTTTTTTCCTCTTTTAGTACTTTCTTGAAGCCGGGCGGGCGTAATCTGGGCGGTTTTTATTGCTTCGAAGCAATATCCCCCCCTTCGGTTAGAATCGGTGTCCGGCGCGACTTTCTCCCACGCGAAGCGCCGTCTCCCAAAAGCTCTCGTCAGATCTTCCTGAGATTTTGAAACTTGACACTTATTCGAGTTTTCTTTGGGCTATGTGCAAAAGCTGGGAATGTTTATTTCATCTCCAGCCCTCTCCCCGTGAAGAAAACCAAGCCAGCCTTGGTGATCGTTTTTAGAAGTTTTCTCTTTGTGCGGGTCGGAAAACAGCTACCGGTTTTTTTACCTCGTGTCTCTTCCATGTGGGCTTCCATAAGTGATTTCCTTACCTCCCCCTTGTTCAGAAGACGAGTGGAGACTGGTGCCCGGCAACGCTCG
>Ga0179593_1307856_pt1 | contig 15509 bp, 18 predicted proteins | sample CZODoug2_1_08_16_FD_185931 | JGI IMG/M metagenome (GOLD analysis project Ga0179593, IMG submission 185931) | Vadose zone soil fungal communities from Angelo Coast Range Reserve, California, USA - CZODoug2_1_08_16fungal (PacBio error correction) | ecosystem: Environmental > Terrestrial > Soil >... | reverse complement strand
CCCTCGTTGAGTCGTAGTTTTTGATCAAGTTTTTGACTCCCATCCTTCAGGTACCCTCCCTTGCCACGAGACTCTTACCCTTATTCTTTTGGTACACTACACTGCTCCTCCTTTATTCTTTGATACCCCCCGCTTCTCTTCCCTATGCCTTCCAGACAGAGCTACCCTCAACAGAATAACTATTCTCCCGGTGAAAGTAGCTTAACCTTGACACTCTATCCCCTTTTTCACTAGATTTATAATCCTCACCTTCCCATCTCTAGTGAGCAGGTTGTCCATCTTTCTTTATCCACCTCCTCTTTCCCCCTGTTCATCCCAGTTTTTCCACGAGCTCCCCAGAGCCCCTCCTTCTTCTAACACCGAACAAGAGAAGGCCTCCCAGGTCCCCCTTCCCCTTGTTTCCCTTTTGTTTCTTCCTCTCCCCCAGTATTTTATTTTTCCCCTGTCCTCATCTTTTCCCCTACATCCCGAAATGCACTCCCTTGGTTCTTCCCCCTGACGGCATTTTTTTGAAACTTTAGCCCAAGGTCATAGAAGAGGCCTCCTGCGAAATTATCCCGCCTGAAAGTCTTTTACTTCTTTTCCCGTCTGTTAGCTTTTCTATTCTCCTTTCACGTTCACCTTCTTGATTACGCCTAGATAGCCCTCGTTCATGCTGTTTAAGCTTCAGCCAGGAACTTTTTTTCTTTCCCCACAACTTATTTTCGGTCTTTATTCTCCCTGTAGTGCACCTCCCCACCCCTACTTATTGCCCCTTCATCTTTTTAAGACCCAATTTCTTGTCTTCCTCCCCCCACGTCTCCTCCCCCCCGGTGCCACTTGGTCCTCCTCCCTCTTTCCCACTAAATTAATTCCTTCGACTAGTTTCCTCTCTCATGTGTCACGTTTCCCTTCCCCTCCCCCTGCCTCGCTTCTCCAGCCGAATTCTGTTACCCCGTTTGATCCCTGTCAAGCCAACACCTTCCCTCCAGATAAGGTAGTTTTCAGCTTTGGAAGAGAGAGAGTCAAGTTAGTTTTGTTCTCGTCTCTCTGACCCAGATTCCCCCCCTGTTCCCCTCTGTCATTTTTCTCTTTCCGTGTAACTGATTCCCCATTCCCTTCTAAAAGGAATGATTCTAGCCTTAGAGCCGAAAAATACTTTTTTCCAGAACCCCACTTCACCCTCCGATGGTTCCTCCGCTTTAGGAGAGTCTCCCCTTTTACCTTACAAATTCTCTTTCCCCTATTCTTCGACTCCTATGTCGAGCTTCTTTACTCGTATTTTTCCAAAACGCTAAATTTTTATGGTTGTCAAGAATTTCCCCCTCCTCCTTCTGTGTAGAAACTCCTTGTCCTCACGCACCTATCCCCCCTTCTTTCAAGGTTCTTTCCGCAGCCTAAACTAGACCCTCCCAGACCGCCCCCCACCTTAAACTCCCATGCAGTAACTGCCTGATTTAGAGGAAGGTATTGGATCACGGTTGGCTCGTCGATACTATATTCAAACTTCTCTCCGACCCTGGTCTCTGCGGTGCCTCCGCCCCCTCCACCACAGATTCCTCTTGCCCTACGATGACCCCCTCCGTTCCTTCCTCTCCAAGGAAAAAGGTTTTCCTTTTCCAAAGGGCGGACTACGAAGAGTATAGGTGGCTTTTCCTCCCACCTACTATCTCATTAGCTCTGAAGTCACCTCCCCTCGATGAGGCTTCTTCACCCCTTATCCCATTAAGTACTTTCCCTCGTTGAATCGGTCCGAGTCCTCTGAAGATTACTAGCCCCTTATTACAGGCCTCACCGAAAGTGCGTAGCGACTACTAGGTTTGTATTTTCCCCCTCAAAACCTCTCCCGAACCCTCCTCAATCCCTCAATTTTCCTACGACGTCTTCTCACTACCTCTCCTGTCCCCATGGTAACCTACAACCACCAACCTGCTGCTCGTCTCCCCCTTTTTCCGCATCCTTGGCCTCCGAAAAGTGAACACACGACCCTCCCTCTTTTAGTCCTTCGTTTTGGTATAGGACTCCCTCCCCCCTCGTTACCTTCTTTCCTTCTTCTTGCTTAGACACGTCACCTTTACCCCCTCGTGACCGTGTTCCCTCCTTTTTCAACTGCAAAAACATACTCATTGGAGTTTTCCTTTTTTCCCTTTGGCGTCTAATTTTTTGATTTTCGTCCTCCAGCCGTCCCTAGGTCTCTACTCACCTGCCTCCTTGTACTTTTGCCTCGCTCCTTCCTCCCCTTTCTCCTCCTAGTTCGACCAATTTTTACTTCCCCACTTCATCTCAGTTCTTTCGAAAATTTCCAGCGGATGCTTCCCCCGGCAGTATCCTCCCCTTTCTATGTGTATGCTACATTCATGGGTCCCTTGACCTTCTTCCTCACTTCCCAGTAGGTCTGATTAACCTAGTACCACCTTGTTTTCTCCCCCACAGTCCTCCCCTTAGTATCCTCTTGGTGATATCCTCCACTTACTTTTCATGGATCTGCTGAAATTATTTTTTCTTCTATCTTGTCATTTTGCCTTGATGTGGCAGGAGGAGTCTCTTCCCCCCATTTTCGTACGGTCTCAGATGAAATTCGAGAGAGCCCTTTGACCAGCGTGGCGTCCTACTATTCTAGTTCTCTTCATCCTATGACCCTTACTGGCAAGCCCCATACAACCTCTCATTATCGTGAGGCGACATACACTGCCCCTCTTTCAAGCTATTCCTGATCAAAGACCGATAATCAGAAGGAATTCCCTAGACCGTTGTCGATTTTGACCCCGTTGAGCTCCTCCGTAGTTTCTCCTCTCTTTCCAACCCTACCCCTTGAGTGCACTTTCTCCTTGAGCACCTTTCCCCGACCATCCTCTTGCTGATAGCACCTCTATCGAAGTTCTCTTATGCTTTTGTCCCATTTACTTTTTTTCTTTCTGTAACCCTCTTTTTCTCGGTCATCACTACCTCTACCTCTTCGTTAGATCTTCTTGTCTTTCGCCATTCTACCCCTCCCTATCTCTCCCCCCCTTTACCTAATAATTTTTGTGAGAGAGAGCGCCCCCTCGAGATTTTCCCCCCCCCTCACCCTCCTCTCCTTCATGACCCCCCCTCATCTCATTTTTCTTCCCTGCCAACCAGCTCTCCCTTCAAATCACTCAAAGACCTCGGTCTCACCCACCCCCCCCCCTTCTTCTTTTTACAGATGTAGCTAGCTTCTGACCCCTCTTAGACCCTTCCACCCCACCTAGAGATTCTTCCCTGAAATCTCTCACGGCGTCCCTCTTTGCCCCATCATCCAGCCGTCATTTTTCACATTTTTTCCAGCTTTGCTCTCTTACAATTTTTTATAAGAAGTCAGGAACTTTTTCTCTCTCATTGATCCACCTTTTTTGTTCGTCGGACTCCCTTCTTGACTCCGAGCCTGATTGCGAAGAGCGGCACCTCTTCTTTCGGCAACGGCCCCCCCTCTCCCATATCGATTTGGTTCTTTTTCCCTTCATCTTTGCTTGTAGGGCATGATCTCCGCCCCTCTTCCTGCCCCTTTTCTACCCTCCCTTAATAACTTTGTTTCTTTATCCCGATTTTTCCTTGCAGTTTTATGACCTATATTCCTGTCACCCTTTTCTCCACCCCCCTCTTAGTTACCGGACCTCCCACTGGCCCTTTCCTTATTGCTCCCACACCCCCTTCCCCTTCCTCTTCCTCCCTTTCCGGCCCCCCTTTCTCTGCTCCTCCCCCCACATACCTTTTCCCCCTTTCCTTTCCTTATTCGAATTTTCCCTCCTCCTCACGTCCCCCCCCTTTTAGTCCATCACGGCACCACCCCCTACAACGTTAAGTTAACGTTTCCTCACTCCCAAGAAGTCCGTAGATTTGATTAAACAGTCTCCTTCTTCCCTCCCCTTTGTCTCTCTTAAGCGCCACCCCCTCATTTCCTGGTTTCTCGACGGTCCGGTGTCGAGGACTTTAGTTTCGTCCCCCGGATTGATCCCCGAAAAGAGGCTCTGCTTATTTTGTGAGTCTCCTGCGGTCGAAGATCGGTTAGATTTCTCAGTATTATTCTCCCTCTTTCCTTAGACCTCGGACGTTCTTTTCCCCCCCCCCTTTCCTCTTCCCTAACGACTGGATTCCTAAAGCCTTTCCTTCCATACTCGATTTTCCCCCTCCTCCTCCACCGACCACTTTACCTTGCCTTTTTCTTTTTCCTGGACCGACCCAAGATACCACTCGTTCCTCCCGTGGAGGACCAACCTTTCCCCGTTGCTCCTCTTTCTTTTTTCTTGGTTCAGCATAATTTTCCTATTTACCTTCGCCTCCGAGTTGATTAACCTGCGATAGCTGTCCTCCTCCCCCTCCCCTTCCTTCCCACTGTGTCGTTGGCGCTAAAGCGTCCCTTTCTTTTAAAACCCCTTACCCCTCCCCTCAGGTAAGAATTTTTCCTCTTTCACCCCTTCTTTCTAATTTTGCTCCTCAGATTCAGATCCTACCCCTTCCCTTCTTCCCATCCTCTTCAGCCTGACCCCTCAACCGTTCCCTTTCTGAGCTGGCCCTGCTCTATTATACCGATCCTCCCTGCCCACTCGAACCGACGAGTAGGTTCCTGATGTTCGTAAAAATTCTTAAGCTTCTACGGAACGACCCTTCCAACCCTTCCCCTCCTGTATCCCGACTGTTTTTTCTCCTGGTTCCTCGCTACTTCGGCTTCCCTTTCCGCCTCTCCTCCTCTCCCTTCGTTTCTTCCGTCCCAAGGACCGTGCAATAGGACTTCTTTCTCCTTGATTTGGCAGACCCTTTACAACTTGTCACACGCTGACAATTTTTCCTTTCTTCAATTCTAAGGCCTTCTTTTTCTGTTCTTCCCTACGTATTCTTTTATCCTCGGTGATGCCGAGTAAGGGATTATTTCTTAAGTGACTAAGAAAATCTTCTCACATCAACACACCCCTTATGTTTGACCCTATCACTTTTTCCTACCTTGCTAGGTACCCCTAAACATCCCTATTCCGCTCCAACTTGAGGTCGCCCAGACGTCTTTTTCACCCGGATTCCCTCGCCTTTATGACCTCCAGCTACGTCCTACAAGGTCCGCCCTTCCTGGAGCTATACTCTCTCTTCCAAATAATTTCGCGCCTACTATTCCCCCCTCACTCTGTTCCGAGGTTTTTCGAGCCTCTTCAAACTCCGCCGTCTTTTCTCCCCTGCATTGTGAAGCCTCCCTTCCCTTGAGAAAAGCAACTTAGTATCTATAATGCTTAGCCACTTTCACCATTTTAATGAAGTTCCATCCCTCCCCCACCCGTCGCTTACATCGCTATCTCTTCTTCCTTCCTTTCTCCCATTCGCTCCCGCCCCCCCTAGTACATGCACCCCAGATTTTCCCTTTCACCAAACGCTCGATCCCCCCCGACGGATTTCCTTATCTTTACAGGCCGTTTTCCTCCCCTTTCTGCACCTCCTATTTGTAAAGACAAGTGTCATTCTCCTCCTCCATGACTCCTGTCTGCCCTTCTCTGCCCTATCGGCTACACGTCCTATCTTCCCAAAAACAGGCGCAAGTAAGCCCCGCAGTACTCACTCCCTTTCCAGTTTTTCTATCGACAGGTCTGACGGTCCTTCTCTCTAGTTTTACTCACCCTCCCACCAACCTTTACTTTCTGTGTGCCAGCTTGATCTAAGTCCTCCATCTCGGAGACTTATTCCTTTGTAACTTAGAACCATCCTACATGCCCCCCCCCTTTTCCCACACTTTGGATGTCGTTTTCCTCTTATCCCCCGTAGGGCAATGTTCCGAAGCATAAGATCACCCCACCCTGCATATTTCTTCTTGACTCAGGGACTTATGAAAGGCTTCCTTCTTTCTATGGAGCGGACACACTCCCTCTCCCATTTCGAGCTCAGTGCCATCACCAGATGACTTGGGACTGATCTGTATTTCCATCTCTATTTTTTAGTTATACGGTTACCTTGTTCGGAACATGTACTTTCTAAGAAGTTTGCTTCTACCTGTCTTTCCCTCTCTCTCAAATGTACATCTTTGTACGTCGCCAATATTATTGTTCATTGCCCCCCTTCTTCTATTGCCTTTCGAGCTGCATGCCCTCTCTCTGACCCACACTCATCCCTTATAGATGCTCTTCCTCTCCCTCCTCATCTTTTCATTTTACACTCCCTTGCGGTGTCCTTTGCGATATCCCCCTATTTTCTAACCCTATTTACCCCTCGGTCCAAAGTCACGCCTCCTCCATCTCTAACAGTCAAGTTCATCCCTCGATATCTGATCCCCTTACACTTTAGCTCGAAGGTCGACGCTTCCAAATCTTTTGACCCATATTTTTCATTTTTCTGTTATCTCCCGCCTTTCAGAACTCCTCCATTTTCCCCCTTATTTTTCCCTAATCCCCCACTGTTCTTCTCTGTTTTGACTCGTAACCACGCTCCCTTCTACTAGGAAGAGCAACTTCCCCCCGTTTCCAGTTTTTGGTCATTCTCATAATGATCTTGCTTCCTCCTCCCTTGCAGCGTGTTAGTCCTGTTCTTATTTAATAGGGCATCCCTACTCCCCACAGACATCTCCCTTCTTCCCCTGCCAGGTTTTTGCGGCAGCTTGTTCCCCAGTTGAAAACTGGTAACTCCCAAGCTGGTTTCTCCCACTCCTCACCTCCCCTCTCACCCTTTCTTTTCCTTTTGGCTTTTCCTTTTTTCCCCGTGGAATTTTTTTTTTTTTCCTAAGCTCCGCTCCCTCTATATTTTCGATCCTTTTATGAAATGAGTACCCAGCCGTTTTAGAAATTTGCCCCCCCCGAACTGTTCCTCTTTCCCGGTTGCTTCCTTCTTGTTCTATTCCTAGACTTGACACCCAGTTATATTTTATGTGCCCCTTCCTTAAAGCTTTAAGGATGCCCACTCCACATTGCATAAGTACCCAAGCCTTCTCATATTCTTTTTTTTGTCCATCGTTTTTTTCCTTCATTATCGTTGTCCCCCCTCCCCCCCCCCTCTTTTCTCCCCGAAGCCGTATCCCCCTCCTCTCCTCACCTTCAGTATAGAGTAATCCAGTCGAAAAGACGACCCTTAGAGTTAGTCTCCTCATCTTTCCCTCTTTCCCCCACCTCTAGATATCGGGCCTACCCGTCCCGTAATGTGCTGGCATCTCCCCCCCATTCTGACGGGACCCAGCACGCTCTCTGCGACCTTTGAGGATGACTCTATAAGACAGAAAAAATTATTTGTACTTATCCGTCGCCCCCTTGAACCCTCCAATTCTCTTTTCCTTGTTCAAAACGACCCCCCTAATTCTGACTTCAGCAGGACCGCCTCCGACCCAGGTAGAGGCATCCCCTTAGTTAGGAACCATACTCGATCCTCGTTCCCCCCTTTGTTCTATATCATTCTTCAGTTATCTCTCCCCATATTCCCCCCCCCTCTTCCGGTTTAGGCACTTTTACTATAGCGTTATTGTCACAAGTTCCACCCTTCACAGAGAACTTTCTCCTAGCTCCATCTCCCATTTTATTTTTTCTTCTTCTTTCTTTCGTCCGGACAACACAGAGTCTTTCCCTCCTCGCGCCCATTTCTCTTCTCCCTTTTCCCCTAAATAGTTTATGAGTTCCATCCGCTGATCTTCCCCCTTAGGACGAACACGTGACTTACTTCTTTTCTCCAGAAGAAGGTTCCACAGGTCCTCCCCGGGATTCTCGGACCTTCGACACCTCATCTTCTTCCTCATCTTTCACCTTTACTCCTATATCATCTTTCAGACTGTGAGACTCGTTTTCCATTGGATTTCACGACTGACTTGAGCGAAGCCGTTCCCCCCTCCCCCCTCCCTTTCCTCACCCGCCCATGTTCCTTCAATTGGCCTTCTTTTTCACCTTTTCTAGCTTATCTTTTGCGTTTTGTCGGGCCTTCTTTCCCTTTGAGTTCGGCTTTTTCAGCCCCCGATACTTTCCACTATGGCCACTCTTCCCGATGAACTCTTCCCCCCTTTAAGATGACCTCCTTTTGGTTCTCGGTTCCTCTTTTTTCCTTTCCCAGCCTCGCTAATCTTCCAGCCCATAAGAAATCTCCTTTTCGTGGTAGTTTTTCCCCGGCTTTTTCGTACCACCTACTTTCCCCCTCCTCTCCCATTAAGCGCACCCCCCGCCCTTCGCACGGCCCCTCTCTGACCAAGTCCCAGCGCCTTCTCACTGCTGGAAAAGCGCCTTGAGTCCAACATGGCCTTCACTCAATTCGCTCTTGCCATGCTCCTCCCATTCCAGTAATCGCCCCCCCACGTTTTAACTTCCTTCGCCCCCTTGTCCCCCTGGTACCAGTACTTATCCACGTCCCCCAGCCCAAGACCTTCCTTGTACATCTGTCCGTTCCCCTCCTTTCCCTCCTCCCCTCGGCCTTCTACCCGGAGATTTCTCAGCGGTCGGCCGATCCTGCGCTTAGATTCAATTTCACCCCCCCTCCTTCTAATTGCTTCTTCTTGCCTTCACGCCTTCTCCGGTCCTCGCCTTCTCTTCCCTCAATCAACTATTACTTCGGGTACCTTCTGCTCCTATATACCAAAGATACTTCTCCGGACGCCACCCTCCTAGCTCGCATTCTTTCCGGTGTTCCTCCTCTTCTCGGTTAAGGTCAGTCTTTTTTAAGATCCTATTTCTTACCCCATCTTTACCTGTCTTTGAGAGGGTTGACCCTTGGGTTGAAACCCCCCACTTCGAAGTATCCCTCCTTTTTTATCCTTTGATGACCTAATCCCCCCTCCCCCAGCTGTCTCTCTATGCTTTACTCCCTCGCTCTTGGTAGCTCAAAGCTCTTTGCGCGACTTTGCGCGCCAGGTCTACCGCCCCTACGGAGATCCCCCCACCTGTTCACTCATCTTCTCCCCACTAATGACCTCGTCTCAATAAAGTTTTTTTTTCCCGATGACCTCTCAAGGATTGTCCCTTTTTCCCCTCCCCCTCTTAGGCTTCTCTTACTGTTCCTCCTGTCCAAACAGTGTCCCTCTTCTGAACCCTCGCCCTCCTTGCCCCCCCCTGAGTCTCGATTTCTTTGCAGCGAACTTTTACCCCCCTTTGACCTGGGTCCCCGTATACTCCCCCTCAATTTGTAACTAATTCCGCTTGGCTGGGCCTATTCGGTTCTACCTCTCCCCCTCGTGGTAGATTATGACCTGTCGTATTTTCTCCCCCATTCCTCTCTTGTTCCTCTCCTGTGTTTCTGTTATCATCTCGTGCCATACATAGTCCATTTTGCCATCTGAAACTTCGTATCCCCCCTTTCCTTGACCTATCCCCAGCACTATTCCCCGTATCCCCCCCGGTCTAGTTGAACCCTATGTTCACTTGGAGTAATAAAGACCCAGCTCCACTTCCCCCGTTCTTCTCTCGTCTTCTGACTTGTCCTCCACCTCGTTGTCTCCTCCCAGATTTTCGATGCTAACATGGGCTACCTTCCTCCCCCCCCAGAGGCTCCCTATAAACCTGGTCCCTCTTGATTCGCTTTGCCTCGAATCAGCGGACTGAAGGGTTTGATCCGAGCCCCCCCTCTCCCCTGTACCTTTCCCCTCCGGATGCCCCAGTCGTGACCCCCCACTTACTACATTGCTTTTCCCTTTATTTCCCCCTTCCCGAACCAACTCCCACTCTGACTATGCCCACGCCCCCTCTCTCACCGTTGACCTTACTCCGAGCTGGAACTCTAAGAGGAAAGCACCTGCTTTTTTCATTCTACAATACTCCCTTCCTCCAGCCTCAGGAAGCTTCAGGGACACAATGTGCACCCCTATCAATTGTCCAGTCCATCAGTGTTCCCTCCCCCTTTCACGACTTTTCTTCAACAAACACAACGGTTGTCCCCCCTCCTGCTTTGAAAAAGGACTGGGTCCCTTCTGAGCAGGCTTTTCCAGGCCCTCTCTAGAAAGTTACCCCCCGGTCCTTTCTGGCCGGCTCCCGACATTCTCAGACCATATCCGGATCTTTTATTTGATGACCCTGAACCTTGCCGAACGATTCCTGTGAGGATCTTCCGCTCCCCCTCCCGCCTCCTGTCGCCGAAAGCTCTAGAGGTGTTCGGTTCAGGACAATATCTGATCCGAACGCTCCCCCCCTACTTTCTCTTCTCCCTCCTGGCCCAACCCGCCACTCTTTTCTCCCTCTTTCCCCTTTTCCCGCCTATCGTCCCAAAACGTTCCTTCCTGGCTAGCTCCCCCCTCTCTTATCTACCTCTCCACCCCGTTCATACATTAGATGTTATTTTTTAACGACATCTCCCCTTTCCCCTTTAGAGTGAAACTTCCCACCGCTTTTTCCTCCCCCGCCTGTCCTCCATCGACCGCCCCTGCCGGGGATCCATTCTTTTTTTTTGACCTGCCAGCTCTTTTGGGCGACCCTCCTTGACCCATACTGCCTTGATTCGCCGCTGTGCTGTTGGACTGCTCAAGCCTCTTGGTAAAACCCCTTCCGACTATGTCCGACCACTTGCTCTCTCCCCTGCAACTTCCCCGAGTCTTCCCCGACAACTTTTCTCGATTCACCGATTCATCCCTAATCTCGTCTCGTTCCCCCCTCCCCGATCCTACTCTCTTTTATCTACGTACACATCCAGGCACCCCAGATTTTGTTTTCCTGCTTCTCACCCCTACAGAACCACCTCGTTACTGGCCCCTTCAACAGTGACCCTTTCCCCTTTAGCCTCGGCCCGATTTCTCAGAGGGACGTTGCCTTTCTTCCTGAGCTCCAGCGCTATAGACCATCGGAGTACATTTTGGAGGATTTGTCGATTTTTTTTCCCGAACCTCCCGACTCCCTACTAGGTCTAACATTGAGACCTAGTCGTCGACCCCTCCCCACCTAAGGACCAACTTCTCTTTTTTTATCCCCTTCAGATCTCTCTCTGCACCTCGCGCGAATTCCTTAGTCCCGCGCCCAGGGTTCGCGCACCGTGCGCACTCCCAAGTGATACGATATCCATTTTTCTTCCCTTATTCTTTCCCCCTTTCCCCCCCCCTGCCTCGAGGTGACAAATCTACCTTAAAGGAATCCTATTCCCTTTATGTCCTCCTTCAGAGCTTAACTTCTACCGCTCACCGCCCGCTTAGGCCAGGTTGATTGTTTTTACTCTGCTCACCCCCTGAGGTCCTTTTACTCCCCCCCACCCCACCCCCCTAAACCATTTCCTTCTGATTCTTCTGTGATCCTTCACTTCTCTCTAGTACAGACCGTCTTTTGCATTCAACGAGATGGTGAGCGATCCTTCTTTCGCCTTTCTATACCTAGATTCTCCCCTTCTTTTCCTAGGCTCTCTTTATACATAAACTTATTTTTAGTCCACTACTCCGTTTTGCCTGACTAGACCTCCCCGCCGATTATTTTCTCTTCGATCTGTGTCCCCCCATCTGACCATTTTTCTCTTTCTTCCATAGTACTCTATTTTACTCCCACTTACCCCCACCCCTCCTATTTGATACAGGCTGTCCCTCGTACCCTTTTCGGCGACGACCCTTCCCTCACCCACACCTCCCGCCATGTATCCGATCCCCTTTTGCCTCTAGCCCCTTTTATACCCCATCTTCCCATCCCCTTCCCTCCCTATTGAAGTAAGAAGCATTTAATTTTGATGGGACCCCCCTACCCCGCCCCTTGTTCGTTCCCCTCTTTCTGTCCCTTTCTTTTTCAGTCTATCCCCCCAGCTACCCCAACCACTTACGCACCTCATTTGCCTACTCTCTCTTTGTATATGCTGTCCGGCGATTCATACGAACTTTCCCCGTGGTATTCTAATCTAGTGAAGTCTATTGCACCCCCTGCCACTTCAATAGTCTATCTCGGGCTCAGATTCATCATCTCCCCATCCTTTCGCGCTCTCTCTTATCCTTTCTATGTGAATTTATCCACCTTGCCGTTCCCCATGGCCCCTTTCCATTTCCACCCCCCTTTCTTGCTGATACGCCCCTGGTCCCTTTACTTCAGCGCCGCACTCCCTTTTAAAATTTCCCCTTGCCCAAACCTCCTTGCCCGTAGTACTCCGTCCTGCTTCCCCTTGACGACTCCTGACCGCTTCCCTCCCTAGGATCTTCCTTTGCTTTCCGGTTACTATCCCGTGGAACTTCTGGGATCTTATCCCCCCCAACTTGCCCCCCCTCCATTCCGCTGCCCCAACAGAGCTCCTCATTCAACCATTTCTCTGATCATCTCTCTCTATTCCTCCTTCTTTTCGTCACATGTCCCTACATAGGTTCCTGCTCCACCGGTGCCGTTTCCTCCTCAAGGGATGTAAGCTTTCCGTTTTACTCAACGTGGCTTCTATTTTTGGTGTCTACTTACTCGTCATAATCCTACTCATTCAGTCCTTTTCTCATACTTCTCTTTAGTGACTCTTTTTTCCTGATAGGTGTAGTTCCTCGTTTAACCGGCACCCGATTGTTGCCGCGCCAGGTCCCTCATTCGAAACTCCCTTGGCCTTCACCCTCTGACCTTCGCCACCAACCATTTGATCCCCTCCTCTTTCTCATTGATACTTTTTTTTCCTCTCTATTCTTTCTGTTTCGAGATGATGCCAATTCGTGTGTCGTGTCCCGTTTCCTGCGTTCCGTTTTCAGTTAGGAACCTCCAGTTAATTTTTGTTGTCCCTTCCTTTCCTTACCCAGCTCCTTGCCCTTCATAGATACCACTAAACTTTCCTCTTTTTCACCACGACCTGCACCTATGTATATCGTTCTCCAGACCCTTTACCCTTTTTTCCTTTTTTCCTTCTCCCTCCCGCATGAATTTTCTTTTCGTCCAAAATATCCCCCTTGAACACGTATACCCCCACCCTCTTTTATCCCCTCGCATTACTATTAGCCATCTTCCCCCGCTATTTCCCAGAACTTTTTATGAGTTCACCCTGTCAACCACCCATTCCCACTTAAAACTTTTCGTCTACGATCCACTTTTTTTTGTTATTATCCTTTCGTCCCCAACTCTCTCTTGTTAACTTTATACCCCCACTTTTTCATCCCGAGCTTTTTTCCCGCTAGTTCTTCCTCCTCTATAGTTCATCGGACAGCCCGTTCCTTTGCCTCACGGCTCCACTCTCAGCCCACCTTCTCGATACTTTTTTTATCCGTACACAGGCACAGTTAATATTCCCTATTCATCTGCGTTTAGTTTCCACCCCTTGAACCGAACCCCGCCGAATTACCTCCCCACTTATACGCACCCGAAACCCCCCTTGTTCTCTTCCCAGAACCCCCCCCCCCCATTTTTTTAAACTGTAGTATCACCCTCCCCCTACTAAGCCCTTACTCTTGAGGTTATTCGAAGGTCACACCAGCCTCGGAAAAGCTTTCTTCCTCTTATGCACTTTCTCCTATCGCTCACTCTATCATCTTTCCTTCTTCTTCCTTTCCCCCCCCCCTCCTGGTTGTTCAGGCGTAGATCTCTGACCTCTCTACATTACTTGATCCATAAGATTTCTAGTTTTTCGATACGACTTTTTCCTTCCCATAAATGTTCTGCGAAATTCTGCTCGCCACATACTGTTTCGCACCTCGGCAGTCGTACGACCCCTTGAAGCCTCCTACGTATGTGAACCTCATTCACTGACCTTACTATTACTCTATCCTTAAAGTCTTCACCGAGTTCATTCCACTCTCCAGCGCTTCGGTTCCCCCCAGCAACTCCCTTCACATCCTTTTTCCGCGTGTTTTGGTGTGCCTTTCCTCCCCCCCCCTACTCGCCCTCCTCCCAGCAGAATCCTCAAACCTATCCCCGCTGCTTTTTTCTCTGACGTACAAACCTCCAGCTGTTCTTATTCCCCCCGCCCTTCCTTACGCGTTGGTTATTGCTGAGTATTCTTCTCGCGGGCCTTCCCCCTGAAATCGTCTCGGCTTCTCCCCCTCTTTGATTGTTTTGTCTGACTCTTTATTGCTCTCTGAACGACCCCCCGCTGCACCCTCACCCCATGGAAGGTAGTCTCTCGTCACGTCCCCTCCCTGTTTTTCTGAACCCTCATTAATTCACCCTTATTAACGACCTTGACTGTTACCCTGCTTCAGGATTCTGACTTGCATACGAAAGTCTTGATACCCTTACCCCTTTGCGATCCAGTCTGACTCTCCCCCCTTTCCTTTACCCCCTTCTTCCCCCTCCCCTCCTCCATCCGTCGCCTCTAATTCTACGGATAGTTCTCTTCCTTCCCCTCGTAAATGGTAAGACGAGATTTGCGGATAGATTCTTTCCTTGTCAGTTCTCCACTTTCCCCAATTTACAGCGAAGGACCTTAGACCATGCCTCTACCCCCAGAGACCCCAACCCCTTGTGGGATGCACTACAGTCCCCTTCTCCCTTGTATAGCGTCTCTTAGTACAGTCTTTATGACCGCTTTCCTCACACTCGTGTATCCATACTGGGTCACGCCCTCTTTCGTAGATCGGTAGAATCTAACTCTTTCTTACTGAAGACGCGCTGTTTGACCCTGTCCTCTAACTCATCCCTCCCTTTTTTTCAGGCGTATCTAGCTCCACCTTCTTCTGCGTTCCTAGGTTTCCGTCCATTTCCTTTTCGCGGATTTTCAGTGTGGGAATCCTCCTTCTCTTTGTCATACCTCGTCCCCATTCTCCAGTCCTTACCACGCAGGAATTGCCCTTCTCCCTGTTTCTTCCCCCCCTTTAGACCTTCCCCCGTAATAACTGTCTAGATCCTAGCGTCCACTTTTGTTTTTTTGTTTTTTACGGTGGGGTCCGACTTCAAGTCCTAGATCCTCATATGATCCCTCCCTTTTCCTTCCGTCCCGTGGTGGGAACACTGCTCACTTCTTTTCATTTTCTTCCAAGACCCCCTCCCGGCAATACACTGCGCTTTCCTTCCTTGAGATACCCTTTCTCGATACACCCGCTCTTCTTCGTCCCAACTGGATCCCCCCCCTGCCAGTACACAAGCCGGCTCTACTGGTCATGCCTGAACGAGTTTTGGTACTTTTCTGTACGTACTCTCTGGCACGAGATGAACGCCGCGAACTTCACAGCCCTTTTTAATATATCGCCCCTCTCACCCGCCCAAATACATAATGGCGTTTAGCTATGCATCCAAGCTCCCTGTACGCCCTTTCTTTTCCCCCCCCCATTTTTCCCTCTTTTCTGACCATCTTAGGATAAAGTCTAAGCTCAGGCTGAGTCATCCCCAGTCTTTTCCCGATGAGATCCCCTAAAATATGGAGCTTCCTTCCCCATGTGCATTCTCCTCCACCCAAGATCTCCCTCCGCTAGTGAAACAGTCCTCTTTTTTTCTCCTTCCTAGCACTCTCGCAGCAGGGCTTATCCTACTCAAATTACAGGCACTTTCTCCTACGCACGTCCGGTTCGTTTCTACTTCTACCTTGTGCCGCTCTCTCTTCCTTTCACTTTTGTTCTACACTCCCCCCCTCGTGATTCACCATACCATTATCCACCTGTTAGTGGCGTAATCTTGGACGGCGTCATACTGATTGTATCAAGCTTTTACGCCTTTGTTCCTAGGTCCACCAGTCTCCTGCTCCAGGCGAGCCAGGTTTGGCCCGATTTGTTTTTTTTCTCTCGCAAG
>Ga0179593_1290134_pt1 | contig 15509 bp, 17 predicted proteins | sample CZODoug2_1_08_16_FD_185931 | JGI IMG/M metagenome (GOLD analysis project Ga0179593, IMG submission 185931) | Vadose zone soil fungal communities from Angelo Coast Range Reserve, California, USA - CZODoug2_1_08_16fungal (PacBio error correction) | ecosystem: Environmental > Terrestrial > Soil >... | reverse complement strand
AAGATTTCCCTCCTTTTTCTTCCGGTCGACCAAAGACTTTTTCTTTTTCTGGGACTCCTGCCAAACACCCTTTCTTTTTCATATTGGACTGCGGCGGCCGCGCCATCTTCCCTTTCCAGTTTTTCTACCTTCTTTTTTCTGCCAGAGATGACACTTCCTACGCAGACAAAGTCGAAGAGCTTGAGACCACAAGCTCTAGCGACTTCTCTTTTGCCCAATTCCTGCGAGTGCCTCGAAACAGGGAACACTCCCTTTTCCTTCCCCTTCCTTCCCGATCCCCCCGTCTATTATATGGACTCTACTTTTCAGACCTTTCTTTTCCTACGTTTACCCGCAGTCTCTGCCTTCTTTTCAACCTGGCTGCGGAGCTTTCATGCGCTCTGTTTGCACCATCCTTTTTCCTGATTTTGTTCCTCCCACGGAAGAGAACGTCCTCCCGTTTCTTCTTTTCAGATTGCAGCCGTTCTGTCCCAACCCTTTCTTTGTCCTTCGTCACGTCCTGCAAAACCTCGCTGCTGCGATTCTTGCCCTATCTTATTTTTCTCTCCAATACCATAAATTTTTTTGACCAGGTTCCTCGTTCTTATGTTCGGAGGCACTTCTACTCCCCGCTCTGGTCCCCCCCTCTCTTTTTTTTTTCTTGGCTGATGGCACGATTTTTTTTTTTTTTTTTCCGCTCCGACCCCCTATTTTTTGCATTCGATTAAAAATATGAACGCCCTTTTTTGAAGATTCTTTTCTAGTAAGATCACTAGCAGCGCGCACTTTTCTCATCCTATTTCTTCTGGAGTGTGACCATTATACACCGACTGCTTCTTCCATTCCCCCTTGCGTTCATTCTTCTCCTCCCTTTTTTGCATTTGATTATCTCTGATCTTTGGTGTTTAGGCGCCGTATCAGCACCCTCGTCAAGCCTCTGGCGTCGAATAGAACGCTTTGACTGTACTAAGCGTCGGTTATACAAGGACTCAAGACACCATCTTCTTCGACTTGCGCGCTATTTCTCCTGTCGATTCTGTCTGCCTTCCCCATTCTTCAACCTGAGGTTCATCGATATCGTGGTCTGTCCTCGCCCCCCACTTTCTTTTTTGTTTTGTCCCCCCCATTGGACATCGCGCGGCGAACCGGTCTTGCCCAGCTCTCTGCTTGAAGTCCTTCCGTTCAGGAAACGAGCGCCCTCGACATTCGTCTATTCCCTGCCCCATTGTATTTTCTTTCATCCTGCGATAGTAGAGTCTTCCTTCGTTTTCTTGACCGCGTTTGGGGCGGTAGCATGCGCACTTCTGGCGACACTCTTTTTGCCTTCCGTCTTCGTATTTTGTCAACCACTTCTTTGACGTCCAGGACTGTACCTGCTGGGGTCGTTGTATGTTGAAATCCTTCTCCCTTATTTGCGTACACTGTGGCCACTCTGCCTTCTCTGCTCCGTTCAGGCCGGTCTTTTCACGCGCCGAGCCCCTGTTGTACACCGGCGTTGGCCCCGCACCACGTTCTTCTTTTTTCGAATTTCAGATGAATCCGCAGGGATATTGGATGCTCATCCTGAGTTCCGGTCCTGGGCCCGTTCCTTTTCGGAGATTCCTCGACCCGTTGTATTGTTTGCGATCTCTTCGACAGGGCTTCTGTCGTTTTTATTTTACAAAAAGGTCCTGCTTTCCTTTTTTTTACGAAACCTTTTTCCAACTGAAATTGTTTTTCCCTCCTGCGCCCCTTTCCCTCTTCCACGATGATCTTCACGTCCTTTGTCCGGTCGTTCCCACCGTTAATCCTCCTCTTTTGTCTTCCTTCTCCTTCAAAACGAGCCTTTTTCTTGACGTTTGTCTCCCTACCAACCTGCTTTCTTTTTTGTTCTCCCGATTAGACCCATTTTTTATCGTGTGGTACTCGACGATCCTTCCCCCTCCCCCGTTGGACCTTTCGGAGAAGTTTATTTTAGCGTCCCGAGAGGCGATTTTTTGCGGTCACGAGAGCCCGGCCTCCATCCTGATAATAGTTATGACTACACATGAGTCTGCGTTTGTCCTTTAACTCGGAAGGCCCCCCATTCTTTTTTGGTTGAACCGCGCCGATTGCATCTTTTCTGTTTCCTTCGTTGCCCAGCAGGGTACATCCCATAGCCTAGCCCGGGTTCTCGGAGCTTACCTGTGCCCCCAAGCGAGGGCGAGACCAAACACCCCCCCCCCCCCCCAACAAAAACCACCCCACACCCACCCCCCCCACCCCACATCTCTTTGTCGTTTCCAGGGTGAAACCCGCTGCTCTTCTTTTTCTGTTTTGGATGAAAATTACCCCCCCGAATAGAAACTGTTATACGATTACGGTCTCCTTAGGGTCCCCAGAGGAATTTTTGTGTTGCTCTTCGGCGATTCCTTTCCCTTTGGCTCTCTTTTTCTGCGGTGTATGGGAGTTTTCCTCTGGCGTTGATTTCGCGCGTATTTGAGAGCGTATGTATTCCACCCCTCTTGTGATTGAGCTGACGGACAACTTCGTAGCCTTCTCCGGGCCCTTTTATGCCCAAACGTGCCTCCGATGAATCATTTTCGCTCGGGTTTTAGCTTTTCCCACCCCCCAACACGTTGCGCAGGACCCTCTCACCGGTTTATGGCTCAGAACCCTGAGGTTACCCCCAAGTCGGGAGGTGAGCGATGCGCCCTGTCTTCCTTTCCGATGGCAATGGTACTTTTTTCCTTGGGTACTCCAGATAATACGCGCTCCCTTTGCCGATTTCGTTAAGTGACGATCCTGCGGTTTTGTAGAAAACGTTTGGCGTATGCTCTCCTCGGTCTTTTTAGCCTTCTCCTGTTAGTTTATTTTGAGATTTCCGGGCTTTAGAGCTTTTCCCGTGACTTGGCATCCCTGATGTCCTCTGACCCCCTTCGGATTGTTTCTTCTTTTCAGGTGTCCGATCCTCCTACATCGATAGAGCGATAGTGGTTTCCTTTTTTCCCCCCCCCTCGATGCTTCGAACCTATTACGATGCCGATGCGACCCCCCGTTTCTTGGTCATTTTTGAGGCGTTTGACATGCGCGGCCCGTTTGTCCCCTCCCCCTTTCTTCTCTGGGGTGAGATATAGTTTTTCTCTATCCTGCTGGTTTTGTTTTTGGGTGGGTTCCTCGTTTTCCTGCTCCTCGTTTCTGGTTCCTCGTTTTGCGGGGTACCTTGTTGTCTTTTCCATTCCCTCCCCCTAGCCATTTCCAAAAACTTTACCCGTGCTGCAGTGACATTGCTATTGGGACTTTTGTCTTTTACTAGTCCTTGTTTCTTTTTCGGGCTTTTTTCGTGGAACAGAGTATTTCTTTTTTCCTTGCTGCTTTTTTCTTTAGGCCCGGAAGCTATTTGAAGGGCGCAAAGCGCGGCATCATGTCTCTCATGTTGTTGGGTTTTTTGTCCCCCTCCCCGGCTGTATTTTTTGTTCGCTCTTGGGTGGTCTTTTTGACCGGGCATATTTTTTCTATTTGCGACCCACTTTTTCTCCAACTCCTTGCTCTATTTTCTGCGAGAATCGGATTATCTCGCGGGTCTTGCGTGTTGATGGCTTTTTTTCGCTAGTCGTGATCGGCCTGTGTTCTCCTTCATCATGTAGATTCGTCCTCCGGTAAATTTTCCGTTGAAGATCTTTTTACGTTCATTCTAACTCTCTTCCGCGACTTCTTTTGATATCCTCCAGTCATCTTTCGTCTCGCAGAACGGCCTTTATCCCTTTTTCCTGCTGACGTACTGTAGAAACGTTTTTTCTTTTGAACCAACAGGTTTCGTCTTTTTCTTTTTTTTGAAGTTGGTTTCCTCTAACGCGGTTCGCTGGACCTTCTTCTTTTGAAGTACGAGAGCGGCGATTCTTTTGTCTTTCCTCTTTAGTCCTTCTCGAAGGAGAGATCTGAGAGATTTCTCTCTTTTCATCCTCTCTTTTTTTTTTTTTCTCTGTTTTTATTCCTTCTCGCGGACGAGCGGTCACTGCCCAATTCTTCAGTCCTCTCCTTGAAACTTTTTTTGCCAGCGAGCTTTTCCTAAACACTTTCACGGTCAGAGGCTCCCCACTCTCTTTCTGCGTGAACAATCCGGTTTCTTTCTGTTCTTCTGGAACTCTTCCAGAACGTCGGCCTGATCTTCTTTGGGCTATCACCCCGAAGTCGTCCTCCTCTCCTCTTTATTTTTTTTTTTTTTGCTCATCGTATTTGATTTCTTCGCTTCTCCATCTCCCTTCCTATTCCTAAAGCGAACGGAGCACTTTTTTCCGCTTTGTTTTTATTCCCAACCAACGAACGCGAAGATCTTTTCCCCGATTCTCAGCTCTCCTTGATCCGGTTGCGACCAACAGGGGTCGCGGACGTGCGCCTTATTCCTCCTTCCCTCTCCCTCGCAAGTTAAGCCCAATAGGTCGCCCCCTGGCCAACTTTCTTTTTCTCCCTTTATTGGAGTTCGTCATCGCTACGGGCTCATCCCCCTCGCCTGCCCCCAATGACAGCCTGTCACGCAGAGACACAGTTCTGAACGGCAATCACCTGCTTTTCCCTGCTCCAAAAGTAAATTTTTCTATCATTGACTGCCACTTTTTTCAATCTGGCAGCATTTAAATACCCCCAGTTTTCCCCCGCCAAGCTCTGCAGCCGTTCGCTTCAGGAGAGCTCTGTCACCTCTCTCCCAATGCCTGTGCATTCAATCATTTCAATCTTCCGATCATTTCCGTCTCTTTTGGATCCTCTTTTGCATTTCAACCGCTCAAACCGATTCCTCACCCCGTTGTTTCGTCCTTCCGTGCCAGTTTTTCCCTTCGCTAACGCTGTTTCCACTTCTCTCTTTCTTTCCTCGCACGTTCGTGACACCATGCAATCTTCAGTTTTCTCGGTCAGTCAGCCCAATTTGCGTTTGTGTATAACACCTTCTTCTCTTCGAGAAGGAATGTCCCCCTAAACGGCCTCAAGCCCCCCCCTCTTCTTCGACGCTCGTCTCTCTTTCTGTCGCAAATCTTTTTTCCCTACCTAAGCATTCTCATTATAGCAGGAGATCTGCCCGCCGTCTGACGTTCTTATTTGGATTCACACATCACTTTGGCTCCCGTTCTTTAAAGTGACAGGAAGATTTGAACGCACTTCCTCCTCCCTGTAAAACCCTCGGGACCCCTTCTATCCCATCCTCGTAGGGCATGACGGCAGCACCGTCGAAGGTGTTTTCTTTCCAAAGGGACTAATGTTTATGTAACGGCTTACACGTTTGTCTCTCCCTTGTCCCTCTAATGCGTAATCAGTTTCCTTTCTGAGTACGAATCACTCGTTTGTCTCTTTTACGCGTGGTTCCTTTCCGCGTCCCACTCCAAATGTTTTCGTTTTTCATTCTCCTAAGCCAAACGATCGCCCTCGCCTTACCTCGATACTGCTCCCAACTCCAATGTTTCGATTTACCAACGTCGCTTCGCCGTTTCATTCTTATTGCACCCCCTTTCTATGAGTTGGACTGGACGATGTTTCGATATCTAGCAGGGTGTTTTTCCCTTGGACCCCTCTGACAAATGTCTCGGATTCTCCTTTCTTCAACTTTTTATATCGCAGCTCCCCCTTTATTATGAGTTCCCCCTGCGTGTGTTCCAACTCGTTCCCCATAAACAGATTGTTTCCGCTATGAGGGTCCCCGTCTTGCCAGCTTTTTCTTTCTTCCAGGGCAAGTCTTCTCCATGGAACTCCCGATAATTTGTCCACTAGATCATGGGTTTTGGCGTCCTGCTCTCTTCCCTTTCAAACCCCCCCCCCCTTCTCTTCGTGAGTCCTCTATGCCTGAGTGCGCTTTTTTGAATGGAAGGAATATCGGCTTCCGGTCCCCCTACGAGAAAATCTGTCTCCATCCTACAAACAACCACGTGCAATTTGGTCGCCTTCCTCGAATGCGTCGTCCGTCTTTCCTCCCCCCAACTGATTTCCATGTGACCAGGACCCAACAACTTCTTCAGACATTTGCCTCTGCGGGCGGTCCGTCTGACCCCCGCTCGTTCACTCCCTAGAAGAAAAGCGTCCCGTCTCATTTCCCTTTTTCACCCAGGATTTGAGCCATGTAGACTAGGTCCTCACGCTCCTTGACGCCCAATTTTCTTTACCATTTGCAAACCGGTCCCTCTTTTTCAAATTGACGATCCTCCGATCCAGCTCCTTAGTTGACATTCGATACGCCCTACTGCCCTCTTTTTTCTGTTCCCGCCGAGTAACTTTTTCTCGTGACGGCTGTCTTCTTTCCCCTCACCTGCTGCGGAATCTCTCTTTTTTTCTGCGAGTTTGCACACTCCGGCATTTTGCTAAGGACTGTAATCCACTACGCCCGTCCGTTTGGTCCCTTCCCCCCTGTACAGCTTCTTCCTTTTCCGCTTAAGCAGAGTTAGGCAACATCTTTTCGGCTCTTTCTACCGTCTAGCGCAACAATCGTTTGCTGCGCTTTCCGCCCCCTGGAAGATTCTACGAATCTCTTTTCTGGCACGACCCTTCTCACCTGCCTGGAACTCTTTTTTTTCTCTTTTTCTTGTCTTCTTGATTTCACTTTCTTTCCTCGCTTTCCCTCGACCCTGTTGTCCCCGCTGATTTCCTTTCTTTTTTTTCACTTCGACGAACCTGGTTGTGTTCCTTTCGACCCCAAGCCTGGAATATTACGATTTGAACCCAGCATGTCTTTTCTCCTTGCTTGCGACTTCTTCCGCCGCGCAATTAGCGTGCCGTTCGCGCTTTTCTTGATGGTCTTTATTGTTAACAATTAGCAGCTTCTTAGTTAAAAATTTGTTTCTCGCCGCTCCCCCTGCTTTGATTCCGATCTACCCCTCTGTTTCTGCCGTTTGTGTTGTTGAGCTCTCTTCGTCTTCAATTCCAAATCGCACCCAGCAGAGTTTTTCCTTGTCATAGACCGTATGGGTGGTTCCTGGTGAACTCTTTTTTCTGGTATCCATTGTAACTCCTCAATCCACCCGTTTGAGCCTTTTCCTCGCTTTGGGCGGTCTTCATGGACGGCAGCATTAATTTTTTGAGTCTAGGTATTCGTTGCCATTCTGTCCCCCCGCCATTCACACTCTTGTTCGAGGTTTTTCCCCCCTTCGGCTTCCCACTCGCGGTCGCAACTTTTCTGTGCGCCGCTGCTTTGAGCTCATTTGCTTCGTGCTACACTTCCCTCGCGCTGGTAAAACTTACCTTCTTCATACGTCAATTTAGATTGGAGTCCTTTCATCGTTTCTTTTGGTCGGAAGCCGCTTCTTTTGGCGCGAGCCGTTCGTGTTATCTTTGCCTCCCCCTTTTTTTTTTGACTTACGTTGCTTCTTATCGTAAAAGCACTTTCTTTCCCCCCCCCAGCCCGTACCGTATTTCTCTCGTGTCTCACTCGTAGCCATCCCGGCAGCCTTTTTTCCTTCGTTAAGGAGAGCTCCGCAGCGGTGCTTTGCAGAACGAGCGAGAATTCGTGTAACTTTGCGACACATCTTCCCCTTCTTCCCGTCGCGACTTTCAGATGAATCGCCGGACCCTTCTTCCTTCCACTCTTTTCGAAATTGCCGCTCCTTTTGGCTTCTATGTCGTCTCTCTTTTTTTTGCGCATCTACAGAAAGGGACTCGGCGGCGTGTTTGAAAATTTTTGGTTCATTTGTTCCTGTAGAACCCCCCTTCTTTGCTTTACTAAAATTTTGCGCGGACGCTCGAGTCCAAGACTGATCCGCGCAATTTTTTTTTGCGGCTTCCCCGATCTGAAGTTTTGGATTAGTCCTACACGAACAACTGTCGTTTTTTCGTATTTTTTTCCTACCTCTTCTCGGGGCGTCCTTCTTCCGTGCCTCCATTGTTTTTGTCTCCCTGTTTAGGCATAGGTCTCGCCCGCTCTGCTCTTGTTTTTTCCCTGCACGTGTCCTTTTGGGCCCCAACTAAGTGTTTGTTACCTCCCCTTCGTCCGTTTCGTTGAATGGACCCTCCTTTCTGCATGGCTGCAATAGACCGCGACGGGGAACCTCAGTATCGACAATATTTTACTTTTCCTTTATTTCCTGTTTGCCCCAAAAGGTTCCATTCCCTTCCGGTGTGTCTTGCGAGATTTCCAAATGTTGCCAACCTCGTTGTTGCTAGGACAATTTTCCTTCAGTCTGTCACGGGAAACACCACGATGCTTAGGGTCCTTTTATGCGCAGCTGTCCCTCCGCATCGAACTTTTTTTCATACGATGAATGCTTACCGACTTTGTTCCCCTCTTCCCTCCCTTTTCTGCCCCCCTCCCCACCACACCCCCTTTCTAGGAGACTTTCATGGCTCTGTTTGTCCTTTCGGCGTCTTTTGTTCCCAGGCGGCTTATTGGAGTTGACGAGTGCATCATTCGCCGCGAGAAAGTCCAAACGATTTTTCTTCCTCTTGTTCCTGACTTCTTCGTCAATGGTCAAGGGTCTTTTTAAAACTTGTCCTCCTATGCACAGTAGGAGCTTTTTCTTTATACGGTGACCACTTAGATTTCTTGAACGGCCCTGACCCTGACGAACTCTGTCTTTGCTACGCACTTACTTTAGCTTTTGTTGAAATTGAGGTCTTTAGTTTTTCCAACGCGTCCAGTCCATTTTCCAGACGGGACTTCCCTCTCGTGATTTGGTACCACAGATAATCTCTCTACCTGGCGGCTCGACCAGGCTAGTTCCTCCAGATGACAGGTTTTTGCTGTCCGCTTGGGATTCCTCTACTCGTCTCTTTGATCGTCGAGATGTTCTTCTGCAGTTGAGCTTTTCCGGTTTCCTTAGATCTTCACGACCCCTAGGTTTTGTTGCTGGACCTGCGGGATGTTTAAGGACCTCTGCTCAACGCGATCGTTTTGCTCTGTTTGGCTATTCTCTGAAACTCGTTATCTCGTCAAACCGATTCTGTCTCTTGGCGTCCAACCAAGTGTGGTGCAGATAGTTCTTCCTTTTCTCTGCCCGCTTTTCGTCTTCACATCCTGCGAGCGGGTGCTCGATTAGTTTTCCTATTCCTTCTTTGGCGCTACTTGATTTCGAGCGCCCCGGCTGATCATCGAAGATGTTCTTCTCTCTCAACTTTTTTTGTTATGGCGCCCCCTGCCTTTCCCAAAAGCCTCTTAACTGCTTAGTGAAGTCGTCCCATGATTCATGGTGATAGTGACCGACTGGTTTGCAGTTTCTTTCTTTTTTCGTTTCGTTTCACAGTTTTTTTCGGGGCTTTTTTTAGGCTCTTAGATGACGGTTGCCCCAAGACGAGGGTCCTTCATTTTCTCGTTGAATTGCAGAGTTTTGACGTTGGTTGTTCGCTTAGGAACTTCCATCTGCTCTCTTTCCGCCTACCCCCCATTTTGCAAAACTGCCGTTCTCGTTATTCTAATTTCTGTTTTTTTTCCTTCGCGGGTCTTTGTCTGAGCGCGGGTCCTTCTTTAGTCTCCGTTGTCTCTGTTTTATGACGGAAATAGGATGTGCTTCATAACTTCCCCTCCTACTCTTATTTTCTTCTTTGCATGCACTCCGACTTGGCCTTCGGTTAGCCGCCCACCTCCACCACCTATCTTATCCTAAGACGGCTTTTCTCCCCCTTTCGCTTCTTGCCTCAGAGAAAGAGGGTTCTCCCGAAATTCTCCGTCGTATACGTTGAAATTTTTGTTCTCGAACGCAGGCGCTCGTTTTCTGCTTTGCCGTACCTAGACGTACTAGACTTTTTTTGAAACGTGGAGTCCCCTGATAGGAAGGCGAGTATCTCGACTCCCTTCTTCTTTTCCCCCTCATCACTTTTTTTCTGGAGTGCTCGCTCGCGGTTCCTTACTATTTTTCCACTCCATTCGCTCAGCGCTCTTTTACGGACGCATTTTCTTTCGTCGGCGTTATCGAAAACTTTCCTTCCTCGCCTTGTACCCGCTTTTTCGTTGATTAAACAGCTTTATTGTATGGTCAGCGCCATGATTCCAGCCGGCTCCCCGACGTCTTGGATCGGGCCTAAACATCTTGCATACTTCCTGTCGTGCATGCATGTAACTTGCCCATAACCCCCTTCCTCTTTTATAGAGTGTTTTGAATGATCCGTACTCTCCCCCTCTGAGAAACGTCGACTCAGCGCCGGCCGTTATTCTCACTTCAACCAAGACCTCTCTCTTGTTCGTATCCATCGAAATACGCGACTTCCTTTGCGTCAAAAAGTGGTTCCGTTCAAGATCCCCCTAAGACCTTTGCTTTCGTAGCCCCTGTCCCTCCTCTCCCATCCCCATCCCGTCTTCAAACACTGGTGCCCCCCCCCCATTCTGTCTCCATGATGCCCATTCTTCCTCCCGTCTCGCTCCGGGCAATAGACGTAACCTACAAATACCTCCTTTGTTCACTGAAAACATCTTCCCCGTGCAATCACTCGTCTCTCCCGAATCACCCTCCACTCTTGCAGCCCCTTCACCGCCTCACCAGGACATACCTCAGTGTGGGATTCCTGCAACTACCCCCCCCGTCCCACTTTCGCATCTCTTCCTCGCTCGCGATCGTTAGACCAGAGCCAAGCGGTCCTTACCTTTTTCTTTCCCGTTCTTAGGCCAGATTATGATTTTTTATTGCGCAATGACACAACGCCTCAACAAACAGATCCGCCCGGTGGTCGATTCAGCCTTTCAGTTCTGAGAGCTACCTCCTATTTCACGGCATATAACGATCCTACTCAAGTCTGCTTGACACCTGCACCTCCTAGGGTCGCCTCATCCATGCAACCCCTTCTTTTTCGTTTTTCAAGCTCTCGGAAGGACTCCTAGATGATTTGCCTCCCCTGCACTTTCCGTCCCTGCCTCCGTCTCCGTTCGTTCTCCCAAGCGTGTCTAGAGCTGCTTTCATCTCTTCTAGCCTGCCGATCTTCCTCCCTTTTTCTCGCGGCTTCTCTTGGTTTTTTTAGATACCAAATCCATTGCTTGAGTCTTTGGGCGTCCGCGGGCAGCACCCGCGACACTCACCCGTCCGTCAATTTAACACAAGGAGCTCCATCGTTCTCGCCATCAGCTGTTTCGGCTTTTCCCCGCGGCCAGTCCTGTCCCGTAGGTTTTCACTAATTCGAGCATAATGTAGGCATCTCTTTTGTACCACTGTTTGATCCTATCACTTCCTCGAATGCGGCCTCCGTGTCCTTCGCTTCCAAATGGGTGTTTAGACTTTTTGTACGCGACGGCAAACTTTCATTCCTGCCCGCCTTTGCGCCCCCCCTTTAAAACTCCCCGAAAACAGGTCCTCCATCTTTCCCCTCCCCAATCCTTCCGAGTCTCAAAAAGTTTTTGACCACCTTTGCTTTTCTCCTTCATTCTTATCCAACAAAACCGTTCTGCGTTGCCTGGCCTTCTGCTCATCCTCCCCTACCTAATCAGACGGTGTTTCCCTTTTTGAAATCATGAATGAAGTTCTGTATCTTCCCAGACTTTTGGAACAATCGCGCACACCCCGGGCTAGGTCTCTTCTTTAATGAGTTTTCAATACGTGAACCTGAGAGATCAATTTCGCTTCTTGCGGGTTACCTTTTCGCTTCTTTCTTCCAGGCCACAAGTTTATTCCACTGGCAACGACCTGAACTTTTTCTTATAAACTATGATCCTTGGATTTGGCTTGTCTATCTTGAAGGCCCAAATAGGTACTTTTTTTATCTTTGCGACCTCAATCCATGAGCCTGCTTAGGTCCCCCAATTGAATTTTAGACTCTCCGTGAGTGCTTACGGCCTGCTAGCTTTCCCATTTTTCCGCCACAACCAAAGTCCAGTTTTCTTTTGCGGCTCCTCCTTCCGTCTGCTTTTTCTGTCCGTGTCGACACAGGCTCTCCTGGTTTGTTTGCAAAATCTCAGTGAAGATTACCGCTTTCCCGCCCCTACCCAGTCTTCGTCAAGGAAAATATGTTGTCATAACATCCGTTCCCCGAGCCTTTCCCTGTTTTTCCTTCTCCCGCACCCAGCGCCTGCTTACGATCTTCTCCCCCCCAGTATATATTTTAAGTCGCCCTTATCACCCCCTCAACACTCTTTCCCTGACGGACTTCGACTTCGATTCATCTTGACCCCGCCTACGCACGTTGACGCCCGATTTCTGGGCACGCGTTCCCCTCAGGCTCGCGCGTTTGTAAACTCCCTTTTCAGTTAAGTCTTCTTTTCCCCCTTTCATCGCTTGTACTTCATTTGCGCATCCCGACGTCGTCCCTTTGGGACTTTCCCCTCCGTTTTTGGACCTTTCGTAAGCCCCGTTTGGAAGCCATTTTATTCTCCCCCCCGTCGCACTGTCTCGCGCCCCTGCGGCTGCTAGGTTACTTTCACGCTTCCGGATTTCCCCATCCCCCCTCTAACTTTCTGGGGACGTAGGAGAAATGTCCTCGCCCGAGCTCTGCTCTCCGGATCCCTTAAGAGATGGAGCCCTGTGCGCCTGATGGTTTTTGGGTGGGGGAACGCCTTTTTCAAGGTTTCTCTTCCCCATGCTTTTTCTGAGTACCCAGAATGGCACGAATATTGATTTTTCTTTTCACATCAAGTTTCTTGACCCCGGTGGTCCTTCTCATGCTGTGTCGAAGTCTCAGCCTGAGTTTTTGATTGTTACCCCTTTTAACCCTTCGCCGTGATTTTCAGTTCCCCATTGTTCTATTCGTTCTTCTTGCTATTTTTCTCGATCGTCTCTTTTCCTCCTCTTTTTTGTTGTTGTTCCTTCTCCTCTCTTCCCTTTTAACCGCACTGTCGAAATGGGTTCCCTTGAATGCGCTGGCGGTTCTCCAAGTGTAACTCCTCAATGACCCCATCTGCGACTTGCGCTTTCAGTCGCTATCCTTTTTAAGCAAACTCTTCCACTTGATGTTTCATGATCCTTCCGTTGCCCTTTAATCGCTTGCAAATAGTGTTAGTAAGACCCCGGGGCCACGTTTTCCAATCCCCGGTGACGGTTCGCCTTTTTATAGCCTTGTCCTCCTTGACCTCTTGAACGTCTTTTAACATTCTGTTCATAGTCCCTTCCTCGATGTCTCCGGCTTCTATATTATCTTTTTCATTTTTTCTTTATACTTTATTGTTCCTAGCTTCGGACGTGGTAGGCAACGCTTTTTTCCTCCGTCGCGCGCGTCCCCATCTTTTCTTGACGTACCACTGTCCCTTTTCGGTCTTCGCAATCGTCTCCCCCCTGCAGCACTTTTCCACGCGCTTTTTTCCTTTTCCGAGCCGCGTTCCCACAACCCAACCAACACCCACCCCCCACCAAACCACAACCCCACCCACAAAACCCCAAACCCCCAAAAACCAAAACCCCCCCAACTCAAGTGCGTCCTTCTTTTTTTGGACCGGTTTTGCCCCCCTCACATAGTCGTCTCCAGGGTCCCCCAAGTTACTCGCCGTGCTACTTCGTCGTTCCTCTTTCAAACGTTTCCGGTTTTGCCGAACTGGCCTCTCCTTTTGCGAGAGTCCCTTAGATCCTGTGGAGAACTTCGAAAAGTTAGCTGATTGCCCACCCCCGTTTCGCTTTTTCCATTCGTTTTCTTCTTTTTTTTGAAACATATTTCCTTGACCCCCACGCCCTTTTTCTCGGCGTCCGCTGGCCCCAAGATGATCTTTTCCCCCCCACGCGCCCAAGTTGTTTTCGTGCGTCAATTCTCATAATTCATGTTCCAGACCGGACGTAAGCTCCATTTTCGGGAAGGCGCCCCGAGCCCCACGACACTTTCCCCCGTTTTTTTCGTCCTATGAGACATCTTCTTAGTCCTCTAGTATTTACCTTAAATTGGCTTTTCAGTTCCTCGTGCGTCTCCCCATTTCCCGATGGTGACCTTTTCCGATGGTCTAGTCTTTGACTCCCCAGCCCTCTTTGTACGACCCAATCTTTTTTTCTTTTTGATAAAATGCCTTTGGCCGGTACTTTTTAAAGCGCATCTTCCTCCTTTGAACCTCTCTCGCACTATGGCCCTCTTTTCTTTTTTTTTGACCCACTGAAGGGTAAATCTTCCCTGATGGTCGCGATTACACCTGTTTGACCCAAATCGAGTGATGCGCTACCCCCTAGTTGTTTCCCGCTTAAATGCTTTTTCTCATTTTTATGCTCCAGGATGAAAGGCACCTCCGACCCCCCTTTTTTTGTCACCTCTAGCTTCCTCACCTCCTGCAGTCTTTGTCTTCTTTTATTTCACGATGGCGAGCGTGCGGGTCTTCTTTACTGGCCTCCCTGCACCCGACCCCCCTCGAATTTTCGTTGAACAGAGCGCGAAACCCGAACTGACTTCCCCCTTCCGCACCCCCCTCTTTTCTTTCCCTACGCCTCGCGCCCCGTAAACCTTCGTCGCATTGGGGACCTTTGGAGAGTCCAAACGTGTCCGCTGCTTTCCCCTACCTTTGCTGATTTTTGACCTTCACAACGGTAGAAGTTCCGTTATGCCCCCGATTCTGGCGAGCCCGAGTCGCTATTGTCCCCTTACGTGAGGTGACTCTCTGCCGCTGGATTTTCCCCGGTACCTTCCTGTATTTTTTCAATTCCCGACGTTGATTTTGATTACGAAATTAATTCCTTCGGCGATCTCTCCGTCTCGCATGACCGATGGCTGTGCGCATTTTTTGCCAACGCTTGGTCTCTAGTACGTTGTTTCGCGGCGCGTCGAGTCTTTTCTTGAGGCAGTGGCTCTTTTTAGGTCCTGCTCGTTTTTCAAGCCCCCATAGGGGCCTTTTCGCCCTGCTTATTGCATTCCACTCCCCGACCCTTCGCTCAAGCGATATTAGCCATTCTATCCTCTGAAAATCTCCCTTGAGCTATCGAACCCGAGGTGCGGTCGTAGACCTCCGGGGGTTTTTTTTTTTTGCCCCCTGTTCTCACTGCTGAGCTCCCCATATTTGGTTATCGGAGTCCTCCTTTTCCCCCGCTCTTGGCACATAAGTTTCTTCGATTTTCGCCTCCTTTTTACAGATTATATGCTTGATTTTTGGGTCCCCCCGTTCATGTCGCCGGACTTTGCAAAACACCTTCCCTTGGTAAACTGTTTCAGGCGCAGAGTGAATGGTTTATTCTTTTTTTCCCTCGTTATTTTTTTCCCTGTATCTGTGAAAATGCTTATTTCTTTTTCCGATTCCCTTTCCTATTTTTTCTTCCGCATTGCCTCCTTTTCGCTCCTTTTTGGTCCGAGTTTTTCGACGGCGTCTTGTCGCGCTTTCCTTGCAGACGGACCTGGGCATCGGCTTCGTTCCCCCTTGAGATTTCTCCAAAGAATGTTTCTCCTTTCTTGTTTGCGTTCTGATGCGCGTGACTTTCGTTTCTTGTGTTCGGCCGGTGCCCTGATCCTTATGAATTTGAGGCCGCCCACGATCCTCCAATCGACTTTTTCTTTCATGCTTTTTTTTTTTTGCCAGTAGAGAATTATGTGAGTCGCGATTATCGTCCTCCGTCTTTTTTTGACCTTTGCTTGCAATCCTGCCGAGCACCGTTTGATCTCCGATTAACCATCTCCCCTGTTTCAGTCTCTTAAGTGAAGTTTTTCCTTTCCATTTTCTCGTCCTGTGACCCTCTGACGTGACGCTCTTCGGCGCTGCTGGACCTTTGTTTCCTGCCGACTGCGCTGAT
>Ga0179593_1816148_pt1 | contig 15510 bp, 21 predicted proteins | sample CZODoug2_1_08_16_FD_185931 | JGI IMG/M metagenome (GOLD analysis project Ga0179593, IMG submission 185931) | Vadose zone soil fungal communities from Angelo Coast Range Reserve, California, USA - CZODoug2_1_08_16fungal (PacBio error correction) | ecosystem: Environmental > Terrestrial > Soil >... | reverse complement strand
AGTCTTGGATTCTTTTGTTTGGCTCCGGTTTTTCTCTTTATTTGGCTTTATGCGTTCCTCCCACCCCTCGCAGTTGGCTCCCCTCCAGGGTCGATTAAACTTTGAATTATTAATTGGGCATTTCTTTTCTTCTGTTCTCGCTGCCCAAGTTCCTCTTCTCGCCGTTTTTTTTTTGGAAGGGTTTCCCCCCCTTCAGTGGTTTGGCATTTTTCGTTGGTGCGATTTTATTGAAAAAACCTCTTCCTGGATTTTATTGACTTATGGCTTTATTTTTCTTTTTTCTTGTGTGTGATCCCTCCCTCCTTTTCCCTTTTTTGATAAAATGACGTCTTCATTGGTTTGCTTGGGGTTTTTTCCCTTCTACCCTTTTTTCTTCCCCCCCCACGGTCTCCAGGGGATAGATTCTTAAGCCAAATTTAGTGCACCTGATTCCTCGGCCCCCTGCCTCTTTTTCCTTTTGAGTTGTGTCGGGATGTTTTTTGCGGGGGAAACGCTTTTTCTTAAATTGGCCTTCATCTTCCTGGTGGGTTTTTTTCCCTTGGCTTTATTGGGTTTCCTTGATGGATCAAAGTGTTTTTTCCCCCCGATTGACTGGCTTTTTCGGTGAAGGGACCTCCTCCCCTTTGAACTCCCGTCTGCAGCGAACTATCTCTTTTTTCCTCTTTTTGATTCAAGACCCTCTTGCGGAACAACTCCCCCACTACTTTTCGGGCTTGTGCATTTCATTGTTCCGTTTCCTTTTCTCAACTTTCTCCCCCCTTCCAGTAACGATGGCGGCCCTGGGGACGGCTTTCTTTAAACACCGCCTGCACCCCGGCCGCCCTATTGTCTACTTTTCCCCGGAGACACCATTTGGCAGATTGCTGTATTCCCCCTTCACCTCCCCCAATTGCCACTTTGACATGTCCACGTACCTTGGAGGGGGCCGACCGTGGAGTGCTCTTGTCCAGAGCGATCCTTCCCCCGTTCATGCCGGCCGCCCTTTCCTGTTGGTGCTCTTTTCAAAATTCCCGGAACTTACCCCCGCCGTGGGCCTTTCCCCCCCCCTTTTTACAGGGGCAGGAGGGACGTCGTTTCTTTTGATTGTTTTTTTCCCATTGGATTTCTTGGAACTCCTTTGGAATACTTCCTTTCCACCAGAGACCTTCCCCTTGTGACTTGAATGTGATTTCCTTCCCTGGTCCCTTTTTCTCGAGCCCTTTCCCCCCTCTCCCCTGGAGGGCTTTTTTTTTTTTCTGGGTTTATGAATGTTTTCGAAAAAAAAACCCCCCCAACTCCTTTTCCACTCGCCGCCCGCCCCCCCCGCCCGGCTTTTTTTCTTGCCCCCGCACCCCTCCCAATTTCCCTTTCCCGTGCCACATCTCCTCTCTTCCGTTTGTTGTTTTTGCATCTTCGGGTGTTTTTGACTTTCTTCTCCCAAGGAATGTTTTCTTTTTTTTCTTCGAACACTCGGCTGTTGATGTTTGGAGATGCCCACTCTCTTTTTTGGTGCGCCGCTTTTCGGGTTGTTTTGGTTCCTTGCCCGTATCGATCCTCTTTCTTTGTTCCTGAGAACCCAAAGGCGCGGGGGACTTTTTTTTTTCCTGGTCGCGGTGGACTTCCTTTCCCTGGTCTACCAACTGCCCTTCCCCGAAATCCCTTTTTTTTGGTCCTTCATTCCCAGGGGCTTTGCCTACACCGGGCGTCTTTCACGGACGCAATGCTTCCTTTCTTTTAAGATCTTCTTTTTTTTCCCCGGCAAGGCGCAGCCCCCTCTTGTGCCCTCTCGCGTGGGGATATCTCTCCTTTCCCCTTTGATGACACAACGGCCCCTTGACCGAAAGCCGCCCTTCTCGTGTCGTTTTTTTAATGTCACCTTCCCTCTTTTTCGGACGATCCCTGCAATAGGCAAGGAAGTGACTTTTCTGCCTGTTACTGGAGACACTCTTTCCTTTCCTTTTGAATGCCGGGCCGCGTTTTCCTCGTCCTTTTCTTTCCTGGGGCGATTCTTTGACGGCACGAATTTCGGAAGGACGGCAATCCCCTTTTCCCGATTGACGGGTTCCCCGCGACGTTGTCTCTTCTGTGGTGCCTGTCACATAAGGTTCTGGAGCTGCCCGCGTTCTCTCACCCATCCTTTCACGGGACCCCCCCCCAGCTTCTGCCCTGTCCCTAAGGGTTTTTGTTTGGGGATTTGCAATTGCCAAGCCCCCTCTTTTTTCATTTTACCCTCTCCCCCATTGGTTCTCGCATGAGACCCCCCCCCTCCTTTTTTTCCGAACAGGCGTGGTCTCTTTTGATAACCTCTCTTTTTTTTGAAGTTTTGGCCTCTTTTTCCTTTCGCTCTTTGAACCTTCCCCAAAGTTCAAGATTTTCCCCCCCCACCAAATTAGTCATTTATCTCTTTTCATGGATCAACAGATTCCCTCCCCCCTTTTTCAATGGCATAAGTGATGTTATCCCTCCCCCACTCCCAAACACACTTTCCCCCCCCCCCCCCCCCACTCACAAAACTGTCGCCTGGCAGCTCGGCCTGGCAATCGATCCCCCCTTTAATCGACCTTCACTGTAATTGCCCCCTTTTCCCGATTTGGTGTGGTCTTTGAACGACTCACCTCCCCCCCCGATAGGCCAAAAGACGGCAGCCAGCGGTTTTTTCCTTCGACCCCTTCTTTTCCCTCGCCAGTTTTCTTTTTCTGGGCTGCATTCCCCTCCCTTTCTTTCCCTTTTTTAACGAGAGTAACCGAGTTTCCCTTTCGAGTTCATGAATCAGGCTTCCCCATGGAATCGACGGACTCTTCCAGGGTTTCCGTTGGGGTAGGGGCGAGGTTTTCCTTTTTTTTGAAAGGCCCAGTTCGGGCCCTTTTTTTTTTTTTTTTTCAGGTTGATAAGCGATTTCCCTAGGACAGGCGATGCCTTTGCTTTCCCGTTCACCGCGGAACTTTCTTCCTTTTTTTTCCCTTTAGGTGCCGAATTTTTTCGCGATAGGTGGCCTTTCCCCTGCAACAAACGCCCTTTTCTTTTTTTTTTTTTTTATTGCCTTCACCCCTGCTGTAGAGGCCTTTCACTTTTCTTTTTCCCGCCGCGTTCGATACGTCCCTTTTCAGGTTCGTACGTCCTCCATGCTGTTCGGACTACCGTCTCTTTTTCCCCCGGTCCTTGTTCCTTTTTGGGCGCTGGTTTTTTTTTTTTCGGGCGGACTGACGTTTTTCCGATGGCGAAGTTCCTCCCCCAGCGTATAAAGGAACTTCCCTTGACCACCTTTTCGAACGGTTCAGGCTCTTTTCTCCGAGCCTTCAAAGCGATGGACGTTGTTCTCCCGGCCCCTCTTTTTTCTCTGGACCCCCCACCATCGCTGGAGGGGTGGCGTTTCTCTTCCCTTATGATCGGAGCGGGCTCTTAGAGAAAACGAAATACTCTTCTTCATGATCCGGCGGGACGTCCTCTTCTCTTTTTTTCTCTTCTTGCCAAGTCCTGAGGGCCAACCTTTCTCCCCCCTTTCCCTTTTGCGCGCCACTTATAAATGAGTGAGATCCGACCCCCCCGTCATAGACGTACCCCTTTCTCTTAGCTGCCTACTCCTTTTTTTTCCTTGAGGGATGTCTCCATCTCGGGCCAGGACCTACTTGGACAGTGTAAAGTTCCCCACTCTGACATTTTTTTTTTTTGCCGTGGCGTGGGGCCAATCTTCCAAGATCATAACATAGTTTTTTGATGCGCGTGTCCCTCTCCACCCCATGATTTTTTTTTCCCCCCACGTAGATTCCCCGTGGTGGGTTTTTTTTCGCTACTCTGCTTTCTTTTCCCCCTTTTTGGCATCCGCTTCAAGCTTTTTTTCCTTTCCGAGATCTCGACAGGCCCTGAGAAGAAAATCCTTGTTTTTTTTCAAATTCGCCGTCCCCTTACACCCGCTTCCCCTTCCCGCTCAAGGGGACCCCCCCCCCCCTCTACTAACCATAAGTTTCTCCTGGGTTCCAGGAATTTCTTCGGCAGGCAGTTCGGTTTCTTTTTTCCCACCCCCCCCTCTAGCGTGCATCTCTTTTTCGGGCTTCAACGGTAGCTTTTAGGCGCGGTGGGCTCCCTTGCAAGTTCTGCGACTGTTCCCTTTTTTTCTTTTTTTGCTCATCAGAGCCTGAAACAATTAGAATCTCCCTCCATCCTCCGTTTTTTTTTTTTTCCGATCTCATGGCTTTCTTTGGTTTTTTCTTTTTCCTTCTTCAGCCGCAGTTTCCCTTTCTATTGCAACGTCCTTCCCCAGCGCGCCCCCTCCAATACTGTCTTCGTTGCGACCGGTTCAAGACCCCTCTTTTCTTCCCCTACGCCTTTCATTACAAATCTCTGAAGGTTCCCCGACCTTCGCTTATCCGCATTCCCCTCTGCGTTTTGAAACTCTCTTCTGAGGATTCGGGCAGACCTGTTTTTTCGGTTTTTTTCTTTTCCCCCTTGCTCCTACCTTTTTTCCGGTTTTTTTTTCCCTCCTTCTTTTTCGAATTTGAAAGGCCCCCAAAGATGTTTCCCCTTCCGGGATCCCCCTTGTCCTCGTTCTTGTAGACCAGTTTCGGGGCGAATTCCGGCTGACCCTAGTGCCTTTATCCGGAATTTTTTTTTTCCCCCACTTTTTGTCTTTTTCGAGCTCATTCTTCCGTGTACCCCTTGTAATGTCCCCGGGTGATCATCATTGTGCATTAGTCCGATGGCCCTCTCAAGCTTTCTCAACGCCCAACGTTTCGGCGGCAGTAAAAGGGCGCCCTCCCCCCCCCCCCCCCCTTGAAACTTGTCCGTCACAACCTAACACTATTTTCCCTTTTTGTGTTAGCTGCAGCTTTTCTTTTCCGGTCGGTCTGCCGGCAAACCTCTCAGATCGCAGGACCTCTTCGTCGATGAAGGGTCCGACGTGTCCTTTTCCCAGCACGCTCTTCTTTTTCCCGGGCGATCGAGCGGTTGCGAAGTTTTTCCTCCTGTTTCTTTGCGTCGAAAGTTTCGAGTCCAGCCGTCTTTCCCTATTAGCGGGATCCCATTTTTTTGTTTATTTATTTCTTCAGGCTTTTAAGGAGGAGCTGCTACTCGGCCCCCCCGGTAGACTCTTTTTTTTTTTCACAGCCAAAAATTCCCTGATGGTGTTACGTCTACTTTCTTTTCTTTCCCCCTTTTTTTTCCCCTCGGGTTCTTCCAACTGTGTCCCCCCCCCTCCCTCTTTCCTGATAGGCCCCCCCCCGTTCGATGTCCCTTTCTTCCTAGTTTTCCCTTTCCCGGTATCCCCCTCTTGACGCCACGGATTCATTTAGTTTTCCCTTTTGACGCTGCTGTCCCCCCCCCGAGCCCCCCCCCCCCCCCCCCCTCCTGTCCAGGTTCGTACCCTCGAACAGCATCTGGGTCACAGCGACGGCCCTCCCCCGGCACTCTTCCCGTGGTTCCTCGGCGGCCCTTCGCGAATTTACGGCCCCGCCGCGTACTCCCGGCCTCCCCACTAGACTTCTCGTTTGTTTTTTTTCTCCCCCCCTCGTCACCTGCGAAACACTCTTGGCACCGGCCTTCTGGTTTCCCCCCTTGTGCCCGCTTCTGTCGGAGCCCAAACGGCCAGCGCCATTTCGAGGAGGGTGCTCTTCCTCCCTCCGCGGATATCACGGAAAGGACTCTCCAACGGCGAACCAGGCACTTCCCCCCCCGCACGGCCCCACAGAAGGTCCATCTCGTCAGAATGGTGTCTTTCTTAAATGAACTTTCTCCCTTTTGGTCTTTTCCTTCCCCCTTTTTCGTTCCATCGTCTCCCCTTTTAGGTGGAGCCCTCATGAATGAGCCCCCCCCCTCCCAACCGTTCTTTTTTGTTTCCCCCATTTCGCTCCCTTTCGAGGGCGGAGTGACCAGCTGGGTTCTCTTGATCGTCCCATCTTTTTCTATTCCCCATTTTCTTTAGGCCTTTTCCGCCCACCCCCCCCCCGGCAGTTTGGCTCCAATTCCCTTTTAAAGGGATTCCCTTTTAAGAGCGTTTTTATTTTCCTGCCCCCAGTGGCCGAGGTGCGGCCGTTTTTCTCCCTCCTTCTTGCACAAGTTGGTGGACTCAGGGGGTTTTTTTCAGGGAGTGTGTTGGGTGTGCTGTTTTTCTTTGACCCCTTTCCCCCCCTCACTTATGCCGCTTTTTTTTGCCTCTTCACTATGGGGATCTGTGCTTGGTGAGTCCAGACTTTAAGTTACGGTCTTTCCCTAAAAAAGTCCATTTGGTTGAGGGCGGGTTTTGACATTTTCCCCCCGCGAAGGTTTGCCTCTTCTTCTTGATGGCTCCTGCCCCATTAAGAAATACCCTCCTATCATAGCCCCCCCTCTTGTCGGGGGCTTGGTTCCCTTTTTTTCCCCCCTGGAACCGACTTGGTGTAATTACCCTTTGGGCCCTCGTGTCTTTTTTTACCGGTTCGTTTAGCCGCTTTCCCTTTAATGGAGCTCACACTCCCCATTCGCATTTTCTCCTATGTGTTTTTGATGGTTTCCTTTAAAGGAGGTTTTTCCTTTCCTTTCGGATCAAGAGACTTGACATAGAGTACATTCGGTCCCCGCGGGTTTTCCCCAACACGGTCCATAAAGCGAACCCCCAAGTAAAATCGGTCTTCCGTAACTTCTCAACACCCCTTTCAAACTTTCTGGCCGTTCCACTTGGCGTCCCTAGGGGGGGCCTCCTTTCTCACCACAGCGGTCCCCGGCTTCATCTTCTTTCTTCTCCTTGTCTCCAAGGACCTTTTGCTCGGCAACTTTTTCTTTATGATGTTCTTTCCCCTCCTTGAATTTGACCTTCACGTTACATCCCCTTTGTCTCTTCTTCTCTGCGACCGTTTGGCCCTTTTCCGAGATCCACACTTTCCCCCATCTTTTTTTTCCAGGCCGCACATTTTTTGCTTGAGGCCTGTGACTTCTATAGGTTTCCCTATTGCCGTAAGTGGCCCCCCCTTTTTACGGTTTAAGGGTGGAAGGCCTACTTCCGTCGCAGCGGAATTTTTTTCTTTGTATTTTATGACGAAGGGTTTTTCTATTCACTGGTCCCGCGTCCGTCACCTCCCCCCCCCCCCCATTCCGTAACCTTGACGTGAGATCCCCCCCTCCATCGACCTTTCTTCCCTCTTGAAAGAACCCGCACCGGCTTTTTTCCAGCCAGACGAGGTTCTCTCGTGGGTTTTTCCCAAAAGATTGGCACCCCTGACATTACCCCTCCCTTCTTAGAGCCTTTTCCTCCCATTTAATTGGTGAGACCCCCTCCTATAGTCATCCTACTCGTTTTGTTTTTTTTTTTTCTGGTGGCAACTGTTCCTTTCCTGAATGGGTCTTGTGATTGCTTCGAACTTCCCTTTTTTCTTGTTTGCGGCGGCGTCCCCTTTTTTTCGAGCCCTGAGAAAACACGTCTTGCCCGCCGGTGTCGGGTTCCTTTTTCCCGTAGTCTTTGGTCCTCAGGTATCCTTTGAGGATGGAGAATATCAAAGTCCCCTGAGTGGGACTCGACGTTGGACTTTTTTTTTTCTCCTTGCAGGCGACCCCCCTTCCACTGTCACTTTCCCCCCGAAATCAAGGCCCTCCGGGACTTCCCTTTTCCACGCAGTTTTGTTTCCTTTCCACGGACGGAACCTCTTTTTCTTCTAGAAGTCCGGATCCCTGCGCAAGGCCCCTTTGGCCGACTTTCCCAATTTCCGCTTGGTTTCCTTCTTTCGGACAGCTTTTCCTCTCCCCCACGCCACGGTCGGCACCCCTCCGCAAGGGGACCTTCTGTTGTATTCCCCCCCTTTTTTCAAGGATTGCCCCCTCTGTTGAATAACCTCCCCCCGGACGTCCTGGTCCCTTTCTTTCTCACAAGAGCCCTTTCCCAGCCGGTGTTTGGCCGCGGTTTTTTCCCCCGAAGGGCTCCCCCAGCGTGACGGTCCTTTCCTGTACCTTTGAGAAGGACCTGCCCCCCAGGCCGTCCGATGTGCTTCCCCCGCGACGGGTCGCGTATTCCCTTTTTTCCGATGGGACCTGCTATCTTCTTTTACGGCTTCCTCGTGAAGGTCTTTTTTCCCCATCCTCCTCCCGCAATAGTGACCCCCGTATGAGCTCATGGACCCCTTTTTTACGAGGGCAACTTGACCCTTCTTTAACTATCCCCCCTTGTCCCCGCCTGGTTTTTCCTTTTGCCCAAGCGGACCCCTGAGTGGGGGCGAGTCTGTCTAAATGCTTTTCCCGTTATTGTCTCCCTTCCTTTGCAGGCTTTTTTTCTTTCCCACAAGTCAAATCCCTTTAACGTCAATTTATCCGTCCTCTTTATGGATCAAACAGACCCCCCCCCGCCCAGACCCCCCTCGTCAATTACCACTCTTTTTTCTTTCTGTAGGTTCAACCCTCCACACTCCTGTCTTTAGGTACTAACCCCTGTTCCGCTTGGGTGTAACCCCCCTTCTTCCCAGGCCTTCCGAGAACCGCGCTTACATGTTTGGGTAATGGAGGCCAAACCTGCCCTTTTTTGGTTGCTTCCACTCATTCAAGCCCGTAACGATAGCTTTCCCTCACAAAACTCAGACCAGGGTTTTTTTCCCCCCACTACCCTGCCTTCCCCCCTGTCCACGATGTTTCCCTTCGCCCTTCCTTTTCCTTCTCAATCCGAGACTTTTTCCCTAAAGAGGATTTACACCCCTTCTTGATGAGAAGGCCATTCGGAGCTTCATTCCGTGGATCGACAAACATGGCGTACCCTCTTAACGGTGAAAGTGCCCTTTTGTTTTTTGGTCTTTTTTCGGTCTCTGTCCCACTCCCCTTCAGGGAGTACGTTCCTTCCTGGGTTGTGCTTCAAGGGGCTGGCGTCGCCAAGCCTTTTCCTTCTGCTTGCCTTTGTTTTTATCAGAGGCACGGTGACGCTCCTTTGACGTGTTCGGAGCCGTTTTCCTTGTATTTAGCACACCCACGAACATTTCTCTTCTTTTCTTTTCTTATTGCCTACTTTTCGGGACGGTACTTTCTGGAAAGACGAGTTCGACTTCTTTCTTTCAAATTGGGCTTTTTTCCGGTAGTCGGGCTGTTTTCCCCTCTTTTCTCTTCTGTTCGAATAACGGCCCAACCGGGGGACAAGGCCTTCAGCGGTGCGGTTCTCAGTTGTTTTCTTGCCTGCCCCGCCGACTCATTTTCGAAGGAAGTTTTTCTTAGTCTCCTTTCGAAGGGACAACCATGCATCCGTTTGAAAACGGTTTCCGATGGGTTCCTTTTCCCCGTTCGTTTCACAGGATTTTGCTTTGTGTGCACCTTTCTGCACCTAGATGGCGGTTTCCGGAGGAAGGGTGGAGTTCCCTTTCTCCGGCCTTACAATTTTGCCGTCGATGCTCGCGCGGCTGTTCCTTTTTTTTCTTCCTGGTAGGGCACGGCTTTCTTAAATACGCTGTTTATGATACCGGAGGAAGCGCCGTCCCCTTTTTCTTCGGCGGCCCCCCTTCGACCCTCTTCCCCCTGCAACACCTGGAAGCTGACTTTCTCCTACCACGCGTTGCTCTTCCCCCTTTTCTCCGAACTCGGACGGAACAGACCTTTGTGTGGGCGGGTGCCTTCGGACCCCGCGGTTTGTTCAGGGCCCACACCCCCTCTATTCGTGACGGTTCCCCTTGAAGGAGCGCCCCTTCTTGCAGAAGTGTTCCCCATGCTGGCACAAAGACCTGAAATTTTCTTCAGGGCAAAGGTCCCGCTTGTGAGAGCCCTCTTTTCGACATTCCCGGAGGCTCCCCCGACCCCTTTTGTGTTCCTTGAACTTTTTCGTCTACTTGCTTCTTTGTCCTGGCGCTCCGCCCCCTTTCCTTTTTTTTTTTTTCCCTTAGATGTCCTACCAAGAACGATCCTCCCCCCCTCTCCGCGATACCCGTTTTTTTGGAAGAATCCATTCTTTGGGTTTCTGCAACTTCCGCCCCCCTTTTTTTTCTTTACGAAACCGACAGTCTTTCCACCCCCATGGAGTATAAAAGTTCCTAATACATTTCTTTGTTCTTGCCAATTACACTCGACCTCTTTCCCCACAGTTCCCCCTCGGATTCATCACCCAGTTTCGGGCTCTCCTAGTTTCAATCAGCCACTTCGGGCCCTTCTCGAGGTGAAGAGTTCTCTTGGCCCACCTGTCCGTGCCGCGGATCCAGGCGCGATGTCCCACCCAGATCACCTCTTTCTACAGAGGACGCCCTGCTTTTGGCTTTTTTCTCATCGAGCCCCCACCCCCAAACGAAAAAGCCCCCTTTTTCTTTTTCCTCCTCATCCGTCTCGATTCTTTTTTTTTTTTTCCAATGGGCTTTTTTTTGGTTGGGTCCTGATTCCCCCCGCCTCTCTTTACGCCTTTTTTCTTCTTCTTGCACTGTTTTCTTTTTCTGTCAGACCTTTCTTCATAAAAACGGTCCTCCCCCCTTCATTTGGAACCTGCGGAACCCCCCTCCTGAAAGATTTTCATAGAAACGACCTTCTTCCCCCTATCCTCATCATATTCCGGTTTTTGAACCCCTTCGAGGCTTTTCTTTATTCTTGGGGTGGTTTTTTTACCTCAATTGAGCCCCCTACTCTTTCAGGGTTCTTTTTTAGATTCATGTGAAAGGTTTTCCCCCCCGTCCCACCGAGTTTTCCCTTTCCTACCCCCTGTTGATTTTTCCTGTCTTTTCTTCTTTGTAGATTCAAGTCCTTGGTCTTTCCTGAGCGCCCTGGGCCACCTCACAACCCCCGTTGAAGCGGAAAGTATCCTTTGAATTCTTTCCACCCCCCACGGGTCGTCTGGGCGTGAGAGCTTCATTCAGTAAGGGAGAGAAAGGCGTCCCCCTTACTTTGGTGGGGGTTGGTCTCGTGCCTTCGGTTTCTTCGTTACTGTTTATGATGTCCTTTGATCTTGTTTCCAGCTTGTTCCCCCCTAGGTCCCTCACCCGGGTCCCTTTGCGGCTTCCTTTCGCGTTCCTTTTTTCTTTGACACCGTTTCTCTTAAAGTGTTTTTCCTGTTCCTTTCTCTTCTCCTTTCGGCTGCCGTCCCCTTCTCCCAGATCGCCCCTTCTTGTCGTACGTATTCCCGGGCTTTTTCGGATCGTCCCTTTTATCAGCACAGCCTTTTCTTTTTTTTTGTATCAGGGTTCCTCTTTTGCGAATGCCTTTTTGCAGAAATTTTCCACTCGCTTTGGTTGGGCTCCCTTCTCCGCTCGGAGGGAGGGAGGAATACATGAAGCTTGCGAGCCCAGTCGTTGGGGTCTCTCCCCCCTCCTCCCCGGGACCTTTTTTCCCTCGGAATTTCTCGGCGGGAAAATGTAGACCCTTAGGGTCACCGCCCCCCCCCTCAGAATCTGTTCCCCCCTCCATGAACCCTTGATTTCCCCCTTTTGTGCAAAACCCTTCCACAATAGATTTCCCCTCCTTGCTTCCCTTCCCCAAGCGCCCTGGGAAATTCCGATGTCACGTGCGTGCAGTCATCCGCTCTCCGATGGATTTGGTCCTTCCCCCTTCGAAATCTTCTTTTCGTCGCGCAGGAGAATTTTGCCCTTTCTGACGCCACTGCCTCAACCCTTTCCTTTGTTGATTCGATACGTCTGTATCGTTCCCCTGGAATCTTGCCCCCCTTGGTTACCCCCACCCTTAACGGACCTGGGTCGGGGGAAGTTCTTTTTGTTTTCACGTATCGAAAGCGACTGTTTCCCTTTCTGTTCCCGCTTTTACCTTTCCCCCCCAGAGACTGTAATCGGCATAACCCCCCGCGGAATTTAGTTTTTTTGTTGTTTTCCCAACAGTTTCTTTTTTTTTTTCGAAACACAGTAGAAGTTGTCAAATTTATCACTTTGGCTCTGCCTGCAGATGATTCCTCTCTTCTCCCTCCCTTCCCCCAAAGGAAAGGAGCTTTGATTATAGGATTTCTCGTTTCCCGGTTACCCGGCCCGACCGGACATTCCTCCCCCCCCCTTTCCAGAAATGAGCTCACCTTGGATACTCCTTTTTCTGAGTCGAATTGGTTGTTCCCTCTTCCCCTTCTTTCATTGAAATAGCCCCCCCTTTTTTCTTCTCCTCGGTTACTTTCTTTCTTTTGGGTCCCCCAATCCTGCGTATTTTTCCTTAAAAGCCACGTAATTCGTTGAAACAACTTTGGACGCTCCTTTTCGGGGCTGATATTTTTTAAGATGCCGGATTTTTAGTTTTTCCGTCCAGATATCCTTCTTTCCTTTTTGAGGCGTTCCTTCCCCCAAATAGGCAGTTTGTCTACTTTTCCCCCCTGGAAGGTTCTCAACCTTTCTTTTTTCCCATATTCCTCGCGGTTACCCCGGAAGAGAGTTGGTCCCCGCCGTTCTTCCCCCCCACCTTCTTCCAGGTAGTTCCCCCCTGAGGTGGGTGGAGTGAGTGTGTTGTTTCTTTGATTTGTGATTGAAACCCCTCCCATCATTCCCTTTCTTTTTTCTTGACTAGGGGATCTTCCTTTCCTGGGGATACTCCTTCCCCCCCCCCCCCATAACGACACTTCTTTAAATTTATTCACCCCCCCGCACCGTCCCCAGTAATTTTTTTTCCGGGGGTTGTTTTCTTTTTTTCTTCTTCTTTGACTTTTTTGTTCCCCCTTTCCACGCGCGGGCGACAATACACTTCTGCCCCATAGTTTCATTCAAAGATCCTCCTTTTTTTTCCCCCCCACGCACCTTTTTTTTTTTCTTTTTGTCTTTCCTCCCCCCTTTTCACCGATGTTTTCGCTCCTTTGTTTTGTTTAAATGCCATTCGTTTTTCCCCCTCGGCTTGATGTCCTTTTGGTAGGTCATGATGTCCCCCAACGTGCCGCCCCCCTCCCTTTTGCATCCAACGATTTTTTTTCGGTCTTGAAAGATTTTTTTGTGAACTTCTCCCCTCGCCCGGACCTTGCGGACCAGGAGCCGTTCGATAGAGTTTTCCATTTGCCCCCCTTTAATTATTCTTTTCCACGGAACCGAAGAAAAACGTCGCGGTTCCTCCCCAAGGCTTTCTTTTTTGTCTGGCAGTTCCTTTCTCTCCCATTGTGGAAATTCCCTTTCCCCGTCAAGGTTGGGCTGTTTTTTAGTCCTTCGCCTTTAAGGGCCTCTTTTCCACCGGAGGCCCTTTTCAGAAGGCTTTGTCTCCAAGCAGGAGCCTCCGGGCACGTTACCCCTTCTTATGCTGTATTTTTCCTCCATACTTGACCCTGCCGGAAATTTCCACTCTGCGGGTTCTTAGGTCATGTTCTCCCTTGTTGGGTCTTAAAAGCTTTCTTTTTCCCCTGATCCAAACACTCGAAACATGTGCTCCCCTTTTCGGGGGCTTTCTGAGTTCCCGCGGTGGGACCATTCTTTCTATATTAGAATTGCAGCTCTTCCTTTCCGCCTTCCTTTTAACGCCTGTTTTCTCCCGACAGTAGACTTCCCTTCTCTATTCCCCCAGGGGATTTTGACCCGAGTTTTTCCCTCTCCGTAAGTCCCCTCGCACCTTCAAGTACCCCCTCCCCGCCGAAGTTGTTTCTGTGATTTTACCAGTATAGCTTTCCCCCCCGACAACCCTTTTTTTTCTTCTTTCAGGAAGCCTTTTTTCTGGGCGACCGACGTGGGGGCAGATCCCCCCTTTGGCCCCATCTCCTTTTCTCTCCAACAGCCGGATTTCAGAGATAACTGAACTTTTACATTGGTGCAGGGCCCTTTTCCACCCCCATATCTCTCTTCCCCTCTCTTCCATTTTTTGTGTCTTATGGTGGCAACTGTCCGGTTCTTTTGAGGGTCGGCTTGCTTCTTCCCTTTCTTTTGTGGCGGAGGCTCCTTTCCCTTCTCTTCTTTTGCCCCACGCTTTGCGGCTCGGTTTTCTGCCCCCCCCCCCCCGGAGGCTGCCCTTTCCCCCTTTGTTTTTTGGCGGGGTTTTCGTTTTTTTTTTCTCCCTCCAAAACGTCCCCCCCCTTGAAAGAGTCGAGATTTTGTCCGCCCAGGCGGGGCGGGACGGATTTCCCTTTTTTCCCAGGGGTCGCTTTTTCTCCTCCTCCCCCCAGGATCACCCTCCCTTTCTCCCCAAAATCCTGGCGACATTTTCAAAGGCCGGCGGCTTGCTTGCCAAGGAACGGACGGCCTCTCTTTTTCTCCCTAGAAGTTCCGTGATTCCCCTCGCAGGGGTCCCTTTTTCCCGGCCGGAAATTCGAGTATTTCGGACAAGTCCCAACCGCCACGGTTCCCTTTTTTCCCCCGGAAGCCTCCCCCCCCCTGAAGGTCGTGCATGTCAGACCTCACGTTTCGGAATACAGCCATCTTTTTTCCGTGCCGATTCCTTTTTTTTTTTTCTTGGAGAACAAATCTTTCCTTCCCTTGGTGCCGCGCGGTGACTAAGGCGGAGGAAACCTCTTTTTTTTTCCCCCCCTTGGAATTTCCTGGTCACGTTCGAAATTTCCCCCTTTTTCCCCTCCTCCGATGTGACGGGCCGCGAAAGTTTGTGTTCCGATAAAGGCCTCCCCTTTCCTATCGGCATTGTCCTCTCTCTTTCCGGTCCCTTCCCCAACTCTTTCAGGACCCTTCCTTTTGGTTCTCTTCTGAAGGGGGCGGCATTTTCCGCTAATGACCTCCCCTCCCCACATTGCCAATGGCCCCCGGAGGGACCAAAAAATTTGGTATTACCCCGAGGGTACAGGGAAGGTGGACGAAAAAACATTTTTTTTTTTTTTTTTCCTGTATGATATTGATTCCCCCTATTTTTTCCTTGTTTCTCTTGGCTCTAGGCCCTTGCGCGTTTAACCCCAGTCCAGATCACACCCCCCTTAAGTTTTCATTTATTTTTCCCTTTCCCAAATTTAGTTCTTCTTCCCCCCCCTCGAGCTCAGAGCCATAAGTCATCCCTGGAAGAAAGTGATGTATTCAAATCACACGCAACCCCCCCCCCTTCCCCCACCTTCTTCCTCCCCCTTCCGCTTGGAAATTATGCCATGATTGGAATAGAGACCCTTTATAGCCTTCCGGTTACTTCTTTTCCCCCCCCACTGCCTCTTTTTGTTTTTCAAACGGCGCCTAGTTTAAATTGTTTGACTTATACCAAAACTTTGTCAACCCGCTCGGTTTTTCCCCCACGATGTTTCACTCGCCCCCTTTTTCTTTCCTTTTTCCGGGCGCTACCGTCACCTAACGTCCTTCAACGAGGAGGGATTTTTCGGGAGCCCTTTTCCTCCCCTGATTTTGGCAGCACACCAACCTAGACGAGATTTCTTTTTGCCGGGGTCTTTTTTTCCTGGCATTGTGTGGGTCGTTTAAGTCCTTGGCCGTGGGACCTTTTTCCGAGAAGTTTTTGGAAAGGACGCCCCCCTCTGCTCAGAACCCTCTTCCCCCGCGGCAAGTGTGGTTCGGTGCGTTCTTTAGAAGTTCTTCGCTCTTTTTTTCTTTTGGTGTATTCGAAAAAACCCCCGTCGGGGGTTATGCGTACGCGCTTTTCCTCTCCTCCGTTTTTCGAGACCCAGCAGAAGTTAGACCTTCTTGGGAATTAAGGTATACTTCCCCAGAGTGGAAGATGCTGCCTCCCTTTTCTTCCGGGCGAGTATAGAAACTCCTCCCGGGATTTAGGAGGGGCTTTCTG
>Ga0179593_1579735_pt1 | contig 15510 bp, 11 predicted proteins | sample CZODoug2_1_08_16_FD_185931 | JGI IMG/M metagenome (GOLD analysis project Ga0179593, IMG submission 185931) | Vadose zone soil fungal communities from Angelo Coast Range Reserve, California, USA - CZODoug2_1_08_16fungal (PacBio error correction) | ecosystem: Environmental > Terrestrial > Soil >... | reverse complement strand
TGTCCAGTTTAGTTATTCGTTTGGCTCGGCCCGCGACGAGGTTCGCAACTGCGGCGCTCTGGGTCTCCACAATGCCTCCCTGAACCTACAGGTTGCCCCCCTTCTGCATCCCCTAAGCCGATACCAAAGTAATTCTGCTTCCTCCCGTGTCCCAGAGTTTGGTTTGCTTCTTTTCTGCGTTTTGTTCGCCTGTCTGTTTTTCTTTACTTCTCTGTTTATGCTCCGGTAAATTCTAGTTTCCCCCATTCTCAGCCCGTAAAGGGCCCCCCTTCGTCCTATTTTTGATCTCCAGCGACGATTATTACCAATTTTTCTTCAGGGTAACCCATAAAGCGTGAGGTCTCTAAGACTCCTTCCCTTCGGAGGCGCCATTCCTCGACGATTCCTTTATCGAAAGCGCAAGCCTCTTTTTTTTTTACATTCTCTCTCCGGATTGTCTTCACTTTTCCTTTTCTACCTGGAAACGGTTAGAGAACGAAAATAAGGCGGCTTAAGACCCCATCCGGAGCTCACCTAATCGGAAGCCTGACCAGCCTTTGGAACGTCTAGTCTGCTCCAATATTCCTCACTTCTACTGGGCTAGGCTCACACGGGTGTAAAATTCCCGGCCGTACTGTTTCGACTTCTGAGACATCTACAAGACCCTTGTTCAGTCCTCGATTTTTCCATGCGCCCTTCGGGTGTTTGATCCTCCGACTTCTGGGCTTCACCTCCCTGACTAATTTATTACGCGTTAAGATCGGTTCCAAGCTGATGCGGGACCCCCGATCAGGCTGGGAAAACTTCGCACCCCACCCTCGACGAGGAGATTGAGGAATGTTCTACCCTCTTTCTCTACCTCTTTCTTTTTTTGAAACCATTCACGTAAAAGACTGTTAGTGGCAAACTTGCGGGTAGATTCGAAACAACCACTTGGTAGTCAGGCTGTTCCTGCTTTCCTGATTCTATGTAGGTTTCTGTCTTGTCTGGCATCTGGGCCTTGGTATTTTTTTTTAATCGTCGCCTGGTCTGGCGATCCGGGAGATTCCCCTTTTTTATTCCAACTTTTTATTCTGTTATTGGCAGCCTTTTGGGTCCGTTAACTCGACTCCAAGTGGGACAGAACAAGGTCTGCGCTTTCTCGCCTTTCCCCTATGGCCCCGCGTATTCCGAGGAATTCTCCTCCCCCTTCAATTGCCTCCCGGTGGCCAGAATTTTTTCTTTCGCACGCTCGGCCCGCAAAGGCCTCATTTGTTTTCTCCTCCCAAAATTTTTCCCCGGTTTTTGCAAACTCCCTGGAGTCCCCCCCCACCGACATCACCACATTACGAAAATATGGTCGATGATCACTTTCAAGACAGCCTTTCCTGCGACTTGGACTTCATTAGATCCCTTCCATTTTGGCTTGGCACGCCTCTCAGTCATGACCGTGACTCCCCGACGCAGGTCGGCCTACTTCGGGATAATTCTCTTCCGTATCGTACTCCCAGTTCCTCTTCAAGGCGCGTATTCCTCCTTCATCCTCCGCTTATAGGTCGGAAAGAACGTTTTACTTACACTGCCTATGCTTGCCGCAAACAACCCCCTGTCCCCAGCTGGGATTGTCCCCTTTCTCAACGGAGTCCCTACGACCGTCGTCACACCCCCCCCCCATCACTTCGGCCGGGAGAAGGCTTCGCACCAGTTTCGTCGCACTCTGCACTAGCTGTTATCTTTCCCTTGTTTGATTTTTGGTCACTTCTTACAGCAGTGGACTACAGCCTTTTACGCTCCCCTCTGACCCGTTAAACCTAAAAATCCACGTGGTACCGAGACGAACCTAGTTGCAGCCATCGTCCAGTCCCTTCCCCCTCCCTTTGACCATTGCCCAGAACTCTTTTTCACTTTGTGTCGAATATGGGGCTTGATTCAGTACCTGCGCTCAGCCGGTACACCCCCCCTTTACCGACTACACCTCTCTCAGGCTTATTTGATAGACCGCGTGGCCGTAACTTTTCTTCTATTCGGTTAAGCCGCCCGGCACTCCCCTTCGGGCCGACACTTGAAACTCCCTACGATCAATCGTTCTGCATCGTTTCTGGTGCGCCACCCCTTTCCTAGTGGGATTCTTCCCCTCAAACGACGACGAGGCGTCAGCTTTTTTAGGTAGACCTCTTGAGACTCTTGGCCACCACTTCATTACTCTGGTCTTCCTTCGGCCCACTGCGCCCCCCCCTTCTCTGTGGACCGAGGCGGCACTTACCTACACTATAGTTCGACTGCGAGTAAGACACGAGCCAGGTTCTCCCCATGGCCGTGTCCCTGCATTTCGTGATTTTTCCCCACTTACGACAACCCTCGTAATATCTCAACGCGAAAACCTGAATAGTTTTCTATGTTCCGAACTACTTGCCAAAGCTTTTACACCATTAATAGTGTTTCTTGATGATGCGTATGCTATTCATGTCTGATGGAGGGGTCGCCTTTTGCAGCCCCTCCGCTCGACGGTAAATACTCTCCTTTTTCTGTTGCCTATGACCTTTGTAAAACCACGTTTCTCTATTAACAACTAATGGAGCCCTTGGGAGGAAGAGCAGTTTTCACCCCCCCCCACCTTCCCCCTCTTATTGGCTTTCCCTCAAACAGTCCGTCAACTCATTAGCTTCTCCGGGCGGTGCCGGGCAGGCGAGGTCCCGCGACGCTACCCTGCCGAGCCCCCCCCTCATTGGATTTTGCAAAGCCCGACAGAATGATCCCCCATTGGATCTCCCTTTCCGTGACCACCACTTTTTCAACACCTATACCCCCTTGCGGCGCGACCCCCCCGCCCAAAGGTTCGCCTTATCAGTCTTCAAAGCGGTTTTACCCCTTTTTGCCAAACAGCATGTGCCCACCCGTTTCATGGCTCGGCCACACACCCTTCCAACGCTGACGGACACTGTTACTTTTCCACGGACGCGCGGGGGGCCCCCTTCAAGATGGCTTTTCCCGTTGGTTTTCTTTCCCTTCCCTACCTTGAATGTTTCGTTCGTCTCCGATTTGTGGGGAACAGTCAACTTCTATTCCCTATGTCTCGGCCTCCAATAGCACTCACAATCAAGCTTTCACAATGACTTCTGCTCTTGCTAAACGGCGTAGGTCATTAGAGTTCCTTTGTTGTTCCTTTTTCCGAAGCCGTTGTTTGAGTCTCCGCCCTGTCAATTGTGAAGTGATTTAGCTGTAGCTCTTTTTTCCGAAGCCCCATCTGTCCTCTTTTCTTTTCCCCACGATCGTAGCGAACGCCCCCTTCCGATTTCTTCTCCTTCCTTGAAGTATTCCCGCCCCCGATGGTTCTTCCTTCCCCCCTTGAGCGTCAGTTCCGGTAAACGTCTCGTTTTAGGCGGTTCTTTGGCCGTTCCTCACATTTGGTCGGGCAACATGCTTCGTTTTTCACGGCCATGACCGTCATGCTCATGCGTTCCTTTTTCCTTCCGCTTTTTTCCTTTAATGACTTCCCGGTCTTCTCCCAGTATAGGTCACCTTTTTCCTCTTTACCGTGCTCATTCATTGAGCATTCTGTATTGGCCTTTTTGCCAAAATACATCGCTATAGACTCTCTTCTGTCCTTTTCATCGTTAGTGTCTCTTGTTAACCTTAATAATTTTTTTTATAGTGACCAGCTTCTTCCCTCAATACCTAAATGTCTGTGGTTTTGTATCCCCTCCCCCGGCGCCTTTTCGTCGCACAAGTGCATCATGTTATCTCCCGGTTTTTACCCTCCCTTTCCAAATAATACTTCATATAGCAGACGTCTCGTCTCCTCCTTGCAACCAATTAACGACCCGCTCCATCGCCAATTGAATCGCCGAATCATTTTCCTCCCCCCCTCTTGGTTTTCTTCAACGTCTATTCACGTATAAGTCTCGGTGTTTGTTTCGCTGTGCTATGCGAGCCCCCGTTGTTGTCTAAGTATGTTTTAATCCGCACCTTCTCTTTTTTCTTCTTTTGCTCTTGTGGTCTCCCCGACACAATTTCCCCTCATTTGCAGGTTATTCAAAAATATTGCCGTCGGCACGCGATAGTCGGGTCCGCGAATGTTATCCTTTTTTTCCCGTCGGACTCTCTCGCCCTAGCAATCCCTTTTCAATCCCTCTCCGCTGCATCATACTCATCTGCGTCGTTTGCCTCGTGGCTTGTGTTACTTCACCTCCTGCTTTTTCTTAACGCCTCAACTCATGCGTCCGTTTTTATTCTGTTCAGTGCGGCCTGCGACTGAGTTCCGGGTCGTCGCTCAGATCGTCATTCCCTTTTCTCAAGTGCTTCCCCCGCTCATTTATCCGGCTCCCCTCTACTCCTGATCGAGTTTCGCGGTAATGGTTCCGGCGGATTCAGTTACTCCGTCCGCCGCTCCTTTCACAACGTCGGGGTGCGCCTCTTTTTCTCATTTTTTTTTTTACCTGCTTCCCCTCAACATCCTCTCTTTCCTTTGCCTGTCCGTTGTTTGGTGTGTGGTTTTTTTTTTTTTTTTTGTGTTGTGTGTTTTTCTCCCTTTGGATTGGTCCTTAAAGCTCGTGTTCCCCTCCCGTCCTCTTTTCTCCCCTTGTACAAACCCTCCTTCCTTTCGTGGGCCAGAATCTTCGAGTGCAGTTTTTCTTGTGCGACGACCTGGTTGCGCTCCTTCCTTCCTCCCATTGATTTGGTTTATTCTCGGAGGGACTCCTTTAGGTCCAGTTTTTCGCCCCTTCGTCTGCTGAAAGGCGCCTTCCTTGCTCCCGTGTTTTCTTTGGTTCCCATAGGGCGGATTCGTCCGGGCGTCCTTTTTCTCAGTGTAGTACGAGCATTCTCCAGTCCTACCTGCCTTTTTCAACGGAAACGATTCCAGTTTCACCCCCTTTCCTTCTTTGGTCTCTCTGTCCTCCCATCCCACTGGCCGTATGTCTTGCCCCTTCAATTCTGCGTGATCGCGACGGTGTTGCGTTCGCAATAATTTCCTTGCTCCCCCCTTTCCTTTTGCCGTAAACGTCAGGTAGTGCCGTGATCTTTTTTGGCAGCACACTCGTTCTCGAACCCCAAGATAAGTCATTGCGTGCTGTGCGCATAGAAGGTGCCCCCTCTCCGTCAATGAAGTTCCTCCTCTCGTATCCCTTCTCGTGTTTAACCTCTGAGCATCATTGCACCACTTTGCCCCTGCCACTTGTTGTCGGAAGTGCGCTCCGGGTCTTTTTGCACAAAGCCCCCTCCAACCCGGACGGGAGTGTCTGGTCTGTCCCCCTCACGTTTTTCCTCGACCCCTCCCCCAAGGCCCACTCCCCCCGCACGGTCCCTGCCCTCATAAACAACCCGCTACATTCGCAATCTCCTGACCCTTCCTCCCCTTTTCGGACCCAGTTCCCTCTGTCCGGGAATGACCCGTTTCGTTTTTCAAAGACCCCCCCAGATTAGAGACCGTCGCTGTACTCGAAGATTGCACATCTCGCGTCCTCGTGGGTGCCTCCCATTCTTGAATTTGGAAGCCAAAACTTTACGAGTTTACGGTCATTTGATTCGAGCTCCGCTCCGGTCTTAGGGCGTCCCTTTCCTCCGATCTGCCCCAGACCTTGTTGTATCTTTTTTCCGAACGTAGTTCCAGTCTCAGCTGCAGTTGATGAGAGCGCCCCCGTGATACCTTGAGCGAGCTGCTGGAGACTCCCGTACGCTTTTTTCCCCGCCAGCTGATTTAATCGTCACGTCGGGGTGATCGCAGGAGGTGGCGTTTTTCGACCTACAAGGACCACACGGTTTGGACGAAATCCCTACAGCGGCCGCTGAACAGCGGTGCGCTTCGGAGGCTTGGGATGGTTTCGTCCCCCTTCGTTCCTGCGTCGGATCACTCCGCTGTCCTCGGCTATTTCTTTTTTTTATCTTTTCTTTCCTTACGTGGTTTTCAGCCCTTTACTCAGCTTCCCCCCTTTTTCAGTTGAGTGGGAGCCTGTAGCCTTCCCCCTTAAAGCCCCGCGAAATCTGCCTCCCTGTCAGGACCCCCCCCCCCCCACTATCCCATGAACCAACGCTGCACTGAAAACGACCACGTCTCATTGCTACTCCTTCCTGACGTTACCTTCTTCTCCTTTTCAGTTGCTTGCTCCCCATCGCTTGGGAGAAAAGACTTTACGCGTCAAGACCTAGTTGCGTAAACCTTTCTCTAATATTTCCCCCTTAATCTCAAAATCCTCCCCATTGTTGTTTTTTGCGCTCTTTTTTCTAAGGATTATCCCGTTTAGGATATCTGGCGAGAACGTGGTTACCTATCGTCTTACTTTGAGTCCTAAACCTAGATTGTTTAATTCCCTTGGCCCCACTTCGGCACTTCCCCTCCAGCCTGACTATAACATAAGTTTAATTTTCTCCCTTGGGTCGCTTTTTTCGCTGGTCCGCGTTTTTGTAACTTCTCGTTTTGATTCCGGTAAATTTCCAGTGCAAAGGCTCACCCCCCTCAAGACCCGGACCCTTTCACTCAAAGTGCCTTTCCTGCCCCCTCTCCCCGACGATATACTTGACGCCCCCTTTTTTCCGGAGACATAGAAGACCCTCCGGACATCGGCGTAGAACCATTCACGATTACGCTCGAAGCCGTCTTTCCTTCCGCTTCTTTTTTTTCTTTCTTTCCCTGGGTTTGGCAGTACCCCGGTAGCTAAAGATCCACTAAGAGAGCGCGACCAAAGGTCTATCTACTTTCTGGTAGCACTTTTTTTCCCGTACGGTTGCTCCGCTTCAGGACGAATTCTTATTCCTTCTAACCTGGGCGTTTCCTATCTGACGATTACTGTTCGTTTCTGATCCCTTTTACACGGGTCAGGCAGCGGCTGGTGCCAGGCGTCCTTTTTGACTTGTTCTCCGCTTGAAGTAATCCTTCGTCCGATGATTACGCTTACGGATATGTTTTCAAGACTTTTGATGCTACCTGATTCAGGCGGCTGTATGGGAAACCCTCCCACGATCTTCAGGAATTGCGTCATGTCTCTTTCTCCCGCTCTTTCCCCTTTTACTCTCGTCACTTTTCAGGACAAACTTCAGCTTCAGGAACTTCTTAGATGGACACGGCGCGGGGTCTCTTCCCCCACCCCCGTTGCTATGAGTCATGGCTGGGTTTTTTAGTCTCTTTTCCTTTCGGCGCTATGGGCCTTGGTTCTGTCTTACTCGTCGTCGTTCTGGACTGCCTGGCTGTTCTTTGACGCCCCTTCCATCCTTCTGGGCTTTTCACCCAGGGATTTCCTCTCGCCCAGTGGGCAGAACTTTTTTATATGCTGAGTGCTGTTTTTTTTATCGGTCTAGTTAGACACCTTCCACCTCGAATTCCGATTTCTTTTTTTTCCTGGATCTTTTTCCTGCGAATACCCCTTAAATGACTTTTTTTCCCTTTGGTTCGACGAGTGGCGGTACAAGAAACTTAAGAGTCGCACGGCATACCTGACGGTTAAATACCAAACCCTGATCCCCCCTTGACGTTCCCCTTTCAAATTATGAGCCGCCCACGACCGTCCTCGAGCGATGTCATGGGTGCGACCTGGGCCATGTTTGGGGCACGGCTCATCCCCTGGCCTGCGAACATTCCTTTTGCCGAATAGATTTGTTTTAATTCATTCCGACGGTCTATACAAGTTCGAGTTCCCTGCGGGCCAGGCTGATCATCGCCGCATTAGTTCGGACAACTCGATGTTTTGGCCCCCAAAAGACTTTCCCGAGTCCCTTCCTCCGCGCGTCTTGTCTGACACTTGACGGGGAGTCAATGGGAACGCCCGAAGTCTTCCCCCCCCAAATCACTGCTCCTTTGTCCTGCCTTTTTCTAAACCTGACTACGCTAACAGAGTTCTATGGCCGGCGCTTTCCACTGGTTTGGACCACGTCGCGAAGGTGGTCCGGCGGTCTGTTACGAAAGAATTTTTAACGTGACGCATGACAACAAGTCTTAACTATTTGACCAATCCCCTTGTGAAAGAGACGTCTACGATGTTGACGCATTCTCCTTGTTCCCCTACCCCCTCCTACTAGTTGCAATCCGTTAGTTAAGATGCGTGCGTTCGGAGAACGAGAGCCGCTACCATTACCGCCCACCGATCTTTTGGACTCCCAACGATTTTTCGTCCCTGGCATTTCCGACATTCGATAATCCAGGCCGAAGCTCTTTACGGTACGACGACACGCACCCACTTCCATTCTCCCCCCCCGCTACGCTTTCAATCGTCTTTCCCCTCCCGTTTTGGTTGTCAACGTGACTATTCAAGATGGGATTACTGACATCATTCGCTCAGATCTCGTGGCCTCGTATTCCCTTGATCAGATGCCACCAAGTTAGATTCCCTTCCGTTCTCTGTCCAACACTCACCTGTTCGCCCCCCAGCCCTTTGATGGCCACACGGCAATAGTTCCATACCAAATTATACGTGGGCGCTAAGACCGAGCCAGGTACGCCCCACTCCTCCCTTTTTTATTCAAAAGTTCAATTACGACAATTCCGCCGAATAACAGCCGCGACTACAACCTTTTCTTTTTTCCAGAACTAAGGGACAGTTTCCCCCTCCTTGTGGTGATTGATGCGAGATTGAGGGAAGGTATTCTGGAGGGGGATGCAGCCCCTTTCCAGTGGAGGAGTATCTCGTGGTAAATACGAGATGTTTTTGGCGAGATTTTTTCCCTTTTTCAACCCGTCGAGAAAATAAGGGAGCCGTGGGCGACGATGCTTTGCTCTACACCACAGATGCTGTCCTTTCAGGTTCTTCTACTCCCCGTCCTAACACTTAAGTATTGAGCATCCCTGTTGCGCCGGCAGAGATTTTTGATCTCTGGCGAAAGCCATGTATATAGCGATGTATTTTGCCGCCAACCGCAAAGACAGGCCCTGCTCAATTGGCCTAGCACGGTTGCGACACGGTGAACATTATCGGGCGCGACCCCCGGTCCTTCTTCCTCCCCCTTCCCGTTCTATCAGAGAATGAGCTTCCTCGTTTGCAAACGAAGTTGACCGAACAGCATGGCGGCCTGGCACACCGACGCCAAACGCTGACGACATCCTAGATAACGGTCTCTTGGAGTCCCTTTTCTATTCCTATTTTTTTTGAGGTGAATAAAATTTCAGCTTCAATCTGGTTCCATCGAATGTTTTCCCCTTCGATTTTTTTTTTGGAACCGAAATTCGAGACAGATGGCTTCGGCTCCAAGTTAAGCTACAATCAGCTTTAACAACATCTCTCCGCGCATCTCCCCTCATTCAGTTTCCTTCGTTTTGTTGTTGAGCTTAAGTTAATTCTCGCAGGTCGGTCTCAGATTTCCTTTTAATTTCATTGTAGATGTTATCTTCGGAGCGAAGCAGTCGTTCGAAGGTATTTACAACGCATGTGATACCGCAACCCTTTCTTCTTAATTGTTCCCGTTATCCCCTTCCCCCCCTTTCTTTAGCCCTAGGTGGCCGCCCCCGTTTTCCCGGTCTCGCAGTCATTGTCGTAAGCGTTGTTAGGAAGGTCTGTTTGGACGTCCTCAATCTTGGAAAATGATTCGTTTCACGGCCATGCACTCCATGGTAGTTTCCTTTCTCTCCCGCTGTTCCTCCGTAAATTGTCCTGGGCGAGCCCGTTATTGGTGTTCACTTTTTTCCTGCGTAGAACAGGGCTTGCCAATTGAGAACGTCTGTTTTTGAGGAACAAATACCTCGTCCGCGCTTGCTGTCTTCTTCCTCGGTTATTTTTTCTAGATCCCCCGCCGCAATTTTTTTATAAACTCCCCCCTTCTGTGAGAAGTCGAGTCGTTACCAGCGTCTTCCAATCACCTGTGGGTGTAGAGCTATTCTGACTAACGGTTTCTTTTCCAGCTCCGTTACCCTCATTTTTCCACAATCATAGATTCTTAAAAGGCGATAGCCGCCCGTGCGCCGGTCGACTATGGTTATCAACTGAAAGCCCATCGAATACCGCCTCATCAGCAGAATAGCCACACTATTCATGGTGGATTTTTGCCGTAGTTCGGCCCATAGTCACGGTCTAAGCCGGTGGTTCGTTTCTTTGCCTGTATGCGATTTTTACTGTGAGTTTGAACCACGCACCTTCCTGCTGTGCTTCCACTGTGCGTTTTTTTTTTGTGTCTTGCGCCAAAGTCCTATTGCAGGTAGTGATGACGTCTTCCCCCGGCCCCTGCGCCGTGCTGGTCCGTCTGAGAATGACCCCTCGTATTGATCGACCGTTGGCCAGCGGTCTAACTACCTGACCTGCATCACCCTCCTTTCATTCAGTCACATCGTTAATTGTTGATGCGTACTCCCGCTTGGAGACACCTAGTTTCCCTTGGCCGCGCCCCCCCAAGACCCTTTTGATAGTCTTTCAATGTGCGGCCTGCGACTCAGTTTCCGGTTAGGTTTAACCGTAAAGATGCATTCGCCTGCAGTTAGCGTCCGTGACGTGAATTGCTAACCCCCCTCTCTAAGGCTCCCGACGACGCGTGTATGGTACGCTTCCCTAAGTACTCCGTACGCCGCAATCAACTCACAAACTTAGGCACCACTCCTGTTTTTTTTCGGTTTGATGGTTCTGATGCGCCTTGCCGGCCCACCTTTAGGATGTTCCTTGTCACACGATTGGTTCCCGTAACCTTTTCTTCCCGCCCATGTAGGACCGTCCAGACTTCGCTTTGAGTGTACACACTTTTCTGCAAAGGTGACATAGATTTGTAGTTGCCTTCGTGTCTCTCCTTTCGAAGTTCACGGCATTGATGTGTTCTGAGGGGACTCTTTCCTCCCTTCTTTGTTTAAGCCCGAGCGTCGTCTGCGAAAGCTTTTTCAGTCGTTGGTTGTGGATGTAATCATATTCCTTTAGTCCCCTGTTGCTTTGATGCGATCCGCCGGCACTCAGCCGCTCGACCTTTATACGAGCTCTTCCAGTCCCCGAATGAGAATAACGACTTCAGTCACCCGTGGCCGCTCGTAGTTGATCCCCGCGGTCATGTTCCGAGGCGGTCACCCCCAGTCAAAACTGGACCATGCGTAGGACCATATGCTTCCCCCGAGATTTCCCGCGTATACTTGTCCCAGTTTCCCCTAGTAACCAGGCTTGTCGTTCCTGTTGGTTGCTGCTGGTTGTTGTAATTTTTTTCCAGGTAGTTGCCGTTGCTATTCATTTTCACTTTCACCAAATACTTTACATTTGCCGTGCGCCTTGCGCATTCGAAACAACGTTACCTTAATTGAAACGGTAATTTTTTCCCTCTTTCTGAGGTCCTATTGTATTAAATATATCTGTCCGCAGCTTCCTCACAGATCGAACCACTTTTTTTAGGAAGTGGGCGTTGATGGTGGCACTCCAAAACCCCATGTTCTTTCGTCCAAACTTCTGGGATACCCGGCCCGGACCCTCTTCAGAACATCTAAGCGCCTACAGGAAACAGGGCCTATAAAGACCCCCTTACCTTCCCTCCAACCCCCTCTATACTAGCCGCGGTTCGCACGCCTAACATTTTTTTTTTTCTTCTGAACGTCTCCGTGGCTTCGAAGCCGCGGTTGAGCTAACCTTTCCTTCCATCTCCGATTAGAGCTCCCTGACGCACCTTCGCCGTTCCCGATCGTGGGTGTCCTTTTTTCCCCGTAAGACAAATCCCTGAATCAGGGTTCCAGCATCCCAAAGTCTTGTAAACAGTTTTTGTAGTAAGCGTACTATTCTCTCCCCTCTTCCCCCCCTGGCCTCCCCCAACTTCATCAAGACCTCCTAATAGCATCGCTGCCTGACTTTTTTTCTTTTGGGGCGAAGAACGTTTCCCAGTAAGTCAGCAGGTGAGTCGGATTGCCCGAACACGCCCCCCTTCGCCTCTTTTTTGATTCTTAGAAGAAACTTTAGGGTTCAATGGCGCCTCATGATTCAACCTCTCTTCTGTCTGGGGTCTTACATCTCTGGGGGATAGGTAGACTAACGTTTCTAACAATGCCCCCACCTCCCTCCGGGATGCACTTTCCCCGCGGCGCAGCGTTTTTTTATTGAGCTTCTCTGTTTTCTAGTCGAGGGAATGAAGCCGCTTACGGCCCTTTCAGGTCTCGATGTACCTCGTCACCTTTAATATTCGATTATCCCTTCCTTTCTTTATCCCCCCCGTTTTTCTGAGTCGGCGCTTCTCCCTGCGAAAGGTACAGTTCAAAAGAGAAAGTAAGACCAACCTGCAGACAACCCCCCCATCCAGCTGACCCCCCCCACCACCGCGTTCCCGGGCGACTTTTTCCAGCCTTCATGACTTTCTTTCCGTTTTTTATTGCCGAAGTCCCTCCCTTTCTTACAATCGCCTTGTGAGCCAGCCGTTACTCTCCGCTAGGTGCCCACGTTCGCTCTTTCCCCCTACTTTTCATTAAAAACCTAGCACCTCGTCTTTTCCTCCCACGTTGTTGTTTTCTCGATTTTTCTAAGTAACCGTTAGGCTAGGCATAGCGGCGTCCCGCCCCTCTTTACGTCCCCGCTCTCCACCCCTTCGATTTTTAAACGGTCGCCCCTCGGAACCACCGTAATCAGAATCCGCAAGTCATGAAGGAGTACCACAATGAGACGTGTTTTCCCCTCCCTCTCTTTTTTCTTTTCTCTAGATTTTGCTTTCTTCGTATCTTGTTATCTTCCGTGGCCTTCCCCTCCCCTATCCGAATCTCAGGACCAATGGAACCCTTTCGTAAAAGTGAAGGTTTGTCCCCAAGGAAGGGACCCCTCCTCCCCCCCTTGACGAGTTTCCTTCCCCACTTCAGATCATGGTCTAACTCGGATCCCCCTTTTCCCTCGACGCGATAGAAAGAAGATGGAATAGCGTTTGCTTCGGAGAGTGGTATTCCAGGCTTTTTTGTTGTCCCTTTCTTCCCCGGTCTTAACGATAAACCTACCCCCCCCCCCCCCTCCCGCCCAGTCCCCCCAGCTCCTCCGCGCTAACTCATGACCCGGGCGCATTTCCGTAAGTTGGGCTCTCAGCTAGTCGACTTCATAAATTCTCTAACTCTTCTTCTGCGTTTCGGCGCCTCCCAACCCCCCCCCTCACTACTGACGCGTTCTCGCACCGCTAACGCACGGTCATCCGAGATCCTTGGGTGCCATCGCTCTCCCTCGATGGACGGTGTTGGCTTCAGGATTGTTGCTTCTTCCCCCCCCTCCTTCGATCCCAGACTTTTATGCTGATTAAGGACGGTTTTTCAGTAATTTTGGTTTCCCCAACTTAGCACCCCCCTTGAGAATGTTTTTCCTTTTTCGAGGTACATCGAAGCCTTCTATATCGTGTGATAATTTGTCCCAAACCCGGTTCAATTAAGTTGTTCAGCGGTTAGCTCACCCTTCTCTTTTTTCTCCTTTCTTTTAGTAAGTTGATGGCCAGAGATCCTTCGTGTGTTTTTCTTATGCTGTGAAGTTTTTTTTAATTTTCCGTCGCTGGTTACCTATCCGTGCCGGCCTTTCTATTTTCCGCCGTCCAAAGATTCAACTAAGTTTTAGTAGGCCGGCATTTTCAAGCAAGGGCTGCCCCTAGATCCCCCCACTTCAAAGCTCCCCTCTGGCCTCGAGTTGTTAGACCTTCCTCGAATGTATCCGGAGGCTTTGTTACTTCATTCCTTATAAATTTTGGCAGCATCTTGCGCCTTTTCCCTGACGTCACGAAATTTCTATTTTTTCGTGGCGGGCACTCCCCATGAAAGACGCCCGGCAACTAACTGACCCTTTTAAGTACCCCCCCCCCTGCGTCCAACATACGCCTCTTTGATTCATTTCCCCTTATGTCGCCTCAAACCCCGTTTTCTCTCACGTCTGGAAGGGCATTTCTCTCCCCTTTTTCAGTTCTTTTTTTGCTCCGCGAACCTTTTACCGACTTCCGTGTTCCGTTTACTGTCTCATCGATGTCCTTGTGATCAAGGCCGTTTTCGTTCAGCGGCTCGTTCTACCACGAGTTGGCACGCGCCATCTCGGCTCTATAGGGTCTTGACAAACTCGCGTTGCTACACTGCCTATTCATGTGCAGCACAAAGACTTTCCTCCTTTTTTCGCTCCTGCTGTTTTTTTTTCAAACTTGTCCTCACGGAGTCCTTCCTCCTTTTTTTTAACACCCACATCCCTGAGGATTTTAGACGGCTTCCCAGGTCGTTCTCCCTACTTCCCCTCCAGATTTTTGGCAGAACAGTTCCACGTCCAGCGAAGGTCTGGTCCCCTTCTGGGGTCCCGACCTAAGTGGAATACGCGGCCTGGTATCTTACAACACTCTTTGTCGGACCTCACGTTTTCAAGATCCCCTAACATCTACGATTTTGATCCGTCCCGTCGAAGCAGGACTAAGTCCCTTCTGTCTTTGCGTTCTCCCTATTTTTATTTACTATGCGGCGCGGAGTCGTACCTGAGAAGCAAGCGGACAATTACCGACCCCCCAACTCGATCCCTTATATGGATAGCCGCTTTTTTCCCTTTTCTGACCCTTCTCCCCCGGCTTCTCCCTTTAAGGCCAGACGACCCTGCAAAACTTCCAAATGCAGCACTCTCAAATCCTCCTAGCCTTGTGGTTTTGTGTGAGCGTCACCTGTAATATTCCCCCCGTGGGTTCTTTTACGATCAACAATGAAACTTGCCTTCCTTTTCTCCTCGTTAATGCCCTTTATTGTATTTTGATCCCCTCTTGGGGACCCCAAAGTTCCCCTCTTTTCAACTTACAGCTGCTTTCCTTCTTTGCGAAAACCCCATCCCTTCACTGTGACCTCCATAGTCTTTCCCTTTCCTGTCGACTTTTGCTTAAGACACTCGCACATGTGGCCCCCACGCGGCCCTTAGGTCTTCAACTTAGACCTTTCCCAGCAAGCCACGCCATTCCGCTTTTAACGCGTTACGTTAGGGGACGAACCCGCAAGATTTTTCCCTGTTTCTGCTTCTCTGATTGAGCGGTTCTTTATCCCCTTCTCACTGTTTAGCACGGTTCCCCTTCTCCTGGTAAATACGATCCTTTCTTTTCCTTATGGTGTCAACGGGACCCATTTCTTTCCCTTTGGGCGACGTTGCGCCTTTCGCTATACACACAACCCTTTATGATTGGCCTTTTTCCTTCCGTCTTTTTCCCTCCGACGTCCCCCGAGAGTTATCGGCCGCTTTTTTTTCTCCTCTTTCTCGACGATAACCCCCTTCTTCCGTAGTGACAGCAGAGGGTCTATAGCGTCTTTGCCGCAAATCCCCTACATAAGTGCTTTCCTATCCCTTTCCCCGGGGAAACACCAATTTCCCCGCCCCTCCCCGTGTTACCCTTCCTTTGCTACAACATCGGCGTCATCAGGACCCCTCCCATGAGCTGTCTTCCTTATGCCGTTTGCCACACTTTTTTTAGCATGTGCCCCGTCCTCGGCACCCCCTCCTATTCCCCCTTTGTTCCTCGTTATAACGGGCGAGGGGTTTTCCTGGGATAGAACATCGGTAGTTTTTTGACGGGACCATACTTCAAAGAGGGTATTCCAACCCTCCCCTCGATTCTTCTCGGGGACCCTCCTGACATTTGCTTTTTCCTTCCCTCTCCCTTCCCCAATCAGCTCCCTCTTTGCGCCGGACTTCCCAGGTAGTCCGGCCCCGGAATGAG
>Ga0179593_1543416_pt1 | contig 15510 bp, 17 predicted proteins | sample CZODoug2_1_08_16_FD_185931 | JGI IMG/M metagenome (GOLD analysis project Ga0179593, IMG submission 185931) | Vadose zone soil fungal communities from Angelo Coast Range Reserve, California, USA - CZODoug2_1_08_16fungal (PacBio error correction) | ecosystem: Environmental > Terrestrial > Soil >... | reverse complement strand
AATTGACCCTCCGCATGCCCCCACCTCAGGAAAATTGCTTTAGAGCGCTCCCACCCCCTTTTGAGTCTTGTATGACCATGTTTTGGACCCCATCCCAAGAACTGGCACCCGGCGTTTCATCCACGACGGCTCCATGCAAAAAGTATAATCACATAGACGCCCTCGGGAGAGAGCGCATTTTTACAGTTGAATAATTTTTAGCTAAAAAACCCTAACTTATCGGGTCCCCACTCCCACAAGCCAAACGCGATTTTAAAAGTGGACTAACTAAAATTGTCCGTATGATCGCCTGCATATTTATTCAATTTGTTCCGCTGTCCTGCTCTTTATTACCCTTTTCTGCCCCGGATCCCCCCCCCCAATCGTAGAGCTGGCCTTCATTGTTATCCTGCACAACTCCGCCAACTTTTTTGTCGGACACCGTGCGGACCCACTGTGATGACTCTTCCCCCCCAGTTGCAATTCCTGAAAGACATTTGATACCCCTGAGCTTCTCCAAACCCTCGTTCATTTAGAGAATTTCTCCCATGGCACATTCCCCCGCGTTCCCTCGCATTCACCACCTCCAAGCTGCTACCGTTTCGGATTGCGCTTCTTTCTTCGGTCAGCCCCCCCGTCCCGGGAACAGGCGAAAAGCACTTCCAGTCGATGTTGATTGAGATCACTGTGATCTTTCCCTCACCAGCACACGGAACCACGAAAGACACGACCGAGTGACCCGCAAGGAATACCTCAAAGTTCAACAGCGTTTCCATTGTCTGTCACGAATGTCTAATTCAACCTTTCGTACAGACTCTCGATCCAGATCACTAACGAGAGCCGGCCCCGGAGGACGTGATCTTCACACATTCCCCAGAAACCAAGACGACGATACTTATCCGGTCGACTGACCCTCAGATGTATTTGCTAGTGAAGGAACCAAGGAATTCATTTTAACCTGTGCCGCAGAACTGATTAACCAAATGCCTTGAGGCATTAAATTTTCCAACCCAAGTGACTTTCCAAAACCCTTACGGAAATCCCTAATTCACCTCGAAACTACAAAGTGTCCATATAGTTTCACCAGCCTGTCTCTTCGAAGAGACGTTCATGTAATTCACATCTTGCTCGCTGGCATTCCTGTTCTATAAGTTTTAAAGAAACCCCGGACCTCCGACGCAAAGCGATGGTGATCTCCTATATCAAAAAAGACTTAAAATAAGAAGAGCCAATAAGCCTTCCCCATCATTACTTTTCACGGGTTATTCAAGCCAATAACACAACCTCCCCCCCACAAACCAACACACAAGACACCAACGAGAGCCCCGACAAGAGTAAGCCCCCTGCTGATGAGAGTTTTAAACAGGCCTTGCCGCATGACGGGCCCTGTTCTCAATACCAGCCGGTGGCCCCTTGTTTCATTCCTACCTGACGTCGTTTTTATTTGCCTTAAAAGAGAGAAACTCTCCCTTATAGTACCTGAGCCGTATTCGGCTATCCCGACGTTTTTTGTCACCATGTCGTCACCCCTAGGGCTGACTTGACCACCTTTTTCAGGGATTCCGATCTTCTTTATAACTTCCCCCAGACCCCCCGATGTCCCTTTCTTGAATTCCCGAAACATTAGAATTCCTCTCCTCAAGAGGATCAAACCAACCACCCTCCACAACGAGGAGATTGTTAACATCTACACCGCCAATTGTGCAGGGAGCCAAAAGTCAACCCAATTACACCGCCACCTTCGAAAATTCTTTAATAGTTGCGGGTCGCTTCTGAACCGATCTGAGAAACATTTTTGTCAAGTAAATCAATCAGAGTTTTTAAGGGCTCTTACGTTTCCGATAGGCCTGTTATTTCTTCTATATTTCTCCTCCTCTGATAAGCTGACACCTCTTAAGCAGTCTTTCGCAACCGTCCCCCTCATGCACGCCAAAAGTCGGGGGAAGAGAGTCGACCTCTAGCTATCTCCTTGTCCTATCTTTTTCATTCAGTGTACTCTCACTTTGACGCCTTTCTTATTTTTTTCCCATGGGAACTTTTTCCTCCCCGGGGGTTCGACGTACTTTTTGGAGAAGATAACATTTTTACAGCTCTGAGTGAACCACCAAAGCGTGGCAACACTTACCCTGTGTCCTCTTGCCTAACTTTTCCCACAATTTTTCTCCGACGTTAGTGACGGAAGATAAGTGACAAGGGATTACTTTCTTCGCGGCTCAACGTCCAGCCACGGACCCTTTTCCCATTTACAACACCGACCGCGATCGCCATGCTCGCACTTTCCTAAAAATGACCCCCAGCAACGGTGGTATTTCTGCCTCCAGTGGTTTCAAACCCCTAATGGTCATCGAGCTTGTTTTATCCGGCTGAGCAAGCGTTATCGTAGGTTGTTGTCAGTCCAGTCTTTTTGACTTTTTTTTTTTAATGGATCCGCGACACTTCCGAGGCAAAGCCCAGGATGTCCCCCCCACAAGCACTCCATCGAAGAGAACCTAGTTCCACCGTATTTTTTTTTTCCTCCGCGGACAGCATTTGTTCCCTGAATGTTTGGGACACTCGCTGGAATGTGACTTTTTTTTTGCGCCAACCACATTTTTTATATAAACACCTTGCCGATTTTTATGTTTCCACTTCAGCTGCAATCCTTTCCCCCAAAAGTGCCGAGACTATCCTTCGCCTACCGAAAACTCAACCATCTCAGGGAGATCTTTTTCACACATTTTGAGTCACTGCCTAGGTTCACCTGGTTTCCTAGGCCCCCCCCCGTCTTGTAAAGGAGTAATCATTCGTGCAGCGCGATGTCCCACTATACGCGAACACAGAAGCCAATTCCTTCACTATACAACCTTGAGTGCCTCTCCCTGCAAATCTTCAGCGACGGTTTCCCCAACTAAGCGTGTAACGCCCCCCCTGTTGCTAACGCCTCTCTTAAGATTGAAAAACATCCTAGCCTGTTGATCCTTTCCGGTCACTTTTAACTCGGTGGCTTTCCACGGCACGGTACAGCGTATCCCTAAGGCTTCCGGAACCCGACATCCCCCTCACCCGAGAGGAAGGACCAGAAAGACCCCCCGCCCACGTCTTTTCATGGCAAGATTTGAACCCCTTATGGAGCATACAACAAGGGTGTCCGAAGATGTTATATCTTTAGGCCTTCCACCTTTTGTTTTTTTCCAATAACCGACGGCAGCGTTGCTTTATTTTTTACAGTTTTTTTTTTTTCTGCTCCCTTTCTCTAGGCCGGAGCTGTTTGTCGCTTCATCAGACGGGGCTCGTGCTTTATGGGAGCCCCTTTGTCCGAGCAACCGTCTTAGTCCGGCTGCCGCCGTTTTTCCATCACCAGGAGACTGGCAGGCAGGCCCTTCGTGAACGGGCCCACTGCCCCCGGAACCCCTCACATGACCGACACAACGCTCTGGACCCTCAGTTAAACACTTTCTTCCGAAAAGCTCCAATTTTCTCCGTTACTGCGGGTAGGGAATAATTTGAATGACGAGGAGCCCCACATCTGTGGCAAGAGATGCTATTTTTACCACATACCTCTTCCGACCCTTAAAGGGGAAACCCATTCTTGGACTGTCAACCGGGGAGTAGCCGCCTTCTTTTTTCCCACCAATATCTTCTCCGGCGTGTTCTGGTTCACCAAAGGTGACCCTCACGACACCATACAGCATTCGTCGGCTGGATTTCTGGATCTCTACGGGACTTTTGCCTCCATCGATGTATCAGACCATGTCAAAAGTTACTCCGTCAGGGCGCATCGTACCCATCTTTTGGTTCCCTGTTTTGTATACAGGCCCCAATTACATGAGCTTCCTGCCTTCTTCCTCCGAGCTTCCTACGGATCTGCCAGAACGGGACATGAATGAGGCCGACGAAGCACACTCCAACTCCATTCCTCCCCCCCCCCCTCCTGAGGAACGTGTAATGAAAGATGAGACATGACAGTTTTTCCCCGCATCCCCGGAGAAATGGGAGTTCCAGTCTGTTTACTTGCCCCCGTGATTTTTTTTTTTACGGCTTTTGCGATTCACCAGAGAAATCTCCATATGAATTTCTCTTCCCTTCTTTTCCGCGCGGAACTAACCCCAAAAGTGGGATAGTCGGATTTCTTCCCCAACTTGGCAGCCTTTCATTTCTGCGTCAATGTTGCCTTTGGGGGGAGCCGTCCCCTTTTTCTGTGAAAGTAAAGACGCAGCACTTTCCTGCGCATTCTTAAGCCCAGTAGCTTCCACGTTTCCCTCTACCCCCCTTCTTTTCAACATCGTCAGATGTCCCCTATGAAAATCGCGCCCCTCCCAGGCAAGCATCTGCTCCCTCGCTCTTCATCGGCTCGTAGCCTGACGAAGTCCCTTTTTCTCCAGGAATCCCGCTCCGAAGTTTGCCAAAACGCACGAGTCCTCGTGGACAATGGCTACACCTCCATGTCTGAGCAGATATCGAGTACCTACCGTGGGCAGCTTCAAGGCTCCTAGAGTTTTTAATACTCCTTTTTGTTAGTTTAATGGAGCCCTTCACACCTTCAGACCGCCTTGAAATACAACCAAATCTTTCTTGATTTTTTCCTTCTGCATCCATCTTCGATGTGCAGATGACGGCAGGTTTTAGGCGCCTCCGGCATACCTGTAACCTTCCTGCGGTCCTCCCCCACGGGTCTTAGGAACGCCCTTGGAAGAGCTGACTTCTTCTTCCACTTCTTTTTTTTTAACTCTCACAATCGCGATTCTCATCAGGTCCCCGATTTTTTCTTTTGACACACGAACGTGTAATTGTAATCTGCTTAACATTAGTACGGTCCTGCCCCCTGAATATTCGTAGGCAGAGTTCGCCCGCGCCCTCATTTTCCTTCGGTATTCCTCACAAAAGGCAAGAGATCGACAGTAGCGGATGCCCCCAACGCATCCAAATCCCTCCCCGGTTTACCCCACCGCCGCTTTGAACCCACGCCTCGAACCCCTCTAAAATTCCTGAGTTTTACTTCTGCGAGATTCTTTACTTTATTTTACCCCCACTCCAACCCAACTAAGAAACACAACCCCACTCACGTTCCCTATGTCAAACTGCCAACTCCGAAAACCTTTTACATGATCTTTCTCACAGGAGGTGCCCCCGCCGTTAGAACAAAACTTCCCCCCCGACCAATTCACACTACTTCAACTGCCATTCCGCAACTCCGTTTAGGATTTTTTCTTTTCCTCTGTTAGGAATAGTAAAGCAAGAACCCCCGGATGCCCCCAGTAGTTCTGTTCCTTTTTTTTCGAGAACCCAGTGTGATCCATTATGGGCGACCCCAACCCAAAGATGCCGTCGCTTTTTACACCCGTCTTGTCCCGTGGCTCAGAGGGTCAGGTCCGGACATGAAGCCCGGGCCGCGACTCTTCGACTCCACTCACGTCTTCCCCGAACCCTCGAGCGAATGATGCGGTCGAGCCTTGATGTGTCCCTTGACCAGAACAACAATTTTTTTTTCCCTTTCGCCTTACACCTTACAGTACGACTTTCGAGTTCCAGAACCACATAGGAGAGCTGGGATTTAAACTCCCCCCACGAACTTTCCCTATAACGCCGCCGGAATTCACAACCTGGACCGACCCCTACCCTCACATAGAACTCAACACCAGATCGCATACTATCTGCCTATTCATGCTGGTACATCTACCGTTGTTAGGCGGGCTCATGGTGATAGACGCTACGAATGGACCTCCCCGTGCAAACCCCGATTAGCACCCCTATCCGCCTTGATGTTCCTCCCTGCTGCAAAAAAAAGATTTCCAGGACTGAGCTAAGGAATCAACACCCCTCCCGAACTCGAAACAGAGGGTTCTAACCGCGAACTCCCCCCCACTAAATCAACTTGGAATAACCGGCTTCCTCCGAGCGAGACCCCCCTACCCCCAGGAAGAAGACCGGAAAAGGATCCCCCCTCACCCTAAGGCCTTCAACCCCGAAACGGCGGAACCCTCAGGGAAGATAAACTTATAAAGAGAATACCTCCTGGCTCCCCCCTTTCATCATAAGCTACAGCTGGTCGACCTTTAGTTTCCCCTTTCTATGACATTCCAAGCAGGGATGTCCTCTTTCAATCAGAAAAATCCTCTCTTCTATGTCGTCCCCCCCCCCAAAGAAGCCGGTCCCCCCTCTCACGGAGGCCAACCACCCCCTAAGGACGTCTCCCTGGTGATACACACCCATTCACGTTTTGGAACGCAAAAAGCCCTAGTTCGTGAATTGGGAATCTTTCTTCTAGGATCAACCCCCCCCACTTTTTCATAGTGTGAGGAGTAGCGGCGACAGTTTCTTTTCTCGCTATTCTTCGTTCCAGCGGGACGCCGAAATCTGGAATATGAGCTTCAATCACGACTGCGTTATTGAACATCAAACATTCCCTGAGGTTACGCACCAAGTAAAAAGAAGCCGCAGAGTCTTCCCTGCATGGCAATCATATGTGTATTCTGTCACGGCGCCCCTTACAAAAACCTTTTTCCCCCCCGAATCTAGACTTCTTGCTGGAACGATTTTTGACCTTTGAAAGAGTCCCTTTTCGACTGTAAGTTAGAATGTTCCGCCCCTACACTCGACCTCCTCCCCACCAAACACCTTAGTGAAAACCTCAAGAGTCCCTTCGGACACAGCAGGCATATTTTTGTCACGAGAAGACCTACCGGCGACCGAAGACATTTTTTCCTTCCCACATTTTTTACAGCAGGTCTTACTGCATTTTCACAGCTCTTCGTGATCCCTCTCTTTCTCAAGGACCTGTGCCAAAACAACAGCCGGCTTAGGAAGAAATTTAACCCAAGCCACCTCGGAAACCCCCCCGACTTCATGCCACATGCCAATCCTATTTATAATCCCGCCCACGTCTCAAGATGACCAGCATTTTGTGTTCCCTCCTCCTTTTTTTGAGATCTCCTACAAACCCTTGCTGTAATATTTATCTTGTTATGATGAATAGCTTCCTCCATGTCTGTTTGTCGGGACCGCACTACTTGCACGGTTTTTCTTTGTGTGACCTTCACGGAAGCGGCTCAGCAGCCCCGTGCTGCACAAATCGGTAGAAACAGTTCCTATCTGCTCCGAATTAGCGCCTTTTTCTTCTTCCCCCTGCCTTCTTTTTCAGCACGCTGTTGTTGAATAGAGGCGGGAATTTACGGCTCACACAAACAGGTATGAAAACCCCATTGGGCCCGATGTTCCCTCCGAGCCTGCGTTTCCCTCTGCCCCCCCTGAGTACGATCATCTCAAAAATGTCACAAGAGCCACCCCTTCCTCGTTCCTTGCTTTCTCATATCGAAATATCGGGGTGTGATACGGGGAAACAGGAAGCAGATAACTAGGTGATTACTCGACGATGCTCGGTTACTCATGAACATCCCGACCCAAATCGCCCCGAAATCCATGTCCCTTGAAGGTTTGAGCTGGACCTTCCCATCTGGCAGCCTCCCCATTTTCACTCTTAGTGGTAAGCCGTCTAGCAAAAGTTCTTTGCCTGTTGATAACCCCCTTTATCGAAGTAACCCGTATTTTGATCCTCGTGCTTTTCCCATTCGTCCTTTGCAATAAGGTGGCCCAGAGACCACCAGCTTCGAGATCTTCGTTGAGATCTTTGCAATACCCCTTACATCGGCTTCCTGTTTCAGAAACTCTCCCCCCGGGGGAGACCTAGGGCTTTCGTCCTCAGCGAACCGACTTTGTCGTTCGGCGAAGGGTATAATTATTAGAAGTCTTTGAAGGACAAGGTCCCCTGTTGTCGTTTTTATAGGAAAAAGGCCCTAGCACTGGCTGAGGTTCCTGATCAACCCGGAATCTAAAGTCTTCTTAAGGTTGTTTTGTATGCATGAGAGATAAATAGGCTCTCCAATATGAGCTTAGTTAGTTCCCACCATTCTCCCTTGCGGCCCGACTCGGCTTCCTTTATTTTTTTGACCGCCCTCAACGACCCTGGGCATCATTTCGACTTTTGAGGATCTATGTACAGCCCTCGAGCCCACATTTTACCAATCCCTCGACACCAAAAACTCAAGCTCCCCAAGTCTCTTCGACCATCTCACAAGGAGAGTCGGCATATATCGAGGTAGAACGCTTTTTGTTCCCCCCAGTCAATTTTCGAGGAGATCCAGTCCCTGTAGAAGAGCGTGTTAGTCCGTCCCCACACCCTTTTCTTTTTTACGCATACCCCTCAATACAAGCGTTTTTCGGAAAATTAACCTAGCATCAGTGTTATGCCGTTACCATTTTTCCGCCCTGCAGTCGATACGGTTCTTGATTCTTTGCGATCCTCCGGGCGTATGTTCACAATAGTCTACCCCAGTTAAAGAGATACTGTCGGGACACCATTTCATCTTTTTTCGTTGGCGATGGAGACCAGGTTCCTAAGACCCCTTGGATCTGCCGTGCTGCGAACCGGTTTTTCACCCCTCCTAGGCGACATCCATATCCAAATCCGCACTACCCCCAGCGTCTCCCGTTGGAAAGTTGCTGCACGATGCGAATGCGCACGATGCCTCTCTTCTTGCTGTTTTCTAATGCAACATGTACTCGCATTCCCCCGCCCTTTGCGCCATTTGAGATTTGGTATACGACATCAATATCGACCCTGAATTTCGTCCTCAATTGACGCGAGTCCGAAACACTGGCTTTTAGAGGATTGTATACACAATAAGTTTACTCGGACTATACCGAGCCCGTTGTGCCTGAACGCCGAGAAAAGCGGCCAGGAGCAGACAACGGACCCCCCGCTCCACAGATCCGGCCTGTCGCTTGAGAACTCGAAAATTCTTTTTAGTCCCCTTTCCAGGCGACCTTATCAATCGTCTTCCAATGGCGGAACCAGGAAGAATTAATGACCTCCTCTCTTCTCGGATCTCTCCCCTTTTCCGACAGTGGTGCAGCGTCAGTCATACCTCCCCCCCCCCCCCCGGATGACTAAGTTTAGCAACACCGAAGATGGGAATTTCTCCCACAGCCCGATTAATGGATGCCCGCCCACATGAACCTCTAATTTTTTACGCCACGAGATCCGGGATCTCTTTCTTTTTAATTCTGTTTTTGTTGAGAGTCATCCCCTTTTATGTCGAACCCCCCATGAGACTTGTCAGGAGAACAGAGAATCAAGAAGATTGTCCCCAATATCCCGGACATCTGAGATTTTTTACTTCTTCCTTCCCCCCCAAATACGCTTTATTTTTTTGTAAGAGGCATCACGGCCCTTCAACTGGTTTTTTTCAACGTCTAACTCCGACGCTTATCTTTTAAGTTCCTAGGGTAAGCATTACCTAGGAACCCAAAGTAGACGACTTTTCTTCAAGCTCAATAGACGGATACTTCCACCATCTACCCGCGATTGTCAGCAGCTGCACGGATTTGATGCTGAGACTCTTTCTTTACCAAGTTTCAAGTCCTCCCTCATGGCTCGTTCCCGTCCCCCGACATCGCCTATTGAGAGTAGCGGATGCCATTGGCGCACCCACCCTCCACTTTGGGGCCATAACGTACGACCCCGACTCTCTTTTTCCAACTTCTGAAAACACGAACATTGCCACGGTAATTCAGCTGCAGAGATTGGGATCCACACTTTCACGTCTCAACAGCAGTGAAGCTTCCCCTAAGTCAATTGTCTAAATCCTCCCCCAATGGGCATGCTAACCCCTTCGCCGTTCTTAGAATGAATCCCTTTCCCAAACTCTCCGCAATGTTCTGTCGTTATTTGGATTTCGTCCGCGTTAACGTTGGAACTCAAACGGCAGACCCCGATCCCGACCCGCTTCTTTTATTCACTGTTCTCCTTGGCGACGTCCCCCCACCACCGGAAAACAAAGATGGTCATCTTGCCTAACACGCCCCCCCGGATTCCTTTTTTTTTTCTTGTAGACTGGGTATGCCCCTCTCCAAGAACAAAAAACCTCATTCAGTGACCACCTACGTAGATGAGATCACTGACCAGCCCTCTCCGAGCTGCTTCTTTAACCGGCGTGATTTTACAGCCTCGGTCCCACACGCATCCCTAACGCCCCCCCACGAAAAAAAGTACACCAGATTTGTTCAGCTATTCACTTCCTCCTCCCAAGGGCAGTCTGTAATGTGATTCTTGTCGTCCGAGGTTGTTGCCCCCCGACTCGCGTTTCCCCTAACTGGATATCCTTCCCAGTGAAAAGAACCGGGCACCCCCCCAAAAACAATCCCCCGATCAAGCCCTCCCTACGCCTTCTCTACATCAGAAACCTTTCGATAGACGAGTGGACTGCCTTAACCTAAGCGTGTCTTACTATAACCGCCCGGGGGACGTTCCTTTCAGACAGTTTGGGACCACCCGACCCCCACGATCGGAAAATTCTCCTCCCAGGTAGTGGTGTCTTTGAGGTACCCCCATTGAGAACCCTGACCTGAAACTTCCCCCTAGCTAAGAGCGACACGGGGGAAGAGGACAGCCAGAGCTGCAGCAGAAGCCCCCAAAGACACAAAAGCCCCGGAGATCTTGATCGAGGACACAGACAAACGACCCAAAAAACCCCAATAACAGTAAGGGATTTGCAGACCATTTGCGGCAAGAGCATCGATACCAAAACGACGGTGAAACCTTGGGCACCCACTTTTCAAGACGATGCCCCAAGACTCACCGATCCGGCCTCATCCCAGAGCTCTACCTAATGAGATACCGACGGCCCGCTTTCCTTTTCCCTGCTTTCACTAGCATGGAGGTCGCCCTTTTTTGACTTCCTTTCTGTCAAGCATGCAGAGGACCGTAAAGACACACCGAACTATCCCCAGTAACAGCAGTGAACAATAGACTTTCTCCCTCCCTCAATGTGTAGTCTCTTTTACAGGAAGACCACGCGTCTGGACGTTTCCCGCCGACGAGGGACCACACAACATCACCGACGAGGTCGACCCCAGCGAGGTTTCCCCCCTGTTTTTATATTTTCTTTCGCTCATATAAAACCCCGAAGAAAAAATGTTCATTTGTTACTTTTAGTATTTCAAGAGAGTTCTGCACGCGGGTTCCTTTGCATATTCTTCTCGGGAAGACCTCCCGAGAGTGGTGTTAGAAAGGGCTTGCCAGTCCCCCCTCGACACTTTTTTTTTTTGAACGCATCTACTTCACTTCTTTGTACGTTGTCCCATGGGATACACCCTAAGCATATGTTAGAAGTCCAACTGGTAATACGCCCCTACCAAGCTGAGTTTGCCACCGCCTCCTGGAGTTTGTTTCCACAGAGTAAGAAATTTTCTATCAGTACTAACATATTCCAACAAAACACCCAGCCCCAGGCACATCCCGACCCCAGGTTCCCTTTGCCCCCTTCGTCCTGCAAGTGGTGTTGGTTCTCAGCCCCTCCAGCCCCTTCAAAAACCGAGTGGCCCCCCGATCTGCATCCGACTTCTGAGATCTGAGACAATTCCGCGAGAACTTTTCTTTCTCCCTTGGACTCCCTCAGCCTGTCATCTTGCCCTCTTTTTTGGATCAAATCCACCCCAATTAACAGGAAAAAGAGAGTTCCTTTTTCCAAAAGACCGCGAAATCTCGATATCCTCCATAAAAACCTATACCCATCACAGAACCCTTTTCTTCTTTTCCTCTCAGGTGGGCATACCCACCCCTTGTTAATCTTTATTCTGTTTTAGGCTGAGTGATTCGCTCTTTTCTCGGTCTGTTGGGCCCTCTCTTTTTTTTTTAATTGCTGATGGTTGTGCCCCTCCGAGAGGAGGCCGACAGCACCTTCCTTCCCCCCCCCCCGCACTGCTTCCCCCCCCCTTTCTCGCGGAAGTCGCTTCGCCCTTTTGTGCGGTCAAGTGGGGGGAAAACTCGGCTGTTTTCTTTGCTCTGTCCCAAACGTTTCCCCTTACACAACCCTTACATCGGAAAAGGGAAATGACTCCGCCAATTCAAGGCCGCTGACAACCCCAAGTGGAGCCCAAATGTAGACCTACCCAACCACAATCTGGCTTCCCCTTTTTGATTCCCTTCTATATGTGTCAGATTAATTCCTCAACTTCCTCTTAATAGATTCTTGCGCTCGGAAATCCTCGAAAAAATCCTCGAAAATGCGCCTCCTGTACGCACCCTTTCTTTTTGAATTGAGAATCTCGACCCTCTACCCCATTCCCCAGCGTTTTCCCCCAGTGATAAGAACTTTCGAGTGGAGATGATAACCCAGGGAGATCACCGTTTTAGATGGTGGTTGAATAACTGTATGCTTTTAACTCATTCTGCCTTTTTTTCCCGGAAGACTGAGATCTTGCCCCCCGTGAAAGGGGAATAAATGCACCCATCGGCTAGACCTCCCCCCTCCCCTATGTTTCGGACCATCAGGAATCGCCCCTCGCCGGCCGTCTCAGAAGGTATAGCTCTCCAGGAGAGAATCCTCAGGCCCTCCTTGATCGGAACGCCCTTTCTCCCTTTGATTCCGGAAATATCGAGGAAGTTCTTTTTGGTTACTATATTCGCTATCCGTTTCTTGGGGGGTGAGTTGAAGTCTCCCGTGGAAATACCTTTCGAGATGATTTTCTTTATCTTGCTCTCTGTTGACCCCTCGAAGAAACAATTAACGTGGCGGCCTTGCCTTACGGGGTAGTGGCTTGTCCCCCCTACCGTCCCCCATGATCTTCTTGTTCCCCCCCCCCAGAAGTCACCCCTTACGAAAGTCCGACCGAGCGTCTCCTCTATTTAGCTCTGGTGGTGTTTTTTTGGAAGAGTTTGAATCTGTCTTGCCGAGTTAATTGTCTATTACCGGGTCTTTCTAAAAAAACCTCGCTCGGAACGCCCCCCCGCCAGCTTCTTCCGGTGCGTTAGAATGCAAATCCTCCCAAGAGAGGAGTGTCGGGGGAACCTAGGCGTTTACAAAATCCAGCCTACGCCCCTCCCCCCTGCGCTGTTTGGTTTGGTGCGATTTCGATCAGGGTTGGCATCCTAGTCTAACCCCCCTTTACGTTCCTTCTCGGCCCTGTTGCTCAAGACTTCAGGCAAGTGATTATCAATCAAACTGATGCTCCCTTGCCTCCAGGGGTTTTCCAGGCTGAAAATCCTCAGCCCCACCGGATACCCCCGCCGGAGTAGATTTTCCGGTGGAAAGTGATGCGCCCTCCCGCACACCCAGAACGTGACCCGCCCCTGGGGCTGCAAGACTGCAAATCAGGTGTGAGACTCTTCTCTTTTACCTCCATGCCAACTCCCACCCTCCTCTGCAAAACCTAGAGTTCTCAGCTTCTAGGAGATAGCGCCCCGGTACGCACCCCCAACCCCCCTGGGAGGCCGTCGTAGACCTCCTTTACAAAATATGGTCCCCAAGCAGATAGGAGACTCCCCCGATGGATTTCGGATTCGGCCTTTACATCCCAGACCTAGGCAGTTCGCTCCGCTTAGACGATTAGCCTCATCCCGGCCTGAAGATTTTCTTCCCTCAAGGCGCCGTCTCGAAGCCCATCGTTCCTTTTTTCTTAAATCCCCAGCAGTTGCCCGTATCTTATTGGCGTATAGGATCCGTTTTTGCAGTTTTTCCCGTAGGCCCCCGGATGCTTTTTTATTCCCCGCCATGTCTTCCCCCCATCCAATCTGGATGAGCGTCCCCCCCAAATACTCAGTAGGCTGAGGTTCCGGTCATCCTCCTCTTTGTTGTTGATCCGAGATCCAGTCTCCCGCCGCTGACCCCCTTCGACTTCTCCCCGATACGCCGTTCCCTCCGTGTTTTCTCTCCTGAGGTTGGGGACAAGTAGGAATCCTTTCATCTTCTTTCCGTACGGCTTCAACCACGGTCTATCCACTTCCTAGGAACGAGCGATTTAGCCCCCTCCTTAATGCTTTTTCCCCATTTATCGAGGACACCCCCCTTCCACTTGTGGAGGAGACCCCCCCCCACACGGGCATCCAAGCGGGAAAGAACCCCCCCGCGCCTCCCCTTGGTCCATCCCGGAGCCCAACGCGGACAGTGAGACAGTACTCCCAAATCTCGTGCATCTCCCCCCAGAGTGCACCTGAAGCCCAAAGGCCCACCGGAGGAGGTACCCCGACCCCCCCCCCTTTCCATAGAGAAGAGTCATCTTAGTGGCCCCAAATCGCCCCATGAAACATCCCAGCACCCGGGCAGGCAAATCCCCCATCTTTTTCCAAAGCTTCATCCCCGGTCCGAGAGATTTTGCTTTCGATTTTACCGTGCCTCCCCCCCTAGCCCTGCCGCCCCTGCCTTTATCGCTCCAGCTTTCCGTCCTGCCTTAGCCTGATCACGGGAAAACTTCAAGTCCCCATCCCCCGTGTTTGGGCTTTATTGCCTCGTTCCAGACATCGCTTCCTTCGTCTGTGCTTGACTCCGTTTCGCCGCCCCTTTTCAAAACCAGCTCGAGATGCCCCTCCTCCTGTGGAACTTTTAGAAGATTGGATCGCTCCTTTTCCCTTTGCAGTAGAGCAGAATCATAGCGATTCTGAGGAGCTTTCCGGGGAAAAGACGAGACAGGGGAAAGATTTTGAAGGGAGCGCTGGCCGCTTATTTGTACGGAGCCGGCGGAGAGGTTGTTGCGTCAAAGCTGAAGCTCGTCTATTAAAAGTGCTTTTTAAAGACCCCAGCGCTACGCCCTCCTTCTCTCTCGATCGTAGACTTTAGCAAGTTGTATTGAGGACAGCCTTCCGGTAGAGGTGATTTTTTCTATGTCCCCTCCTGGACACCCGTAGTAACAGCCCAACCCCCTTCGTTGGTGACGCAGCCTTTCAACCCTCTCTCAGGCCGCCCCACTTTTATCGGCTCTGGTCTCCCCCCTCCAACGGCGCCCTTGATGATGTCGGACCACCCCTCTCAACCCCGAGCCCGGCTTACCAGCCGTAAGGACCCTTGACGACCTCCCTTCTTGATTTATTTTCATTGGCTCACCTTCTCGATACGACGCATAGGCTCTCGTGATTGGGAATCTATTCTTCCCCTTCAGTTCGGGCAGGTATGCTTGAGTCACCGGGATGGCCAGGTTTCATCTCCCCGACCGATCGATTTTCGGACCCTCCCTTTCCCTGACCCCACAGCAACTTCAACCAACACCCCTACCTTTCCAGGCTCCGTTATCAATCTCCCCCCCTCCCCTTTTTTCGGAGAAACGTCGCTTAGTTTGACTGTGATTGAACATTCTTCTAAAATGAATAGTTAGGACATGATTACGCCCCGGGTTGTTACTTTCTTTGATGTAATCCCATAGAGGAATCGGTCCTGTGACTGTACCACCAGATATCTCCTTCTGTACCACAGGTACGTCCACCGTCGACCCTCCGTTTATTTCCGTCGTCTTTTCTCTCATTCAGCCCCATTCGCTTGCGCTTTTCGGCGTTTCTGACCCCTTTCAATGGTGCCCGTGTGCTCCCCCTTCAGCATCAGTTCCAAAACCCCCCCCCGATGCTGTATCCGGAGCTACTCCCCTTCTTCGAGGAAATTGTTCCCCCCTCTTGCTTTGTATTCCTCGGCAGTCTCTCCCTGATCATCATCTGGACACAGCGTCTCATAAGGGGACCTGACACTCACCGACGTATGCCCTTTATCCCACAAACACCTCCCACTTTATTAG